>ERZ1699235.4-NODE-4-length-118654-cov-5.715499_pt1 | contig 118654 bp, 107 predicted proteins | sample MGYA00581546_ERZ1699235 | MGnify/ENA primary metagenome ERZ1699235 (study PRJEB42319, sample SAMD00040334) | human oral metagenome | material: saliva | host: Homo sapiens | study: EMG produced TPA metagenomics assembly of PRJDB4115 data set (Metgenomic analysis of... | reverse complement strand
GCTGTGCTGTGCTGTGCTGTGCTGTGCTGTGCTGTGCTGTGCTGTGCTGTGCTGTGCTGTGTTGTGCGCTATTGATATAGTAAGAGAGTAGATGTGTGTAGTTAGATTTACAAATGGTGTTATCTATTTGAATGGAGAGATTCTATGGAAGTACCAACAGTAAGTGTAAAAGACATGTTACCATTTCAGCGGCCCCGTGAAAAATTTCTTGCTTTAGGACCATCTCATATGGCCATGGAGGAATTGCTAGCTATTTTATTGCGTACTGGGGTGAAAGGTCAGTCTGCCATATCGCTAGCGAGTGATATCGTACAGTCCTATGATGATGGGGCGTACGGTCTTAATAGAATGACCGTTGAAGAGCTTATAAAAATTAAGGGAATTGGCACAGATAAAGCGGTAACTTTGTGTGCGGCTCTTGAGATGGGGCGACGATTAGGGGAACTAAAAATTAAGGCAACATACGAAGATTTTTCTCAACCTTTTGTCATTGCTCAATATGTAATGGAGCGCTTGCGACATGAAGAGGTGGAGCATGTATGGGCAGCTATGTTGACGTCTCGAAATAAGTTGATTCAGTTAGAACATATTTCGAATGGAGGTTTAGTATCTAGCCTCGTAGAGCAACGAGCTGTTTTTAAGAAGGCCATAGCTTGTAATGCGGCAGCCATTATCTTAATACATAATCATCCATCTGGAGATAGCCGGCCTAGTGACGAAGATATACGGCTTACCAAGTTATTTGTTAGTGCAGGTCAGTTTATGGGAATACCAGTGTTAGATCATATTATCATTGGTGATAATGAATTCACTAGCCTTAGTGAAATTGGTAAACTTAGTTAGAGAATGCACATATTAATAGTAAAAGCACTCATAATAATGAGTTCACTCTTTCTGATTTGTTCAGTGAAGAGATGTATACATCATTATAGGAGTGCTTTTTCTATTCAATAGATAAAGTCGCATTATATGTGGTAAAATGGAATGATGATGTAATGAAGGAGATTTTACTATGAGTTCCATTTTACCTACTCTAGGAAAAGATGTAAGTATAGATATTGGTTCCATACAGACGCGCCTCATGGGGGGGACGCGAGGAACTGTTATAAGCGAACCATCTATTATAGCAACTGATACAAAACAAGAAAAAGTAGTAGCCGTTGGGGATGAAGCGGCACGTCTTGTATTGCGTATGCCCGATATGTGGCGCCCTTTAACACCATTAAAAGATGGATTTATCGTGGACTATCGAGTTATGCATACGATGCTTAACTATTTTCTGAATAAAGTGTCTAATGCATTGCGCCGCGCTCGAGTTCTTGTTGGTGTTCCCTGTGGGATGACCGACGTTGAGCAAAGAGCGATGATGGATGCTGTTATTCAGGCCGGCGCACGCGAAGTATTTCTTATCGAACGACCTGTCGCTGCAGCCATTGGTTGTGGTGCACCTATCTTTGAAGCTCGTGGATCTATGGTCATTGATATTGGTGGTGGCACTGTCGATATGGGCATTGTTTCATTGGGCGGCATTGTAGATAGTAAAACGATTCGCTTCGGTGGCTCAGATATCAATAATGCATTGCTACGCTATGTACGTGAGTGTTTTGGGGTTATCGTTTCTGAAGAAATTATAGAAGATATTAAACATACAGTAGGCACTGCTATGGCACCTTTAGAAGATGCCGAATATGCCTTTCAAGGCCGTGATATGATGAATGGTTTAGGCAGACGTTGTGTTATTCATCAGTCAGAGGTATATCAAGTTGTTAATGACTGTATTGCTGGCCTTTTAGATGAAGTGAAACAAATGATTCGTTCTGCTGAACCTGAGATTGTAGCAGATATTATGCAATATGGAATATATCTTACTGGTGGTACTGCGCAACTGTCGGGTTTGGCTGAGCGTATCGGGGGCGAGTTAGGTGTGCCTGTACATGTTCCGGATGCACCAGAGACAAAAGTCGTTGTGGGCCTTAACGGAGCTTCATCTGACTTGGTGAGCTTATCACGTTTTATTGTGAATTCTAAAAATAGAAAGGGACAAGACTAATATGATACAGTCAGATAAAAAGTTAATTATCGTTGTTGTCATTAGCTGTATCCTATTAGCTCTGCTCGGATTTGCATGGAAACAACGAACTAGTATTCCTTTTGTTACTGTCACTCTTGAAGGTATTACAACACCATTTGCTTATGGATCTGCCCGTTTGCTTGACGGTGTACAAACCGGTTTTACAGTGCTCAATAATGCTATTTCTGCAACTATTGAAAGTGATGAGGCCGCATCTCGCAAGGCTGAATTAGAACAAAAGGTTGTTAACTATGATGAAGTAGTAGCAGAAAATATTCGACTTCGTCAATTGCTCAACTATAAGAGCAATCATCCGGAATTCTCCATGACTTTAGCCGGTATTATTACAAAGGATTACGGCACATGGACAAATACGTTCACTATCGATAAGGGTAGTGAAGAAGGGATGGCTGTCAATATGGCTGTCGTTGTACCAAGTGGGGTAGTTGGCTTTATTACCGATGTATACCCTCATTCTTCTCGCGTACAAACTATTCTTGACCCACGTAGTGCAATCGGTGTTATTGTACAACGTCCTGAATCTCGCCTATCTGGTGTCGTAAAAGGTGATGGCGACTCACCTCGTACGCCATCAATGGTAAATATTGCCCGTGATGGTGATGTATTAGTAGGGGATAAATTAATCACTTCTGGGTATGGTGGTATCTACCCTAAAGGATTGCCTGTTGGTAATGTACAGTCCATCGAAAATGATACGGAAGGTTTTGTAAAGAATGCCGTAATTACACCAAGTGTGGACTTCTATCGTTTAGAAGAGGTGTTTGTCCTTACATCATCTTCAGTAAGTGCACCACCAAAACCAGGGCTTGAGCCTAAACTGGTACCTCAAACACAACGAGATCAAGTTGAAGGGGCAAAGGGGGCCGTTAAACCATGACGCGTCTAGCTTTAGTACTCTGTGGATTTTTAATTTACTTTATACAGGCGCAATTATTGCCTGCTATTTTTCATACGAATTGGTTGCCAAATTTAATTTTGACCACCATTGTTATAGTCACACTATTTAAAGGTCGTTATATGGGGCTGATGGCAGCTGTTATAGGTGGTATTGTACATGATGTATTGATATCTAACTTCTTTGGGCTCCATTTATTCCCTTACGTTCTTGTGGTTTACCTATTATCCGCAGTGAAACATCGACTCTATGAAGAACGTTGGTATTGGTCCAGTGCTATTGTAGCCATTTGTACATTGCTTGATGGATTTATCCGCAGCTTAATGATATTGGCCAGTGGCGGGGATTTACATATAGGGTTATATATGTGGCATATGGTTATACCGGTACTATTTTGGAACGGTCTATTGGCTGCCATTGTACATGGATTATTGTGGCGTAAGGACGAACAGCAAGATTATATTTGGTAATAAATTAGTAAGGGGGTGAAAGAGTGCTTGAAGGCCTCTATAAACGAAGAAAAACGAGTCGCTTTGATGTACTCTTTTACATTGTAGCGGGTATATTTATAGTGTTAGCATTGCGTTTGTTTATGCTACAAATCTTGGCTGGTGGCTATTATCAAGCCAAGGCGGAAGGCAACCGATTGCGCATGGTACCGATGACTGCAGCACGAGGCGTTATGTATGATCGTAATGGTCAAATTCTTGTAGGCTCTCGACCTGCCTATACTATATCTATCATGCCTACCGGAAAGGCTTTGGATGATGGTGAAGTTGCTAAATTGGCAGCTTTATTAAAAATGAAACCTGAAGATATTACAAAGAAGGTTAATGATCACAAGTATGGTTATGAGCCAATACGTATTGCTAATGATATTTCTATGGATGTAGTGACAACCATTGAAGAGCATCGTCATGAATTACCAGGGGTAACCATTGATGTTGAGCCACTTCGATACTATCCATATGAAACGATGGCTTCTCAATTATTTGGTTATGTTGGTGAAGTGAGTGAAGAGGAATTAGAAGAGCTAAAACAGCAAGACCCTAATACACTGGTAAGTGGCGGTACTATTTTAGGTCGTTCTGGTCTCGAAAAATTATATGATTCTATCTTGCGTGGTACCGATGGTGGTAAACAAGTTGAGGTAGATGCTACAGGTCGTCCCGTGGCTGAGGTAGATAGAAAACATACAGTGCCAGGTGCTAATATTCATTTAACCATTGATGTAAATCTACAAAAGGCCGCTGAAGAGGCTGTTAAGAATCAGCTCAATCAATTGCGTGCGCAAGGTATTCCAGCACAAGGGGCAGCAGTGGTGGCCATGGACCCTAATACAGGGGCTATTTTAGCTATGGTCAGTGCGCCTGAATTTAATCCAAACTGGTTTTCTAAAGGGATTACAACTGCTCAATGGAATCAGCTGAATAATGATAAAAATCATCCATTTGATAATAAGGTTATTTCTGGTGAATATCCACCAGGATCACCATTTAAGATTATTACCGGTACAGCAGCGTTAGATCTTAAAAAGGTTACTCCTGAAGAGATGATCTTTGACAGTGGTAAGCACTGGTTGATCGATAAGCGAAATGCAGAAGGTGAAGCCTTAGGATGGCTTAACTTTAATAGAGCGCTTGCTAAGTCAGATAACGTTTACTTCTATGAAATGGGTAATCGCGTTGGTATAGAAAATCTCGATAAATATGCTGCTTATTTTGGTATTGGCGAAAAGACTGGTATTAATTTACCAGGTGAGGCGTCTGGCATTATGGCAAGCCCTGAGTATAAACGAAAAGTATATGATGAAGATTGGTACTTAGGTGAAACTTTCGATGCTGCTATTGGTCAATCTTTTACCTTAGTTACGCCATTGCAAATGGCTGTTTTGCTCAGCGAAGTAGCTAATGGTGGCATTAAATATAAACCTTATGTGGTAAGCCGTATTGATAATAAAGATGGCACTCCGAAAGAGATTTTCGGTCCTGATAAATTAGGTATTCTACCAGTTCCAAAAAATATTATGGACCTTATTCGAGAAGGTTTGCGTGATGTTACAAACGAAGGTGGTACAGCAGGGGACTTATTTAAAGGCTTCCCAATTAATGTAGCTGGTAAGACTGGTACTGCGGAAAATGCACATGGCCGGGATCATGGCTGGTTTGTAGCCTATGCACCATATGACAAGCCACAAATTGTTGTGGTTGCACTTGTTGAACAAGGTAGCTTTGGTGCGGGCTCTGCAGGTCCAATCGTACGAGATGTGTTAGCCGCATATTTCAATGTACCATTAAATAAAAAACCGAATGACACAAATACTAAAAGTAATAAAGATAGTGCAACTGTAGGGAATACGTCTAATGGGCAGAAACCTCAGAATGCAGTAACAAGTGGGCAACCAAGAAAGGATTAGTATGGGCGAAATCATTGGTGTTGTATCCGGCAAGGGTGGCGTAGGTAAAACGACCGTCACTGCATGCTTGGGTGCAGCCTTAAGTCATGCAGGGCACCGCGTATTGCTCTGTGATGGGGACTTTGGATTGCGCGATTTGGATCTCGTATTAGGCGTGGCAGATGAAATTATCTATGATGCACTTGATGCGAGTGAAGATAAAGAATATACAGATGATGCTATTGTATCCATTGCAGAAAATCTAGATTTCTTACCGGCTAGTCAAAGTGCACGCTGGGAAGATATAGGTCGAAAGAAGTATAAGAAATTAGTTCGTCGGCTTTGTGATGTATATGACTATATTTTGATTGATGCACCAGCAGGGATTGGTAAGGGCATTGAGTCAATTTTAGATCTTGTGAGTCGTTGTATCGTTGTGACCCATCCATTGTGGGTATCCTTGCGCAATGGGGCGCGTATGATTCAAGTGTGTCAAGAACATAATATTCGCGACTTTGCTATTGCCTTTAATGCAGTGCCTGTAGATAGTGAAGACATAGATTTATATGATATGTTGGAAGTCCTTCGCGCCGAGTATGTAGGGGCTATGATTCCTTATGATGAAGATATCCTAACATATACACAAGATGGTCATTTGTTAGACCTTGTTTCTCATGAGTTTCGTAATGTATTAGCACCTCTTGTAGACTATGTTGTGACAGGCGATTGTTGGGAAGATTATGATGTACAAAAACAATTTGATGCCTATGTAACTAAGAAAAAAGCGGCTAAAGAAGAAGCATGTACACCGACTCTTGCTTCAGCTGGTGAGTCTATCTTTGAAGATTCGAATACTGTTTTGTATATTAATCGCGGTGGATGGACTACTCAGCGTTTATTAGTGCAAGGTAAGCAAAGTTTATGGCGCCGTCGTAAATTGAAATAGGTGATATGATGTGGCGGAAACTATGGAATGATAGCGACTGGGCTATTATCATATGTACTTTTCTACTGGTTTGTATTGGCTTAGCAGCTATTGGCAGTGCAACTCATGTTAATCAAGAGCCTATTGGATTTGGTAGTTTAGTAGTAAAGCAACTTATATTTTTCCTTGCTAATGCAGCTGTTGTGATAGGCATGCAATTCCTTAACTACCATCGGTTAAAGGATTGGGGCAATATCATTTATGGCATTACCCTTTTGATGTTAATTGCCGTTATGGCCGTTGGTACATCTGCATTGGGTGCTCAACGGTGGATTCAACTGGGACCTATTACCATTCAGCCATCAGAATTTTCTAAATTATTGATGATTATCTGTATGGCCAAAATGCTAGAGCCCCGTATTGGCAAGTTAGATACATTTAAGTCTTTAATATTGCCTGTATTATATGTTGGGGTACCTATTGGACTTGTATTTTTACAACCTGACTTAGGTACATCTCTTGTGTACATTGCCATTTTTGTGGGGATGTTATTTATCTCTGGCATTAAAACTAGACTCATAAAAATCATCGCGGGCACTGGTTTATTATTGATGCCTTTAGGCTGGTTTGTACTGAAAGAATACCAAAAACAACGTATTCTCGTATTTTTAAATCCAGATATTGATCCGTTTGGCTCTGGCTATCATATTATTCAATCTAAGATTGCCATTGGTTCAGGTTTGATTTTTGGCAAAGGTATCTTTAATGGCACACAAAGTCAGTTGAACTTCTTACCAGAAAACCATACGGATTTTATTTTCTCCGTTATTGGTGAAGAATTTGGCTTTGTAGGTTGTATCCTAGTATTGTTATTGCTCTTTATGCTGATTTATCGCAGCATTAAAGTGGCGTATATGTGCAATGATAATTTTGGTATGTTATTAGCTACAGGTATTGCCACTATGTTTACCTTTGAGGTACTCGTAAATGTAGGTATGACAATTGGTATTATGCCTGTTACTGGTATTCCGTTGCCATTCCTTAGTTATGGTGTTAGTGCATTGACCACGAATATGTTGAGTATTGGTATTTTGTTAAATATCGCAATGCAACGAACGAAATATATTTTTTAAATAACCTATATATAGGATCGATTGTGAAAGAAGTCTTTCAGAAAAGACGGAGGATGTATGATTCAATTAGATACGTCATGGTTACAACATGTCCAAAAGCCTGCTCGTTATACGGGTGGCGAATATAATAGTATCGTAAAAGATCACAGTACTGTTGATGTAACAATGGCATTAGCTTTTCCAGATGTATACGAAGTGGCCATGAGCCATTTGGGTATCAAAATTTTATATGGTCTTGTAAACCGTCGTGATGATGCAGCAGCGGAACGTGTGTTTGCACCTTGGCACGATATGGAAGAGGAGATGCGCAAGCGCAACATTCCTTTATTCTCTTTGGAAACTCGTACGCCTATTAAAGACTTTGATGTACTAGCCTTTACGCTTCAATATGAGATGAGCTTTACTAATATCTTGAATATGCTCGATTTGGCTGGCATTCCTATGTACGCTAAAGATCGTGATATGGATTTCCCATTACTCGTATGTGGTGGCCCATGTGCATTTAATGTAGAGCCTATTGCAGATTTCTTTGATATTGTATCTCTCGGTGAATCCGAAGAATGGGGCGATGAATTTATCGACCTCTATAAAGCTGAAAAAGCAAAAGGTTTCCCTGGTGGTAAAGAGGCGTTCTTACGTAAAGTGGCTCAAATTCCTGGTACCTATTGTCCTGCATTATATGATGTGGAATATACAGAGCAAGGCGATTTTAAATCTATTACACCTCGCTTTGAAGAGGTACCGGTAGCTGTAGAGAAACGTATCGTAGAGGACGTAGAAAATGTATTTTACCCTACAAAACCTGTTGTGCCTTTCTTAGATATTGTGCATGACCGGGCAGTACTAGAATTATTCCGTGGCTGTACACGTGGTTGTCGTTTCTGCCAAGCGGGAATGCTATACCGCCCTGTTCGTGAAAAGACGCCAGAGCGTTTGCTTCAAATTGCTAAGGATACGATTGCTAACACTGGTTATAATGAAATCTCTTTGATGAGCTTAAGCTCTGCGGATTATTCTAAATTGCCAGAGCTAGTAGACATGCTCATGGAAGAGTTCAAAGACAAACAAGTGAGCGTAAGCTTGCCATCCTTGCGCATCGATAGTTTCTCCATCGATATTGCGAAAAAGGTGCAACAAGTACGTAAAAGTGGTCTTACTTTTGCTCCTGAAGCAGGTACACAGCGCATGCGCGATGTTATCAACAAAGGCGTTAGCGAAGAAGACTTATTGGCAGCGTGTACAAATGCCTTTAAATCTGGGTGGAATACAGTTAAGCTGTACTTCATGATGGGCCTTCCTACTGAAACTGATGAAGACCTAGCGGGTATTGCTGATCTAGCGTACAAGGTACTTGATTTACACCGCGATATTACGGGTAAACGCAATGGTTCTGTAACTGTGAGTGTATCCTTCTTCGTACCAAAAACACATTCTCCATACCAATGGTATGGTCAACAAGATGTTGAGGAAATCCATCGTAAGCAACGCTACTTAAAATCTCTCATCAATAATCGCAATATTTCTTATCACTATCATGATGGCTATACTGGCTACATGGAGGCCGCTTTTGCTCGTGGAGACCGTAGATTGTCTAAGGTTCTTGTAAAAGCATGGGAAGCAGGTTGTAAATTTGATGGCTGGACTGAGTACTTTAACTATGAAACTTGGTTGAAAGCATTCGCTGACTGTGGTTTGAATCCTGCATATTTTGCACGTCGTACTCGTGATTTCGACGAGCCATTACCTTGGGATCATTTGGATTGCACTGTAAGTAAAGCTTTCTTGAAACGAGAGTGGGAACAAGCGGTAGAGGCAAACTTAACAAGTGATTGCCGTCGCGGTCCATGTAAGGGCTGTAACGTATGTCCAGAGCTAAATACTGCAATTATTGACTATAAGGAGGGTGGCAGAGTTGAAAAAGTTACGTTTGGCCTTAAATAAAGGCGAAAAATTGCGATTCTTGTCGCACCTTGATTATGCACAAGCAGTAGAACGTATGATTCGCCGCGCCGGAATTAAAATGGCTTATTCTGAAGGCTTTAATCCACATATGAAAATTAGCTTTTCCTCTGCACTTGCTCTAGGTGTAACAGCGGCGGCTGAATATATCGATATGGATGTGCTAGAAGAGGACTCTTTAGAGTCTATTATGGAGCGTTTGAACCGCGTAGCACCGCAAGGTCTTGAGGTGCTAGGTGGCAAGGAAATGCCTGAAAAGGTTAAAAAGATGATGGCTATCTGTAACTTTGCTATTTACGAAGTAACAGGTCCTGTAACGGATGAACATGCGGATTGGGATGCTTTGCTCAAATCTTTCAATGAAGCTACGGAGATTTCTTATGAAAAGGTAACGCCTAAGAAAACTCGCACTATTGATGTGAAAGAATTTGTAAAAGAACCTATCGTAGCATCTGTTAAGGACGGTATGGTAACCCTTACTATGGGCATTGGCATCTATCCGCAAGGTACAATCAAACCTAGCGAAGTGTGGAATCTTGGTAAAGACCAATATAATTGGCCTATTACAAGTGGCTATGAAATTCACCGTAAAGCGATTATGGTGGAAAATGAAGAAGGTCGTTATACCCCATTGGAAATTAACTACTAATACTCTTTATAAAAATCTTAAATCTTTATATAAGCTTTAGTGTTTTAAAAAATCTATATATTTTAAATTGAACGAAGGGAGGGATAGGATGCATAAAATTTTGGTCAATGTTATGCGAGAAGAAATTCGCATGGCTGTTATCGACGAAGATGGGCAGTTAGTAGACTTTGTCTTAGAGCGTACTGATGAGTCTCATATGGCAAATCATATGTACAAAGGTACTGTTAAGAACGTATTAAACGGTATGCAAGCGGCCTTTGTTGATATAGGTGGCTCTCAAAATGCGTATTTGAACCTTCAACAGGGGAAAGAACAGAAAATCTTGCCACGCCTATCTGTGGGACAGCAAATTCTTGTACAAGTGGTAAAAGAGGAAATGCTTGGTAAAGGAGCTCGCGTTACAGCTGATGTGAGTTTGGCAGGACGTTTTATGGTGCTTTTACCATATTCTGAAGGCATGCATATTTCTAAGAAAATTACTGATGAAGCAGTACGTGCTAAACTACAAGAATTAGCAGCGCCTTATGTACAGGAAGGCTGTGGATTTATTATTCGTACCGCAGCCGCTAAGGCTAGTGCTGACGAAATCGGTCGTGATATGGAATATCTATGGCGTACATGGCAACATGTATTAAAACGATTTAAGGTGGCTAAGAGTGGTACTGATCTCTATAGTGATGCGGATTTTTGGTTCCGCCTTGTGCGAGACTATGCGCATCGCAATGTAGGAGAGATTATTGTAGATTCTGATATGGGCGAGTCTCGATTGCTGGATCTCTTAGGTCATGGGCCTACATCACAGCAGATTAAAGTGACACGTCACCGTGGTAGCACACCTATCTTTAAAGCTAATCATATTGAACCACAATTAGAAGATCTTATCTCTCGTGATATCAATCTACCTTCCGGTGGCTCTATCCGTATTGATCATACGGAGGCTCTCACCGTATTTGATGTAAACTCGGCTCATTACACAGGTAAGTCTAATAAGTTAGAAGATCTGGCTTTTACAGTTAATAAAGAGGCGGCAAAGGAAATTTGTCGACAATTGCGATTGCGCGATATTGGTGGTATTATCGTCGTCGACTTTATCGATATGAAGGATAAGTCCCATCAACAAGAGTTGTTAAAATTGTTGAGCGCACAAGCCAAGTTAGATAAGATGAAAACTGTGGTATGTGGTATTAGTTCGCTTGGTCTTGTGGAGATGACAAGAAAGCGTGCCCGTCAAGGTTTGCAAACGTTGATGTTTGATACATGCCCTCAATGTGGGGGCACTGGATACATGTTGTCAGGCAGAACTGTATACATGCAAATTATCCGTCGTATACGTGAGCTGTTTAAATCAGGTCGCATTAAATCTAATCTAGAAATTGAAGTACATCCAGAGGTAGCCCAATACTTAACTAAGGCTGTCCTTGAGGAGTTAGGTGATTCTATAGGGCGTAAGATTTCGATTGTAGTGAATTCACAAATTAGCCGAGAAGGATATTCTTTGATGGCAGTAGCAGAATAAGTAAGTAGTTTTTATAGGTGAGTTTCGTGTCTGTATTTGAAATTATATTAATTAGTATTGGTCTAGCCATGGATGCCTTTGGTGTATCGATTGGTAAAGGTTTATCAATGCCGGTAGGTGAAAATGGCCGAAAGGTTACATTGGTATTCTTATTTGGGTTATTCCAGTTTCTCATGCCAGTTATAGGATGGCTTATTGGTCGCCAGTTTATCGATGTCATATCTGAATGGGATCATTGGATTATCTTCGGTCTTCTCGGCTATTTAGGTGTTGCTATGATACGAGAAGGCCTCAGTGATGACGATGAAGATGATGATAAACAGTTTTTAGGTGCTTGGGAAATGATTATGCTATCTGTGGCAACTAGCCTTGATGCGATGGCGGTTGGTTTAACCTTTGCTTTTCTACCTATTAATGTATGGGAAGCCTCTACTATGATAGGGGTAATTACCTTTGGTATTTCTCTTATTGGTGTGTACCTAGGCAAATTTATGGGCCAGTTCGTGGGAAAATATGCAGACATACTAGGTGGGGGTGTATTGATTCTCATCGGTACAAAAATACTTTTACAACACCTCGGTATTATTGGAGAATTTTAAAGGTTTGTATATATATGAAAGTATCATAAACTGAGCTATGTATATTGAATTTTGTTTGACATAGATAGGTAAATAGGATATACTATATCAGTATTAGTTCGGTTTACTGAACTTTGCAATCCGCGTGAAGCAGGTTTAAACGCCCGACCGAAGTTCGGGTCGGGATACCGAATTCAGCGAGTTCGATAACAAGGAGGTGTTCTCATGTACGCAATTATTAAAACTGGTGGTAAACAATATCGCGTTGCTGAAGGCGATGTAATTACTATCGAAAAATTGGAAGCAGCTGCTAACGAGTCCGTTACATTCGAAGAAGTTTTGACTGTAGTGAATGACGGCGACGTTAAAGTTGGCGCTCCTCTTGTAAACGGTGCAAAAGTTACAGGTACAGTTCTTGAGCATGGTAAAGGTAAAAAAATCTTAGTATTCAAATACAAAGCTAAATCCAACTACCGTCGTCGTCAAGGCCATCGTCAACCGTTCACAAAAGTTCGTATTGAATCTATCCAAGCTTAATTATGGTTTCCATTAGAATCCAGCGGAATAGTGAAGATCAAGTCATTGGTTGTCACCTATCCGGTCATGCAGGATATGATGAGCATGGCTTCGATATCGTATGTGCTGCAGTGTCTGCTTTAACGGCAACGGCAATGTTAGGACTTACCCAGATTGCTCAACAAGAAGGGGAATATACGAATAGCGAAGGTCGATGTGATATGGTTCTCTCTGGGACGATTAACCAGAGTGGACAGGATATTCTGGGGACTATGCTTCTCGGTCTAGAGGAAATTAGCCGTCAATATCCAGAGTTTGTCCAAATACACGAAATATAGGAGGTGAACTTAATGTTTACTTTTGATTTGCAATTGTTCGCACATAAAAAAGGTGTGTCCAGTACTCGTAATGGTCGTGACAGTGAATCTAAACGTCTTGGTGTTAAATGCCATGATGGTTCCATCGTAAAGAGCGGTAATATCATCGTTCGTCAACGTGGTACTCACTTCCACCCTGGTACTAACGTAGGTATCGGTAAAGATGACACTTTATTCGCACTTGTGCCTGGTAAAGTAGCATTCGAACGTGCTGGTCGTTACAACCGTAAAGTTAGCGTATACCCTGTAGAAGCTTAATTTTACAAAGACTATTAATCCCTAGTGGTTTTCCACTAGGGATTTTTTGTTTTTTGTAGTATGTGTCTGATAGATATATTATAATTAAGCTTAGCATTATCATATTGGCAATGATATCATAATTAGAATCATAATGCTTAAGAATACTAAATAACTAGCCACAGTGAGTCGATATTTTGCTTTTAATATATATATATATGACGAGATAGGGGGCATTATGGCACTGCTTGAATTATCTAATATATCTTATATTGTAAAAGACAAATCTATTATCCGTGATGTATCTTTATCGGTAAATCAAGGCGATTATATTACTATTGTAGGCCCTTCTGGAAGTGGTAAGAGTACACTTTTAAAATTATGTAGTGATCTGATTAGTCCTACATCGGGAACTATTACTTATAATGATCGTCCCTTAACGGCTATAGATCCTGAATCTTATCGTAGAGAGGTGGGCTACTGCTTTCAAAGACCTTATTTGTTTGCGAAAACAGTACATCGTAATATTCTATTTCCTTATGATATTCGCGGTTTAAAACCGGATATGAGTCGTATAGAATATCTCTTTGATCTACTACATATGCCACTAAATTATATGGAGCGCCGTAATGATGAGTTGTCTGGCGGTGAAATGCAACGAATATGCCTCATTCGGAGCCTTATTTTTGAGCCTAAAGTGTTGCTTTTAGACGAGGTTACGTCTGCCTTAGATACGACGAATACATCTATTGTAGAAAATGTTATTGATGAGCTTCATAAAAAGGGAATCACCATTATCTCCATTACTCATAATGAAGAGCAAAGCTTGCGTACCGCAAATCGCCGCATCACTATCGTAGACGGTCAATTAGCTAAAGAGGAGGTATTGATATGAGTCAGTTTCAAACTATTTCTACTACTTCCTTATGTCTTGCGTCTGTACTAGTGATTATCAGTATGCTGATGTCCTATCGACAAGAGTTGAAGCTAGAGAAGGATATCTTTATAAGTGCTGTGAGAGCTACTGTACAGCTATTAATTATCGGCTTTATTTTATCGTATATTTTTAGCACGGAAAGCCCTATATTTATAATTGGGCTATTAGGCTTTATGGCTATAAATGCAGCCTATAATTCTTCTAAGCGCGGAAAGGGAATTCCTTATGCTCTATGGATTTCTTGGTTTGCTATAACTGTAGGTGCAAGTATTACTTTAACGATTCTACTTTTAACGGGCGTGCTTACCTTTACTGCTTATCAAGTGATTCCTGTTGGTGGTATGGTCATTAGTGGTGCTATGGTAGCGATTGGGCTTTGTTATCGCCAAATGCTATCAAATTTTGAATTGCGTAAACAAGAGGTGGAAATTAAATTAGCCTTGGGTAGTACACCTAAACAAGCTTCGAAAGCGATAGTACGCGATGTTATAAAGACGGGTCTACAACCTACTGTAGATAGTGCCAAGACATTAGGTATCGTAGCGCTGCCGGGGATGATGACAGGCCTTATATTGGCGGGCATGCCTCCTTTAGAAGCTGTAAAATATCAAATGATCGTTACATTTATGTCGTTATCCACTATATCAATTGCTTGTTTTATTACGTGCCAGTTGTCTTATAGGACATTTTTTAATACTAGAAATCAATTATATAAGTAATTTTTATTGAAATCTTACATAGTAAATAAGGGATAGATTTAGTTACATACATTTTAGTCATATTCGATATAGATAATCGATATAAATTAGAAATTCCAATACTATAAAGGTTGCTTCCTCTTATGAGGGAGTAACCTTTTATTATTGTGTGTCAAATTCCTATGTTTTTTAGTAGGAATAGTGGTATACTATGTACAGTATCAGTGAAATACCAGAAGACTGGTTGTCATATACTTTCATATACCTAAAGAGGGGTGGCGTTGCCACTAGAAAGATTTGAGGTAAGTACTATGTATGATGTAAAATCTCCAAAGGCGGAGGAATTTATTTCCCATCAGGAAATCCTTGACACCCTTGCCTATGCAGAGGAAAACAAGGAAAATCGGGAGTTGTTAGATGCTATTTTAGCAAAAGCTGCTACATTTAAGGGGTTAAACCATAGAGAAGCAGCTGTTCTATTAGAATGTCCGTTGCCTGAATATAAGGAAAAGCTTTATGCGTTAGCTAAAGAAATCAAGAAAGCTATTTATGGCGATCGTATCGTTCTATTTGCACCATTATACTTGTCTAACTATTGTATTAATGGTTGTGTATATTGTCCGTACCATTCTAAAAATCGCGATATTAAACGTAAAAAGTTGACTCAAGACCAAATTAGAGAAGAGGTTATCGCATTAGAAGCAATGGGTCATAAGCGCATTGTAATTGAGTCCGGTGAAGATCCACTCAATAATCCGCTTGAGTATATTTTGGAATCCATCAAGACTATTTACAGCATTAAAAATAAAAATGGCGAAATTCGTCGTGTAAATGTAAATATTGCAGCTTGTTCTGTTGAGGATTACAAAAAATTACACGAAGCTGGCATTGGTACATATACATTATTCCAAGAAACGTACAATAAAGAAAACTACGAAGCGTTACATCCAACAGGCCCTAAGAGCGACTACGCCTACCATACAGAGGCGATGGACCGCGCTATGCAAGGTGGTATTGATGATGTAGGGATTGGTGTTTTGTATGGTTTGGAACATTACAAATATGATTTTGTAGGTTTGTTGATGCATGCAGAGCATTTAGAAGCAGTATTTGGTGTAGGTCCACATACAATTTCTGTACCTCGTATTTGCCCTGCTGATGATATCGATGTAGATGATTTCAGTAATGCTGTACCTGACGATATATTTGAGAAAATCGTTGCTCTTATTCGTGTATCCACACCGTATACAGGTATGATTATGTCTACCCGTGAAAGTCAATCTATGCGTGAACGCGGTTTGGCATTAGGTATCTCCCAAATTAGTGGTGGCTCTCGTACTAGCGTAGGTGGTTACAAAGAAGAAGAGAAACCAGAGGATAATTCGGCTCAATTTGATCGCAGTGACACACGTACATTAGATGAAATCGTAGATTGGTTACTAGATCTTGGATATGTGCCTAGCTTCTGTACTGCATGCTATCGTGCAGGTAGAACAGGGGACAGATTTATGGCCCTCGCTAAATCCGGTCAAATCCATAACTGTTGCCAACCTAATGCATTGATGACATTAAACGAATACATCATGGATTATGGTGACGAAAAAACTAAAGCTCATGGTGCTAAGGTTATTGAACAACAGTTAGAAAATATCAAAAATGATTTAGTTAAAGATAAAGCTAAAGCTTATATTGCACAGATGAAAGACGGCGAACGAGACTTCCGGTTCTAAGTAATTCACTGATCGAGAACCTCCTATTGATAATGGGAGGTTCTTTTTTGTTGAGAAAAACACAAAGCTTAAATGAGAATAAAATATATAAAATAGTTTATTTTGTTCACTTTTTGATGTATAATAAATAAAAATGATAATGATAATACGTTGAAGTTTTATACTAATATTGATTATAAATTACTGAGGGATATGATGATTAAGAAAAAACGTTGGCGCATTTCCACAAGCGACAAAGAACAAGAGAATATCTTAATCCGTGAACTTGGTGTGAATCCTATTGTGGCCAAATTAATGGTTAATCGCCACATAGATGTTGATGAAGGGCGTCGGTTTTTACAAGGCTCTTTGTCTGATTTGTTAGATCCATTCGCATTAAAAGATATGGATGTAGCTGTTTCGCTAGTTCAGGAGACAATTGAAAAACATAAACCAATCGTTATTTATGGTGATTATGATGTAGATGGCATTACTGCCACATCTGTTCTATATCGTTTTTTAAAGAAACTAGGTGCTGATGTTACCTATTACATACCAGAGCGTCAAAGTGAAGGGTATGGCCTCAATTTAGAGGCTTTAGAGCATCTTATAGAGCAGGGGACCGCTTTAGTAATTACCGTGGATTGTGGTATTAGCTCTTACGATATTGTTGAGGCTGTACGTGACCGTATCGATATGATTATTACGGATCATCATACGGCACCAGATATGATTCCACGAGCAAAGGCTGTTATTAACCACAAGCAAAAGGACTGTCACTATAAGGATAAGAACTTATCCGGTGTTGGGGTTGCTTTTAAATTATGCCAAGCATTGTGGCTTACAAAGACTGGTGAATGGTATTTAGATGATTTAGATATCGTTGCATTAGGCACTGTGGCGGACGTTGTGCCGTTAGTCGGTGAGAACCGCATCATCGTAAAAGCAGGCCTTGAAAAGATGAATAGTCATCCAAATCTAGGAATTAAAAAGCTAGTCGATGTAGCAGGTCTCCATGAACGAACTATAACATCTGGACATATTGGTTTCACCTTAGCCCCACGGCTCAATGCAGCAGGTCGCGTAACCCATGCAACACGTGCTGTTGAGTTGCTAGTTACTGATAATGCTGACATGGCTGAAGCGATTGCTGAAGAATTAAATGAAACAAATCGTGAGCGTCAAGAACTAGAGAGAAATATTCACGAACTAGCTCGTATCGATGTGGCTAACCAAGGTCATAAGGCAGACTATGTAACCGTTGTAGCCGCTGAAGACTGGCACCCTGGTGTTATCGGTATTGTGGCTTCTCGCTTGGTTGAGGAGTTTTATAAGCCGACCCTGGTTATTAGTATCCACGATGGCATTGGCAAAGGCTCCTGTCGTAGTATCGATGGTTTTAATATCTACGATGCACTGAAGTCTTGCGAAGATGTGTTATTACAATTCGGTGGCCATGCTGCAGCAGCAGGCTTCAGTATTGATGCAAATCGTATAGATGAATTGCGAGACCGTTTGACTGCGTATTGTAAGGCGCATGTAACAGCAGAGGAATATATTCCTGTTGTTGCTATTGATGCGGAACTACCCGTTGATGATATCGATGTAGATATTATTGATCGCGTATCAGCGCTTGAGCCATATGGTATGGCCAATAGTACGCCGGTCTTTGCCGTTATGGAAGCAACCGTACAAGATATAATGCTTATGGGACAATTGAAAAATCACTGCAAGGTGATTTTAGAAACCTCTAGTGGCACATTGGATGCCATTGCTTGGAATCGTCCCGATTTATTTAAAACTATATTCATTGGAACTGTGGTGAAAGTAGCATTTTCATTGCAAAAGAATGAATGGCAAGGGATGGTTTCTCCACAGCTTATGATCCAAGCTATTGAACCGCTCACTGAAGAGCCGATTACACTTTCCACGGAAGGTCTTAGACAAATGTATGTCATAGTAAAACAAGCTATGCGTGGTCGTAGTCAATCGGTTTATAATGTGGAACAAGAAATTTTGCGCCGTAAGCCGGCAGATCAAAATAATCGCAGTGCCCTTACATCCTTAGATGTATTTAAGGAGTTGGGCATCATAGAAGAATATACCAGTGATGATGGTCAATTAATGCTAAGATGGAATGCCATTGAAGGAAAATTAGATCTTGTCACGTCCGTAACATTTCTTACCTATAGTGTATAGGAGGTGACACCATGACAACTGTAAATGAAGAAGGCAAAGCTTTAGTAGAACAAAGCACTTTTGATAAAGGAAAAGCTTTAGCTGAATTTATGGAGTATATCCATACCTATTTAACAGATGATGAGTGTAACCAAGTATTAAAGGCTTTTGAGCTTGCAGATAAGGCTCACGAAGGTCAGCTTAGAGCTTCTGGTGAACCGTATATCATGCATCCACTAGCAGTAGCTGATATTTTGGCACACTTACAAATTGACCATATCACACTTATGGCAGCACTCATGCATGATGTGGTTGAGGATACATCATATTCAAAGGAAGACTTAGAGGAAATGTTTGGCTCTGAAGTAGCATTCCTTGTCGATGGTGTAACGAAATTAAACCAATTCCAATATGAAACAAAAGAAGATCGGCAAATGGAAAATTATCGGAAGATGATTTTAGCCATGGCGAAGGATGTGCGCGTCGTTGTTATTAAACTAGGTGACCGCCTACATAATATGCGTACCTTAAAGCATATGCGTAGCGACAAACAAAAGCGCATTGCAAAGGAAACATTAGAAATTTTTGCACCTTTAGCACATCGCCTTGGTATCTTCAATGTGAAATGGGAGCTGGAAGATTTATCATTCCGGTATTTAGAACCAGAAAAATACTATGATCTTGTAGATCAAATGAAACAAAAACGCCAAGCTCGTGAAGACATTGTAAATGATACGATGAGTCAACTCACTAAGGCTTTAGGCGAAGCTCATATTAAGGCAGATATCAAAGGTCGTCCAAAACATTTCTACAGTATTTACAAGAAGATGAAAAAGGACAATCGCGATTTATCTCAAATCTATGACTTGCTTGCAGTTCGCGTTATCGTTGATACAATTCCTGATTGTTACGCGGTATTAGGTATTGCTCATAGCTTGTGGAAACCATTGCCATATCGATTTAAAGATTATATTTCCATGCCGAAATCCAATATGTATCAATCCTTGCATACTACTGTTATCGGTACCATGGGGCAACCTGTAGAAATCCAAATTCGTACTTGGGAAATGCACCGCGTATCTGAATACGGTGTTGCAGCGCATTGGCGTTATAAAGAAGGCAATAAAAATGGCGATAAGGATTTCGACCAAAAGGTTGCGTGGTTGCGCCAAGTATTGGAATGGCAAGATACAAGTAATCCAACAGAGCTTGTAAACGCTTTAAAATTAGACGTATTCTCCGGTGAAGTATTCGTATTTACACCAAAAGGCGATGTTGTTAAATTGCCGATAGGTTCTGTTCCACTAGATTTCGCATATCGTGTTCATACCGATGTAGGGCATAGATGCGTAGGTGCCAAGGTAAATGGTAAAATTGTACCGCTCGATTACACCTTGCAAAATGGTGATATCGTAGATATCATTACATCTAAAACAGGTCGTCCGAGCCTTGATTGGCTTAATATCGTAGGTTCTTCTGAAAGTAAGAGCAAAATACGCAACTGGTTCAAGCGTGAAAATAAAGCTGAAAATATTGAAAAAGGCTTAGAAGCGCTCGAAAAAGAAGCAAAACGATTAAATTATAGCTGGAAAGAATTGATTGCAGATAATCGACTTCAACAGGTTACGAAACAGCTCAAAGCAGGTATAGAAGATGAAATGTTTGCCGCTTGCGGTTATGGTGGTATCCCTGTAAGCACGGTTCTATTGCGGTTAATTGAACTTTATAAAAAATCTAAAGAAGCAGAAGAGTCTAAACACAGCACTGAACAAATCATTGAGAAACTAAAAGCTCAAGGTCCAAAAACGACCAAGAATGGTACAGGCGTTCTTGTAAAAGGCGAAGCTGGTGTTATGGTGCGTATGGCGAAATGCTGTAGCCCTGTACCTGGTGATGATATCATCGGTTATATCACGCGTGGTCGTGGGGTATCCATCCATCGCTCCGATTGTACGAGTCTTGGACATACGCCAGAAGATTTAGAGCGTATGATTGAGGTCTCCTGGGATGGTTCTTCTGGTGAATCTTTCCACGTAGGCATCGATATCCAAGCTTATGATCGAAATGGTCTGTTGATGGAGGTTATGGCTGTACTTTCAGAATTGAAAATCACTATTACAAACATCAATGCAAAGGTTCAAGAAGATACTAAAACCGTAAGTATCAATGTAGTTGTTGATATCCGAGATATTTCACAACTTGATTTTGTTATGACTAAGTTGCGCCGTATTCGTGAAGTGTATACGGTACAACGTAGTAGAGGAGGGGCTTAATGAGTGAACAACAATTAGTGCTTATGCGCATGCCTTTAGGTCCACTAGGAACAAATTGCTATGTCATAGGCGATAAAGCTGTTGGTGAGGCTTTCATCATTGACCCTGCCACACCGGAAGTATTAGATGCGCTAAAGAAACATGACTTGAAGCCCAAAGCTATTTTGCTAACCCATGGTCATGGTGACCATATTGGGGGCGTTCAAGACATTGTAGATGCCTATCAAGTGCCTGTATATATTCATAAGGGTGATGTGCCGTATTTGTCAGATCCTGAACTCAATCTCAGTGCTTATAGCAATCCTACACCGATTAAGGTGAAGGCAGAGATCATCGAGGTTAAACAAGGTGACCATATCACATGTGGGGATATCGATTTGGAAGTACTTGAGACACCAGGTCATACGCCCGGTGGGGTGTGTTACTACATGGAAGGTCTTGTATTCGTAGGGGATACTCTCTTTAGAGATTCCGTAGGACGTACAGATTTTCCAAACGGCTCTTATGAGACCTTGATGGAATCCATCAAAACTCAACTTTATAAATTGCCTGATAATACTATGGTGTATCCTGGTCATGGGCCGGAAACAAATATAGGTTATGAAAAACAATACAATCCATTCGTTGGAGTGTAGGTTTTATAAAATTTTGTAAGAAATAAAGGGGATAGTTATCATGAATACAACATTAGAAAAATTAAAAGAACGCATTAAAGACAAAAAATACAAATTGACTACACAACGTCAAACAATTTTGCAAGCCTTCATCGATGCTGATGAAAATCATTTAAGTGCAGAAGACGTATATGTACTTGTAAAAGAAGTGGCTCCTGATATCGGCTTGGCTACTATTTACAGAACACTTGATCTCTTCACTGAACTTGATTTGTTGAAACGTCTTGATTTCGGCGATGGTCGTAACCGTTACGAATTGAACGACGAAGAGTTTGCTCATTTCCACCATCATTTGATCTGCGTAAAATGTGGCAAAGTATCCGAGTTTGAAGATGATATGCTTGAAACACTAGAATCCATCATTGCTAAAAAATTGAACTTCCGCACTATCGACCATCAATTGAAAGTATATGGTTATTGCAGTGATTGCCAAAATCATATGACTGAAGCAGAGCTTGACAAATTAGAACGTATGGCTCATCACCATGCTTAATGGATATCTATATACGGGACCATTACCGCTTGGTTCTGTAGTGGCCCATAATTGTGGTGCTGCAGGCCTGTTTTCTGACAAGGTGCATCCAGATGTTATCCTTGAAGCTCACGAAGTCGATGGATTGTATATCTTAACAGTTACCACTGGTGAGACAGTTCAGACTTTTGAAGGCCCTGTTTCCTCTATGGGACGACGTCAAATAGGGCAAGCTTTGTTAAGCTATTTGCGTGAATATCAAGGCTTGCCAGTTGATGCACCATGGGGGACTATGGTCGGTGTACGCCCTACAAAGCTACTACATAAATATATAGATACATATGGCTCTGTCCACACAGCAACTCGTCACATTAGGGACGAGTTTTCTGTGTCTATGGAAAAACTTGCCACTTTAGGCTCTATAGGTGAATACCAACGTCCATTTTTAGCCAATACAGACGATAAAAAGGTGAGTCTCTATTGTGGCATTCCTTTTTGTGACACCCGCTGTGTTTACTGCTCCTTTCCGTATGGACTCTATCAAGACTATGATGGTAAAAGCCAATTTTTAACTGCCTTAGCCCGGGACATAGAGGATATGAAAACTATTGTTGAATCTTATGGCTTAACGGTAGATACCCTCTATATGGGGGGCGGTACACCGACGGTATTAGGGGACGAAGACTTTCACCAAGTTCTGAAACAGCTGTCTATACTTGTTCCTGAAGGTCATGAGTTTACTGTAGAAGCGGGGCGACCGGATTCTGTTAATCCTACAAAGTTACGATCTATGCTTGATTTAGGTGTCAATCGTATCAGTATTAACCCACAAACGATGCAAGATGATATTTTACGTCGCATAGGGCGTGGACATAGTGCACGTGATATTGATGAGTTGTTACAATATGTCAAACATAATACGTCGTTAGCGGTAAATATGGATTTTATTGCAGGCTTACCGAATCAAACGATGCAAAACATGATAGAGAATATGGATTATGTATGTCAAAATTTGCCGGAAAATGTTACAATTCATACGTTAGCATTAAAACGTGGTAGCCCATTGTATGATTTAAATATGCAAGATGATATCCCTGAGGAACATCTCGTGGCAGACATGATACAATATGGTAAAGAGCGTCTAGAAGCGGCTGGCTATGTACCATATTATCTATATCGTCAACAATATATGAGAGGACAGTTAGAGAATATCGGCTATACCTTGCCCGGCAAAGCGTGCGAATATAATATTCAGATTATGGAGGAACGACAAAGTATTCTTTCCATGGGACCTGGTAGTTCATCTAAGTGGATGCGGGCCCCTGAATATCGTCAATTGAAACAGCACATGCCAAAGGATGTAGATGTTTACCACGCAACGATAGATGCACTATTAGAGAAACGACATAGAATTTGTAAAAAATTTTGGGAGGTTGTGTAATGGCTATTAGAAAACCAAGAGGTACACAAGACTTTTTGCCAGAGCAAATGATAAATTGGCACTATATTGAACAGCGTATGCGTGAAATTTGTAAGGTATACGGGTTCAACGAAATTCGCACACCTGCCTTTGAAGATACTAAATTATTTTTGCGTGGCATCGGTGAAACTACAGATGTAGTACAAAAGGAAATGTACACATTTACTACGGGTGATGATGGTGGCGCTAGCTTTACCTTGCGCCCTGAAAATACAGCATCTGCAGTACGCGCATATTTAGAAAATAAAGTATATGGTAAAGAAGGCCTTACAAAATGGTATTACATGGGGCCTATGTTCCGACATGATAAACCACAAGCTGGCCGTTACCGCCAATTCCACCAATGCGGGGCAGAGGTATTAGGTTCTCAATCCCCTGTAGTTGATAGTGAAGTTATCTGCATGGTCGTACAATTGTTGAAAGACTTTGGCCTTAAAGACCTCAATGTAGAGGTTAACTCTGTAGGCTGTCCAACATGCCGACCTGTATACCGTGAAAAATTAATTGAGTTCTTTGAGCCTAAAAAAGAACAATTATGTAGTGACTGCCAAGAACGTTTGTATAAAAATCCTTTGCGTATCTTGGATTGCAAGAATGAAACATGTAAATCCTTGTCCGTAGGTGCTCCTGAAATTCACGAACATTTATGTGAAGAATGTCATGATCACTTCGAAGAATTGAAAACTTATTTAACGGCTGCTAATGTGCAATATACATTAAATCCTCGTTTAGTACGTGGCCTTGATTATTACACAAAAACAGCATTTGAGGTACAATATACTCCATTAGGGGCTCAAAGTGCAGTAGCCGGTGGTGGTCGTTACGATGGCCTTGTAGAGGAACTCGATGGTCCTCATACACCAGCCATCGGTTTTGCGATGGGTATGGAACGTTTATTATTAGCCCTTGAAAAACAAAACTTATTACCGGAACAAACTGTAGAGCCATCTGCATTCGTAGTAGCTCTTGGTGATGCGGCTAAGGTAGAGGCCTTCAAAATTTGCCAAGAACTTCGTAGTCAAAATATACCTGTTGAAATGGACGGACAGGGTAAGAGTATGAAGGCACAATTAAAATATGCTAACAAAATTAATGCAAAATATGTTATCATATTGGGTGATGATGAATTAGTTAAGCAAGAAGCTATTATTCGCGATATGGAAACTAGTGAACAACATGTTGTTCCTTTAATGGACGCTAGTAAAAAAATCTATAAGAGATTTAGTGGTATGGCCCTTAAGGATCTACTAGATCAATACTCAGTGAATAAGTATTATAAAGATAGAATTGGAAAGGATGACAATTAGAATGGAAACAATGCAAGGCTTACACCGTACGCACGGTTGTGGCACCATCTCTGAACAAGAGGTAGGTAAAGAGGTCGTATTATGTGGTTGGGTTGAACGCCGTCGTGATCATGGTGGTTTGATTTTCTTGGATTTACGTGATCGTTCTGGCGTAGTACAAGTAGTGGCATCTCCAGATCATAACGTGGAATCTTTCCACAAAGCAGAGGATGTTCGTAACGAATATGTACTTTGTGTACGTGGTAAAATTACAAAACGTGATGAAGCTGCTATCAATCCAAATCTTCCAACAGGTGCATATGAAATGTACTGTGAAGAGTTGCGCGTATTGAACTCTGCTAAAACACCTCCATTCTATATCCAAGATGATATTGATGTAGATGAAAATATTCGTTTAAAATATCGTTACCTTGACTTACGTCGTCCAGAAATGCAACGTAACTTGATTTTACGTCACAAAGTAACAAAAGCAATGCGCGACTTCTTCGATAGCCGCGATTTCTTGGAAATTGAAACTCCAATGCTTACTAAATCTACACCAGAAGGCGCTCGTGACTATCTAGTACCTTCTCGTGTAAATGCTGGTACATTCTATGCATTGCCACAATCTCCACAAATTTTCAAACAAATCTTGATGGTAGCTGGTTATGAAAAATATTTCCAAATCGTTCGTTGCTTCCGCGATGAAGATTTGCGTGCAGACCGTCAACCAGAGTTCACTCAGCTTGACTTGGAAATGTCCTTCGTAGATGAAGAAGACATTTATTCCATGCTTGAAGAAATGGTTGCTCATGTATTTAAAACTACATTGGGCAAAGAAATCACATTGCCTATGCCTCGCATTACATGGGATGAAGCAATGGATAAATATGGTTCTGATAAACCAGACCTTCGTTTCGACATGGCCTTTACTGATGTAACTGATCTTGTAAAAGATACAGAATTTAAAGTGTTCCGTTCTGTTATCGACAATGGTGGCGTAGTTAAAGGTATCGTAGTACCTGGTGATGCAGGTATTCCTCGTCGTGAACTTGATGACCTCGTTGAATATGTAAACCGTTATGGTGCAAAAGGTCTTGCATGGGCTTGCTTTAACGAAGATGGTTCTATCAAGTCTCAAATCATGAAGTTCTTAGGTGAAGATACAATCCGCAACATCGGTGAAAAAATGGGCGCTAAAGGTGGCGACCTCGTATTGATGATTGCTGATAAACCAGCAACTGTAGCACGTGCATTGGGCGAATTGCGCCTTGAAATGGCACGTCGTATGAACATGATTGATCCAGATAAATTGGCATTCACATGGGTAACTGATTTCCCTATGTTCGAATATAACGAAGATGAAAAACGTTATGTTGCAATGCACCATCCGTTCACAATGCCTCGTCATGAAGACCTTGATAAATTAGAATCCGATCCTGGCAGCGTAAAAGCAATCGCTTATGATATGGTATTGAACGGTGTTGAAATCGGTGGCGGTTCCTTGCGTATTTACCAATCTGATGTACAAGAAAAAGTATTTAAAGCTATTGGCTTGTCTGAAGAAGAAGCAAAATCCAAATTCGGCTTCATGCTTGATGCATTCCAATATGGTGCACCTCCTCATGCAGGCTGTGCATTTGGCCTTGATCGTCTTGTTATGTTGATGGCAAAACGTCAATCTATCCGCGACGTAATCGCATTCCCTAAAACTCAATCTGCTTCTGATGTTATGAGCCAAGCGCCATCTGAAGTAGAACCTAAACAATTAAAAGAGTTGCATATTAAACCAGATATCGAGGAAGAAGAAGAGCAATCTTTGGTGTAAAAACATAGGCAAGAATTGATTAAAATTCAAATGTCAAGACTTGTTTATTACCAATCTTTCTGATACTATTTATGTATAAGATATCCCTGCCATGTGCGTGTGATATCGCAGTTTTGAGCCAACACATTTACTTCGGGAGTCCGAACTCTCGTCTGAACGTTACGCCCTTATGGGACAACTGCAGGATGAGGAGGACACCCACCTGCCCTAAGCAGGATCAAAACGCGGTACATTACGGCATGGTGGGGCTTTTTTGCGTGTAAAAATGGCATATAATGAGAACATCAATGGTTTACAAATATGGATATTAATAGTTTATATACAGTGAATTGAGGTGATAGAATGGATAGTTTGTTTGATTTAGAGCCTACAAATGCATATGAGCCACTTCCTGTGCGTATGCGCCCTACCAAGTTGGATCATTTATACGGTCAAGAAAAGGCCGTAGGGAAGGGGACCTTCTTACGTGCTATGGTAGAGAAGGATACCATACCATCTATGCTTTTTTATGGGCCTTGTGGAACGGGGAAAACTACACTAGCAGGTATCATTGCTAAGGTAAGTAATAGTCATTTTGTAAATTTAAATGCTACCAATGCTGGTATAGGTGAGTTGCGTAACATCATAGAGGATGCTCGTAAGCGCGTACGGTCATTACAACAAAGAACTATATTATTCCTCGATGAAATCCACCGTTTCAATAAAAGCCAACAAGATGTGTTATTACCTTGTGTAGAAGATGGTACGATTATCCTTATTGGTGCCACTACAGAAAATCCGTTTTTTGAGGTTAATAGACCGCTTTTATCCCGTTTGCGACTCATAACATTGGAGGCTTTGACACCAAAGGCGATTGGTCAAATTTTGCGTCGTGCTATTACAGATGAAGAGGTAGGTCTTGGTAAACGCCGTTTACAAGTAACTGATGAAGTGCTAGAGGATGTAGGCATTTTCGTTAATGGCGACGGTCGTATGGCTTTGAATATTTTAGAACAGGCTGCAGCTATGGTACCGGATGAAGGGACTATAACCATAGAGGTTCTTGAAAAAGTTGTGGGACGTCGAATTTATACATATGATAAAAAAGGTGACAGCCACTACGATACAATCTCTGCTTTTATTAAAAGTATGCGTGGCTCTGATGTACAAGCGACGGTGCATTATTTGGCACGTATGATTGAAGCGGGTGAGGATCCTAATTTTATTGCTCGTCGGATCGTAATATGTGCAGCTGAGGATGTAGGCCTTGCAGATCCGCAAGCTTTAATTCTAGCTAATGCAGCGGCTCAAGCAGCTCATATGGTAGGATTTCCAGAGGCTCGCATCATATTGTCTGAGGCGGCTTGTTATGTAGCATTAGCACCGAAAAGTAATTCTGCTTATTTGGCTATCGATGCAGCAATTGCTGATGTGCGCCACAAGGATTGTGGACAGGTGCCAGATCATTTAAAAGATAGTCATTATAGTGGGGCTAGCAAGCTAGGTCATGGGAACACCTATAAGTATGCTCACAACTATCCAAATGGCTATGTAAAACAGCAGTATCTACCAACACCTCTTATGGATGCTTCGTACTACAACGGTATTAAAAGAGGCAAGGAAGAACAGTTACTTTGTGACTGGGAGAAACGGTGTAAAAGCTAACTAAATACTTCGATATATGCTATAATATAATGATAAGTTAATTTACAGTAGTGTTATATAAGTAAGGGGTTTGTATAGATTTATGGCAGAAGAAAAAACTTCCACCAAAAAACGCAATACACGACGAAAGCGAACAAGTACAAAACAGCAAACTAAGTCTCAAGGGTTTTCCTTGCGCAGCGAAGTTAAAGGCTTAATTGTAATTGCCTTTGCAGTTATTTCCTTGCTCGGATTCTTTGGGTTTGAACTCGGTCTTGTAGGACAGATTTTAACAGGTATATTCCGTTATGGTTTTGGCCTAGGTGGTATTATTCCTTGCCTTGGTGTGTTCTGGATCGGCTGGCGATTATTGTATAAAGGAACATTTATTTCCGTTACTAAACGGGGTGTTGTAATGACTTTGTTCTTCCTATTCTTGCTAGCCCTTGTTCCATTGTGGCGCGTTCCTGAGGGGCAGGAATTAATCACAACACAATTGGCTGACCAAGGTGGTGTAGTAGGTGGTGCTATCGCTACATTCCTTCGCACTCTATTAGGTGAGCTAGGGGCTATCATTTTAGATGTGTTCTTATTATTAGCCTTTGGTATTCTAATCACTCGTTTATCTTTGCGAAGTGGCTTGCAAAAGGCAGCAGACAAAACACAAGTAGGTTTAGATGTAGCTAAAGAAGTGGCTGCTGAGAAGGTCGCTGTAGCTAAAGAGGTCTTTGAAGATTGGAATGAACAACGTAAAGAAGCTGCAGAACAACGGAAAGCGTATAACAGGGAAAAGGACACACGCTTTGCTGATGCTGCAGATCAAGCGTTAGATACACTTGAAAAACGAGGTATCACTACCGATCGAGATAACTTTGAAACGAGTGCGGTTATAGATAATGAACCTATGGTGGATACAGTAACGACTGTAGAATCTCCAAAGGCTCCTACATCTTGGAAAGAATTAGCTGAAATAGAAGCGCGCAACCGTGCAGCAGAACAATTGTCGAATATTTCTGAAGATGCTGGTGATGCGAAGTCTTATGATGCAGATGATTTCGATCAATTCTCTGATGCTAGTAGATCTACAGGTGATGACTATGTATATACTCCAGATGAGGATTATACATATACTCCAGACGAAGGATATACAGACGAATCTGAATCAGTAGAGAATAATCATGAGGAACAACCAGAGTTTACATATCAAAATACAACGATTGGTTCATTGGAAACTAATCACGCTGCTATAGCTTCTGCTGTACCTGGAACAGGTGCCGCTGCAAGTTCTGTAAGTGCTGGTGTCGGTATGTCTGGTATGAGTTTACAAGTACCATCTACTATTAGTACTACAGAAGATACAGCACAAGTAGCAGTATCTAAGGATGGTCAAATTCATCGTACCTATGATAGACCTTATCATTTCCCAAGCCTTGATATTTTGGCGAAAGGGAAGGGGAGTCAAAGCAATGGTGAAGAAGTAGCGCAAAATGCAATGATGCTTGAAAATGTATTGAGTAACTTTGGTATTACAGCTAAGGTCGTTAATGCTACACAAGGTCCAACTGTTACACGCTACGAAATTGAACCTGCACCAGGTGTAAAGGTTAGCCGCATCGTCAATTTAACTGATGATATCGCCTTAAACTTAGCGGCTCAACATATTCGGATGGAGGCTCCAATCCCTGGTAAATCCGCCATCGGTATCGAGGTTCCTAATAAGACGACAGAGGCCGTTCATTTGCGTGATGTTCTTGATTGTAGTGACTTCAAGGACGCTCGTGGGGGTATTCCGGTAGGTCTTGGCAAGGATATTGCAGGTAAGCCTGTTATTACTGATCTTGCGAAGATGCCTCACCTGCTTGTAGCAGGTACTACTGGTTCTGGTAAATCTGTATGTGTAAATACTTTGATTTCAAGTATTCTATTTAGTCGTAAACCAGAAGAGGTTAAGCTTTTATTAATCGACCCTAAGATGGTTGAATTGTCTATCTACAATGGCATTCCTCATTTGATGGCGCCAGTTGTAACAGATATGAAAAAAGCAGCCGCTGTATTGCGTTGGGCTGTTCGTGAGATGGAGGCTCGTTATAAAGCTTTTGCAGCATCTGGCAAACGCGATATTAAGAGCTATAACGAAGCACACCCTAAGGCGGCTATGCCTTTGATTGTATTAATTATCGATGAGTTAGCTGACCTTATGATGACTGCTCCTGATGATATTGAAGAATCTATTAGTCGCTTAGCACAAATGGCGCGTGCTGCAGGTATTCACATGGTACTTGCTACACAACGTCCTTCTGTCAACGTTATTACAGGCTCTATTAAGGCCAATGTGCCGAGCCGTATTTCCTTTGCAGTAGGTTCTCAAATTGACTCCCGGACTATTCTTGATATGGCGGGTGCCGAGAAATTGCTTGGTAAAGGGGATATGTTATTTGCTCCAATTGGTGCTAATAAACCAATTCGTGTACAAGGTGCGTTTATCTCTGATGATGAGGTAGAACATCTTGTGGAATTTGTAAAAGCTCAACGTGAACCAGAATATGACGATACTGTTACACAAGAGGCTGAAAAGGAAACCGAAAAAGAATCATCTGAAGAAAATGATATCTACCGCGATGAATTATTAGAACGTGCTGTTAATCTCGTTATGGAATCTGGTCAAGCTTCTGTGTCTATGTTACAGCGTCGATTCCGCATTGGATATACTCGTGCGGCTCGCCTTGTTGATACGATGGAAGACCTTAAAATTGTTGGTCCTAGTATGGGCAGTAAGGCTCGAGAGATTTTGATGAGTCCTGAACAAGCTAAGGCGCGATATTTCTCAGACTCCAATGATGAGCAATAATTAAATGATTATGATATGAGTATTATGTAGATTAAGAGAGGAACGAAAATGGCTGAATTAGGCGAAGAATTACGACGTGAACGAGTAAGACGTAATTTAACCTTTAAAGATGTGGAGCAAGTACTGCACATTAAAACAACCTATTTGGAAGCTATAGAAGATGGTAAGTATGACATCATTCCTGGTCAGGTCTACGTAAAAGGCTTTATTCGTAATTACGGTAATTATTTAGATCTTGATGGGGATCGCTTGGTAAAAGCCTACCAAAGTCAAGTAGGTGATATAGATACGTTTTCCTTGCGTTCTGTGACGCGTCAGAAGGCACAAGCTGCGCCAAATTTGGTGCAAAGTGAATTCGTTGAATACCAAACATCCAAAAAGCGTATGTCCTTAGAAACGCGTCAACGTAAACGTCAACGTTCTATCGTACAAGAACGCATTATTTTAGGGATTATTTTATTCTGTATGGCATTATTTTTACTATGGTTATTCCTTTTCTAATAAAAGGAAAGAAAGGCATTTATTCAATTAATGGATAGATTTTTAGTAACAGAACCTTCGGATATGAAGAAACGTGGTTGGGCCGAATTAGATTTTGTCCTCATTAGTGGGGACGCCTATGTGGACCATCCTTCCTTTGCACCTGCAGTTATCGGCAGATACTTAGAATCCAAAGGGTATCGTGTAGGTATTATAGATCAACCAGATTGGAATGATGTAGAGGCTTTCAAAAAACTTGGTAAACCACGTCTAGCATCCCTTGTTACGGCAGGGAATCTAGATTCAATGCTCAATAAATTTACGGCGGCAAAGAAAATTCGTCGACAAGATGACTATTCTCCAGGTGGTGAAGCGGGCCATCGCCCAGATCGAGCTACCTTGGTATATGCGAATCGTATGAAGGAGGCTTATAGTGATGTGCCTCTTATTATAGGTGGCATAGAGGCGTCCTTACGCCGATTTGGTCATTATGATTATTGGTCAGATACTGTGCGTCGTTCTATTTTAGTTGATTCAAAGGCGGATGTACTCATTTATGGTATGGGTGAACTTCAAATTGTAGAATTAGCTGATGCGTTAGATCAAGGCAGATTTAAAGAGTCCTTGCCATCTATTCGTGGTATTTGTTATATGGCCAAGGAAATCCCTACTATAGACTATGTTGAGTGTCCATCTTTTGAGGAAATTAAAGCGGATAAGATGGCTTTTGCTGATGCATTCCGTATGCAGTATGATGAACAAGATCCATTCTATGGTCGTATAGTAGTACAAAAACATGGCGATAGATATCTTGTTCAAAACACACCTGCATTGCCACTTACGCAGGAGGAAATGGATGGCGTATATAACTTGCCGTATACTCGCAAGTGGCATCCTAAATATGATGATAAGGGTGGCGTACCAGCATTAAGCGAAGTACAGTTTAGCCTTGTAAGTCAACGGGGATGCTTTGGTAGCTGTTCATTCTGTGCAATAACAAATCATCAAGGTCGTATCATCCAAAATCGTAGTCATGAGTCTTTACTTGATGAAGCTCAAACTATGATTAATATGGATAACTTTAAAGGATATATTCATGATGTTGGGGGCCCTACGGCGAACTTCCGTCATTTAGCTTGTGACAAACAAGCTGTATATGGTGCTTGTAAAGGTCGTACTTGTGCGGCTCCAGAGCCTTGTGAAAATCTAAATACAAACCATGATGACTATATTGCTTTACTCCGTAAATTACGTAAGCTAAAAGGCGTAAAAAAGGTATTTGTTCGTTCTGGCTTGCGTTATGACTATGTTCTAGCGGATAACAATAAAGATTTTGTCCGCGAGCTTTGTGAATTTCATGTAAGTGGACAATTAAAAGTAGCGCCAGAACATGTTTCTAAACGCGTTACCAATATGATGGGCAAAGCTGGTAAGGAAGAGTTCCTCACCTTCAAATCTTGGTTTGAAGAGGCCAATAAAAAGCTTGGTAAGAAGCAATATTTAGTACCATATTTTATGAGCTCTCATCCAGGTTGTGCCTTGGAAGATGCTATTGAATTAGCTGAGTTCTTACGTGATCAACATATGTATCCAGAACAAGTGCAAGACTTTATTCCTACGCCGGGAAGCTTATCGACATGTATGTACTATACGGGCATTAACCCACTGGATGGAAAACCTGTATATGTTGCAAAAAAAGGTAGAGATAAAGCTAAGCAGCGGGCTTTAATGCAATATAAAAATATTGAAAATTATGACCTTGTAAAAGAGGCGCTCATTGAAGCTAATCGACGTGACTTGATAGGGTTTGGACCTGAATCTTTGATTCCACCACGCCCAATTGGTCGGACTAATCGTACTAGTCAATCTAGTGGTTCTCGTAATAGTGGGAAGAATAATGATCGTCGCAATGGACGTCAGTCTAGTGAGAAAAGTAGTAAGGGTAGACCTTCTCGTAATGGCATGACCAAAAGTCGTCCATCTAATAGTAATCGAGGACGTGGTAGTCGTTAATAATGGAGAATAGCTTTGTCTATTCTGGTTTGGGAATACTTTATGTCTTATAGGAGGCATATATGAAACGGTGGATTGCTCCGGGCGTTTTAGCCCTATTTGTTATAGGAATGTTAACCTATGGCGTAAACTTTTACCATCAAGAACAGTTAGAACATGCAAAAGAACCTGTTCGTGGTGAAATTACAGTTTATACAGACTTGCCGAACAATATAACTACATTGCTTGCCGATCGATATGAAGAGGAGAAAAATGTAAAAGTTACAGTTATGCCTCTTACAGAAGAGCAAATGGCCCAACGGTCGGCTTCAAATGTAGCTGATACATCTGGTGATCTGGTACTTACCTCTGAAGATAATCTCGTTGTAGGGGCAAATGCAGGGAAATATGCACCTATCGTTAATGAAAGAATTGACGAAGTACGTGATAATCTAAAAGATATAAATGGGTATTGGGTAGGTCTTTGGTATGATCCTATTGTATTTGTTCAAAATGACACCTTCTACAATGGGATAGGTAAATATATTACTACTTGGGATACATTGGGTAAACAAGGTGATTGGTCTATTGTGATGACCGATTTTGTAGCATCCCAAAATGCAGCTAATTTGTTATATAACATGGTGGAATATAGAGGCGAGCCTGAGGCACTGAACTATTTATATAGCTTAAAGCCACATATAATACAACATGCCAAGTTCTTGTCTACTCCAGTTCGCTTAACTGCGTTAGGAGAGTCTAATATCGGCATTGGTAATTTGTCTGATGCAGCCCAATATACTCGTCATGGATATCCGATTAAAGTTATATACCCAACAGATGGAACATCTTATTATGTAACTGGCGCTGCTGTATTAAAAAATTCAAAACATAAAGCAGATAGCGTTGAATTTATTAATTGGTTGTTATCTACAAAGACTGCAAAATATATGGTTGAAAATAATTTCACCTATATGTTTACGAATCCAGAAATGGATGAGCCAAAAGACTCATTGGGGCACGAGTTAATTTTATGGCCTGTTAATGGTGGTTACACTATAGATGGCAAAAAGTTGTTGTTAAATCACTGGGTTAGCCAAGTGCGTTTCCGGAAGGAGTAACTCAGTTATATAAATCCTATTACAGGAAGTAAATTGAGAAATAAACAAGTTATGAAAGGATATAGAATGGGTAAGAAATTAGGGTATGTTAGCCTAGGTTGTGCTAAAAACTTAGTAGATACAGAGGTAATGTTAGGCTTATTGAAAGATAATGGCTATACGATTACAGAGGAACTAAGCGAAGCAGATCTTATCGTTGTAAATACCTGTACCTTTATTGAGAAAGCAAAAGCCGAGTCTATTAATACTATTCTTGAGGTGGCTCAATATAAAGAGGATGGTAAATGTAAAGGCCTTATTGTAGCAGGTTGCTTAAGCCAACAATATCAAGATGAATTATTCCAAGAAATTCCTGAAATTGATGCTTTAATCGGTACAGGTGCATGGGACCAGATTATGGTAGCCGTTGATGCTATTGAACATGGCAATCGCAGTTGTATCATGGAAAATATTACAAATATTTATGATGAGCGTATGCCGCGTATTCAAACAACGCCTCGGTACAGTGCATATGTAAAAATTGCTGAGGGCTGTAACAATGGTTGTACCTTCTGTATTATTCCAAAGGTGCGTGGTGCATTCCGCAGTCGTACTATCGAGTCTATTAAGGCCGAAGTAGAACGATTGGCTGCATCCGGTGTTAAAGAGGTCGTTCTTATCGCTCAGGATACGACTAGTTACGGTATTGATCTAAATGATGGTAAACCATTGTTGACTACGTTGTTAAAAGAATTAACTGCCGTAGAAGGTATCGAATGGATTCGCATGTTATACTTATATCCAACTTTCTTCTCCGATGAATTGTTAGATATTATCGTTAATGAGCCAAAACTTTGTAAATATGTAGATATTCCATTGCAACATGTGAATAACGATATTTTAAAACAAATGAATCGTCGTGATGATCGCAATGATATTGAACGTTTACTTAAGAAGATTAGAAATGCACCGACCCATATTACATTGCGCACATCTATCATCGTTGGTTTTCCTGGTGAAACAGATGAACAATTTGAAGAACTTTGCGACTTTGTAAAAGAAATCAAATTCGATAATATGGGCGTGTTTACCTACTCTCAAGAGGAAGGTACTCCTGCAGGTGCTCGTGAAGACCAAGTGCCAGAAGAGGTTAAAGACGAACGTTATCATATTCTCATGTCCATTCAAGCAGCTATCTCTGAAGAAAATAATCGCGATTTAGAAGGTACTGTTGACTATGCAATGGTGGAAGAAATCGAGGACGGCGAGAATGGTACATTACTAGCTAAAGGACGCTTGAAATCTCAAGCACCTGATGTAGACGGTAATATGTACATTGAGGACTGCGGTGAAGAGGTTCAACCTGGTGATATTCTTAAGGTACAGGTAGAGCAAGGCTTTGCGTACGACGTTGTAGCTACGGTTGTAGAATAAAACACAGCTCGATTCTTTCGATTGTGGAGGTGATCTGATGATTGTAGAACTTATTTCTACAGGTTCAGAATTATTGCTAGGCGATACAGTGAATACAAATGTATCTTGGCTAGCACAAGAATTAAATAAATTAGGTTATACTATTGCTCATCAATCTGTAGTGGGGGATAATCCTAAGCGCATGGCAGAGGTTTTTCAGCTAGCTAGTACACGGGCTGATATTGTGATTAGTACAGGTGGGCTAGGTCCAACGCAAGGAGATATTACACGAAATGTATTAGCCGATTCTATTGGGCGACCTATTGTATTTAATCAAGAGGCTATGGATGAGGTTAAAAAATTCTTTGACCGTGTAAAACGTACCGTGCCGGATGCAAGTCGTCGAGAAGCTGAGTTGCCTGAAGGCGCAAACGTATTACATAATCCGGTAGGCGTGGCGCCTGGTGTTGTAGTGGAAGATGGCGATACTACATACATACTTTTGCCAGGACCTCCTGGTGAGATGAAGGGTATGTTCCACGATAGTGTGGTGCCTTATTTAATGAATCGATTTGGTTCGCAAGGTGTTGTTACATCCTATCGATATGGGGTATATGATATCCGTGAAATCGACCTAGAGAACACGTTGATGGACCTCATTAAGAATCAATCAAATCCGACCATAGCTTTGCTCATTAAAAAAGGCTATATCGAGGTTCGTATCACCGCTAAGGCTGACACCTTAGAAGCGGCACAAGCGCTTCTCAATCCTTGGGATGCTATCATTCGAGAACGATTAGGCTCTCGGGTAGGCCGTGATTTGACGGTTTCTATGGAGGAAACCCTCGGTCGAGCTCTACTGGAGGAGCACAGTACGATTAGTACTGCTGAATCTTGTACTTCCGGTTTAGTTGGTAAATTACTAACTAATGTGAGTGGCAGTAGTGAGTACTACATGGGTGGCGTTATTTCGTATAGCAACGACATAAAACATCGTGTACTAAGTGTACCTCAAGACATGCTCGATACGTATGGTGCCGTAAGTGAGCAAGTCGCTAAGGCTATGGCAGAGGGGGCACGAACTGTGGGTCAAACAACATATGCCGTTTCTACGACTGGTATAGCTGGTCCCGGTGGTGGTAGTCCTGAGAAGCCGGTTGGTCTTGTGTGGTTCGGTGTAACTGGACCTCATGGGACAGTAGCTCACAAGGCTAATTTAATTGGTAATCGCGAAGATATTCGACAAAGTGCAGCAGAGCTAGCACTATATTATGTGTATACTTATATAACAGAAAAGGGGAAATAAAATAATGGCTGTAGATGGCAGACAAGCAGCGTTGGATAACGCGTTAAAACAAATTGAAAAAGACTTTGGTAAAGGCGCTATTATGCGCCTTGGTGAAGCAGCAGATCGCATGAACGTAGAGGTTATCTCCTCTGGGTCCCTTGCTATCGATATCGCTGTTGGTGTAGGTGGTTTCCCTCGTGGTCGTGTTATTGAAATCTATGGCCCAGAATCCTCTGGTAAAACAACAGTAGCACTTCATGCTGTAGCAGAAGCGCAAAAACAAGGTGGCATTGCGGCATTTATTGATGCGGAGCATGCGATGGATCCAGTATATGCTCGTAACTTGGGAGTAGATATCAATAATTTATTGATTTCTCAACCAGACAATGGTGAGCAAGCTCTTGAAATTACAGAGGCTTTAGTTCGCAGTGGCGCTGTAGATATCGTAGTAGTTGACTCCGTTGCCGCTTTAGTGCCTAAAGCTGAAATCGAAGGCGAAATGGGCGATGCTCACGTAGGTTTACAAGCTCGTTTGATGAGTAAAGCATTGCGTAAACTGACTGGTATCATCAGCAAATCTAAAACGGTTGTTATCTTTATCAACCAATTGCGTGAAAAAGTAGGCGTAATGTTTGGTAACCCTGAAACTACAACAGGTGGTCGTGCATTGAAATTCTATTCTTCTGTACGCCTTGATGTTCGTAAGGGTGAACTTATTAAAGCTAACAACGAAAACGTTGGTGCTCGCACTAAAGTTAAAGTAGTTAAAAACAAAGTAGCACCTCCATTCAAAACAGCAGAATTTGACTTGATGTATGGTGAAGGTATTTCTAAAGCAGGTACTCTTATCGATATCGGTACAAATATGGAAATCATCAATAAATCTGGTGCATGGTATTCCTACAATGGGGAACGTATGGGTCAAGGTAAAGAGGCGGCTAAACAATACTTGCTCGACAATCCACAAATCGCTGATGAGATTGATCGTATTATTCGCGATACATTAGCGGTTGGCACTGAAGAAATCGATGTAATCGGCGAAGAAGTAACTGAAGAAGTATAATCATGAGTGAAGAAACGATGCAAGCTGCTATGGATCAAGCGTATCGCTTCCTAGCTCAACGATTTCTAAGTTCCTATGAACTGACACAAAAAATGAGACGTAAACAAATCGAGGACCCCATCATTGAGCGGGTCCTCGAACGCCTTAGAGACTATGATTATATCAATGATGAGCGCCTGTCTGAACAAGTATTAAACTATTTGATGAAAGAACAAAAATACGGCGCCTACATGATTAAGCAAAAGATGAAACTTAGAGGTCTTACTGTGCCTCCGGAAATCTCTGATTATGATGAAGTGAAAGCCGCTTATCGTGTGGTGGAGAAAAAATTTGGTTCCATTCTCAATGAGGATTGCACTCCTCGTGTAAAAGTCTTTAATTTTCTCAAATATAGAGGGTTTTCAACGAGTACTATCCAAGTTGTGTGCAATGATTTTTATGAATAGATAGTACTTTTTCTGAGGCCTTACCAGGCTTGTAAAATCTTGACAGAAAGGGCTTTCAAGTCTAAAATTAATAATAGCCTTATTTATTTATATGATGATATGGCTAAATGATAATTTAATGCATGAAGGGCATAAAAAGGAGCATGAAAGCTCGATTTTGAGAATTTAAGAGGAGGTGAGACTGATTTTAGAGTATAGTCTAATTGCAGTGGTAATGGTACTGATTGGACTAGGGGTAGGCTATTTTTTAAGAAAAAATATTGCTGAAGGAAAACTGAATCAAGCTGAGCAAGAGGCTGCACGTATCATCGCTAATGGTGAACGCACAGCTGAGTCTAAAAAGAAAGAAGCTTTATTAGAAGCGAAAGAAGAAATTCATAAGCTCCGTTCTGATGTAGAACGAGAAAATAAAGATCGCCGTTCTGAACTTCAACGTATGGAACGTCGTATTCTTCAAAAAGAAGAATCTTTGGATAAAAAATTAGACAATATTGAACACAAAGAGGAAGCTTTACATCGCAAAGAAGCTGACTTAGCCCAAAGCCGTGAAAAAATTGAAGCTTTGTATGAAAAACAAATGGCAGAGTTAGAACGTATTTCTGGCATGACATTTGAAGAAGCTAAGAATATCTTGTTAACAAATGTAGAACAAGAAATTCGTCATGAAACGGCAATTATGGTTAAGGAAATGGAGCAGCAAGCTAAGGATGATGCGGAGAAAAAAGCAAAAGAAATTATCTCCTCTGCAATCCAACGTTGCGCAGCTGACCATGTAGCGGAGACTACCGTATCCGTAGTGGCATTGCCTAATGATGAAATGAAAGGCCGCATTATTGGTCGTGAGGGCCGTAATATTCGCGCACTCGAAACATTAACAGGTATTGACTTGATTATCGATGACACACCAGAAGCAGTTATTCTTTCTGGCTTCGACCCAATTCGTCGTGAAGTGGCTCGTATTGCTTTAGAAAAATTGATTGTAGATGGTCGTATCCATCCAGCTCGTATTGAAGAAATGGTTGGTAAAGCTCGTAAAGAGGTTGACCAAACTATTAAAGAAGCTGGTGAACAAGCAACATTTGAAGCTGATGTTCATGGCTTACATCCTGAAATTGTTAAGATTTTAGGTCGTTTGAAATATCGTACTAGTTACGGTCAAAACGTTTTGAAACATTCTATTGAAGTATCTCATTTAGCAGGTTTGATGGCGGCTGAACTAGGCTGTGATGTAACATTGGCTAAACGAGGTGGTTTGATCCATGATATTGGTAAAGCATTAGACCGTGAACTTGAAGGTTCTCATGTTCAAATCGGTGTTGATGTGGCTCGTAAATATCGTGAAAGCGCAGCAGTAATTAACTGCATTGGCGCTCATCATGGTGATGAAGAGTTCCAATCTGTAGAAGCTGTATTAGTAGCAGCTGCTGATGCTATCTCTGCGGCTCGTCCAGGAGCACGTCGAGAAACATTAGAAAACTACTTAAAACGTTTATCTAAATTGGAAGAAATCGCTGAATCCTTCGAAGGCGTTGAAAAATGCTTTGCTATTCAAGCAGGTCGTGAGATTCGCGTTGTAGTAAAACCGGATAAGATTGATGAAGCTGAGTCTACATTACTTGTTCGGAATATCGTAAAACGCATCGAGTCTGAACTCGAATATCCAGGCCAAATTAAGGTCGTAATTATTCGTGAAACTCGCGTTGTGGATTACGCAAAATAATATGCTATAAGCGATAAGTATAGGCTGCAATGATTTCATTGCAGCCTATTATTATCAAATTTCATTTGCATATAATCTAAAGATACGGAGTATAGGAATCCTTATGTATTTAGTTTCATAGATAAGGATTCCTATGATTCGTATTTGATTTTTGTATTAATTTAATAATTTAACTAATTAAAATCTTTTACAAATAGAGGATTTTTTATTTGTATATCGAATTAATATATATATATGGGGAAGGAGGCGTTGGCTATGAGCAGATATTTTGAAAATGAATTGATTGAACAAATCAAAGATGCTAATGATATCGTATCAGTTATATCCGAGCATGTAGCCTTAAAGAAACGGGGCAAGAACTATTGGGGTTGTTGTCCATTTCATAATGAAAAGACGCCGTCCTTTAGTGTTGCCCCTGAAAAGGGCTTTTATTATTGTTTTGGCTGTCATGCATCGGGGAATGTCATTAAATTCCTCATGGAACTAGAGCATTTAAGCTTTGTAGAGGTTCTAGAGCGGCTTGCTAATCGTGCTAATATTCCCTTGCCGGAGGCAAAACTTTCACCAGAACAACGAGCTCGAGATGAACGACGAAAAAAACTATATGAAGCTTCTGAATTAGCAGCCACATTTTTCCATAACTGTCTCACACAAACCTCTATGGGAAAGGTGGGCCTTGATTACTTAAAAAAACGGGGCCTTACAAAAGATACGATTGAAAAATTCAAATTAGGCTTTGCTCCAGATGGTTGGGATAAGTTGTATCGAGCCTTTCACGAACGTGGTATCGATGATTCTATTCTTTTGGAGTTGAATTTGGTCCGTAAAAACCAAAAGGGACAGTTTTACGATTTCTTTAGAAACCGAATTATGTTTCCTATTATGGATGGTAAAGGTCGAGTAGTTGCCTTTGGTGGTCGTGTTATGGATGACAGCACGCCAAAATATTTAAACTCACCAGAATCAGCCATCTTTGAAAAGGGAAAACTATTATTTGCCTTTGATAAGGCTTATAAATCTATTCGTCAAGAGCGACAGGCTATCCTTGTAGAAGGGTATATGGACGTTATATCTGCTCATAACCATGGTGTTACTAATGTAGTAGCATCCTTGGGGACGGCTTATACACGAGATCATGGTCATATCTTAATGAGGCAGGCTGATGAAATTGTACTGGCCTATGATATGGATGGCGCAGGTCGTCAAGCAGCAGCTAGGGCTATAGAATTATTACAAAATACGGACTTTAAGGTGCGTGTTCTGGCTATGCCAGATGGTAAGGATCCAGATGATTATGTACGTAATCATGGAGGACAAGCATTTAAAGATTTAGTAGCTAAAGCGGTTAAGCCTCTTGATTATTTATTAAGTGAGTCTTTAATTAAACACGACACAAATGATACGGAAGGGAAGCAAGCTGTTATGGCTGATGTATTCCCATATATTGCTAATATAGATAGTCAAACACAACGGGATGATGCTCTAAAGACATTGGCATTACCACTATGGCTTGATAATAGTAGTATTTTTAGATATTTCCGAGACTATGTAAAAAAAGGACAAATTGAATTGGTTGATACTGCGTCTGCACCGTTGCCAACACAGGATTTACCTAAAGGTGATGCAGAAAAATTATTGTCCTTAGCCTTTACAGATGGTGAAGTGTTACAACATATGATGAGCTATTTGCCATTAGAAGACTTTGAAAAAATTGAATATCGAGGTATAATAGAAAAGATATTCACCTTATTTAAACAAGAAGGTCGTCTAGATGATACTGCCATTCAATCTGTTTTATCCCCATCGGAGTATGATATTTACTCTAGATTGGTTGTTATGAGTGACGATGAATATAAGGTACAAGTGCCTGGATTAATCCGCAAGATAAGGCTTCATTCATTGCGTGAACAGTATAAAGCGCATTCAATTATGGCGGATCAATTAAAACGGGCAGGAGATTCGACATTTATTAGCGAATTACATAAGTGTCAGGAAATACAGAACTTAATTAGAGAATGGTCTAAGTAATATAATGTAAGAAGGAGAGCGCTGTGGCTAAGAAAGTACAAAAAAGTCAAATAGAGGAGATTGTAGAACAACTTCTTGAAAAAGGCCGAAAAACCGGCGTGTTGACACAATCAGAGATTTCAGATGCTCTTCATGAGCAGACTGGACTTACTGCGGAACAATTAGACGATATTTATACTACATTTGGTAAATTAAATATTGAAGTAGTGGCTGATATCGACAGTGAGGATGCGGACGCTCAGCCAATAGAACCAGAAGAAGAGGATGAAGAAGATACTCCTAATGAAAAGAATATCTCCATCGATTTAAGTGTAGACTCTGGTGTTAACATTGATGATCCTGTACGTATGTATCTCAAGGAAATTGGTCGTGTCCCATTGCTTTCTGCAGATGAAGAAATCGTTTTAGCAAAGCAAATTGAAGCTGGCGCAGCAGAAGATGCTACATATAAAGATATTCAACTTGCCAAAAAGGCTAAGAAAAAATTGGTAGATGCTAACTTGCGCTTAGTTGTAAGTATTGCAAAACGTTATGTAGGTCGCGGCATGTTATTCTTGGATTTGATTCAAGAAGGTAACTTGGGCCTTATTAAAGCTGTAGATAAGTTCGATTATACAAAGGGTTATAAATTCTCCACATATGCTACATGGTGGATTCGTCAAGCTATTACTCGTGCTATTGCGGACCAAGCTCGTACGATTCGTATTCCTGTACATATGGTAGAAACAATCAATAAATTGATTCGTATTTCCAGACAATTATTGCAAGATAAAGGTCGTGAACCATTACCAGAAGAAATCGCAGAAGGTATGGGCATTACGGTAGAGCGCGTGCGTGAAATTCAAAAAATCGCACAAGAGCCAGTATCATTGGAAACTCCAATTGGTGAAGAGGAAGACTCTCACTTGGGAGACTTTATTGAGGACCAAGATGCTATTGCTCCAGACGATGCAGCTAGCTACATCTTATTACAAGAACAAATTGAAGATGTATTTACATGCTTAACTGACCGTGAGCAACAAGTATTGATCTTGCGCTTTGGTTTAAAGGACGGCAAACCTCGTACATTGGAAGAAGTAGGTCAACATTTCAATGTAACTCGTGAACGTATTCGTCAAATAGAAGGCAAAGCGCTTACTAAATTGCGCAATCGTGGTAAACGCGATAAAATTAAAGACTTCTTATAAGATATTGAATCTCTTAAGGGTTGTAATGCAGTGTTCTCTAGCACTGTGTTACAGCCCTTTTGTGTTATAATAAAGGTTAGTAATGTTTAAAATTATGATTATTTCTAATAGTTCTAATGACTCTATTAGTTTTATTAGTTTTACTAGCGCTAGAGTTATACAATTATAGAATCATCGATATAATCTGATAGTAATATATTGAAATGTAATGAAGGATTTAGGAGATACAATGTTTACAGTTACTAAACGTTTAGAGGTAAGTGCATCTCATCAATTAAAACTAGATTATCCTAGCAAGTGTCAAAATCTACATGGACATAATTGGATTATTACTGTCCATGCTCGTTCTGAAGAATTAGATCATAATGGCATGGTTATTGACTTTACTATTATTAAAGAAAAGATTCACGGTCGCTTAGATCATCGTCATATCAATGATGTATTAGGCGATATCAATCCTACGGCTGAAAATATGGCGAAATGGATTGCCGATGAGTTAGGACCGAAATGTTTTAAAGTAGAGGTTCAAGAGTCTGAAGGGAACACGGCTATTTATGAACGTGATTGAGATTTTCGGCTCCATTGATGGGGAGGGTAGTCGACAAGGCTTATTGACAACATTCTTGCGTCTTCATGACTGCAATATCCGCTGTTCATATTGTGATACCACTTATAGTTATGGCATTGATAGTACTTTCACAGATATGACCGTACAAGAGGTAGCTGATGCTATTGAAAGTTTAGGCAATCATCGAATTACCATAACTGGTGGTGAGCCACTATTACAAGAAGCTGCTGTAGTGGAGCTAATCGATGAATTAAATCGTCGTAAATCTACTAAACTAGAGGATAAATCGTGTACTGTTAAAAAATCGACTGTGAGAAATGAATTATCTGAAGGCACTCAAGGTGTATTAGCTGATGAAAGTCCTTACGATTTCAATATTGAAACGAATGGCACCATTATACCGAGCTTTCACAGAGACAATGTGTGGTTTACCTACGATTACAAGACGCTATCATCTTTGGCAGAAGAGTCTATGGATTTAGATATATTCAAAGTTTCTACAAGACAAGATTTAATTAAATTTGTAGTAGGTTCTGTAGAGGACTTGGACTGTATGCGTCGTATCATTAATGAACATCCTACAAAGGCTCAAATTTATGTATCCCCTGTGTGGGGAAAAATTGAAGCAGCATCCATTATCGATTATATGAAAACATATAATTTACAGAATGTACGATTCCAACTGCAAATTCATAAATTTGTATGGGATCCAGATGCGAAAGGTGTATAGTGTAGTTAGGATGTATCGAATCAGTATCCTATGTAATCAAAGTATGATGCATTGAGATATGATGACATCTTGATATAAAGGGGAAAATATGGATACAGAAAAAATAGAATCACTTATATATCAATTACTAGAAGCCTTGGGAGAGGACCCTAACCGAGAAGGCTTACTGGAAACACCAAAGCGCGTAGCACAAATGATGGAAGAAGTATATGAAGGGATTCAGTATACAAATGCAGAGATTGCTGAAATGTATGGCAAGACCTTTGCAGTTGATACAAATCAAATGGTAGTAGTAAAGGATATTACTTGCTTCTCTCATTGCGAGCATCATATGGCGCTCATGTATGATATGAGCATTAGTATCGGTTATATTCCGAAAGGTCGAGTTATTGGCTTATCTAAGATTCCTCGCATTGCAGAAATGTGTTGTAAGCGTTTGCAATTGCAAGAGAAAATCGGAGAAGATATAGCTGAGGTAATCTCTTTAGCAACAGGCTCTGAAGATGTGATTGTTCATATTACATCCTCTCATAGCTGTATGAGTGCACGGGGCATTAAATCTACCGATAGTCAAACGACGACACTGGCTACAAAAGGTGTGTTCAACGAAGACAATATGATTCATCGTTTTATGCTCATGAAACAGTCATAGAAATACGGTGTGCCTTGACTTAGTACTAGCCTATTCGGTATAATTAATGAGCTAGAAACTAACTGTGGGCCTATAGCTCAGGGGTAGAGCAACCGGCTCATAACCGGTCGGTCCCTGGTTCGATCCCAGGTGGGCCCACCAATTATGTTGATATCTACCGTCCTTGAGGATTCAAGGGCGGTTATTTTTATATATAATAATAGAGGAATTATGGAACCTAGACCTATGATGGATCGCTTAGAGGCGGTGTTTTCAATCGTACCAAAAGCTCATGCTATAGCTGATATTGGTACTGATCATGGATATTTAGCAGTAGAACTCATCAACCGTAATCGTGCTGAATTTGTTATTGCTGGCGACGTGCATAAAGGACCTTTAGAATCTGCAAAAGAATATGTTCAATCTTGTGGATTAACTTCTAAAGTAGATTGTCGATTAGGGGATGGTCTAAAGGTAACAGAGAAGGGCGAATTAAATGGTGCTATTTGCTGTGGTATGGGTGGATACCTCATGCGCGATATTGTAGATGCTGGTCCAGAGCCTTTAGAGTTCTACGTATTACAACCACAGAATGGACAAAAAGAATTACGTCAATATATGGTACAAAAGGGCTATGTTATCGTCCTTGAAATCATCGTTGAAGATGCAGGAAAGCTATACACTGCATTTTTAGCAGTGCGTAATGATCAGGTAGAAGCGTATACGGGCATGACTGAATACGTAGATGTTTATCAATCATTGCCAGAGGATTCATTATTATGGGCTGTAGGTGCTCTTTTGGAACATGAACGACCATCACTTTGGACGAAATATATTGAGTACTTAATATATCAACGGCAATGTGCACTAGACGGTATGACTGAGCAATTGAGCCATACAGATAAATATAAGGATTTAGAGCGTGAAGTAAAATTTCTGCACGGACTTTTAGAAGATAGAAAGAAGTGAGCTTTATGACAACAGTTCAACAAGTTATTACATTAATGGAACAATTGGCCCCTCGTTCTTATGCAGAATCTTGGGATAATGTAGGCCTCATGGTGGGTGATAGAAATGCTATCGTTACAGGCGTGTTAACTACATTAGATGTAACAGCGGAGGCCATTTTATATGCCATTGAACATGACTGTAATCTAATTGTTAGTCATCACCCGTTGATTTTTAAGGGCTTAAAACAATTGTCTTGTGATACGGCGCAAGGGCAAATGATTAATCAGCTGATTCAACATAATATTGCCGTTTACAGTGCACATACAAATCTTGATATTGCATCTGGTGGCTTGAATGATATGTTGGCAGAACGATTAGGTCTTATAGATATTAAAGGCTTTATCAAAACTGGTGAAGATACATTGTATAAGATAACCACTTTTGTACCGGAAAATGCTGCTGATGCGGTCCGTATTGCAATGGGGAATGCTGGCGCTGGACGCATTGGTAACTATGAATACTGTAGTTTTAGTGCTCATGGTGAAGGTCGTTTTGTAGGCAATGATAACTCTCATCCTGTAATTGGTGAAGCGGGATCTATGACAGTAGTACCAGAAGTACAAATTAATGCATTAGTGGATGGAATGCATTTACAAGGCGTAATTAAAACTATGAAAGATGCACATCCTTATGAAGAGGTCGCTTATGAGGTGCTATCCTTATTTGAGCCGAAAGGGGCAACTCAATATTTAGGTCGTATTGGTAGATTACCAAACGCCTTAAATTTAGATACATTCCGTGAATGGGTTCAGGAAGCATTGCCAGACGCTAATATTCGTTTTGCTGGAGTAGCTCCTCAAGAAATACAATCTATAGCACTCTGCTCTGGTGCCGGTGCTGAATTTATTAAGGATGCAGCTCGCTTGCGTGTAGATGCATATGTTACAGGCGATGTGAAATATCATGATGCACAATTAGCTAAAGAGCTTGGATTGCTTGTAGTTGATGCAGGACATTTTGGCACAGAATCTATTGTTGCTAGGGGTTTACGTGACTATTTACTTAGTAAAGATATATCTGTTCCTGTGAAAGCTTTTACAGAACAGAATGATTTCTTTTTCTTATAATATTGCATTTTCTTGCAACAAATAGGCTAGCTATGATAAACTGAATTGAAGCAAGTATGAAAGACGGTTGCGAGTCCATGGGACTCGAGGAAAGTCCGAGCTCCATAGGGCAGGATGCCAGATAACGTCTGGCGAGGGTAACCTTAGGGAAAGTGCCATAGAAAAGGAAACCGCCACATCAGTGGTAAGGGTGGAAAGGTGAGGTAAGAGCTCACCAGCAGTTTGGTAACAGGCTGGCTCGGTAAACCCCATCCGGAGCAAGACCGAATAGGGAAGGGTTAAGGGTGGTCCCGCCTACCTTCCGGGTTGTGTCGCTCGAGCGTGCAGGCGACTGTACGCCTAGAAAGATAATCGTCACCGCGCAAGCGGAACAGAACTCGGCTTATTGATTGCTTGCTTCCATATTTAAGATATAATTTATAGTATATAAGATTGTAGATCTTTGTTAGGAGAACTTCATGGCAATTACAGCGATTACTAGTGTACAAGAATTTGATGAAAAAGTACTTGGCTCTAAAGGTTTAGCTATTGTTGATTTCTGGGCTGCCTGGTGCGAACCTTGCACTGTTATGCGTCCAGAGGTAGAAGCGGTAGCAGAACGTTTGAAAGGACAAGTAACGTTCTTTAGTGTTGATGCAGAAGATAAAAATCTTCGTGGCGTTTTGTTGAAAGAAGACATCGATGGTATTCCATCCATGGTATTCTATCGCGATGGCAAAATGCTTGATTCCCTTGTAGGTTACAAGAAAGCTGATGTGCTTGAGTCTCTAATCAAGGAAGTTATCTAATTTAGTGATAATTGAAATTTTTTACAATATCATATAATACAAGGCTGTATACAAGTTGAATAAATTTTCTTGTATACAGCTTTTTTGTTTGAAATCTGTAGTTTTAACATTTATTAAGTGATATAATAAAGTTGTAAGAATATGATTGTTATCATAATAGCTATGATATATTGAATGGTAAAATTAATTATCATAGTATGATTATTATCATAATGGTTGTAGTTTATTAAGTAATATTGATATATTGCGCAAAGTTGTTGTAAGGAGGCTATATTCCGTGAAGAATCGTATAAACAGTTTATGGACACTCTTCCAAGAGCGACGTTTGAGTCGACGCACATTTATGAAATCCTGTGTAGCACTCACCGCTATTCTCGGTTTGCCACCAACGATGTTAGATACCGTTGTTAAGGCAGCTGAAACAACTGAATTGCCTACAGTGATTTGGTTACATGGTCATGAATGTACTGGTTGTAGTGAATCATTCATTCGTTCATCTTCTCCGTTTACATCCGATGTAATTTTGAACATGATTTCCCTTGAATATGATGATACTTTGGCGGCTGCATCTGGTGCACCATTAGAAGAACATTTAGAGAAAATCATTAAAGAAAAAGCAGGCAAATATATTTTGGCTGTTGAAGGTGGCGTACCACTCGATGAAGATGGTGTTTACTGTACAGTAGGTGGACGTACATTTAAAGAGTCTTTACTAGAAGCGGCTAAAGGTGCAGCAGCAATCATTGAATATGGTTCTTGCGCATCTTGGGGTGGTATTCAAGCGGCTAAACCAAATCCAACAAATACAGTATCTGTATCTTCTGTTGTATCTGGTAAGCCTATTATCAAAGTTCCTGGCTGTCCTCCAATTCCAGAGGTTATGACTGGTGTAATTATGCATTATGCATTATTCGGCCAAATCCCACCTCTTGATTCTCAAGGCCGTCCTAAACAATTTTATGGCAATCGTATTCACGATACATGCTATCGTCGTGCCTTCTTTGACTCTGGTCTATTCGTTGAAAAATTTGATGATGATGCATCCAAATCTGGTTGGTGCTTGTACAAAGTAGGTTGTCGTGGACCTCAAACATATAATTCTTGTGGTAACTTGCGTTGGTGGAATGGGTTATCCTACCCAATTCAATCCGGTCACGGTTGTATTGGCTGCTCTGAAAAGGGCTTCTGGGATAATGACGTATTCTATAAACGTTTACCAGATATTCCATTGGCTAAAACCATCACAACTGCTGATACGATCGGTACCGTAGCTGCTGTTGGTGCCACTGCAGCTGTTATTGTTCATGGTGCTGCAACTCTTACGCGTAATAAAATTCTTGATATGAAAGAAGAAAAACGCTTAAAAGAAGAAGGCTTATGGGACGAAAAGAAACATAATAATGGAGGAGGTCACTAATGAAACGCGTAGTAGTAGATCCGATTTCCCGTATTGAAGGTCATTTACGGGTAGAAATAAAAGTTGATGAAGCGAGTGGTAAGGTAGAGGACGCATTGTCTTCTGGTACTGCTTGGCGCGGTATCGAACTTGTTGCTAAAGATCGCGATCCTCGTGACCTTTGGGCTTTCGTACAACGTATTTGTGGCGTATGTACTACAACACATGCGTTGGCAGCGTTACGTGCTGTAGAGGATGCACTTGGTATTACCATTCCTAAAAATGCAAACTATATTCGTAATATCATGCATAGCTGTTTAGATGTACATGACCATATCGTACATTTCTATCACTTGCATGCTCTTGACTGGGTTAGCCCAGTAGCAGCTCTTAGTGCAGATCCAGCTAAAACTGCACAATTACAAAATGATGTATTAGCTACTTATAATGTAAGTGGTTTGGCGCCAGCTGAAACTGCGTCTAAAGACTCTGCATATCCTAAAGAGTTCCCTAAAGCTACCACTGCCTATTTTGCAGCGGTACAACAAAAGGTTAAGAAAATCGTAGAATCTGGTCAATTAGGCATCTTCTCCGCTCAATGGTGGGATCATCCTGATTATAATTTATTGCCACCAGAGGTTCATTTGATGGCCGTATCCCATTACTTGAATATTCTTGACCGTCAACGTGATATCGTTATTCCACACGTTGTATTTGGTGGTAAAAACCCTCATCCACATTACATTGTTGGTGGTATGCCATGCGCCATTTCAATGAATGACATGAATGCACCTATTAATACACAACGTCTTGCTGCGGTAGAACAATCTATTGCATTGGCTAAAGATCTAGTAGATAATTTCTATGTTCCAGATTTATTGGCTATTGGCAAAATGTATGTAGAAAAGGGCATGGTCGATGGTGGTGGCCTAGCGAAAAAACGTGTTATGTCTTATGGTGATTACCCAGATGATACATATTCTGGCATTTCTAATGGTGATTACCATAAGAAATGTGTGGTTCGCTCCAATGGTGTAGTTGAAAACTTTGCTTTAGGCGTAGATAAAGCTACATTTATTCCATTAGAAGGTAAAGACTTTATGGATCCTCAATACCTTAGTGAAGAGGTTGATCACTCCTGGTTCACATATCCAGATGGTAAAAGCTCTCTTCATCCTATCGAGGGTGTTACAGATCCTAAGTTTACAGGTCCTAAATCTGGTACAAAAGAAAAGTGGGAATTCCTTGATGAAGATAAAAAATACTCTTGGATTAAATCCCCAACATTCAAAGGTAAAACTGCAGAGGTTGGCCCATTAGCAAAATATATCGTTGTATATACAAAAGTAAAACAAGGTATCATTAAAGACCCAACTTGGGCAGAGTCTATGATTGTTCGTCAAATCGATACAGTATCTCAAGTATTAGGGGTACCTGCTCACGTATGGATGACTACTATGGTTGGTCGAACAGCTTGTCGTGGCCTTGATGCACAAGTAGCAACAAATATGAGCCAATACTTCTTCAATAAACTTGTAGCGAACATTAAAAATGGTGATACTACAGTGGCTGATACAACTAAGTTTGAGCCAAATACATGGGATAAAGATGCTAAAGGCGTTGGACTTGTAGATGCACCTCGTGGTGGTTTGGGCCACTGGATTCACATTAAAGATGGACGCTCTGCAAACTATCAATGTATCGTACCATCCACATGGAATGCATGTCCTAAGACTGCAGCAAATGAACATGGTGCCTACGAAGATTCCATGATTGATACACATGTAAAAATTGCAGATAAACCACTTGAAATCTTGAAGGTAATTCACTCCTTTGACCCATGTCTCGCATGTGCAACCCATTTATACAATAAAAAAGGCGAAAAAATTGTTTCCGTCAATACAGATGCATTGTGTAAATAAAGGGTGGTGGGCTTATGTTAATACATACTGACAAAAAGGCGTATGTCGTATTTAGTCTATGGCTGCGCATATTCCACTGGACTATGGTGCTAAGCGTAACTGCATTATTCTGGACAGGCCTATATATTGGTGATCCAGGATTTGCGGCTATCACAGGTAATCCAGAGCCAACCTTTGCTATTGATGGCTGGTTCTCTATGGAAACTATGCGTCGTATCCATTTCATTGCAGGGGTTATCTTAACATGCTCCTTTATTTTCCGATTTGCAGGAGCTCTTTGGAATCGAGGAGATAGATTATTACCTAAATTCCGCCAAAAACGGTATTGGTATGGTCTTAAAGAAACTACATTGCACTATTTGATGATTCCACAAAAACACGAACATCATTGGCTTCGTAACTCCTTAGCAAGAACTGCATATATGATGGTATATGTAATGTTTTTCTTTGAAATCTTAACGGGTTTAACAATGTATTCTATGGTGGATCCTAATGGTATTCTAGGAACCCTATTCGCACCAGTTGTTACATTATTTGGTGGTGAATATAAGGTTCACATTATTCATCACTATATTGCGTGGGGATTCTTGTTCTTTACTATCGTTCACGTGTACATGGCATTCCGAGAAGACGTTATGGAGGAATCCGGCGAAGTATCTGCTATGGTTTCCGGCATGAAGTATTATGCGCATGATCCAATCGATATTGAAGATCTAAACGGTAAACGCCGTCGTGGTGAACGTATCGATAAACCATCTGGTACTACATATCGTCCAAGTGATCCTAACGATCCTAGAGAAAGAGAATTACAAGATAATGACTAATACAAGTACTGATATCATCAGTGGCTTGGAACAATACGCGGACTCTGAGGGTCCGCGTATTGATTTAAATAGCCTTTATGATGATGGAAATAATGAAATTGTTCTACTTGGCGTAGGGAATATATTGCTTACTGATGAGGGATTAGGTGTTCATGTAGTGAAAGAGTTGAAAGAATCTTTCACATTTACACCAGCCATTTCCATTATTGATGGTGGCACAATGGGGATGGAGCTACTTACCTATATGCGTGGAATGAAGAAAATTCTTCTTGTAGATGCTATCAATGGTGGAGAAGCACCAGGAACTATATATGAGTTTCCTCATAAGGAATTAGAACAATATTTTACAGAGCATATTTCTGTACATGAAGTAGGGATGCAAGATATTTTACGTATCCGTGCTATTCAAGAGGATCCATTAGAGGATGCAGTGGTTATTGGCGTAGAACCAGAATCATTAGAAATTGGCTTTGAACCTAGTGCGCCTGTACAACGAGCATTACCAGAGGTAAAAGAGCGGGTATTACATGTTCTACAAGAATGGGGCGTAACTGCAGAGCTTAATACTTAAAATAATGCGTTTATAGGATATAAAGAGTATCTCTAATAGGAGTATTTATGATTGAGAATTATAGTAATGTTCGCGCTGTTTTAAATGAGTTGCGTTTAGCTCTTAAAAACTTGCGAGAAACGGGTGAGACATATTCAATTTATATTGAGAAAACAGGGCTCACAGAAGAAGAACAAGTGGAAGTATTAGAAACACTTGGCCGTGGTCATATTACGATTAACTTCAATGAAACTGATCAGCCTGTAGAGTGGTATGAATCTCAATTCTCTGGAATTTGGATTGGAACCTTTAAAAATGGCCGAGATGATTCAATTTTGCACACCGTAGAGGTTTCGAAGTATCCTGTAGTGGCTGGTGCATATGAAGAGGATATGGAGCTTGCAGAGGAAGATTTACAATCTTGGATTGATGCTGCTGGCCTATAATAAAAGAGACCCTGATAAGGGTCTCTTTCTTCTCTATTGATGAAAAGATTCTAGTAAATTTATTTTATTAATAGCATAATGTTAGTTTTTTATATTATTAGTATTTTATGCATCTTTTAGGGCATATATGATTGATTTATGCACAGAGTGATTAGTAAAATTATTTCAAATTTTATGAATTTAAGATGAAATCGGTTGAGATCCTTATATTTGTAGCGAAAAATATATTTGATATTTTGATTAATTAACGATTAAATCAGTAATTAACTGTATTTCATTGATTTTTAGTGATATAAATTTATTTTATAATACGGTTTATTGAGTAGTTATTTAGATAAGTAAAATAATAACTTATTCATCATGCTTATATATGGGATAAATGAAGAGAAATGTCTATAGAGTTTGTAGAAATCGCATGTTTACTGGGGTTATAGATATTATTTTTCCTATTGTTAACCTTGGAGATTTGCCTTAATTTACTAATTAATTTAAAATATGTGAGTAAAATACTTTGGAGGATTTATGTTACTTTCTATTGTAGTGCCTGTATATAACGAAGAAGAGAACATAGCGAATTTTTATAAAGCTGTAACTGATGTTATGTCAGGACTCACGTACGATTATGAACTAATCTTCGTAGACGACGGTTCTAGTGATTCGTCAGCTATGATATTGCGTGAAATTGCTTACAATGATAAACATGTCAAAGTGTTATTGCTTGCTCGTAATTTTGGGCATCAGACTGCGCTTACTTGTGGTCTTGATTATGCTCATGGAGATGCAGTTATTACAATGGACGGTGACATGCAGCATCCACCGGCTTTGATTCCTGAACTTGTTAGGTTGTGGGAGTCAGGCTATGATGTGGTGCGCACCATACGCGATTCAACTGAAGATGCTAGTTGGGCTAAATCTTTCACGTCTAAGTATTATTACAAACTAATGAACAAAATGGCCGATGTTCCTATTGTTGAAGGTGGATCTGATTTCCGTCTCATGAATAGTAAAGCATTGGGCACATTGAAACGGTTTAGAGAACATGGTCGTTTCTTGCGCGGTATTGTCGGTGCCTTGGGGTATAGACAAGCTGAGTTGCACTTTGTGGCGCCACCTCGTTTTGCAGGTGTCTCAAAGTTTAGTGTGCGTAAAATGATACGATTTGCTCTCGATGGGGTAACCGCCTTTTCAAGAGTTCCTTTACGGGCTGCCTTGTACGTCGGTGTACTATGTGGTGGGTTAAGCTTCTTGCTTATATTGCATCTTTTGTATGTATATCTTACGGGACAAGCCTTGAATGGATGGACTACCTTGGGCGTATCAATTTTGTTTATTGGTGGAATTCAACTCGTCGGACTGGGAATTATTGGCGAGTATGTAGGTCGTATTTTTGAAGAGGTGAAGCAACGGCCTTTGTATTGGGTTAAGTCAGCTATAAACTTTGATGAGCACGAAGATGCTCCATTACTTGGACCAAGTAGTGCAGATGTGTTTATGGCACCTGAGACTTATACTAACAAAAGCAAAGAAGACTAGCTGTATTTGTGAATGCAAATAAATAGACGGTTAGTATATTTTGAATAAATAACTTACTTTAAAAGTTTTGGAAAGGAAGCATATGAAGTCAAAATATAGTAAGGTTAAAATAACGGCATTAACATTAACTTTTGTGTGTGCCACAACAGCCATGGTAGGTGCAACAACATTACAATATGGTGATAAGGGCAAAAGTGTTACAGCGGTTCAACAACAACTAATTAAACACGGTTATAATGCTACAGATAAAAATGGTGTATATGGTAAAGAAACGAAATGGGCAGTTCGTCTGTTCCAACAAGATCGTGGCTTACCAGTGGACGGTATTGTAGGTCCTGCTACGTATAATGCATTGATGAGTGCTCCTCGTTCTACGAAGGCAGTATTGACTCAAAATGCTGCGACTAAAGCAGTAGCAACAAAATCCGCTTTCACAAACAACAATGCGACATCTCGGCGTGTTGCTGGTCAATCCATTACTGGCAAAAATATTAAATTAAATAATATTACGAAAAACGAAACACCAAGTAGCATTCATGCTATCTTGGCGGAAGCAGACAAATATCGCGGTGTACCATATGTATTTGGTGGTACTACACCAAGTGGTTTTGACTGCTCTGGTTACGTTAAATATGTATTTGCAAAACAAGGTATTTCTTTACCACGTTTGGCAGATGAACAATATAACGTAGGTGTTGAGGTTTCTCGTGCGAACTTAAAAGCAGGGGATTTGGTATTCTTTGAAACATATGAACCAGGTCCATCTCACTCCGGTATTTATATTGGTGATGGCAAGTTCATCAGCGCCACTTCCAGTCGTGGTGTAGCAGTAGCAGATCTTGATACTGGCTATTGGGGTGAACGCTATATCGGCGCAAAACGCGTTGTATAAACCAATACATATTAGCTTTAAAAGAGGCTATACGAATCAATTATGTTCTGTTGATTTGTATAACCTCTTTTTCTCATTTCTAGAAATATTGAATTTTATCCTTATATTTGCTATTGTGAAAGTCGGTAAATTCCGCATAATCTCAATGTTTTTAATAGATTTTATGTCATTTTTACGATATAATGAAGAGTAAATAATTTTAGGAGGAATATACACATGAAGGGTAATGAACTGCGTCAAGCATACTTGCAGTTTTTTGAAAGCAAAGGACATTTAAAATTAGATAGTTTTTCTCTTATACCAGAAAACGATCCATCTCTATTATTGATTGGGGCAGGTATGGCGCCATTAAAGCCTTTCTTTACAGGTAAATTGGTACCTCCTTGTCATCGTATTACAACAAGCCAAAAATGTATGCGTACGGGTGACCTTGAAAACGTAGGTCGCACAGCTCGTCACCATACATTCTTTGAAATGCTTGGCAACTTCTCCTTCGGTGACTACTTCAAAAAAGAAGCAATTCACTGGGCGTGGGAGTTCTTAACTGAAGTTATTAAACTCGATAAAAATAGATTGTATGTTACTGTATATCCAGATGACCAAGAAGCATATGATACATGGCACAATGATTGTGGCGTAGAAGAAAGTCATATTACACGCCTTGAAGATAACTTCTGGGAAATCGGTGAAGGCCCATGTGGTCCTGATAGTGAAATCTTCTTCGACCAAGGTCCTGAACATGGTTGTGATGATCCTAACTGTGCACCAGGTTGTGACTGCGATCGCTATCTTGAAATCTGGAACTTAGTATTCACTCAATTTAATAAAATGCCAGATGGTTCTTATGAACCATTGCAACATAAAAACATCGATACCGGCGCTGGCCTTGAACGATTGGCTTCCGTATTACAAGGTTGTAAAACAAACTTTGAAACAGATTTGATTTTCCCAATTATTGAAGCTACAGCTAAACGCGCTGGTGTTACATATAACGAAAATCCAAATACTGATGTTTCTTTAAAGGTTATCGCTGACCATGCTCGTGCTGTAACTGCATTGATTTCCGATGGCGTATTGCCATCTAACGAAGGTCGTGGTTACGTATTGCGTCGTATTTTACGTCGTGCTGTACGTCATGGTCGGTTACTTGGTATTGAAGGTATCTTCTTAACACCACTTATTGATGTAGTAGTAGATATTCTTGGCCCTGGTATTAAATCCATTGCTGAGAAACAAGACTTCGTTAAACGGGTTGTACAAAACGAAGAAGAACGATTCAACCAAACCTTGGAACAAGGTCTTGAATTGTTGAATTCTTTGATTGATACACTTGCTGCTGAAAAAGCAACTGTAGTGCCTGGTACAGAAGTATTCAAATTATATGATACATACGGATTCCCTTGGGAATTAACAGAAGAAATTGCTTCTGAACGCGGCTTTACAATCGACCATGAAGGTTTTGAAGCAGCTATGAAGGAACAACGTGAACGCGCTCGTGAAGCTCGTGTAAAAGAAGATGCTAAGGTAGCAACACCTGACATCACATTCTTGAAAGACGAAGAGCTTCTTGAAGATGAAGCTGTAACTGCTTCTTCCGTATTAATGATCGGCAAAGGCTCTGAACGTTTGCAAACAGCTGCTGATGGCGATGAAATTACTGTTATCGTGCGCACCACACCATTCCACGCTGAAGGGGGCGGTCAATTAGGTGATACAGGCTTTATCGTTGGCCCAATGGGTAAGGTAGAGGTTCATAATACAAAACGTTTACCTGAAGGCACTGTATACCATATCGGTACTGTTGTGGAAGGTTCCATTTCCGAAGGCGATGATGTAACGCTTGAAGTAGATACAAATCGCCGTGCTGCTATGGCTCGTAACCATACAGCAACACATTTGTTACATGCAGCATTGAAAAAGGTTCTAGGCGAGCATGTTAACCAAGCAGGTTCCTTAGTAACTCCAGATTACTTGCGTTTTGACTTCACTCACTTCTCTCCTGTAACACAAGAGGAACTTGATCAAATCGAAGCTCTTGTAAATGAAGAGATTTTAAAAGCTACAGATTTAGCTATTGCTGAAATGTCTATGGACGAAGCAAAAGCTAAAGGTGCGATGGCACTCTTTGGTGATAAATATGGTGATGTAGTTCGCGTTGTAGAGGTTCCTGGCTTCTCCGTTGAATTATGTGGCGGTTCTCATGTAGGTAATACAGCTTTCATTAGTTCCTTCCGCTTAACATCTGAAGCGGGTATCGGCTCTGGTGTACGTCGTATTGAAGCAATTACAGGTCGCGCAGCTCTAAATGCAGCAAAACATGATTGCTTGACTATCGAACGCATGGCAAGCGAACTTAAAACTAAAGCACCTCAAGTAGAAGAACGTTTACATCAAGTATTGGCAGAAGCAAAAGAAACTGCTAAAGAATTAGAACAAATTCGCAAAGAGGTTTCTGCAGCTGGTGCGGCAGATATCATTGCTGGTAAAGTCACGATTGGCGATGTTGCATTTGTAGCGGCTGCTGTAAAAGCATCCTCTATCGATGAATTACGTGACTTAGCAGATATGGGCCTTGATAAATTAGATGGTTCTGGTGTAGTGCTTGTAGGCGCTGCTATGGGTGATGACAAAGTTAACTTTGTATGTAAAGTATCCAAAGATGTAGTGGCTAAAGGTGCTAAAGCTGGTAATATCGTAAAAGCAGCAGCTCAAGTAGCTGGTGGTAATGGCGGTGGCCGTCCAGATATGGCTCAAGCAGGTGGTAAGGAACCAGCTAAATTGATGGAAGCATTAAAAGCTGGTGGTGAAGCTTTAACATCTATGTTACAATAGGCATATAATTTTATAGTTATACTTGTATCTGTTATAGAAAAATTTTATGATGCATAAAAAGTTACTGACTTTGTACCTTTAATTCAAGTATAATAGTAGGCGAGGTTTCACTTTTACAGTGAAACCTGCCAATGTAATAAAAAGGAGGGATACGATGAAGGTTTCTGATGAAACTATGTTATTCCGTAAAGTAGACGATGAACCGATGACAGCTGAAGAGGTTCTTACTCGTGTTTATCAATCTATTCAAGAAAAAGGTTACAATCCAATCAATCAAATCTTAGGGTATCTTATTTCTGGAGATCCAGCGTACATTACAAGTTATAATAATGCACGTTCTGATATCCGTCGTTTAGAGCGGGATGACTTGATTGAGGAATTGTTGAAAGAATACGCAAAGGCAAAACAACTATAATGAGAATTATGTCATTAGATGTGGGCAGCCGTACTATCGGTATTGCCTGTAGTGATGCACTGCTCATGACAGCACAAGGTATTGAAACCATTCGTAGAACATCTCTTGAAAAAGATTTTAATCGCTTACAAGAACTCATTGCTGAATATGAAGTACATGAGCTTGTAGTAGGTATGCCGAAGAATATGAATGGTACAAAAGGTGAACGAGCTGAAAAGACTGAAGAATTCGTTGAAAAGATGAAAGAAGTCATCGATTTACCTGTTTCATATTGGGATGAGCGGTTATCTACGGTTATGGCTGAACGCCAACTCATTGCAGCTGACGTAAGTCGTAAAAAGCGTAAATCCGTTATTGATAAAATGGCAGCGGTTGTAATTTTGCAAGGATATTTAGATCGCTTGCAGTTTAATAAATAAGTATTTTTTCTTAAGGAGGGTTTCCGATGGTTGACCAAAATTTTGAGGGCGAAGTATATTACTTGGAATTCGAAGATGAAAATGGTAACAAACAGTACTTCACAGAAGACATTATTTTAAGTCATGAAGGCCAAGAATATGCTGTTCTTGTACATGTACAAGATGAAGAGGCTGACCATGAAGGTCAAGATGATACATACATGATCTTGGCTCGCATCGAAAAAAATGAAGAAGGCGTAGAAGAATACGTACCTTTAGATGAAGATGATGAAAACTTTGAAACTCTAGTAAAATTGTATGAAGAAATGGAAGATGGCGAGTAGTTGTTTTCTTTATAAATCTAGCGTGTTGTCTTTGGGCAATACGCTATTTTTATTTGTTATATATTAAGATGCCCATAATATGATAATGTCCTTTTATATAGGGGAAATATGGACTTTATGGTATAATAAGATGATAAATACTGTTATGTTACAGAAAGGAACTCAACGTCGTGAGAAAAGCCTTAAGATATATTTTAATCCTTATTATTGTAGGCGTATTAATCATCGCCGGTGGTTTGGGAGCGATTTATTTAGTGCCAAACACCTTTGCTCAAGATGATGGTACACAAGTACTTGTCATCGAAAAAGGGCAGACTGGCACTGAAATTGCAGATATGCTCTATGAACGAGGTCTTATTCGTTCCACACAAGGCTTTAAGCTTTGGTTATATTTGAGCGGCACCAATGATAAACTTCAAACTGGTCACTACCAAATTCCTAACAAGGTAACTGTGCGCGAACTCATTTCTTTATTACAAGAAGGTCATGTAGAATCAATTCGTGTTACAATTCCTGAAGGATACACAGTTGGTGATATTGCTATCGTTCTTGAAAAAAATCAAATTATGAAGGCAAAGGATTTCTTAGCAGAAGCAAAGACCTTTGTACCATATCCTTATATGAAAGGTACAAGACCTGCTACATATCCGGTAGAGGGCTTCTTATTCCCAAGTACTTATGAAATTCCAGTAGGTGCAACGCCACGTGAAGTGATTCAAATGATGGCTGACGAAATGAATCGTTACCTCACACCGGCTGTGAAGAAACAAATTCAAGCTCAACACATGAGTATTCATGACTTTGTAACATTGGCATCCATTGTTGAACGTGAATCTTTATTTGATGCAGATCGTCCAACAATTGCAGGGGTATTTAAAAAACGGTTAGCCCATGGTATTCCATTGCAATCTGATGCGACAATTTCCTATGTACTTGGTTATGCAAAAGAAGATGTAACTATTGGTGATACGCAATTACAAAGCCCGTATAATACATACGTATCTAAAGGCTTGCCACCTGGTCCAATTGCGAACCCTGGTAAAAAAGCATTAGATGCAGTCTTGCATTCTGAAGATACAGATTATTTATACTTTGTAGCAGATAAAGATGGACATAACCACTTCTCTAAAACATATGAAGAACATTTGGCGGAAGTTCATAAAATCTATGGTAATGATACGGCTACATCCTCTAATACAGAGGCCGCAGTACAAGCTGGTCCTAACTATGACGTGGCTGTGGCAACGACAGAGCCTAACTACAATTACAGCTCTGAAGAAGCGGTGGAAGCAGATTCTCAATATGTTAATGTGGAACCTACGTACAAATATACACCAACAACGGTTCCAGCTGCTGAAATTCCAGCACCAACACCAGCTCCACAAGCACCAGCTCAATCTGCACCAGCAACTCAATCATCTAGCGCTAACTCTTATGTGCCGACTACAACACCTGCTCCAGAATCTATGCAAAATGTTGTACCAAGTACACAACAAGTACCTCATATTGAAGTAAAGCCAGCTGAATCTGTGGATCGTTCTACGTTGGTAGTTCCTAGTGGTAATAGCAATAAATAATGTAGGAGATTGAATCTACTTTCATGACATTAAATGATATTTTAAATGAACAGCGTATTTACGCGATGATTAATGATGTACCGATTTTACGAGAATCTGAGGTTCATCTATTTGAAGAATTAATAGGTTTGTACCGGCCCACCTCTGTGTTAGAGGTGGGCACCGCCATTGGTTACTCAGCTTTATTGATGGCTCCGCTACTCGACGAAGAGGAGGGACATATTACATCTATTGAATTAGATGATGTGCGTCACGAAATGGCGAAATATTATATTAACCAATCCGATTATGCCGATAAAATTACATTACTGAAAGGTGATGCGTCTCAAGTCTTAACGGAACTCACCGGTGAATATGATCTAGTATTTTTAGATGGTCCTAAAGGGCAATATCTTAAACAATTAGAACTCATTTTGCCTCATGTGAAAGAAGGAGGCGTAATCCTTGCAGACAATGTACTCTTTAGAGGCTATGTAAGAGGCGATAAGGAGCCGCCAAAACGGTTTAAGACTATCGTAAAACGGTTAAAAGAATACTTAACGTATGTTGAAAATAAAGAATTGTTTAACACCACCATTTACCCAATGGGTGATGGTATGAGTGTGAGTGTGTGGAAAGGGCACAACAAATAATGGCAGAACATTTTATGGAATTGCTTTGTCCAGCTGGTAATATGGACAAGCTTAAAATGGCTATTCGCTACGGTGCGGATGCCGTATATTGTGCAGGCAAACGTTTTGGCTTGCGCGCAGGTAACTCTAATTTCTCCGACGAGGAATTAAAGGAAGCTGTAGAATTCGTACATGCTCATGGTAAAAAAATCCATGTAACATGTAATATCATTCCTCATAATGAGGACTTTGAAGGTTTAGAGGATTATTTAAAATTCCTTGAAAGTATCGGTGTTGATGCGATTATCGTTGCCGACATGGGTATTTTCAGCCTTGCTAAACGCGTGGCTCCAGGCCTTGAGCTTCACGTAAGTACACAAGCATCTACAACAAACTGGCATACAGTGCAAATGTGGAAAGAACTGGGTGCTACACGCGTTGTAGCAGCTCGTGAAGTGTCTTTGGCGGACCTTAAAGAAATGAAGGACAATGTAGATATCGAAATCGAATCTTTCGTACATGGTTCTATGTGTATTTCTTACTCTGGTCGTTGCCTATTGTCTAACTACATGACAGGCAACCGTGATGCGAACCGCGGTCAATGTTCTCAATCTTGCCGTTGGAAATATTCCCTTGTAGAATCCAACCGACCTGGTGAATATTATCCAATTGAAGAAGATGAACATGGCACATATATCTTTAACTCTAAAGACTTGTGCTTGATTCACCGCATTCCTGACTTATACGAAGCTGGTATCGATAGCCTTAAAATTGAAGGCCGTATGAAATCCGTTCACTATTGTGCAACAGTAGCAAAGGTATACCGTACAGCTATCGATACATACCTTAAAGAAGGTAAAGATTGGTATGTTCGTCCAGAATGGATTGCAGAATTAGAAAAGATTTCTCATCGTCCATATACAGATGGCTTTGCAGAAGGTCGCCCTGATGAAACAGCCCAAAATTATGGTAAATCTACTAATACACAAAGCCATGATTTTATTGGTTTAGTTATGGGTTACAACGAAGAAGAAAAATACGTTGATCTTGAACAACGTAATAACTTCAAGGTTGGGGATAAAGTAGAATTCTGCCAACCTAAAGGTGAACTCATTGAAACTGTAATTGAAAAAATGACAGACGAAGATGGTAATCCAATCGACGTAGCGCCTCATGCGCAAATGAAAGTGCGTATCTACATGGATACACCACTTGAGCCGTATTCTATGATGCGCCGTGAGTGCAAACCAAAAGAAGCTTAGTAGGTAGTATATTAACGACAAACATATCTAATGGATGCCTATACTAGCGATATGTATAGCATTTACATTTTATAGTTATGATGTGTAGGAGGACTTATGAGTGGTACATCTTTAGAACCGAGTAAATCTATCGGTGCATTTACTGATGTACCAGATTTAGCAACCTCTGGGGAAGAGGCGTATGTGTACTTTCATCTTGAACCGAAGCATACGAACTATATCAATCGCATCATTGAAGGATATGAATACTTAGGGGTTATGACATCCATTGATGTAAATGGACGATGTATGCTAAGGTGTACACCTTCAACACAGCCCTTGGCTATTGAATTATTAAGTAGTCTATCGGACTATGTCACTATCGAGGATTAATATCATATTTTTATAATTACATCAAAATGTTTAGACCTAGTAGAGAAATGAGAGTATATCTATGAAACAATCTATGTTGAAACGTGCATTATTAACAGCTTGTCTAAGTGTATCTATGGCAGGCGTAGCTATGGCAGGTCCTGTAGGTCCTGTTATTATTCCTCAAGCAGGGGATGTAGTAGTCATCAATCATGGTCCTGATATGACCTTCACTGGTAATATCAACTTTGATGTGGAAAGTCAAACTAACAATAATTTACAAGTTGGCTCTACTGTGATTCCTAATGTTGTATATGGTGCAGCGTTCAATAAAACTGGTGCGCCAGATACAATTATCCCAGCTCAAACTTACGTCTATGTAGGCACAAAAGATGGGGCGAATGCTTTCACAGAGGCTAGCGATGCTGACAAAAAAGGTGCTAACTGGAATGTAGAAACGTTGAAAAAAACTAAATCTGGTGACGTACAATTGGCAAGCCGTGGCATTCCTGAAAAGCCATTGGCAAATCAAGTAGCCACTATTAAAGATTCTATTATGCTTAGCGCCGTAGACCTTAGTACAACAGAGGTAGGCCGCAACAGCAAGGGCGTTCTATACATGACTGTTCCTAAAGAATTAAAATTGACTGCTGACACAGGTATTCCTGAAGACGTGCGTGAAACAATGCCAGCTATGTTCCGTGGTAAAATGGGTGACTCCCTCATGGTAAATCTCATGCCTTTAAATGAAGAGGAAAAACAACAATTAGCAGCAAATCCTCATAATGCAAATACTATCGTATTTAACCGTGGCATGAGCATGGCAAAAATGATTGGTTCCTCTGCACGTACAAGCAAAGTGTACACATACATGAAGGATCATTACTTGAACCTCGTTATCGTAGCAAAAGATTACGACGATAACGGTGCTCGTGGTAGTGGTGTTATGATGGTTTCTAAACAAGATAACTCTAACGATGTACTCTTAACATTATACAAAGGACCAGACCTTTCCAATAGCAAATTGGAAAAAGTAATTGGTACTATGTTGTCTACAAACTTCAAACGCTAATAATCTAGCTCATGTACAGTGAGCTGTAGTATAGCTACATTGGTTAGCGTATATATGATAATCTTAATAAACGGCTCGAGTTTGATATGTACTCCTTTTAATTGACAACCTGTAAAGGGGTACATATCAGTTATATCGGGCCGTTTTTATATGGTGTGTTTAAAGGCGTTTCTTTAATTTATAGATTTTGTGAAATTTACTATTGAACTGTATTGAATTTTTTAATTCCCTATGATACTATAATCTAGTAAAAGTTATGCAAAGGACATGATTCTCATATCCCTGTGTACCAGAGAGAGGCAGATGCTGGAAATGCCTTACACATATATTAGAGTTACCCCCTTTAAACTGATTTGTCGAACCTAAGTAGGCAAATACGGCCGCCACCGTTATCGGGCTTAATGAAGTGAATTACTATACATATATATTTGTATAGGTAGTTAACTAGGGTGGAACCGCGAATGATCTTCGTCCCTTGTTTGTAGGGATAGAGGGTCTTTTTTTATTACCAAAATCCAACTATCCTAGTTTATAAATTGGAGGAAAGAAAAATGGCAGATGTAAAAATCATTTTACCTGATGGTAGTGCAAAGGAATACGCTGCTGGCACTACTCTTGGGGAAGCAGTAAAACAATTATCTAACAGCTTGGCAAAAAAAGTACTAGCTGCAAACGTAAATGGCGAATTAACAGACCTTCGCGAAGAACTCGTAGATGGTTCTGAAGTAGCATTCTTAACATTCGAAGAAGATGGTGGTAAACATACTTTGCGCCACACAGCTTCTCATATCTTGGCTCAAGCGGTAAAACGCTTATGGCCTGAAGCTAAATTGGCTATCGGTCCTGCTATCGATAAAGGTTTCTACTATGATATCGATATGGAACATACTTTGACTCCTGAAGATTTAGGCAAAATCGAAAAGGAAATGAGCCGTATTGTAAAAGAAAACTTGCCTATCACTAAATCTGTAATGTCTCGTCAAGAAGCTATCGAGTTCTTCAAATCTAAAAACGAAGACTACAAGGTAGAATTGATTGAAGATCTTCCTGAAGATGCTGTTATCTCTTGCTATGCGCAAGGTGATTTCATCGATCTTTGTGCAGGTCCTCACGTGGCATCTACTGGTAAGGTAAAAGCTTTCAAATTACAAAGCATTGCAGGTGCATACTGGCGCGGCGATGAAAAGAATAAAATGTTGCAACGTATTTACGGTACAGCATTTGAAAAGAAAGAAGAACTTGATGCATACCTTCACTTGCTTGAAGAAGCAGCTAAACGCGACCATCGTAAACTTGGTAAAGAACTTGGCTTGTTCGTTATCAAAGAAGAAGGTCCTGGCTTCCCATTCTTCTTACCAAAAGGTATGGCTCTTCGCAACGAATTGGAAAACTTCTGGCGTGAAGTTCACCATGAATTCGATTACGAAGAAATTCGTACACCAATCATCTTAAATAAACAATTATGGGAAACATCTGGTCACTGGTTCCATTACCGTGAAAACATGTACACTACAATCATCGATGATGAAGAATATGCAATTAAACCTATGAACTGCCCAGGCGGTATCTTGGTTTACCAAAACGAAATGCATTCCTACCGTGACTTGCCACTTCGTTATGCAGAACTTGGCCTAGTTCATCGTCATGAATTATCTGGCGCACTACACGGCTTATTCCGCGTTCGTGCTTTCACACAAGACGATGCGCACGTATTTATGTTGCCTGAACAAATGCAATCCGAATTGATGAAAGTTATCGAATTGTTCGATCGTATCTATAGCCAATTCGGTTTGAAATACCATGTTGAATTGTCTACTAAACCAGACAATGCAATGGGTGATGATGCAATTTGGGAAGCAGCTACAGAAGCATTGCGTAACGCTATCGAAGCAAAAGGCATCGATTATGTTATCAACCCTGGCGACGGCGCATTCTACGGCCCTAAACTTGACTACCATATCGAAGATTCCTTGGGCCGTACATGGCAATGTGGTACTATCCAATTGGATATGAACTTGCCTGAACGCTTCAACGTAGAATATATCGGTGAAGATGGTCAAAAACATCGTACTATCATGATTCACCGTGCATGCTTTGGCTCTATGGAACGTTTCATCGGTATCTTGACTGAACACTATGCTGGTGCATTCCCAACTTGGATGGCACCTGTTCAAGTGAAAGTATTACCTATCTCCGAAAAACACGTGGAATACGCTAACCAATTGGCAAAACAAATGCGCCATGACTACGTTCGCGTAGAAGTAGACGATCGCAACGAAAAAATTGGTTACAAAATTCGCCAAGCACAAATGGAAAAAGTTCCTTACATGCTCGTTGTTGGCGATAAAGAAATGGAAGACAATTCCGTTAATGTACGTAAACACGGCGGCGACGAATTAGGTACAGTTCCATTCGACGAATTCTTCAACTCCATTAAAATTGAAATTAAAGAACGCAACTAATTGACTATTATGACTCATCCATCAATATTACCGATGGATAAGTTGTCATGTTTGAAATTGTTATAATCTAATTTCTTATATGCATCAAAATAAACAGATATAAATTTAGCCTCCATATACTAAAGCCTTTCATTAGACTTAAGTCTAGGCGTTGGCCATTTGTATAGTGGGGGCTATCTCTTTAATTGTTACCTGTGAGTAGCGAAAGGAAATAGTATGAAAGAAGTAAATTCATATGGCTGGAAAGCCGTTATTGGTTCCTCCATTGGTTATGCTATGGATGGTTTTGATCTCTTGATTTTAGGCTTTATGTTGACCTTAATCTCTGGAGATTTAGGCTTGACCACTGGTCAAGCAGGTTCTTTGGTTACGTGGACCTTGGTTGGTGCCGTACTTGGTGGTTTCATCTTCGGTACCTTGTCAGATAAATTTGGTCGCGTTCGCGTATTGACTTGGACTATCGTGCTATTTGCGGTATTTACTGGCCTCTGTGCTTTTGCTCAAGGCTATTGGGATCTTCTTATCTACCGTACAATAGCAGGTATTGGTTTAGGTGGTGAATTTGGTATTGGTATGGCACTCGCTGCTGAAGCTTGGCCTGCTCAACATCGTGCAAAAGCGACAAGTTATGTTGCTCTTGGTTGGCAATTAGGCGTGTTGGCTGCTGCTTTGTTAACACCATTACTCATTCCTATCATTGGATGGCGTGGTATGTTTATGGTTGGCATTATTCCAGCACTAGTTGCTTGGGTATTCCGTGCGAAACTACATGAACCAGAAATCTTTGTACAAAGTAAAGAAGATAAAGAGCATTCACATACAAACTCTTTCAAGTTATTAGTAAAAGATGTAAGAACTACAAAGACATCTATTGGTGTTGCTATTTTAACATCAGTTCAAAACTTTGGTTATTATGGTATTATGATTTGGTTACCTAATTTCTTAAGTAAGCAATTAGGTTTCTCTCTCACAAAATCTGGTTTGTGGACAGCAGTTACTGTTTGTGGCATGATGGTAGGTATTTGGTTATTTGGACGCTTAGCCGATAAAATAGGTCGTAAACCTACATTCATCCTATTCCAAGTATGTGCTGTAGCATCTATTTTAATCTACTCTCAACTATCTGATCCAACAGCGATGTTATTTGCCGGTGCTATCTTAGGCGCCTCTGTAAATGGTATGATGGGTGGCTATGGTGCTTTGATGGCAGAAGCCTACCCAACAACTGCTCGTGCAACAGCTCAAAACGTACTATTTAATATCGGTCGTGCTGTAGGCGGCTTTAGCCCAATGGTAGTAGGCATGATCATCTCTATGTATTCCTACCAAGTAGCAATTGCATTCCTAGCTATTATCTACGTACTAGATATTCTAGCAACTGTATTCTTAATCCCTGAACTTAAAGGTAAAGAATTAGAATAATATAGTGAATATCTAAAAGGCTCTGTCTCATGACAGAGCCTTTTGGTTTATATATGATTGTTATGAAAGTACAGTATTATGCGATTCCAATCCAGTGCCAATATGTAAGAGCAAATACGAGCATCATTACATAGCCAATAATAGTCAATGGAATGCCTGTAGTCATAAATGTTTTTACGTCGAATGTGTCGGTACCGTAAGCTACCATACCTTGTGGAGAGTTTACTGGTAATACTAGACCAAAGCAGATCGCATATTGCATAAGCATGGTTACGCCGATTGGGTTAAGACCTTCTGCGTTATGTCCTACTACAATAGAAATTACAATAGGAATCATAGCAGAGGAGAGGGCTGTAGCAGATGCAAAGCCTAGGTGAATGACAATGAGGAAGGCCGCCATTACGGCAATTAGGATGAATACGCTGGCGCTTTCAAGGGAGAAGGCGTTTACGAATACTTGAGCCAGCCAAGTGGCTGCCTTTGTTTTCAGTAATACAGATCCAAGACCGATACCAGCACCAAACATAACGATGGAACCCCAGTCGATGTTTGGCTGTGCAAATTTCCAATCCATAATGCCGATTTTAGGGAAGAAGAACAATGCGATAGCTACAATTGTAGATGTTGTAGTATCGATAGAGTGTAATTTGCCACCTGTAGCCCACAATGCGAGAAGACCGATAGAGATACATAACAGTTTCTTTTCATCAGTACTCATAGGACCGATTTCTTGGCGCATTTTAGCGAGTTGTACATCGCCACCTACAAGTTCCTTGAACTCTGGCTTAATTAATGCTTGTGTTAAGAAGTAGGCGATGATAACCATAATGATGGAGAATGGAGCCGCTGCAGTAAGCCAATCTATCCAGCTAATAGATGTATTCATCTGAGTTTGTATAAAACCTACAGCCACAAGATTTTGAGCGGCAGCTGTTTGAATCATAATATTCCAGAACGTATCGGCCTGCACGGCACCTACCATGAGTAGAGCGGCTACACGGCTTTTACGTTCAATACCTAAGTTCTCAACAATACCAATGATAATCGGTGCTAAGCAAGCAATACGAGCTGTTGCACTGGGTACGAAGAAAGCGAGGATAAGCCCTGTAATAATAACACCTAAATAAATACGGCTAACCTTAGTACCAACGCTAGATAGTACTAACATGGCGATACGACGATCGAGACCCGTTTTACGCATGGCTACAGAGATAAACATAGCAGCACCTACAAGAATCATGGCTGGTGAAGAATAACCAGAAATGATCAGCTTCAAAGCATTGGCTGTGCCCATCGCCTTAGTAGGTGCTTCGGGATTCGGTGAGAACCCTAATAGTAAAGCGGTAAGTGCAGTAATCATTGTAGCACTTACTGGATAGGAAATAGCTGAGGTCATCCATAAGATGATGGCAAAAGCGAGTACACCAATCATACGATGACCACCGGTAGATAATGTTTCTGGTGTAGGTAATAATAAAATGCCACCTAAAACAATGAAGGATAAAATAAGTCCAATATTTTGAGCAGTTGTACGCGCCTTTTGTGGAGGGGCAGTGGTTGTTACACTCATAATAAAACTCCTTTCAATTTGTGTCATAACTATTACTGTATAATAATAAATAAGGTAAACTATATAAGCTAAACTATCCTATAAATTATACTATTCTATAAAGTACACTATCCTATAATATACGCTATTCTATAAAGTACACTATATAAGCTAGACTATTCTATAAATAGTATTGTATCGTATTTTCTATAGAATTAGTTGTATAATTTATAAGAATATTGTATACATAAAGAGAGAACGGTGTCAGTAAGTATACCTATATACAGAACTTATAATGTCTGTTATACTATAAGAGTTGTAATAACAAATTCATTGTTAAAAGCTCAATATTTTTTGTTGACTTTCACCATACGATTTGTTATTATAATTAAGTAATTTATGAAGCAGAGGCCATCCGCCACTCACCTAATACCGAGAAGTATGAGGTTAATATAGAGAACTCTATTCGGATGGTGTTTGCCGTCCGTTTTTTTTTATTCTCTTGGAGGTGAACGCTATTAGCAAGGATACACCACGCATTAATGAAGAGATTCGTGCTCGTGAACTTCGTGTCGTAGGTCCTGAAAACGAACAAATCGGCATTATGTCTGGCCGTGAGGCATTGGCATTGGCTGAAGAAAAGCATCTTGATCTTGTGGAAATTGCACCTAACGCTAAACCACCAGTAGCTCGCATTATGAACTATGGTAAATATCGTTATGAACAACAAAAACGCGAGAAAGAAGCGAAGAAGAAACAAAAAATCGTAACTTTAAAAGAAGTTAAGTTACGTCCACATATTGAAGACCATGACTTTTACGTAAAAATGAAAAACGCATCCAAATTCTTGGGTGAAGGTAACAAAGTAAAAGTAACTATCATGTTCCGCGGTCGTGAACTTTCACATCCAGAACTAGGCATGGCAGTGTTGACACGTTTCGCTGAAGAACTCAAAGAAACAGCGTCTATTGAAAAAGCAGCTAAATTAGAAGGTCGTAACATGACCATGATTTTAGTAAGTAAATAATGTTTTGGGAGGATTATAATTATGCCAAAAATTAAAACTCGTCGCGCAGCGGCTAAACGTTTCGCAGTAACTGGTACTGGTGAATTCAAGCGTGCAAAAGCTTTCAAAAGCCACATTCTTGAGAAAAAATCTCCAGCTCGTAAACGTAATTTGCGTAAAGCTACATTGGTTGCAAAAGCTGACCACAAACGCGTAGCTAAATGCTTACCATACGCTTAATCGTTAACTATTAGATCGATATATCGTAATTTAGGAGGAATATACAATGGCAAGAGTGAAAAAGGGCGTTACAGCTCATGCACGTCATAAAAAGATTTTAAAATTAGCTAAAGGTTACCGCGGTACACGTTCCCGTTTGTTCAAAAAAGCTAACGAAACAGTAATGAAAGCGTTGTACTACGCTCGTCGTGACCGTCGTGCGAAAAAACGCGAATTCCGTCAATTGTGGATCGCTCGTATCAACGCAGCGGCTCGCATCAATGGCACAACTTACAGCCGTTTCATCGCTGGTTTGACTAAAGCAGGCGTTGAAGTTAACCGTAAAATGTTGGCTGACTTGGCAGTTAACGATGCAGCAGCATTCGCTAAACTTGTTGAAGTAGCTAAAAACGCTTAATAGCATAACAATACAGACTAAGGACTCTCTTTGGAGGGTCCTTTTTTGTATGGTGAAAGTATGATATAGTGAAAATACATATCGTGTTGTGTAAAAGCGGGAGAATAGATGAGGAGTAGGTAATGGAACAGTTATTTTATCTGTTAATACCTTTAGGACTTTGTTTGTTTTATTTAGGTATTAAATACACGATTCGCTTTGGTAGAGCTAAGATGCTCTATGAAATGCCCTATGTAAATAAAGAAGGCACCTTTACGTTAGAGCGAGCAGGTACTTATGGCCTATGGCTTAGTGGAAAAATGTTTACAAAGGCGCCTATTGGCGAGTTTGGTTTTAACTTAGTTGATGAAACAACGGGAAGGACAATTCCTTTATTTCTATCTATTATGCGCGCCCGAGTTAATGGCATTACTCACTCTAGAATGGAATTATATACCTTTGATGCGGGGCCAGGCACCTATAGACTATCCGTTACAGAAGATCCCTTTGTACTAGATGCAGTTATGAAGAAAGTAGGCGACAAGGTAATTAAAGGTGCTATTGATTATAATCAATTTAATATACAAATCTACACACATACATCCTTTGTTTTAATGTTTATATCAATTTGGATGATTGTACTGGGGCTTCTTAGTGCTGTATTAGGGGGCATTCTTCCTAACATTTAGTGTGAAAGACTAGATAGTCTTGTTATTTTATATAATGAATAAATTATCAGAAAAATGAAATATAAAAAGAGGACTTTTATTATAGCTTGTAGAACTAACACAGTAATGACCTATTTAAAGGTGTTTGTTAAAAGGAGACAGTATTATGGGAATCTTTAAAAAGCTATGTATGACCTCTATGTTAGGTGTTATGTTGGCGGTACCTACGTATGCAACTGTTGTTACAGGTAGTCAGTCCGATGTAAACATGGAATTAAAATATCCATTGGTATATACCAATAATATGTTTGCACAAAAGGCAATTAATACAGACATTGCTAACTATGTTTTATATGCAAAATCAGTCTATTACGATCAACATGCGTACCAAGTAAAGCAAAATTATAAAGTTACCTATGAAGATGCTCAAGTAGTATCTATTTTGTTAACTACATATCACTATCATGCTGGTAGTGCGCATGGTATGTATAACACTAAAGGCTTAGTATATAACAAGATAACTGGCCAAAGAATTCCACTATATAACTATGTAAAAATTGCTAATCCACAACAAATAGAACGAGGCATTAACTCTGGAATTTTGCGCTTCTACAGTGAAGGTCATAAAAAAGCAGACCTACTACCTAACTGGAATGTAGAATATGTTTCTGACAACTACTACTTGAAAGGTAAAGGCGCTATAGGTCTTGTATACCAACCATATGAATTGGGACCATTCTCTTATGGGAATACATTCGTTGAATTCTCACCAAAAGCCATTGAATACTTTAACAGAATGAACTCCTGATAAAAGTATGTTGCCATATTGATCCTAACTGTATTTTGATGAATTAAATAGTATTCTTGTAATATACGACAAAAGCCTATAGTACATTTTTAGTACTATAGGCTTTTAGTATACTTACCAAATTATCTTCTATATCCGCCGCATCCTCTTGTATTTGAGTTTGAGCCACAATAGCTTTGGCTAGTATTGTTACAAGCAGTGTTGTTATTACAGTTGTATTGTGTGCTAGTATTGCAATTGTACTGAGAATTATTGCATACATAATCGTAAGCAAATCCTGTGGACACTACAGCAGTCACGGCTAAAGCAGTCATGATGAGTATACGTTTAGTAAATTTCATAGTAATCACCTCCTAGTTTTTATACTTATATTATACTACTATAAGTCAAACGAAATATGATATTCTATACATATATACTATTTGAGAGAGTTTATGTGAAAGGAAGCGTTATTATGATGAAACGTGTATTGATGGCTACGCTCTGTTTAAGTTGTGTTACATTGGGTGGTCATGCAATTGATATTAATATACCTGGCGCAAATCCAACTGTATCAAAGGATGCGTATCAGAATTATCGCAAGACTGATGCGGATGCGCAACAGATGGAACGGGATGTTGAAAAGGATATAAAAACATATATGCCCAAACAAGTGGTAGGTAATGGCGAATTTGATTTAAATGATATCATTTACTCTAATCGTGAGTTGAACCATGCATTGGACTTTTCTTCTTCCGTATTTATATTGAAAGAGGATGGAGCCAATGTAAAATTCACCATGCCTTACTCGAGTCGATATGGGAATACTGAAAAGATTGCAGATAGTACACCTGCTTTCAGAAATGCAATGATTATGAGCCCCAACGGTATGATGGCTTATGAATTACGTCATCAACCAGCAGGCAATAATTGGGAGGATAGTAAGATTCCTTATAGCAAATTGACTATTGATGATATGAAAGCTATCGCAGAGAAAACAGCTGGCGTATTTCGTAGTGATGACCATTCATTATATGCTGGTAAATTTACGTATCCTACGGTTGAAAAAGCGACATGGGATAGCACGTATGCTATGGATGCACCAATGGTGGGGAGCCTTAATTTTACGATGAAGAATACACCGACGATTTCGTATCATGTGGGTTATAATTTTATGCCTAGAAAACAGTTTAGCGTGTTAAAAGCTCAAGGTGTTGATAAGGCTAAAGACATAATAATGTCCCCGTTGGTAAACTATGTATTACCATCCATTGAACCAGCGAAGGATATACTTTCAAAAAGTAAAGCATTAAGAATTAATGATTTTACATTCTTAACGCTAAAAACAAGTAAAATGATACGGGAAGATAAGAATGATTCGTACATGTATGTATACGATAGCGATCAGTATAGAGAAGGTATCATGGTTATGCCAGTTGAGGCTGAAGATATACAACATCCAGAAAAGATTTTCCCGAAAGCTGTACGCAGTATTATTCTAACTGACAAGTATTCGATGCATCAACCAATCCAATTTGCTACCGTATGGAATGATGCTATGTCATCCGTATATATGCAAATTAAGCGTCCTAAAACAACGATTTATATGTTAATATCTCATGATAAGCAATACGTATACAATCACTTTATTATGATCTATAATACAAGCTCTTTAGTTGAAAAAGATTTGCGAGATATTGTGCAATATGTAGACACTAATAACAATAAGGACTACTATAACACATTCCAAAGTGGACTTGGGGCTAAGATGCCAAAAGACATGGCGACGGTTGATATTAAGAATGCGAAATAATAGATAATGTAAGGAATTTAAAAATACCTTGTGAAGTAACTCTCACCATAGGTTAGATTTTTTCATGTAACTATAGGCTCTCTATTGTGAGGTATATACCTTGTGATAGAGGGCTTTTTGTGTGTGATGAAAGTTAAAAAAGAGCTCTATTTTTCTAGAAAATATCTTTATTTCTTATGCTAAAAGGCGTATACTATAGATAATAATATAGAACATATATTTGTGTTTAAAGAGAGGAGGAAGATGTATGAGTGATGATATAAAGATGTTTGAAGGTAGTCAAATTCGTTCTGTGTGGGATAATGAAAGGGAAGAGTGGTATTTTAGTATAGTGGATGTTGTAGGTTCTCTGACTGAAAGCAATAATCCGCGTGATTATTGGTATCGAGTGAAAAAACGTATGTCAGAAGAATAGAAAAGTGAACTGTCGACAATTTGTCGACAGTTAAAATTGAAAGCTCCAGATGGTAAAATGCGATTAACAGATGTTGCCGATATGTAAGGTATTTTCCGTATCATACAATCTGTTCCATCGCCTAAGGCAGAACCTTTTAAAATGTGGTTAGCAGAAGTTGGTAAAGAGCGTATTGATGAAATAATTGACCCAGAGCTAACTATAGATAGAGCCTTAGAAGGATATGCGCGTAAGGGCTATAGCCGAGAATGGATTAATCAACGATTACAGGCCATTCAGGTTCGTAAAGAATTAACCGATACTTGGCAAGATCATGGTGTTAAAGCTGGTAATGAATATGCTATCCTAACGAATGAAATCTCTAAAGCTTGGTCTGGAATGACGACTAGAGAATATAAGGACTTTAAGGGGCTAAAAAAAGAAAATCTACGAGATAATATGTCTACTACAGAACTTATCTTAAATATGTTAGCCGAAACGGCTATAAAGGATATTGCGGAGGCAACTAATCCACAAGGATTAGAGGAAAATAAACAGGTTGCTCAAGATGGCGGTTCTATCGTTGGTGATGCGCGTAAATCTATTGAAGATAGGACAGGTAAACCTGTTATTACATCTAAAAATGCTATAGACTTGGGGAGACTAATTAGTGATGTGGTGAAACATGATAGATGAACGACTTGAACGAATGAAACGAAAACATAATTGTAGAGTACATTTTGATGCAGATTCTTTTCAAATATTTGATTGCACAGTAGCACCAGTACACGATATACCTGATGTAATACATGAAAATCAGGAGTTTGATTTTTATGTTGAGTCTACCTATGATGTATATCTGCTTCGTATCATACATAGTCATGATTGTGTTGTAAGCATTTATCCTGCAAAAGCTGATGGAATCATATATATCGTAAGTTCTATACCTATTTCTAAAGATATTATCAAAGAGACTATTCAAAAGATTTTATATGCGTTAGAGCCATATGGTTTTCCAAAATTGAAGAACCCCAAAAGTAATACTACATTTAATATATAGTGATGAAATAGATCGTAAAGAAAATAATACCACATCATATAGAACATTTGGGGTTCTGAATGATGTGGTATTTTATTTGTATAATATTATATATTATGGTGTATTATAAATGACTGACTGATTAGGCGTGTATTAATAAGTTTATAGCTAGTTATTTTAATGGATATTATTAGGGTAAAAATTATGTTATTATGAAGGAAACATGTAATCTATTTTATAGGGGTATACATATGATAACAGGTGAAATTAAGAATAAAGTAGACAAGATATGGGAGAATGTCTGGGCTGCAGGCTTAACAAATCCTTTATCTGTAATCGAGCAAATTACATATTTGATGTTTATACGTGCATTGGATGATCAAGAAATTAATAATATTCGCAGCAAAACTTTACTTGGTGCGGATGTGGAATTAATTTTCCCAGAGTCGGATATTGGCCAAGCTATGCGTTGGAGTAATTTTAAATTTAGAAATGCTGATGAAATTTATAATATTGTTTCTAATTTTGTATTCCCTGCTATTAAGGCTATGAAGCATGGGAAATTGCCAGATTTTGATGAACATGGCAAGCTAATGCCAATTCCTGATACTGACGAAACAAAAGATGGTTTTGATTTCTTTGCTAAGCATATGTCTACTGCTACGTTTATAGTTCCGACTGCACAAGTGCTTGAAAAAATTATTACTGGATTAGATGATTTATATACTCATGACATTGCAAATTTAGATATGCAAGGTGACTTGTATGAATATATGCTTTCAAAATTATCTACGGCTGGAACGAATGGACAATTTAGAACACCAAAACATATACGAGAAATGATGGTTAAACTATTAAAGCCTACACCACAAGATATAATTTGTGATCCTGCATGTGGTACAGCCGGGTTTTTAGTATCTGCTGCGGAATATGTTCGTGCAAATCATAGTGAAAAAATGAATAAAGCTGATTGGAAACATTATGAAAGTAATATGTTTAGTGGATTTGATACAGATACAACAATGCTTCGTATTTCTGCAATGAACTTAATGTTACACTCTATCAAATATCCTCAGGTTGATTATAAAGATAGTTTATCGAAACAAAATACTATACATGATGCATATACTATTTGTTTAGCAAATCCGCCATTTAAAGGTAGTTTAGATAAAGAAACAATTAATGATGAATTACGTAGTATTACAAATAACACAAAAAAAACAGAGCTCTTATTTTTGGCACTATTTTTAAGAATTTTGAAGAAAGGTGGTACCTGTGCCTGTATTGTACCTGATGGGGTTCTATTTGGTTCATCTAAAGCACATGTAGCTCTACGAAAAGAAATTATTGAGAACCATCATTTGCGTGCTATTATATCTATGCCTTCGGGTGTTTTTAAACCTTATGCAGGAGTGTCTACAGCGATTATGATTTTTACGAAAACTCAAGCTGGTGGAACCGATAATGTTTGGTTTTATGATATGAAAGCAGATGGTTTTAGTTTAGATGATAAACGACAACCTATTGAAGACAATGACATTGCTGATATTATTGATCGGTTTGAACATATTGATAGTGAAAGTGAACGGAAGCGTACTGAACAAAGCTTCTTAGTACCTAAACAAGAAATCGTGGATAATGGATATGATTTATCTATTAATAAATATAAAGAGATTGAATATATCCCGGTCGAATATCCGCCAACTAGTGAAATATTAGCTAATATTAAGGCATTAAATGAGCAAATTATGGCTGATATAATTGAGCTAGAACGATTATTAAATGAATAAATTCATATTTGGTGAAATCTATGAAGATATTTTTGGATGTCATGTATGATGATACAAAAAATGCAAGAAAAATTAAATCATGTGACTATAATCATGAAGGGAAATATCCAATTATTGATCAAAGTTCTAAAAACGTTATAGGCTATACTGATGAAATAGATGGCCTTTATAATGATGTTCCTGTGATAATTTTTGGTGATCATACTAGAAGATTTAAACTTGTAGAAGAACCATTTTTTATCGGGGCTGATGGAACTAAAGTATTAAAGCTTCGCTCATCAGTATATGATTATAAATTTATTTATTATTATTTATTACATAAAAAGATACCAGATACTGGATATAATCGACATTTTAAGTGGGTTAAGGAACTAGAGTTTCCAGAAATTCCACGTAGTATACAATCTGATATAGTTAAAAAGCTTGAGGTATTAAATGATTTAATCTCTAGTAAAAATAAACTATTAGAATCATTCGATATATTAATTAAATCCCGATTTGTTGAATTATTTGGTGATGTTGTTCTTAATACTTTAAATTGGCCGTTAGTCAAATTAAGTGATATAGCAGAATATAGAATTGGTTTGACCTATAAGCCTGACGCGATATCAAGTAGTGGAACAGCTGTTTTAAGATCAGGAAACATACAAAACAGCCAATTATGTTATGAAGATATTATATATGTTAATAGTAAGGTTGAGCCTAAGTTGTTACTAAAAAATCATGATATTTTAATGTGTGCCAGAAATGGCAGCCAATCATTAGTTGGTAAAGTTGCACTTATTGAAAATGATATATCAAATACAACATATGGTGCTTTTATGATTGCAATATCTAGTAAGTATTATGTATATTTGTTTGAATATTTTAGGAGTCAGGCTTTTAGGCGACTTATTTCAGTTGGATCTACAACTACTATTAATCAGGTAACAACAAGAATGCTTAATTCTATTGTAATTCCCTTACCTGATTTAGAGACTATAAATAGATTTGCTTTATATCATTCTCAAATCAACAAATTGAAATTTGCTTAAATAGTGTATAATTAAACTAAGTATTATATAAAAAAGATGAAGTTACATGTATAGGGGATTATATATGGCTAATTTTGATTTTCTTAAAAATATAGTTGAGTATAAAGTTTTTGCCGATGCAGCCATTGAGGCAGAGCGTGTATTTCACTCATCACCGTCTATGTGTGCAATTGGATGTCGTAAGGCATTAGAGTTGGCTGTCAAATGGGTATATACAGCGGATACTAGCATGATTATGCCTTATAAAGATAATCTTCAATCACTGTTACATGCTAAATCCTTTAAAGAGGAGCTGCCTGAATCTTTGTGGCGTGAATTACAGCCAATTGTAAAAATGGGTAATTTGGCTGTTCATTCTGACACTAAAATTTTGCCGAGAACCGCTATTATTTCATTACAGGGATTATTCAATTTTATTGAATGGATTGATTATTGTTATGGTTATAGCTATGTGGAACGCACATTTGATGAGAATGCAATTCCTAAGACTATAGTTCCAGTAGATGTTAAGAAAATCAAAGAGCAAGAAAGTTTGATTGCTCAGAATGCCCAACAAATTGAACAGCTATATTTAGAAATAGAAAAGCTTTCAAAATTATTATCTGCCTCTAAATTTGAGCATATTGTAACTCGTAGTTTACCTAAGGTTCCTGAAACAGAGGCCGAAACACGTAGATATATAATAGATGTTGATCTTAAATTAATGGGGTGGGAGTTTGAAGGCCCTAATAAAAATGTGTTTGAAGAGTTTAAGGTCGCAAATCCATACATTCCAGGTGGTTCTAATCTTAGTGTAGATTATGTGTTAATGGGGCGTGATGGTAAGCCACTCGCATTAATTGAGGCCAAGAAAACTAGCCGCAATATAAATGATGGTAAGACACAGGCATTAGCTTATGCAAATGCATTAGAACGTGAATATGGACAACGTCCGATTATTTTCCTATCAAATGGGTATGAAACTCATATGTGGGATGATCTTGAATGGAATATGCGGCACGTAAGTAGTGTATATGGTGTAAGTGACCTAGAACGACTTATTGTACGTAGAAAATTAGATAAGCCTATTTTAAGTACTATTCCAATTAATGATAATATTTCAGCACGCTCCTATCAAAAGGAAGCGATTAGGGCCGTTTGTCAAAATCTTGAAAATAAGGTTAGACGAAGTTTACTTGTTATGGCAACTGGTACAGGTAAAACTAGAACCTCGGTAAGCTTAGTTGATGTGCTTTTCCGAAGTAACCAAGTGACGAATGTATTATTTTTAGCAGATAGAATTGCATTAGTAAGTCAAGCGAAGGATGCTTTTAGAGAACATTTACCATCTGCATCATTATGTAATCTTTGTGAAAGTAAAGATGATAAAAATGCCCGTATAGTTTTTTCAACTTATCCTACAATATTAAATGCTATCGAAAAGTCGCTAGATGGAGAAGGTAAACGCTTATTTACACCTGGTCATTTCGATTTAATTATAGTGGATGAAAGCCATCGTAGTATTTTCAAAAAATATAGAGCTATATTTGAATACTTTGATGCTATTCTTGTTGGTTTAACTGCTACACCTAAATCGGAGGTGGATAGGAATACATTTGACTTCTTTGAGGTCGAAAACGGAGTTCCTACATATGCATATAGTTATGACGAGGCTATAAGAGATAATTATTTAGTTCCGTATTATAACTTTGAGATAGAATCAAAATTTTTATCTGATGGTATTGTTTATGATGAACTTTCAAAAGAAGACCAGGAACGACTAGAAGATGAAGCTATGGATCAAGCGGGAGAATTTCAAGGCGATTATTCTGCTACAGAGGTAAACTCTATTATATATAGTACAGATACAATAGATCATGTTCTCAGAGAACTGGATCAGAATGGTATAAAGACTCATAATGGAGATGCTTTAGGTAAGACAATTATCTTTGCTCAAAATAAAAAGCATGCTTATCTAATTGAAGAGAGATTTAATTTGTTATATCGTTCTTCAAAAGGAAAGAAAGCACGTGTTATTGTTAGTAGTGATCAACATGCTTTACATCTAATTGACCAGTTTAAATTTTCAGATGGTGAACCAGATATAGCCATTTCAGTAGATATGTTAGATACGGGAATTGATGTACCAGCATGTGTTAATTTGGTATTTTTTAAACGTATCAAATCAAAGACAAAATTCTGGCAAATGATAGGTCGTGGCACACGGCTCTGTCCAGAAGTAGAGTTTTTTGACAAAAATAATGGTGATTATGTAGGTAAGAAGTACTTCTATATCTTTGATTACTGTAAAAATTTTGAGTATTTTAGAAATCAAAAAAATACGGTAGAAGTAAAAGGTAATAGTGCTACATTAGGTGAAAGAATCTTTGCTAAGCGTGTTCAAATTATTGCACGACTACAAACTGAAAAGTATGGTAGTGAAGAATATCAAAGCTGGCGTTCAGAATTTGTAGATGAGTGCTATAAAGAAATTACTGATTTAGAAGTAACAAAACCGGTTGTCCGTTTACAGTTAAAATATGTAAATAAATATAGTGTAAAAACGTCATTTGATTATTTATCAAATATTGATGAGCATGACTTAATTACTTATGTTGCCCCTTTAATTTGTGCTGATGTTAAAGAAAATTTGGCACGAGGATTTGACAACTTTGTATACGAAGGGATTTTGAATCTCTTTAATGGTCAATCTCTTGACTATTTTAAGAAACGTGTAATAAGTCTTTCGAATACTTTATTACAAAAAATTAGTATCGAACAAATTAGAAAAAAACAAGATTTCTTGAAGTTAATAAAAGAAGATACATATTGGCAAATTATTGATGCATTACAGCTAAATCATCTAAGAAAAGAACTTAGAGATTTAATTCAGTTTCTTGATGTAGCAGAGCGTAGGGTTATTATAACAACAATTACGGACTCAGTATTATTAACTAGAGAAGGCGATAGTCTTATGCCTGAAGTTTTTGAGAGTTATCAAGAAAAAGTTGAGTCTTATTTCTTAACACATCAAGATCATCCAGCAATTCAAAAACTTATTAATAATGAGCCGATTGATGAATCAGATTATAAAGCCTTGGAACACATTTTTACTCATGAATTAGGAAGTAAAGATGACTATGAAAAACGCTTTAAAGGCAAAGAGTTTGGATTAGCTGTTCGAGATATTGTAAAAATGAGACCAGAAGCTGCTGAAAAAGCCTTTTCAGATTTGATTAACACTAAGTCTATGAATAGTGACCAGATTAACTTTATTAAACAAGTAATTAATTATATTACAGTTAATGGATATATGGAATCTCCAAAAGTATTGGTGGAACCACCATTTGATAGACCTTTTGATATGTGGAAACTATTTGATCAAGTTGAAGCTGTTGAAATTGCAAATATAGTAAATCAGATCAAAAATAATGCTTGTATAGATATAAAGGGGAAAGTTTAGGAGGCAAATATGATGCCTGATATTAGTTGGGGGATTAAAATTTTAGAGCTAATAAATAAACCTCATATATATTGGGGGGGAGGTATTACTTCGAGTTTAATGTTATTTTTACCAGATAAGGTTCTAACTCAACTCGGCTTATTAATGATAATTAATGCATATAGACCATATATAGGTATGGTTTTAATCATATCTTTAGTATTAATAATAATCAGTAGTGTGAGGTATTTATCTTTGGCTTGGGAGCGATATACTCATAAACCAGAGTATTTAATTAAACAATTTTTTAAAAAAGAAGTTACATTAGATGAGATCAGATTTCTTGTGAATAATTATTATGATGTTAAAGAGGATAGATTTAAATTATCGAAAGAGCTTTCGTTAAGGGAAGGAACTAAAATGAACCTTCAATTAAAAGGCGTTTTATATCAAAGTAGTAGTCTGATGGATTATGATTTAGTTGTACCTTTTAATTTAAATCCTAAAGCTATTTCTATATTAGAAAAAGCAAAATTTCGAGGGGATATCAAGATAGAGATTCAAGATGAAGAAATTGTAGACGTATGGTCTAAGATACCGTTACTTTAAATATAATCTCAATATAACTCATGTAAGTTATGATTATAATAAAGTGATTTAATTTTAATTAATTGGAGTAATAGTGATGTATTTTGACACATTAGATTCAGAAGCAAAAGTATCGTATTTGGTTAAGCCTATCTTGATGGTATTACAAGAAGCTGGTGGTCGGTTAGATCGTTCTGAAATACGTGAACGTATTTGTGATATGGATGAACATATTGCGGAATTTGAACAGAAAATTTATACTTCTAAGAAAACAGGAAATCAATATAAGAAGTTCGATTTTAAGTTTAATTTTGCAATTAAAGAATTAGAATATGTGAAGTTAATCAATTATACCAAGTACAATCCACAAATTACATTAACACAGGCAGGATTATCTCTTAATGTATCTCAATTAGATGTAGAGTTAGATGTTAGAGATAAAGCAAAGGCCTATTGGGAAGAAACTAGTGCAAAAAGAAAGATTAAAAATAGTATTATTTCTAATCCGGAAGCAGATGATGAAGAAGCTGATGCAGATGTTATAGATAATGATCCTATTGATGATTTTAAAACAAAATTACAAGAGGCTATTAATAATATGTCACCTGTGAAGTTTGAACAATTCTCAAGGGCTTTACTAACTGAAATGGGTGTTAAATTTACAGAGAAAAGTATTAAAATTTCAAATGATGGTGGTATAGATGGTTATGGATACCATCGAGATGAAGATGATTTTAGGACTACACGAGTAGTTATTCAATGTAAGCGTTATAATGCAGGTAAAATCGGAGAACCTGAAATCAACCAATTCCTTGGTGCTATGAGTAAGTTTCAAGCTGATTATGGGGTATTTATAACTAATAATCTTTTTACTGAACAAGCACGTCAAGCCGCAGCTGAAGGTAAACCTATAACACTGATTGATGGCAGTGAACTGATTAAGCTTGTAATGAAATATGAGCTATATATTACACCAGTTAAAACATACTTATTAGATGACTTTTATCTAGATGTATAAAATCTTATCAGATAATTAGCATCTACTAAAAAGACCTGATTGTTTGAACTGCACCCCAAAAATTGGACACAATTTTTGGAGGTGCAGTTCAGTATACAGAATTCTTATGGCATCTTATTTGATGGTGCATGGTTATGGGAAGAATATATTAATATATTATTAAGTTCTCACTTTTATCATCCTAAAAATAAGAGTAAATTTGGTGCACAACAATTATTTTCAGATGGAAAAGGATTAATATATCCTGATTTTATTAGTAAATCAATTGATCCTCGTTTAATTGTAGATGCAAAGTACAAACCGATAGAAAATATTAGAGGACGAGATTATTTGCAAGTATTGGCATATATGTATAGATTTGATGCAAGTCAGGGATACTATATTTATCCTGACTCAGAAGGACAAGTACCCCTTGTATTAAATCTGAATAAGGGTTCTACCTATGAAAATAATGTTAGTACGCGTGATGATGTAAATATTATTAAGCTTGGCTTTAAAATTCCTAATAAATCTGCTAATTATAATGATTTTAAAATGCAAATACATGAAAGTGAATTAGTACTACAAGATTTTATTAACAGTCAGATTTAGTATGTCAAATGGACTAAATTATTGTTATATAAGTAGGTTATAATACATAAAATTACACTATTTTGATTGGTTTTAGTTTATATATTTGTGTTATAATGCTCAAGAAGAAGTTTTGTCGGGCTTTTTCATGACTATTAAAATAGCTTAAGCTAGAAAACAATCACTTTGCTGCTATAATAATGGTCGCTACAAGTATGAATCCCCTTAATTACTATTTATAAGTAATTAAGGGGATTTTAGTCAATTAGTTAATATAAAATAGTTTTAGATAATTCCTGTCTTAATTATGATATAATTTATATCAAAGTGAGGCATAAATGGTTTGGTCGCCAGCTCTCGCTTCTCGAAAATGAAATTGAAGAAACGGTCTGACTTCTATGTCGGGCCTTTTTTCATACCCCAATTAGAAAGCTAGTTTTCAGCTAGAGGTCAATCACTTTGCTGCCATGATAATGGTCGCCACAAGTATGCCAAAGGAAATCATTAACGATAACACTTTGAATGTACTCATATTGATCACCGCCAATCTCTAGAAGATTAGCAAAGGCTGGACCCATTTAGAGGCCTCAATTTCAATATAGTGCCGTTAATTATAAAAGTAAATAGATGAGAGGTTCCTAATAGTCACCTAGGTGACCAATAGGAACCTCTTTCGTTTTGTAATTAGTTCGGGGGAATTAACAGTATCTTTTATGTAGACCTCGTTTGCCGTATATTTTTAAGATTATAGCAATAATTGTATTTAATACGAATAGAAGAGCAAAGCATACTAAGGCTGTAGTATATCCATATCCTGCTTCGTGAAAGTATGACACGAGCATAGGACCAACTATACCAGCTAATCCCCAAGCGGTTAGAATGCGGCCATGAATAGTGGAGAGTTGGCGTATGCCATAGAGGTCTGCAAGATATGCTGGCATACAGGCGAATCCGCCGCCATAGCAGGTGATAATGAGAAGAATTAAAACTTGGAATGTTAGAGCATTATTGGTTTCGGCAAGTACGTAGAATGCGATGATTTGTATAATAAAGAATAGTATGTAAGTTTGTGCACGGCCAAAGTAGTCAGAGATAGTAGACCACGCAATGCGACCTCCACCATTGAAGATACCGATGATACCAACTAGTGATGCAGCTGCTGCAGGTGTCATACCAATGGTTTCTTGTGCCATAGGGGACGCTAAGGATAGAAGCCCTATACCACAGGTAATATTAATAAAGAAAATCCACCAAAGGGCACCAAATTGCCAAGTTTTCATAGCATCATTGGCTAGCATGCCGTGGTTATGAACATACATAGTGGATTTATCTTTCGCAGTTCGAGGTGGTTGTTTTTGTTGAGGTGCTTTCAAATAAAGAGAAGACGCGCCCATAATCACTAGATAGATTACGCCGAGGATAATAAAGTTATTTACTAATCCAACTTGAGCTACGAGGAATTGCATAAGTGGACCTGCAATGAGTGAAGCAAATCCAAAACCCATAATGGCTAACCCGGTGGCAAATCCTGGACGATTTGGAAAGTATTTTACCAGTGTAGAAACTGGTGTTATATAACCAATACCTAATCCGATACCACCGATGATACCATAGAAGAGATAGAGTAAGGTGAGGTTATGGACACTAAGTGCATAAGCAGTGCCTAATAGGCCTGCCACCCAGAATGACATTGAAAGAAGTCCGCTTTTCTTGGGACCTATTTTTTCTGCAAAAGATCCTAAAAAGCCTGCAGATAATCCAAGCATCAGAATAGCTAAGGAGAAGGTCCATGTTGTTTGAGACATAGTAAATCCCATATCTGCCATGATAGGTCGTGTAAGCACGCTCCATGCGTACACGCTACCGATGGATATATGCAGACCAATGGCTGCTAGTGCAATAAGCCAGCGATTTCTCATAAGAAAACTCCTTTCATATAGGTGAGATGATTAAAACTTTGTACAGTATTATTTGCTACAAGAAAATAAAAAAAGACCGCCTGAACAAAAGCTTGCCCAGACGGTCGGCTATCACACGATGTGTGCTACTGTGCATGTAGTCAATTCTACGAATCCGTCAGCCCAGTAGTAATATAGTATCAATATATCAATTGATACTATATCTTGTCGATGATATAAGTCACTCTGTTATAACAACTGTAAGGTTTATAAATTAAATAGGAAAGGAAATTGTCTAATTCCCTTCCCTATTTAGATATGATATAATTTATATCAAAGTGAGGCATAAATGGTTTGGTCGCCAGCTCTCGCTTCTCGAAAATGAAATTGAAGAAACGGTCTGGCTCTCAACGTCGGGCCTTTTTTCATGCCCCAATTAGAAAGCTAGCTTTTAGCTAGAGGTCAATCACTTTGCTGCCATGATAATGGTCGCCACAAGTATGCCAAAGGAAATCATCAACGATAACACTTTGAATGTACTCATATTGATCACCGCCAATCTTCGAGTTGATTAGCAAAGGCTGGACCCATTTAGAGGCCTCAATTTCAATATAGTGGTGTTAATTATAAAAGTAAATAGATTAGAGGTTCCTAATAGTCACCTAGGTGACCAATAGGAACCTTTTTCGTTTTGTAATTATTTTAATCAATATCTTTTTATTTGTCGCAATATATTTTAGAATTCATCTTATAGTAAAAAGAGTCTTATCTATCGTTCTGAATTTTGGGTTTTATAGATTTATTTCAATAAATTTTTACTATATAATGAAATTATTATGAGCTGCACGTGGTATGATTTGTTTTATTGTAGTCAATTCAGTTATTAAGGCGCTAATGATTAGTTTTTCTTTTATTGAAGGCGGTGTCCTAGATGAATGTAAATCATGTATTATTAATATTTAAATCTGCATTAGAATATGCTGATTTTAAGGGGATTAATAATTTGTTAGCAGATAATTGTCAGTATATTAATGTTGAGAGGAATATATTAAAAAATGGAAAGATAGAAGTATATGATTTTCTAAATTCAATGGCAAAAAGGACCAGAGATGATAATTTAGCTGTGTATGCACATATGATGACACTTAGTGAGGGGACCAACGAAAAAGAGTTTTTTTATGAAGGTGAAAGAGGGCTCGCTATTGCATACAATGAAATGGACAATTATGCTATAGGTATGTTTATTGAGTTAGATTCAAATAATTTTATTAACAAAATTATTGTTAGTAATGAAATTCCGAGTTTTAGAATTGATAAACATCGTGCTGAATATAATTCCCCACCTATAGATTACATTTTTTATAAGAAGCCTGTTGATTTTTTGGATTGGCTTACGGCCATTAGTATTTGGTTAGAAACTGGATATGTAGATAAGCATTCTTTTTATGATTCACTTGCTGATGAATGCTGTGTACATTTTCAAAGAAAAAATCAAGAACCTATTTTGTTGTTAGGTAAGGAAGAAATTATAAATGACTTTGATAAGATAATGAATTTATTTTTCTATACTATGCCACATATAATTAATGATAAGAATAATAGATCCTTTATAAAGTATGGACCTATGACGATTGAAATCGGCCGTAGTTTAGCGGGGCCAGCAAATTCTGTACATATTTATATTGACGACAGTGAAGCTTAGTTTGCATATTATTTCTTGAATAGGTTCATTATGCTTTAAAATAAAAAAGAAATCGTATGAGCCTCCTTTCCCTATTTAGATATGATATAATTTATATCAAAGTGAGGCATAAATGGTTTGGTCGCCAGACTTCGCTTCTAAGTTTTAATATTGAAGAAACGGTCTGACTTCACAGTCGGGCCTTTTTTCATGCCTTCAATCATCATTTTCATGAATATCTTCTTATTATGTTACAATACAGTTAATATTAGTGTTCAATGGGGGATGTGTGTATGAAACGTTATATTACACTACTTAGTCTAGGTTTGTGTTTAGCCGTACCAATGCTTTCACAAGCTAGCGATATAAAGCCTTTTATGCATGTTACGAATGTACATAATGGTCAATATGATGCGGCATTAGATGCTATTACTGACACCAAATTTTATGGACCGTATCAATTTCGAGTATTAAAGGATACTATTGAAACGCAGGGCGAAACAAAGGACATTGATGGTAGAGCATTTAGAACCTCTAATGGGGTATTTATGCATGTAAAGGCTAAATCTATTGATAATGGTAGTGCATCCTTAGATAAAGAGGTTAAGCAGATTGTTGAAGATAGAACGATTCCAGAGCCTACAGTTAAGATGGTATTGCCTGTTAAGCATGATGTAATAGAGGTCAATAATGATGGCATGCGTAGTTTACTAGCTGAATTTATGTATGGGTGGCCATTAGCGTACCGCACAGATATGGTATTAGTGACAGATTATGAAGACACTCGATACTACTATAAGTTACAGTTTTATCGACATAAGTTACCTGAAGGTATTCGCATTGAGCAGTTGCGCCAAATGATTATGGATGCGCAATTTAGTTATAAATAAGTGATATCTAATTAGCACAATATAGTTATAAATAAAAGAGGTTCCTAATGGTCACAGTAGTGACTTATAGGAACCTCTTTTGTTGTGCAAGTAATTTACATGAATTTGTTATAAGGTTATATTACTTATAAGTGTGTTTTTTGATTCGTAGTGGTTTTATATGTTTTACAATTACGATAGATATAGCAATTGTAAAAGCTATCAAAAAGGATTCTTTTGCGAAGCTAATGGCAATAGTTTCTTGTCCCATTAGCATATAATAAATGGATCGATAAAAGCTGAGTCCTGGTAGTAAAGGGAATAAGCTAGTCATTAGGAAAACTATAGCAGGGCATTTCCGTTTAACAGCCAATATTCTTGATGCTATGGCGATGATAAAACCACTGATGAATATGGAGAGCATAACATTAGACTGTAGTGAAGATAATGTTAAGAACAAGAACCATGAGATGAATCCTAATATTGTACAATCGATAAAATGTTGTTTAGCTACACGGAATAAGATTGCAAATGCTGTAGTACCAATACCAGCCATTATACTACGCATAAACATAGAGGTTAAGGAATTAGTATCTAAATTAGAGGTATAAAGAGGAATCATTTGTGTGTTGAAGAGTAGTGATTGTACTACTGCGACCCCTACAGCCATTGAAATACAGGTAAGTAACGCGCCCATCATAAGGGTTATTCCTGTATTATAGTTATTCTGGCTATACTCTCTAATAGCATTGACGAAAGGAACTCCGGGAACAATGTCAATCATGGCTCCTAGTAATATAACTGATAGGTTGGAGCCTAATTCAAAGTGGATAAAGAGATTACCCAATAAGGCTATTAGAATACTACCTAAAATGGTAATCAATACATCAGAGCTAAGTATGCGTTTAATCGTACACATATAGACGCCTAATATTAAGCCTATAATACCTGCAATTATAGAGTCTGTTATAGAACTACCAATTGCATAGCTAAAGCCCGAAGCTCCTAACGTATAAGCTACTAATCTCCAAAAAAAAGAATAGTCTGACATGGTATCAATTTGATTAAGTTCACTTTCAATCTCCTCAATAGTAATATTTTTTTGTGTGATACGTCGGGAGAGAGCATTAACAGATTCAATTTTACTGAGGTTAATATCGACTTCAGGAACGTTATAAATACGAGTAATTTCAGTTCCATCAGCTTTCTTAGCAGTTGCAAAAATACCTCTATTGGATACGTAGGCTTCTAAATCTTTAAAATTCATAGCTCGTGCTATGTAGTTCATAGTATCCTCTGTACGACTGATTTCGGCGCCACTGCTAAGTAGTATTTTTCCAGCTTTTAGTATAATTTCTAATTCCACACCTGTCATTATTTCCTCGTTATTCATTTTACTTCATTGTTATTTATATTGGACTTTTTGATAGGTCTATCTTTAGAAGATTCAGTTGATTTTGATTCTTCCTGTTGTTCTTGTAGAATATTGATATTTTGATGTATAACTTCTTCGTCTATTGAGAGATGCTCTTCCACATAGTCTTTTAGCTCTTGAACTGTTTCCGTATTTGAAAGTATTTCTTTTGCTTCATTATGAATATCTTCTTTAAGAGATTTTGTATCTGCTTGACTAATATCACCTAATGTATGGAATAGTTCACGTTCTTTTTCTGAAAGATTTTTGTGAGGACTATGTTTTTTTAATGATAAATGGAGCATCTTTCTTCGGAAGAGTTTTTCCATAATGATATCTTTACGATCACGGAGCCAGCCATAAATAAGAATAATTAGGAGCAATAGTCCCATATAACCGAGAATTGGGTAGAGGATACTAATCAAATCTTTAAAACCAAAGAAACTACATATATATCCTATGATTACTACAGAAATAATAACAATTCTCATTCTTTTTGTGCTGCCGTTGGCAAAACGTCTAGCAATAGAATAAAAAAGAGAGAATGCTGTATTAAAAATAAGTGAAAAGACTGTGATTGCATATATATATGCTAGCCAAGGATGAATTTGATTGGCAATAGCAAGAATCGGCAAATCTGCATCTTTTACTGTATCTAGATTTGCAAAAATAGAGATAGCAGCTATAAAAACAACTAATCCGACTAATAGGCCGCCACGAGTGCCACCTTTTTCAGCAATACCAATACGAACAACAGAACCACCTAAAATAAAGGCCATAGAAACAGCTGTCATAGCACATAGAGAATAATAATTAATGACAGAAAACCATACATTGCTTGTGGCTGGTTTGATTGTGTGGGCTATAGTATCTAACGCAGCCCAATCATGACTTTTACCAATAAAAGAGTAACCTGTAATGATGAATATCATTACAATCATAATAGGTGTAAAAATACCTAGAACATTGGTAATTTTATCAAAGTCCATAAATGATACGGTTATGATTAAAAGTGAGCAAATTAATCCGCCAATCCAAAAAGGAAGTCCAAATTGTTGTTCTAAGTTTGATCCTGCACCGGCTATCATAACGAAGCCCATAATAAAACTACCAGCGATTAGTACAAAATCAAGTATTTTTGTAATAATAGGATGGGAAATCTGTGTAAAAACTTCTTCATGATTGTCTGCACGATAGTAGCTCCCCAAAGAAAGCATGATTTTACCAAATGCGGCATTTAATAGACCTAGTAATAGAACACCAATAAGACCTATTTGGCCAAAACTTATAAAATATTGTAGAAGATCTTGTCCACTCGAGAGTCCTGCACCTACAATAACACCTATGTAGGCAAATGCAATTTTCCATGATTGTTGCATTATATTTTCCTCCTTTCAAATACATAACTTAGTATACAAAATAATATTATATCATACTAATGATTCAGTTGATGGAAACCTCACCGCCAATCTCTATAAGATTAGCTAAGAATGGACCTATTTATAGGCCTTAAGTTCAATACACTAACTATTGAATTGACGGCGTGTACATGTGAAAGTACTGTCTCATAAATGTAACATATATCACATTTTTAAGGCAATAGATTGGGTATAGTATCTATACGTAAAAAGTATAATGTGAAAGTTGAAATAAATTAGAGAAAATAAAAGAAAAACCGCAAAAAATGAGGGATCTAATATTTTAATTCCCATTTTTGTGCGGTTTTAAGATGTAAATCGTTTATTTTATATGAATTTGTTATAGATTAATGATTATAATTTAGGATGTTATTTATTTAAGTTTGCTAGAATACTTAAAATATCTTCTGCTTTACGGGCAATATGTGTTACGCCTAGTTCTTGGTGGAGAGATTCTTCTCTAAAGCCCCAGGTAACACCGATACATAGTAGGCCGGAGTTTTCTGCAGTAGCAACGTCAACTTCAGAATCACCAACATAGATAGATTCTTCAGGAGTAGAGTTTAACTCTTTTAATGCTTGGAGTACCATGTCTGGTGCTGGTTTACGTTGTAATCCTGGTCTTTCACCAATAGCAACAGGTAAGCGATCGCCAAAATATTCTTTATTTAAAGGTGTAACGCCTTCTTGAATTTTATTAGATACAATGGCTAATTTATAACCTTGGTCACGCAATACATCAAGCATATCTAGAATGCCTGGGTAAGGAGCTGTTGTATCTTTTAAATGCTCACCATAGTAAGCTTTGAACTCCTCAATATATGGTTCTAATTCATGATCTGCTACTGTACTAGGCACGCATTGACGCATCAAGTACGTTACTGCATTACCAAGTGCTGCCTTTACCTCTGCTAGAGACTTTTCAGGAAAGTTATGTGTACGTAGTACATGATTTACAGCATTCGCTAAATCTGTAGCCGTATCGAGCAATGTGCCGTCGCAATCAAAAACGATGGTTGTATATTTCATAGGACCCTCCGATGTTAAATCAATATGTACTTTATAAGTATATGATAAATATGGAGAAAATCAAGAGAATAGCCGTATTTGTTACTATAATTGTGTTACAATAATAGCAGTATTAATTACAGTGTATAGGAGGCGTAGTATGACTGAAATACAAGCTCTTTTATTGATAAAATCTATTCTTGAATCCGCAGATATTCACGGCATTGAAAATATTCTAGCCGAGGATTGCGAGTACATGTCCACAGGGCGTGGTATTATTGGCCGCAATCGTAATGAAAGTATTGAGTTTTTATCCTCTATGACTGAGTCTATTAAGTCAGATAATGTGCCTGTTACGTGCAAGGTGATGCATATTACCGATGTGTACGAGGAGGATGCGCTATTCCATGAGGGCCGTCATGGTTTGACTGTTTCTTATGAAAGCGGCGATAATTATGTGTACATGATTTTTGTAGATGTAAACGATAAGGGGCTCGTAGACCGCATTGTATCTAGCCAGGAAAACTATAGTATTGAGTATGATGATCTTCGTTTTGGCGATGATGAAAGCGAGTATGCTTTTATTTCTGCACCAACTACTGTGAAAGACTGGATTACAGCCCTCAGCATGTGGCTTGAAACCGGGAATGTTGATGTGGATGATTTCTACCAATATATAGATGAAGACACACGTGTTGTATTCCAAAAAGGCGATGCTGAATCCATTACCCTTGAAAGTGGCCTTGATGTAGAAGATTACTTTGATCAATTAATGAACCAACACTTTGATGCGGTGCCTCATATTATTCGCGATGAAGAAGATGGCCTTATTTTAACCTATGGTCCTATGAGTGCCATTGCAACTCTCAATGAAGAAGGCGCACTAGCGCTTATTAGTATCTATATTGACACACGCGACGAAGATGAAGCCACTGATGAAGTTGGCTATATCGAAGAAGAACTAACCAAAACAACAACTACTGAAGAAGATTTATTTTAATTAACTCTATCAGTAACATGTACTATACTTAGTCTAAATATATATGGTTAGTGTGATACTACCAGTTAAAAGTATTATATTTAGTCTAGAAATGTAAAAAACTACCAGTTAATTTCACGTTGTAGTAGATCGCCCTCCTGTTATTGAAGATCGGTTTACAAAACAACATGACTAACTGGTAGTTTTAAATTTAATTAGAAATAATTATTTTTAACTGGTAGTATCTACATTTCGTCATGGTCCTTAATAAGACCTGCTTTTTTCTTTTTCCAGTAGGAGTAGTAGAATGGCAAGATTACGATACAGCCGCCTAGACCCCATAGTAATTGGTTAGTTTGTGCTTGGGCGAGCATCCATAGGGATGTGCCGATTGCAATAACTGGGATTAAGTAGCCACCAGGGATGGTGTAGGACCGAGCTTTATCTGCCCATTTGCGACGGAAGATAATAACGGCCAAACATGTTGGTAGGTATTGTGTAAAACGAGATACCGCACTAATAGCTGCTAGTGTAGTAAAGGAACCAGACCATGCGAGTAATACACTAGCAATGGCTGTAACAATAGCTGCTACATATGGTGCATTGTAACGATTGCGTTTGGCTAGAGCACTTGGCAACATACCATCTTCTGCCATGGATGTTGCTACACGAGGTGCATAGTAAGCTTCTGCAAAGTTGATACCACCCATAGAAATCAAGGTACCTATTAATACGATATACATACCAACAGGACCAACGATTGCATTAAACGCATCTTGTACTGGAGCTTTTGTATTTGCTAAGTCAGTACCAAGTACACCAATTGATACGGCAAGGATAGCCATATATAGGACAGATACAAGAAGCATGCACATGATAATCGCACGGGGCAAATTCTTTTTAGGATTTTTCATATCCTCTGCAGCAATGGCAATAACTTCAAATCCTGTATAGGCAAAGAATAGAAGAACTGCTGCTTGTGCAAATGATCCATCTACATAGATGTCTTGAGGAAAGACTGGTGTAAAGTTAGCACCATTTATAAAGAAGATACCAATCGCAATAAATAGAGCAAGAGGAACAAGTTTAGAAATGGTAATTAAGTTATTAACGAATTTAGATACATTAACACCAAAGATATTTACAATCGTAAGACCTATGATTAAGATACCTGAAATGACATCTTTTGCAAAATCATTACTTAATGCTGGTACTGCTGCGCCGAGTGCGGTAGCAAAGCCAACGGCCATGGCCGCCCAAGCAATAACAGTTACAATCCATTTGAGAACGCCCACTTCAAAGGCCCAAAAGTCACCTAATGCGTGCTTTGCATATAGATAAGGACCGCCATTACGTGTGAATAGGCTAGCTGCTTCTGCAAAGCAAAGGGCGATACAACCTGCAATAACGGCGTCAAATAGTAGGACGCCTAAACTAGCGGAACCAATGATAGAATACGCTTTGTTTGGTAGTAGGAAGATACCAGTCCCTACAATACCATTGATGCCTAGGAGTACAATACTCCAAAAGCCAAATTTTCCTGTTTCTTTCATACTAAAACCTTCCTATTATTTAGTTATATTTTCTCGAGCTGCTGTTACAAAGGCAGCAAATAAACGTTTTGCATTCTCATCGTTTTCAGACATCATTTCTGGATGGAATTGGCAGGCTACTAACCAAGGATAGGAGGAGTCTTCTAAACCTTCTACAGTACCATCCTTAGCTCTTGCTACTACTTGTAAACCTTTACCAACATGTTTTACTGTTTGATGATGGTGAGAGTTAGTAATCCATGTGGAGCGACCAATTGCACTGGCTAGTTTTGATTCAAATTCAATGTCTACCGTGTGAGTGCCAAGAGAAGGGGTTTGGTTTTGTGAATGTTTTATCGTACAGTTTTCGTCATACTTTAAATCTTGGTATAGAGAACCACCACGATATACATTTAAAATTTGAATGCCTCGACAAATACAAAAGATAGGAATTTGTTTTTCTTCCGCTGCTTTTAATAATGCAAAATCGAATTGATCTCGTTCAGGGAATACATCGCCTAGACCTTGCAATGGTTCCTCACCGTAATTAAGTGGAGATACATCATGGCCGCCAGATAATAATAAGGCGTCAAGTTTTGCCACTGTTTCTCGAGCTACGTCGAGGTCTTTAGTAAATGGAATGATAACTGGAATACCACCAGCCTCTTCGATAGAGCGTGGATAATCATGGTTTACATAAGAACGTAATAAATCTACGTAGGCACCGCCGTTATCTCGTAAGATATTGCCAGATACACCAATGAATGGTTTTGTCATAATATCACCTCATATGTGTAAAAATTTGTACAACTAGTATAGTTTTAGTATATCAAATATTCGTGAATAAATAATACTACTATTGTAATTAATTATAAAACTTATACATACTAAAATATGTTAAGATTAATACATTTTCTAACATTCATATTAGCTCCGTAGGAAAATTATATTCATATATGTTTTGTTAAAAACATGGTATGATAGATTACGAATAAACTGTACGGGAGGTTTACTATGGTTTTTCTTACATCCTTACAGAGCATCATACCTATTGTATTGCTGATCTCGCTAGGATATATATTAAAAGGGCGAGGGATGTTTCATCCCATATTTAGTGGTAATCTATCTAGATTTATCATGTCTGTTGCGTTACCAGCCGGTGTATTTGTATCTGTATTGCATCATCTACATACATCGGATTTATGGGACCTTCGATATGGAATGCTAGCCGTTACATTAACCTATGTAATTGCGTATATCGTTGCTTTTATCATGATGAAAGCACTGAAAGTACCTCGAGGTAGGCGTGGTATTTTCATAAATATGGTAGTTAATGATAACTGCTTATTTATTGGATTGCCAGTGCAAATCGCCCTCTTTGGTCAAGATGCGCTACCATATTTCTTGTTATATTATATCGGTAACACTATTTCCGTATGGATGGTAGGGGTATTCCTTATAGAATTAGATCCATTACCTAATGCCGAATTAGGTTTTGATAATAGTAAAACTGATGGTATAAGTAATAGCACAGTAGATACAGAAACAAAGCATAAGAAGTTTAAATTTGATTTGAAGAAGCTATTACCTCCACCATTGTTAGGGTTCTTTGTAGCATTAATATTCTTATTCTTTGAAATTCCTTTAGCACCAATTTTACATACTACATTGAATTACTTAGGTGATATGGTAACCCCATTATCCTTGATTTATATTGGTATCGTACTTCATGATGCGGGACTAAAAAGTATGAGTCTTAATAAAGATTCCATTGGTGGTATTATCGGTCGTTTTGTAATTTCACCGATTATCATGTTCTGTGTTATTATGGGCTTGCAATATGGAGCAGGTATCGTCCTAGAACCAATAGCAATCATTACCTTTGTTGTACAATCGGCGGGTCCCGTTATTGCAGTATTACCAATTGTAGCTAATGAATCGAAATCTGACTTGCCATTTGCTACAGGGCTTGTCATGATTAGTACAATACTATTTGTGGTAGCTATACCAATTATTATGGAAATCCTAACTATGATAGGCATAACTACATAAAATAAGGAGAAGGTTAAATTCCTTCTCCTTATTTTTATGATACTGTGTATGGTTAATGTATTACCTCATCTATATAAAACTCTGTACCTGCAATATTGATACAAGTATAAAGAGTTTATATTCTTTAAGAAGTTTAACAACTCTTCTACACTCTATGATTAGCTGTATTAAATAATATATTTATAATAAAATTTTAAATAAAATTGATAAAAAATTAATAATTAGATATAATATTTGTTAAATTGAGAGCTAGTATATAGAGGAGAGTATTTATGAATTGGAAACGAGTAATAACGTTAGGTCTTTTAGGTATTACATTAGGTGTGGGACCGTCTTATGGGATTGATATTAATATTCCAGGTGCTTTTCCTCCTGCACCAGAAGATGCATATCAGCATTATCGGATAGATCCTAAAGTAACGCGCTTAATGGATCAGAGTATAGAAAAAGAAATACCTGCTATTCGAGCAAAAGACCCTAATTATGATAAGTCAAAGTTAGATTCTGATATTTATGCTACTAAAGAATTAAATAATGCGATTATGTATTCACGGACAGTTTTAATTTTGCGTGATAATGGGGCAGATATAAAATTTACAGCCCCTTATGAAAGCGGTATAGGAATTGCAAGATTAGATAATACAAAAGATGTCGTTAGAATGGGACGTATTTTTTCTCGAATTGCTCAATTAGGCTATGAAGTTCGCCCTCAACCAAAGGGTAATCTTTGGGAGAATACCAATATTGAATACAGTAAGCTAAATACTGATATATTGCGTAAAGAATTTGAAGGGAGCAAAGGAGATATACGTCCTAATGGTTCTAAGATGTTAGGTAGTGGCACTTTTGCATATAAAGGTATCGAGAAGGCAACTTGGGATGTAATCAAATATGATTCAGATAATATAATAGGTACATTAAATTTTACACTCCCCACATCACCTACTAGAAGTTATCACATAGGCTATCAGATGAGTGGTCGTTTAAATCATAATGTTTTGAAAGATAATGAACAAGAAATCATGAATTCAACTATGGCACCATTAGTTAATACTATTTTGCCTTCTATCAAACCTGCATCAGCTATTTTAGAAAATACGACTCCAGTTCGTGTAGAAAACTTTACTTTCCAAGTATTTAAAAATAGTAAGCATATTGGTCGTGAGACGCTTAAGAATGGTGGCTATAAGGTAAATTATTCTTCTGGAAATATAAAAGAAGAGATCATTGTTACTCCTTTGTCATCTATAGATAACGTGAAAAAGCAAAATGTTTTATTTAACTATTTAAATGATTTTGTTTATACTGAATCGTTAAGTAAAAGGAAACCAATTCAATCGGCTACTGTTTGGAATGATGCTACACCAGGTGTGTATTTAGAGGTTGAAGGAGATAAATACACATTGTTTACTATGACGGTATATGACGAAAATCATCGTTATACATATATGGTAAAGAAACCACACGATATTCATGTAAGTAATTATAAAATTAGAGATATGATACAATATGTGGATAATAAGAGAAATAAAACAAACTATAATAAGATAAAACTAGGTTTAGGTGTACCACCTGATGTTTTTGGTGATACAAAAATTTTCAATAAATAGTATCTATATAGGTAGTATAAAAAGAGGACTGGCTTAAATATGAACTGCACCCCAAAAATTGGACACAATTTTTGGAGGTGCAGTTCAATAAGTAAGTCCTCTTGGTTTTATATAATTATCTAAAGAATCTTCCAATGAGTGGCATGCTTGCCCCATCATTTTTATTAAGTCCTTTTAGAAGAACCATGATAATAACGTAGAGCAATAAGCCTTCGATACCTGTGAGTATAAAGTTAACCCACATTGGTAAGATATCTGTTAAGTAGTGGTAACTCATAAAGATGAGTATACCCATGACACCGGCACTGACTACGTTTTTCCATAGTAAGGAAATATCGAGGAAGTAGCCTGTGTATTTTTTGATGTAAATCAAGTTGAGTAACGCTGCAAAGCCAATATCAGCAACGGTTGCCCAAGCGGCACCGCCGATACCAAGCCATGGGATGGCCGTTAATGTCCAGTTCAGGATGACTTTGATTACTAACGCAATACCCATATTAATTACAGGAATACGCGGTTTGTTGAGGCCTTGTAAGATACCTGTTGTTACTTGGTGTACACCGAGGAAGAAGATAGAGAAAGCAGTGATTTGTGTAGCTAATTCTGCCTTAGGTGCATTGTAAATCAAAGTAACTGTTGGAGCAGCAAGTACATACAATAGCACTGTAAATGGTACAGTAGCCATAAATGTCAATCTCATGGAGCCAGAGGTACGTTCATAAATACCTTGATGATCGCGTTTTGCAAAGGCATGAGAGATAGCTGGTACAATACTTGTTGCTAGGGCCGCTGTAATAATGGTAGCTAAGTTGATGAGCGGTACCGCCATACCTGTAAGATAACCGAACAATTCTGTTACTTCATTCATCGGGAAACCAGCATCTAAGAGTCGACGTGGTACGATGAGCAAATCGAGGTTAGCCGTCAGTGGCAACATGATACTTGCTAAGGAAATTGGAATAGACAATGTTAAGAGTCGTGACAAAATTTCTTTAGCTGATTCACGAGGACCATCGTAGCTTTCACCAGTACTACTTGCCTTAGGCAATTTATAGTAGTAGTACAAGAGCACTAGGAAGGCACCAAAGGCACCGACACCAGCACCTAAGCTAGCACCACCTGCAGCAGCTGGTAAACCGTAAGGCAATAAGATCGCTGCAGCACCGAGCATGACGATAACACGTAACAGTTGTTCTACGATTTGGCTGACCGCCGTTGGCGTCATCATTTCATAGCCTTGGATATATCCGCGGAAGCAGGAAATCCACGTTACAAAGAATACTGCCGGAGCGAGCGCGATGATAGAGTAGTAGGCACGGCTTTCAGCAATGAGGCCACTAGAGATTAGCCAATCTGCACCAAAGTACATGGCAAGACTGGCGATAAAGCCTGTAATGGTTAACATTGTAAAAGATATATTGAATACTCTCTTAGCACCACCAAAGTCGTGTAAGGCTAATCGTTCTGCCGTCAAAATAGAGATGGCAATCGGCACACCTGCGCTCGAAATTTGTAATAGTAACAAATAGATAGGAAAGGCCATCTGGTAGATACCGATACCTTCACCACCCAAGATGCGGGATAGAAGAATCCAGTTAATACTACCGATGGCTTTCACTACGAAACCGGCAATGGTTAAAATTAAGGTTCCTTTTAAAAATCCACTAGCCATTGATTATAGTTTGTTGGAAGAACCTAAAACATTTTTAATTTTGTGAGCTACCATGCCTTTAATAGCATCACGAGCAGGTCCTAAGTATTTACGAGGGTCAAATTCGGATGGATTTTGAGCCAAGTATTCACGTACGGATGCAGTCATAGCAAGACGAAGGTCTGTATCGATGTTGATTTTGCAAACTGCCATTTGAGCTGCTTTGCGAAGCATTTCTTCAGGTACGCCTTGTGCACCAGGAATGTTGCCACCGAATTCGTTACATTTAGCTACGAACTCAGGCAATACGGAGGATGCACCATGCAATACGATTGGGAAGTTAGGCAATAATTCGCCAACTTTTTTCAAACGATCAAAGTCAAGGTAAGGGTCGCCTTTGAATTTGTAAGCACCGTGGCTAGTACCAATAGCAATTGCTAAGGAGTCTACACCTGTAAGATGTACGAATTCAGCAGCTTGTTCTGGATCGGTGAAGCGTGCATCTGCATCGGATACATTTACATCATCTTCAACACCAGCTAAACGGCCCAATTCTGCTTCTACTACCACGCCATGAGCATGAGCATATTCAACAACTTGTTTAGTGATTTTTACGTTTTCATCGAAATCATGGTGAGATGCGTCAATCATAACGGATGTAAAACCACCATCGACACAGTCTTTACAGATTTCAAAGGAATCGCCGTGATCAAGGTGAAGAGCGATAGGTAGGTTGCTGTCTTCAAGAGCTGCTTCTACGAGTTTTACAAGGTAAATATGTTTAGCATATTTACGCGCACCTGCAGATACTTGCAAGATAAGAGGGGATTGTTCCTCTTTGGCAGCATCTACGATACCTTGTACGATTTCCATGTTGTTTACATTGAAAGCGCCAACAGCATAGCCGCCTTCATAGGCTTTTTTGAACATTTCTGTAGTAGTAACTAATGGCATGTTGTCCTCCTTGGCCATAGGGCCTGTCATATCATGTTATTAATACTGTGACTGCTAGTATTTCTAGCGCATATGAGCTAGATAAAAAACTAGTGTTATTGCAATCATATATCAATTCAAGTTAAGTATATCAAGAAACACTATAAAGGGCCAATATTTTTTGTATAACTTATGCATAAAATTCGTCAAATTTTATAGCCCATGTGGGTTAATTTTTATGTATTAGTGTTTATTTAGTAAATATTGATTACCTTAGTAGGTCAGTAATGCCTTCATATCCGATGGTATTGGTGCCTGTAGTTCTAACCATTCATCTGTCATGGGATGGTAAAAGCTAACGCGTGATGCATGGAGTGCTTGGCGTCCAATATAATTTAAATGCCCACCATAAAGGTCGTCTCCAGCAAGTGGATATCCCAGTTGAGATAGATGGACACGAATTTGATGGGTTCGCCCTGTATGTAACAAACATTGAACATGAGTGAAGTAATGGTCTCCCATATTTTGACTAATGGCATTACTACCAAGAACCGTTATATCTGTGTGCGCTGGTTTACCTTCGCTCGTACAACAACGCTCGATAATACTGCCTGGTTTGCGTCCAATAGGCCACTGAATGCTTATAGAATTAGCAGGTAATTGACCTTCTACAATAGCATCGTAGTTTTTATGAAAATGAGTTCGCTTTTTATCAAACGCATGTTGTACTACAGATGTTTTTGCGATGATAACAATGCCAGAGGTATCCTTATCCAATCGATGAACCGGATGAAAATCATAATGCTGATTTGTCTCTTGATAGTAATGTAGAACACCATTTGCTAAGGTATGATCTCGTACCGTAGAGGTGGGATGCATGAGTACACCAGCCTCCTTGTTGATAACTAGAATATACTCATCTTCGTAGATAATATCCAGATTCATAGGGCTTACACTAAATTCTTGCTCTGGTGTCAATTTCATAACGAGATGATCACCACCATGTACTAGGGTGTTCCACGTAGCAGCATTGCCATTTACTGTTATGATACCGTCATTTCGCAATCGCCGTCTCATACGTTGTGAAATATGCTGTTGTTTTATAATATGATTCATAGACCGCGTATGTACGTCAGAATCTACAATCAAGTCGATTATGGTTGCTGTTTTCATAGATAATATTATATCAAATAAATAATGGATGAAGAATTTTTCATAATTCGTTGTTTTTCTGAAGGTCTATATAGTATAATTTATGTTAATAAATTTTATATATTTTTAATATATAGATTTGGTATAGATATGATTGTTTTGTACCTAAATTTAATTTGTAAAAGGAGAGGTTTATGAATCTTAATAAGAAATCCTTATTAGTCGCTTGTGTGTTGGCGGCTATGTCTACAAGTGCTTTCGCAGCATCTACTACAACATCTACTACTAGTACAACAGTGATGAATCAAGATACACCAACATCTACTGGTACACGTGTGATTCGTGAGCAACATGCAACAGTAACATCCTCTACTTCAGTTTCAACTATGGAAAAATCTACAGCTAAATCAAGTGGTATATCCGTATCTGTTGGTGTTGGTCGTGTAGGGGACTATGTTGCTGTACCTATTATTTCTAATCAACATCAGCCTCCAGCAGCTCTTAAAACGATTCAAGCTGTAATTGACAATGATAACTTTATTAAGTTAGGACAATTAGCAACCGTAAAACAAAAAGGAAAATGGGGTGTAGTCGGTACAGACGGTAAAGTTTTGCTTGAACCACAGTATTTAGATATTGATCCATCATTATCTGCTGACGGTACATATTATGCATATACTAAAAAGACATTAGAACATATTAACATTGATGGTTCCGTGATTTCTAGTGGGGTTGATACCTATGGTGAGCATGATAAAGATATTTTAGCACGTCGTGAAATGGCAAAAAATTTATCTAATGGCGATGTTAAAATAAACTCTGTTTCTTATCCAAGTGATTCTTATACAGCAGTTTCTGTAAAAAATAAATGGGGATTTGTAGATGCTTCTAATAAAACTGTGATTGAGCCACAATTTAAGGAAGTGTATACAAAGTTTAGCGAAGATCGTGCCTTTGTTAAAAGTGCTAAAGGTAAAACTATAGCTATTGATGGGAGTGGCAATCCAATTTTTGAATCTCCTACAGATGATATTGATGAATTTAAGAATGGATTAGCTGAATATCGTCGTCATATTAGTAAGTTCAATTTAGGCGGATTCTTAAGCATGGCTGTTGGAATAGGTTTAAGCAGTCAAGGTGGAATTTATTATGGTGATGCTTGGAATCCGGTTTATGATGGTGTAAAACGAGGTTATTTGGACCGTAGTGGTAATATCATTATCGACAGTAAGAATGATGCTGTATGGCCTATGACGTCTTATGGTACACTTGTTAAAAATCAAGGTAAATTAGGATTTATGAATCGTAAAGGTGAGTATATTATTCAACCCGGTAATTATGATGCTGGTGAAATGGATACTATTAATGCCTTGTTAGTACTCATCAATAAAGATAATGGAAAAGCTGGTATTTTTAATTTAGAAACAGGAAAACAAGTTAATCCATTTGTTTATGATTCAATTAATTTTGTAAGTGCTACTCGGATGGTAGCTACAAAAGGTGAAAGTAAATACTTAATTGATATGCAATCCGGTAATATTGTATTTACAACAACTAAGGATATGACAATAGATGCATTTGGTGGGGCCTATGCTTGGATTCATAAAGGATCTAACGATTATCAACTAATTGATGATAGTGGTAAAGTTTTATTCCATGATAAGAATAAGTTGATTAGTAAAACTGTACCTTTTAGACATGGTTATGGCGCAGTGAAGTCGAATGGAAAATGGGGGGTAATGAACTCCAATGGTGAATGGGTTGTTCAACCAATGTATGATGCAGTTAATGTGTTATAAATCGTATTTGGTCAACGTTTTCTGTGTATAATCTATTGTGCTATTTGATACAAATTCATAACAAATATTATAACTAAAATAATTAGTTCATTAAAAATTCATGATATGATATACTGAGCCTATAATGTATAGTTATATGTTTTTATTTGTTTTGGGGGTATATATGAAATCTTCTAAAGCTCTTTTGAAACTTCTTGCTGTAGGCTGTATTAGTTTAGGCTGCTTAATGCCGACTGTTGTTCATGGAGAAAGTGTAGTAGAACAGCCTAAGACTGATAGTGCTCTTGTAAAAACAGAAATGCCATCTGGTGTTAATCGAATTCAACTTTTAAAAAGTGATGAAATGTCTACAAGTGTACGTACAAGCTCAATTGCTAATGGTCATGCTTATATTCCTAAGGATACTAAGATTGAATTAGAATTAATTACTCCAATTAGCTCTAGAAGAAGTAAAGAAGGCAATACATTTAGATTAAAAACACTCGAAAATCTTCTTATCAATGATGTTGTGGTAATACCAGTTAATCAAGAAGTATTAGGTACGATTACTAAATCTAGAAAAAATGGTATGTTTGGCCGTAAGGGACGATTAGAATTTAGCATTAATGAAATTAAGACTATTAATGGTGTATCTGTTCCTCTAGATGCTCAAATAAAAGGTAAAGGTCATTCTGACAATGGGGCAGTTGCGGTTGCTGCAGCTGTTAGCTTAGTAGGTGGTCTCTTCATGAAAGGGACTAATATTTACTATGAACCAGGTCAAAAATTTGTTGCTGTTGTAGCTGCTGATACAGATCTAAATACAACTGTTGAAGATTTGCCAAATGCAATGAATCCAAGTAAACCATCTGGTCAAAATATTGTGTTACCTACACGATAATCTGTAATTTTTATAATTACTATATTTATTAATAAATACCCAGTAGTGATATATGATATATGATATATGATATATATTGCTGCTGGGTATATTGTTTTATATTAGCTTATTAAGACTCTAAAGTATTATTTATTTTATCGTATTTTTATTGTACTAATAGTTATAATTAAAAATATCGATTTACCTAGAAAATAAGCATGTTTTAAGGTATAATTATAGAGATATATTCCGATTTGGTGTACATTTACACTTTCACTTGGAATATGAGGATGATGAAAGTAATGCTATGAACCCCATGCCCAACGGGTTCAGGTGTAGGAGGTATAAAATGGCTAAAGATTGTTCCTTTGACGTTGTGTCCGAAGTGGATATGCAGGAAGTAGATAATGCGGTAAACCAAGCGAAAAAAGAGATTGGTACGCGCTATGATTTCCGTGGTTCTAAAGCGGAAATTAGTCTTGAAGGTGACACTATCAAAATCATCGGTGATGATGAATATAAATTGAATGCCATTATCGATGTTTTAAAAGGCAAAATGGTTAAACGTAACGTAGCGATTAAAAATCTTGACTACGGCAAAGTTGAACCAGCTGCTGGTGCTACAGTTCGCCAAATCATTACTATTAAAAAAGGCATTACAAAAGAAAATGCTAAAGAAGTAGTAAAAGCAATTAAAAACATGAAAATCAAGGTACAAGCATCTATCCAAGAGGATCAAGTGCGCGTATCTGGTAAGGATAAAGATGATTTGCAAGCAGTAATCCAAATGTTAAAACAATTGGATATCCCTGTAGAATTGCAATTCGTTAACTTCCGTTCCTAATAACATATGTCGATAAGAAAGGGGTAGTTTGATTCATTGGAGTCGCTAACCCTATCGGTGTAGGAGGCCTTATGAAAGTAGAGGACATGAAGGGTGGCTATACCACAGGTTCATGTGCTACGGCAGGTATGAAAGCTGGTTTATTGGCCCTCTTAGATAAGAACATCGTGGATCAAGTGGTCATTGAAAATCCTCAAGGTCAGTATATTGAGGTACCTATCAAACAGGTAGAGGTCATATCCGATACAGAGGCTAAGGTGACCGTTATGAAAGACGGCGGTGACGATCCTGATGTAACCCATGGCAATGATGTGGAAACGACGGTGACTCTTGATGATACTGGTGAACTACGATTCCGAGCGGGCTTTGGCGTTGGGACGGTAACGAAACCGGGCCTTGCGATGCCGCCAGGAGAACCGGCTATCAATCCAGGGCCTAGGACGATGATGAACATCGTCTTTGAAGAGCATTGTGTACATGGCCAAGGTGTAACGGTAACGGTGAGCGTACCAAACGGTATGGTATTAGCCAAGAAAACCTTAAATCATACCCTGGGTATCGAAGGTGGTATTTCCATTATCGGTACTACGGGTATCGTTAAGCCTATGAGTGAAGAAGGGTTCAAGAACTCGTTGGTGCCTCAATTGAGAGTTATGAAGGCCAATGGTTGTGAAACGGCTGTTCTCGTGCCGGGCCGTATTGGTCAGGATCTTGCGGAACAAGTACTTGGTATACATAAGAACCAAATGGCAGAAACCAGTAACTTTATCGGTTTTATGCTGGAAAAGGCAGTACAAATTGGCTTCAAGCGTATTTTGATTATCGGTCATATTGGCAAGCTAATAAAACTTGCTAGTGGTAGTTTCCATACCCACAATCGCATGAGTGATGGTCGCATGGAAAGCATCGTGGCCTATGCTGCCTTAGAAGGGGCATCCCAAGCGGTGTGTGAAGAGTTGTTTAATTGCCAAACCACAGAGTCTACGTTCCCTATTTTAGAACGAGAAGGACTGACTGGTGTATATCAACGCGTTGTGGATCGTGCATCGTTACGTAGTGAGCGATACATTGCTAATGAAGCAGAGGTAGGTATCATTATTACCACCTTAAAGGGCGAGATTTTGGCAATGGATAAGCATGCTAAAGAGATAGGAGAGCTTGAACAATGGCACATACCTTGTATATCGTAGGCATTGGACCAGGTAATCCTGATTATGTGGTACCTAGAGGCCTTAATTTAATTAAACATGCCACCGTATTGGTAGGTAGTGAACGGTCTTTAGAGGACTTTCAAGAGCCTGGCCAAATTACATATCCTGTAACGGGTAAGCTTAGCTTACTGGCTGAGCAAATTGAGCGTGAGCTCAACGACCATGATGTTGTAGTTATGGTAAGCGGTGATACAGGCTACTACAGCTTGTTACCGTATTTGAAAAAGAAATTTACTGCTAACTCTATTGAGGTTGTGCCCGGCATTAGTTCTATGACCTTTGCCTTCGCACGACTTAATGAGGTGTGGCATGATGCAGATTTAATGAGCTTTCACGGTCGTCAACCGGCACCAGAGAAGCTCGTATATGAAGCAGGTAAAAAGATGGGATTCTTAACGGATCCTGAATATAATCCAGCGCATATTGCGCGTATTTTAATAGATGCAGGTTGGCCAAAAGAAACGAGAGCAGCAGCTCTAGAGCGCTTGAGCTATGATGATGAAAAAATCGTAGACTCCACGTTAGAGGTGTTAACTGAACTTGAAGGCTTTGGTCATTCTGTAATGGTGGTACTAGGATGAGACATTTTTTCGGAATTCCTGATGAGGAATTTATCCGCGGTGACGTGCCGATGACGAAATGCGAGATTCGCAAAGCCGTTATGAACGAGGCGCGCATCGAGGAAGATAGCATCGTTCTTGATGTAGGTGCTGGTACAGGCTCTATCTCTATTGAAGCAGCCTTGGCGGCTCCTAAAGGGCATGTATATGCGATTGAACGCTTTGATAAAGGCATCGACCTTATCAATGAAAACATGAAGAAATTCAATGTAAATAATATGACGGTTATCAAATCTAAAGCTCCAGAAGGCATGGAAGAATTGCCTGAGCTTGATGCGGTTATCATCGGCGGTAGTGCTGGTGGTATGACAGGCATCATGGATGAGGCGCAACGTCTTTTAAAAGTAGGCGGTCGTCTAGTGGTAACTGCAGTAACTATGGAAACTGGTTATACAATCTTAAAAGAGTTGAAAGGTCGTCCTTTCACCTATGAAGGTTACCAAATGTCTATCAGCCGTTACCGCAAGGCTGGTCCATATCATTTGTTAGACCCATTGAGTCCGATTTTCATTGTATCTGCAACGCGTATCGCAGAAGGAGAGTAATATGGTTGACGTACATATCGTAGGCGCAGGCCCTGGAGATCCTGAGTTAATCACTCGCAAAGGGTATCGTTTAGTGCAAGAGGCAGACGTTGTTATTTACGCTGGCTCCTTGGTAAACCCTGCCATTTTAGAGGCTTGTAAACCAAGCTGTGAAATTCATAACAGTGCTACCATGAACCTTGATGAGGTGTTGGCTGTTATGAAAGCTTCCGTTGAGGCTGGTAAAAGCGTAGTTCGCCTTCACACAGGTGACCCTGCTATTTACGGTGCGATTCAAGAGCAAATGGATGCATTGGCTGGCATGGGTATATCTTATGAAGTCGTGCCAGGTGTAAGCTCTTTCCTTGCTACAGCAGCGGCTTTGAAACAAGAATACACATTACCTAATGTGTCCCAAACAGTTATCATTACACGTATGGAAGGCCGTACACCGATGCCTCCAAAGGAAAAATTGCGCATGTTAGCAGCTCATGAAGCGACAATGTGTATTTTCCTTAGCGTTCAAATGTTAGATAAGGTTGTAGCTGAACTCATCGAGGGCGGTTATGACAAAACGACTCCAGTGGCGATAGTGGTAAAAGCGTCTTGGCCAGACCAACGCATTATCCGCGGCACATTGGAAACCATTGCGGACATCGTAGCGAAAGAAGGCGTATTGCGCCAAGCTATGATCGTAGTAAGCCATGTATTAGATAGTGAATACGAATTATCTAAGCTTTACGATAAAGGCTTTGCTCACATGTACCGCAGTGCTAAGGACTAGTAGGATGAAAGAACTAGAAACTGTTGCGCCTTTGACAGGAAGCAAGAAGAATAGAACAGCTATTCTTTCTGTGTCTGAACGAGGTGCAAAGCTAGGTCAACGCATTAAGTCTTTGGTGGCACCTCATGCAGATTGCTTTGAAAAAGAAAATCGTCCCTCTGGTGGAGAGGCCATTTATTTTGATTCTCTGAAAAATCATATTGGACAGATTTTCAAGGATTACGACCAAGTACTTTGTATTATGGCACTCGGTATCGTAGTGCGCATGATTGCACCGTATATTGAGCATAAATCCAAAGATCCTGCTGTAGTCGTAATGGACGAAGTAGGACACCATGTAATTAGCTTATTATCTGGTCATCTTGGGGGCGCCAACGAATGGACGCAGTCCATTTCGCTGGCCATCGATGCGGACCCAGTTATTACAACCGCTACGGATGTAAACGGATTGCCAGCGCCTGACGTGTTGGCGCGCCATGAGCATCTGTTGGTGGATGATTTTCAAACCTTAATCAATGTGAACTCTGCCATCGTAGGGGGAGAGCGTGTTGATTATTATATCGATGCTAGCTTAGCGAATGCAGAGCATTTAGAACAAGCTGCGAAAGCTCATATTGGTGAGCATGGTATGGTTCATATTGTTTCTCTAGAGGAACTTGCCTCCATTCCATGTAAAAATGAAAGCACTGAAGAAGGTTCTTCTCGCGTAGTTATTACAGACAAAGTAATTGCGGAGTATGGTCATCAATTGATTTTGCGCCCTCGTACCTATACGATGGGCATTGGCTGTCGTCGAGATACGCCAAAGGAATTGATCGTTGACGCCATACAACAGTCGCTAGCAGCACATAAGCTTTCACCAAAAAGCCTTGTAACGGCAGCATCGGTTATTGTTAAACAAGACGAAGTAGGCCTCTTAGAGGCTATGCAAATTATGGGGTGGCCTATCGTGTTCTATACACAGGACGAGATGGCACCACTCATTGAAGAAGAAAAATTAAAAGAATCTAATTTTGTAAAAGGAACTATAGGAGTAGGAAACGTATGCGAGACAACGGCATTACTAGCGGCCAAGAGCCGAACATTAATACAGCACAAAACAATTTATCCCAAAACAACGGTAGCCATTGCACAGGTAACATCAAAGTAATTGGCATTGGCCCTGGTGATGAAGAGTTTATGACGCCTCAAGCGCGCGAAGCTATCTTAGCTGCTGACCGCGTGGTAGGTTATTTGACATACCTCGACTTGATTAAAGACCTTATCGAAGGTAAAGAAACTGTAGGTACTGCGATGATGCAAGAAGTTGATCGTTGCCAACAAGCCGTTGATTTGGCTGTAGAAGGTCATCAAGTAGTTGTAGTATCCTCTGGTGACTCTGGCGTATACGGCATGGCAGGCCTCGTATTGGAACTTGCTAATAAAGTACCAGCAGAAAAACGTCCTTCCGTAGACATCGTACCTGGTCTTAGTGCTGTAAACGTAGCAGCATCTGTATTGGGTGCGCCTTTGATGCATGACTTTGCAGTCATTTCTTTGAGTGATTTGATGACTCCATGGGATCTTATTAAAAAACGTGCTGACCTTTGCGCACAAGGTGACATGGTTATCTCCTTGTACAACCCACGCAGTAAAAAACGCGTTACTCACTTAGATGAAGTTCGCGAAATCGTTCTTAAATACCGCGACCCTAAAACACCTGTTGGCATCGTGCAAAAAGCAGGTCGCCCAGGTCAACATATGGTAATCTCTGATCTTGAAAACTTTACTAACGAAGAAGTAGATATGCAAACACTTGTTATCATTGGTAACAGCCAAACCTATGTTGAAAACGGGCGCATGATTACACCTCGAGGCTACAAATTATGATTTGGGTTATTGCCGGTACTTTGGATGGTCGCACCTTAGCGGTAGAAATCCAAAAACGAACTGGTGAAGATGTGCTTGTAACGGTTGTTAGTCAATATGGTGCAGAGCTTGCTGCCCATAAAGGTATTACTGTACATACGGGCCGTCTTGACCAAGAGGCGATGCAAAACTTGATCAAAGAGCACAATGTACGACTCTTAATTGATGCAAGTCATCCGTATGCTGCTATTGTTACAGCTACGGCTCAAGATGCAGCAAAGGCCGAAGGTATACCTTTTGTTCGGTTTGAACGTAAAGAGGTGCCATTGCCTGAATATGATAAATTACATATCGTAGTAGATGAAGTAGAAGCAGCCAATTTAGCAGGCAAATTAGCGAAGGAAAATAACAATCATGTGTATTTGACTACTGGTAGTAAGACAATGCACATTTTTGCCAAATCTGAAGCTTTGCAGGATTGCGAAGTATGGACGCGTATTTTGCCAACCGCAGAGGTGTTACAAATGATGGAAGACCTCAATGTAAGTCCAAAGCGCATTGTTGCTGTACAAGGTCCATTTTCTTATGATATGAACCGCATCATGTTCCACGATACTAAGGCTAGCGTTGTAGTTATGAAAAACTCTGGCCTTGTAGGTGGTGCTGATACAAAATTACAAGCAGCCATGGATCTTGGCATCCATGTTATTGTTATCGATCGTCCACGTGTTAAGATTGAAAGCCACGTAGTATCATCGAATGATGAATTTTTCAAATTATGGGAGGACACTAATGGATTACGTTAAAAATCCTAAAGCTATTGAAGATAAAAGTATGCAAATCATTTACGACTATGTAAAAGATTTAGGTTTAACAGATGATGAAGTGCGCGTAGTATCCCGTACTGTACATGCTTCTGGTGACGTTGAATACGCACAACTCGTAAAAATGAGCCCTGATGCTGTTCAAAAAGGTATTGAAGCATTGGATAATGGTGCAGATATTTATACAGATGTAGAAATGGTTCGCACCGGTATTTCTAAGCCAGCTCTTAAAATTCGCGGTAATGAAGTGCACTGCTTAATTAAAGATGAAAATGTAGCTAAAATGGCTAAAGAATTAGGTGTAACTCGTTCCATCGCGGCTATGCGTACATTTGGCAAACAATTAGAAGGCCAAATCGTTGCTATCGGTAATGCGCCAACTGCATTGTACGAAGTATTGCGCCTTGCTCTTGAAGAAGGTATTAAACCAGCTCTTATCATCGGTATTCCTGTAGGCTTTGTTGGCGCTGCGGAATCTAAAGATTATTTGATGGAAGTATCCCCAGTTCCTTATATCACTGTAAAAGGTAACAAGGGTGGTAGCCCAATTGCAGCATCCGTATGTAATGCATTGCTTTACACAGACGTAAAACGCAACGATATGCTCTTCGTAGAAGGCAAAGAATCTAAATAATAGTTAACCCGAATCGTTGCTTATTGGGGGCGATTCGGGTTTTACTGTATCTATTATGAGGTTTATATGTATAATACGGGTGCTGATAGTACCATGTATTGGTGAAAGGAGAGGTTACTGTGGACTCTCTGAATGAACGAAAACTATTTCGTATATCAGTTATTATTGTCTTGGTTATTGCTGTCATAGCTAGCATGATTATCTCACTGATTTGGGGCTCCACACCGGTGTCACTATCGGAGATTTGGCACACATTGTGGGCTAGTGAGCTAACAGATACAGCATCGCAAATCATTTGGAATATTAGGTTGCCTCGTAATATTGTTGCTGCATTAGTTGGTGCTTGTTTAGCCGTATCGGGTGCCATTTTACAGGCGGTTATGAAGAACCCTTTAGCAGATCCTCAAATCGTTGGCGTTTCCTCCGGTGCTGGACTTGCCGGTGTTATTATATTTATTCTTTTCCCTGGCTATGATCATATTGTGCCTCTCGTCGCCTTTATAGGTGCTATGGTTGCGGCGTTGATGGTATATGCTCTTGCTTGGAAGAATGGTGTACGCCCAAGCCGTATCATCTTGGCTGGTGTTGCGGTGGCTGCTTTTTTAGGCTCTGGTATTTCTGCACTACTTGTATTCTATGGAGATCGTGTGCAAGGAGCCTTACTTTGGATGGTAGGGGGCTTGGCTGCACGCAGTTGGCCACAAGTAGAGGTTTTGTTCCCATACGCGTTAGTCGGTCTTATTTTTGCCTGTTTAGGTGCCAAACGTCTTACTATTTTAAGTTTAGGTGATGAAACAGCAAAGGGGCTAGGCCTTAAGGTAGAACAAACGCGGTTTATTATGACTGCTGTTGCGGCTCTATTAGCAGCAGGTGCCGTTAGTATTGCGGGCTTAATCGGTTTCGTAGGCCTCGTTATACCGCATATGTTACGACTTATCATCGGTAATGATTATGCGTATTTACTCCCCGGCTCTGCATTATTAGGGGCACTCGTCCTCGTTGTTAGTGATACGGTAGGGCGTGTTATGTGGAGTCCAATTGAGGTACCGGTTGGCATTATCATGGCATTCTTTGGGGCGCCATTCTTCTTATATCTATTGAGGAGGGATAACTAATGAATACGGCTATTGATGTAAATCAGTTATCCGTCACTCTCGGAGGTCGTCATATTTTACATGATATTAATGTATCTGTCCCTGTTGGTAAAATAACGACTTTAATCGGGCCTAATGGTTGTGGTAAAAGTACACTCTTACGGTCTATGATTGGATATATTCATAGTCCTCGTGAATGTGTGACTATTTTAGGTAAACCATTACAGTCGTATTCACAAAATGAATTGGCACGGCAAATGGCATTTTTGCCACAAGTACCGAATATGCCAAAGGATATGACTGTAGAAGAATTGGTATATTGTGGACGGTATCCATACCAAACGTGGTGGAAAAACACGGCTAAAGAAGATCGTGAAATTGTTGATTATGCATTAGACATTACAAAAACGAATCATTTGAGAGAACAATTAATCCCATCCTTATCTGGTGGTGAACGGCAACGCGTTTGGATTGCTATGGCGCTAGCACAGCAACCAAAATTATTAGTGTTAGACGAACCAACAACATACTTAGATATTAACCATCAACTAGAAATCATGGAATTGTTAAAACGATTAAACGATGAACAAGGGTTAACCGTATTGATGGTACTCCATGAATTGACGCAAGCCGTACAATATTCTCATTATATGGCTATTATAAAAGACGGTCATTTAGTGACAGCTGGAGACACGAAAGAAATCGTATCGGATGAACTATTTAGAGATGTATTTTCCGTAGATGTACAAATCGATACCTTTGATGATAAACAATATGTACGCGTAAAAGGTTTAGTTTAGTAGATAGCTAGACTAATAGTGAAAGAGGGCATTCCCGAAATGGGGAATGCCCTCTTTAGTATGTTAGGATATGTTAAAATGTAACATCAATGCCATATGCTTCTTTCACTAAACGAGCCATAGCCTCAGGTGTTTGTAGACCTGGGTTAAGTAGGAATAGTTTAGATGGTAAGTAGATGACACGGTTGTTTTGTACAGCCTTAAGATTAGCCCATGCAGGATTATCTGTCATAGCTTTCTTCATGGCCTTTGTAATTTCTTCTTCTTTACCCATGGTAACGACGAAGATAATATCAGGGTTATCAGCGGTTAATGTTTCAAGAGAATACGGTACCGTTTTATCTTTGGTTGTACCATCTAGGTGAGATGTTACAACATTTGTCATACCTAATTCTTTGACCATAGATGCAGTTACCGCTTCGTCGGTTTCGGCTGTCACACCTTTACCGGTAGCACGCAATACGGCAATACGTGCAGGTTGTTGGTTTTTAATGGCATCCTTAACCTTTTGAATATTACTTTCATAGGTGGCAATAACGGATTTAGCCTTATCTTGATGGTTTGTTAACTCTCCAAGGAATGTTAGCATTGGCACATTATCCTTGATACCATCGTAATTGAAAAGTACGGCTGGAATATTGTTAGATTGTAATTGGGATTCATATTTTTTATGTTGGTTTTCCAAACCTAATACCACATCTGGTTTTAAACCTAACAATTGTTCCATATTGATGTTAGCCGTTTGACCTAATGCAGGTAATGCTTCTAATTCTGGCGCTAGTTTATCTGTTGTGCTAGCTCGGGAAATTGCCTTTCCATCTACTGCGTATAGCATGGACAATACAGAATTTGAAAGAACGGCGATGCGTTGTGGATCCTTTGGTACAGTATAGGTTTCACCATTAAAGGTAAGTTCCTTCGTAGTAGCAGAAGAGCTGGATGTGGACTTACCACACCCAGCTATTGCTAGTACGATCATGACCAAAGCAAGACTACAGAGTAGTAGTTTTTTCATGATGTACTCCTATGTACGTTATATAACGATACTAGTTAAATTGTAGATTGATTATTTTTGTAAAGCGTCCCAAGATTCGTTAGCACGTTCAACGAATAAGTTACGGATGTTAGGATTTTCACCTAAACCATGGATGTAAGTGTCAACTTTGAAGCCTTCTTTTTCAAGAATGGATTTATGGGAATCTGGTTCATTACCAGCCATGTCATTATTTGCATGGTCGCCAGCTACCATCATGAATGGCATCAATGTAACATGTTTAATACCATGTAATTTCAATTGAGGGATAACTTGTTCAAGATTTGGAGTACCTTCTACTGTGTAGATAAATACATTTTTCATACCAAGAGTATGGATACGGTCTTGAATTACAGAATAGTAAGCATTGGAAGGATCTGGAGTACCATGAGCCATGATAAGAAGACCGTCTTCTTTGCCTAATTTAGGGAATTGAGATTGAACAGCTTTTAATGTTTCAATAACTTGGTCAGTTTGGTTTTCTTGACCCATCCAGTACATAAGAGATGTACCAAGTGTCATTTTTTTGAAATTATCTTTGTACAAATTATATACTGCTGCATCGTAGTTGTATTCCATACCAGGAATTACATCAAGGGATGCTAATGCAACGCGAGTGTAACCGTCTTTTTTAAGTTCAGCCAATGCTTCTTCAGGAGTTGGGTAGGTAATACCTTCTTTTTGTTGGATACGATCACGAATAATATGGCTTGTGAAAGCTGTAATTACTTTTGTGTTTGGATGAGCTGCTTTAATAGCATCTACAGTTGCATCGATTGTTTTCGCACGAGTATCTTTGAAAGTTGTACCAAAGCTCATAACAACGATAGCATCTTTGTTTGGCAAGTTTTGTAAAGCTTCAGTATTGTGTGTACGAACACCGATTGCAGAAGCTTCTTTTAATGCTGGAGTAGGGTCTTTTACTTCAGGATTTAATTGATATGCAGCATTAGAGACAACAGGTGCACCAAAGGATACTGCAAGACCTAGAATAGCGGATGCTAAAGCTAATTGTTTTTTCATTTCTATACTCCTATTCATAACTAAACTACAGTCTATGCAAAAATCTTAGTAGTGTAGATAAATTAATAAAAATTATTATAGGTTTATAGACTACTATAGATTAATTGCATATATAACCTTATGCCAATCGTAACAAAGGGAAATAGGAGTGTCAATAAACCCCATACCCCTAGAAGTATAGGAAAAATAAGGAGTTTTTAAGAAATTAATGTGATGAATATAGTATAGTAGTAGATTTTATCATTATATTCTTTTTGGTTATAAGGATATGAATATGTGAATACATGAGTAATTTTATTTGATCTTTATTTAGGCATATTTTGATGGGGCCCCATAACATTACTACAAATATATTAAAAATGATGCCCTATACTTGTTTGCTCCTCGTTCCTGATGTCGCTACACAAGTACAGGGCATCATTTTTATTACTGTAGTTATGTAGGCGTCCCATCAAAATATGATATATAATAAATATAAATATAAAATTTTAGTAAAATAAAATTATCATATAAAAGAGAGCAGGACTATGTTTGGTTTTATTGAGAGAGAACAAATTCTGTTAAAACAAAATATATACGATCTATTACATAATACTAGGATATGTAGAGACAAAATTCACGTTAAGCAATGAAAAAGAATTTTAGAATGTTTGAGAGGTATTTATTTCTATTGATTATTTAAAGTAAGTGGTCGAGCTACTTTTTTCTCTGTATTTACTTTACTCATCCGACGGCTTCATGATAGTTTGTATAGCGGATTATGGATATTGTTATTAAGTAGTTCCTTTCGCCAATGTCTTTGTCTTTTATAGATTCTTTATAAAAGGTAGTTGGGATGTTAATAGTATCCAAGAGATTGGTAAATTGTAAATGATACTCTAAGAATGTACAAAAATGATGATATAAGAATGTACAATTTTAATTGTATCACCGATACTATAGTTGAGGTGATAACAACATGCAATACGTATACGCTATTAACAGTTCATTTACTGTAACATCATTATTAGACTTACCATTATTAAGGGACATTCTGGAGGTTTGCAATTTGAAACCTAATTATAGTTTACTAGGTCGTGAATTAGGCTATGATAGACGCACCATAAAATCTCATTATGAAAATGGAACGCCTGATCCACATCGTCATAAACCATCTATGATTGATAAA
>ERZ1699235.2-NODE-2-length-235434-cov-8.621979_pt1 | contig 235434 bp, 244 predicted proteins | sample MGYA00581546_ERZ1699235 | MGnify/ENA primary metagenome ERZ1699235 (study PRJEB42319, sample SAMD00040334) | human oral metagenome | material: saliva | host: Homo sapiens | study: EMG produced TPA metagenomics assembly of PRJDB4115 data set (Metgenomic analysis of... | reverse complement strand
GTCCTTCTTAGGTTCGTCCTTCTTAGGTTCGTCCTTCTTAGGTTCGTCCTTCTTAGGTTCGTCCTTCTTAGGTTCGTCCTTCTTAGGTTCGTCCTTCTTAGGTTCGTCCTTCTTAGGTTCGTCCTTCTTAGGTTCGTCCTTCGGCGTTTCCTTAGGAGTTTCTTTTTCCTTAGGCTCATCCTTCGGTGTTTCCTTAGGAGTTTCTTTTTCCTTAGGTTCTTCTTTAGGTGTTTCCTTTGGAGTTTCCTCTTCTTTAGGAGTCTCCTTAGGATCTTCTTTCGGTTTTTCGTTGTTAGGTTCTTCAGGATCCGGTGTTGGGATTTCTTCTGCTTCACCTGACGCACGACCTTTACCACCGGCTAGAGCAATGTGTGCACGGTAGTTGTCTGCGAGTTTATCACCGTCGTTTACTGTTAACCAAGCTGCGTTGATAGGGTCTGTTGATTCTTTAACCGGAGTTTTAAGGCGAGTACGGTAGTTGATATACATCAATTTGTTGAGTGTCTTCAATTTAAGATCGAATCCGCCATTCATTACATGGAATGCTTCGAGATATTCTGGTGCAGAAACATCGCCTGTCCATGTTTTAACATCGTCAACGGTACGAAGCTCAAGACTTCCTTCAACAAATTCTTGGTTTGACGACCAACGGTCTTTTAAGATAATGTTTTCAAGTTTGTCTTTTGCTAAGTTGAAACGGATAGTCCATTTCAATGTTTGAGCATCTTCTTCAGCTTGAGAACCCCATTTAGAGAACTTTTCTGTTCCTGGATCGAGTTCTGGTTCTGGATCCACATTGACTTCTTTAACAGTTCCGTCAAAGTTTGGACGTGTGATTTCTCCTGAAGTTACAGCTTCAGTCCACTTCGCGTCAAAGGTCATTGCCATTTCTTTATTCAACGGATGTTTTGAGAAATAATCGTTGAATGTAGTAGTGACCGTTCCGTTTGCGACGCTTGCTTGTGCGTGACCGATTGTTTCATTGGCTGGATTTTTCACGTCAAAGTCGAAGTCGGTGCGGAATGATACTTCCTTCGGCATTGTGAAGACAACTTGGTCACCTTCGTTGATTGGCATTGAGTCTGGGAACTTGATATCTTTGAACTCAACTTTAAAGTTGACGTATTTACCAGTTCCGTTACCTGTTTCGCCTTTTGTGAAGTGCATGTCAACGTCAGGGTTTTTGATAGTAATTGTCGTGCCTTCTTTTGAAACTTCAGTTGGCGCTTTTTCAACAGTTGGTGTTTCTTCAGTGTTAGATGCAAGAACTTCTGTAGCAGGTGTTTCTGTCGCGGGCGCTACAGTTTCAGTTGCAGGTGTTTCTGTGATGGGTTGCGTAGAAGCCACGGTTTCAGTTGCAGGTTGAGTGGACGCGACTGGTTCTGTGACGGGTGCTACCGTTTCAGTTGTTGGTTGCGTGTTCGTCACTTCATCAGCGTAGGCGTTTGGTGCCATGATTGCAAGTAGAGCGGCTGTTAAGATAACTCCGCAAAGACCGTATGCTTTAGACTTTGTAAATCCTAGTTTAATGTTTTTGTTAGTCATAATAATATATAAAGCTCCTTTATAATTTAGTGATTAGTGCGATAATTAAGTTGTTCAGATTATTGGTGTTGTTCGTGACTCCTTTCGTTGCGTAAAGCGATAAAATTTGCTATAATAGTTCTTTGTAGGAGGTGTTTATGCGCTATAAATTACTAGCTTTTGCAATGCTTTCTAGCGTATTCTTATCCGTGACGCCTGTTTATGCTGACGGTCAACTGTCTCGAATTACGAAATCAGTTAACGAAGCACAGAGCAAGGTGAAGTCAATCGAAGCTGATTTGACAGCCAAGTCAAAAGTTTTGACTGATAAGAATAAAGCTTTAGAAAATGCGCAAAAGATTTTAACATCGAATCAAACTGATAAAACTCAAGTTGCGACACAATTAAGTGAAGCAAAAGAGAAGTTAGAAAAAGCTCAATCTGATTTAAGTAACACAAAAAACAAGCTACAAAAAACTATCGATAAACGAGACTCTAAAGATAAAGCAATAGAGAAACGCGATAATGCGCTTAGAGACTCTTGGAACTTAGCTAAATTGAAGGATGGTTGGAACGGTATGGTCAATCTCGTACAGAATAAAGATTCTGAGTTGATTGCCTTTACGAAAGATCGTGATCGTTACAATGAACAGATTATACAAGAAATGAGTGAAGTAGATACCGCTCAAGAACTTGTGGATCGTGAACAAACACGATATAACCATCAACTTACGCTTCGCAGTAAGTTCGAGAAAAGCCTAAATGAGAGAATGAACGCGGTGAAGACCGCGACCGATGCGCAGTCGAAAGCGGAGCAAGAGGTTTCGCAAACGAAGTCAGATCTCGATAAGGCAAAAGAGATTCTTAATGAGCTTACATCGAAAAAGCAAGATGTGGAAAAGAATCTTGCTAAATATGCTGTTGGAAATGCAGATTCCAAGTTTACTGATGAAGAAGATGTAGCCTTGTTCAATCAGGTAAAAGACAAACAAGATGCGGGAAACGAAGGTCTTACAGCTCATACTCGTCAGATGAGGAATTTTATTATGGCCAAATTCAACGTAATTAACGCAGGTGGCGTCCGTAACGATGATGACGGTACCGGGCATGGGCACGGTTCTGGCTTAGCCGTTGACTTCATGGTTGATAAAGAAACCGGCGATAAAATTGCTAAGTACATCGAAAACAATTTTGATGAGCTAGATGTTTATTACGTGATTTGGGAACAGCGCTATTTTATGGATATGCGCAATATCTACGGTCCCGCAAATACTTGGAATAAGATGCCTGATCGGGGTGGCGCGACAGCAAATCATTACGATCATGTTCACGTTTCCTTTGCAAAGTAAAAGACCTTTAATGGTCTTTTTTTTATTCGTCTTTCGCGAATAGCCATTTGTTTACAGGTCGTTTGATGTCGCTTAGATTTAAGTGAGCGTGTGCAATAGATATGCGATAGTCTAAATATTTTTATCAGATTAGTAAAAATAAGTTGACAAAAATTTTCGTTTTTGGTATAATGGTCTTATAAAAATTAAGGAAAGGTGCTTTCTATGTTTTATAAGTCTGAAATTTTAAAACAAAAAGTTTATAAAACGGGTCAGGTTTCCAAAATAATGGGCGTTTCGATTCAAACGGTTATTCGTTATTGCGAAAATGGCGTTATTCCTCACGGTAGAACTGCAAAAAATTATCGTATTATCGAAGCCAACGATTTAGCCGATTATCTAGAAAAGCAAGGCTTGTTGATCGATGATTTGCAAACGGAGCGTAAAGATGTTATCTATGCACGCGTTTCAACTCATAATCAGGCGAAACGTGGTGACTTAGATCGTCAAATCGAGAAAATCAAATTATTTGCGATCGATCACAATGTTCAAAATTTATGTATTTTGTCTGATATCGGTTCCGGATTGAATGACAATCGTCGAAAACTTCAGAAGCTATTGAGTATGGTTCAAAGTGGTGAAATTAATCGCATTTTTATTAGTTGCAAAAATCGTTTGACACGATTCGGTTTTAACTACATTAAGCGAATTTGTGATTTTCACGATGTTCAAATCATCATTGTTTCTGAAGAAGTTGATCATAAATCTGATTCCGAAGAATTAGCCGAAGATATTATTGCTTTGATTCATTCATTCTCAGGTGAACTTTATGATCTACGTCATAAAATCAAGGAGTCTATTGATGACTAAATCAGAAAAACCAAAACGTGTTCGAAAAGATCGATCAAATATTTTGACCTTATCGGAACGTCATGTCATTTCTGAGGATCATCCGTTTTTCGAAGAATGTGCGTATCTATGTCATCTCTCGAAGAATCTTTATAATGCAACTCTTTACGTACAAAGACAATGGTTTTTTGCGGGCTCATTTAAAGCTTTTCCTGTTGTAAATAAACTATTTATATGTGAAAATCAACCTGATTATCGAGCCTTACCTGCGAAAGTTGCGAAACAGACTCAACAATTAGTTCAACAAAACTTTTCTAGTTTCTTTGTTCTTTTGAAAAAAGCGAAAAAAGGTGAATATGATAAACCCGTTCGCTTACCGCGTTATTTAGATAAAGACGGTTTTTATGTTACTTTCTATGAAAAAGGCGCTTTAAGTTTCAAAGAAGCAGGCTTTGTTAAATTATCGCAAACGTCTATTAAAATTAAAACTTCGATTCCGTGTGAACAAATCACAAACGTTCGTATTGTTCCAAAAGGAAATCATTTTGTAATTGAAGTTTTATATGACGTTGAAAAACCAATTGTTGACGAAAATGACTTTTCGCGAGTTGCATTTATCGATCCAGGAATGAACAATTTAATGACGGTTACGAGTAATGTCTTTAGTCCTATTTTGTATAATGGTCGAACAGCTAAAGCGATTAACCAGCTATATAATAAAAATAGGGCTAAAATTCAAAGTCGATTGCCATTTCGAAAACCGGCTATCGATGCGCCTTCTTATAGACAAGTTAACGCTGTTTTAAAGCCGTATCAAACAAAAACGTCTAAATTATTGCAAGGAATCACGAAGAATCGGAATTATCGAATTCATGATTTATTTCATAAAATTACTACTCATTTGATGAATCATTTAGTTGAGAACGATGTTAAAGTCCTTATTTTCGGGCATAACGTTGGTCAAAAACAAGACATTAATTTGGGTTCTAAAACAAATCAGAATTTTGTGTCCCTTCCGTTTATGAAGTTGATTTCTATGTTGCAATATAAATGTGAACGTCTCGGAATTCGTTTTATCGTAGCCGAAGAATCACATACAAGTAAATGCAGTTTCCTCGATTTAGAATCTATCGAACACCATGACGACTACGTTGGTCGGCGTGTGAAACGGGGATTGTTTGAATCAGCTGATGGAACATACATAAATGCCGACATTAATGGCAGTTTAAACATTGGACGTAAATATTTGACTTCAGTGAACCAATATTCAGATCAATTACATTCTGAATTAGTAGCACATATGTCGAATCCACGTCGAGTAAATATTGTTTTAAATTAAACAAGTAAAGAATGACGTTTCATCGAAGCTGATTTCTGAGAGGGTATCCGCAGTAGCCTTTTGAATTCGAGTTATGATTTACGAATCCGCTGTCTCGTCTTGATAAACGTATATTGTTAATCTTTTATAGGGTTAGTACGAACTGTTTGTACCAGTTTGAAGATTGCATATCTTCGTGGCGTGATTGGAATCCATGCGTCCTTGCGATAGAGGGCTTGGTGGATTTTCGAACAACGATATAGTGATATGTAGAGCAACAAGTCTGGCTGTGGTGATGCAAAAGTGAATCATTACGACTACGTATACGTTTCTTTTACTAAATAATTGAAAAAGACCGATATTGGTCTTTTTTATTTGTGTTTTACAAAAAGCCATTGATTACATGGATCGTGGATGTTATTTACGTTGATTAGGTTCTGATAGTTTTGTCTCCAATATTTATCGTAATCTTTTTTCTTTTCATTGTTTTGGAGAATATCGTGTGCGAGAGGGGGTAGATAGATTTCATTTCGACGATTTTTTTGTCGTTTATGACTGCCGGTTGTGGATAGAAACCCCATGCGCGTTAATGTGCGTAATTCTTTACTGATTCCTTCGTTTAATTTAAAACGAGTTTGCGGTTTTGTTGATTCATTGCGATCTATGATATAGGCGTATTTGTGTTTTCTAGTAGTTGGGATGAATACGCGGTAATCATTCTCGCGGAAAAATTGTATTAGTTTCATTATCGCATATCTTCGTGGATTGATAGCAATCCACGCGTCTTCGCGGTAGAGTGCTTGGTGGATTTTCGAGCGAATTGTTAGATCGTTGGCTGTAGAGTCAATCTCTTGAAAGGCTCTGTCGTAACCGCCTTTGTGGTCACTTAGACGAAGGACAATATGATAGTAGTCGTCATCGCTTAAGCAGAGGTAGACCGATTGCGAGATCTGTGAACGATATAGGGATACGATTTTCTCGCGATTGAGCATCGGTTCAATATATTCTTGTACGTGTTGTAAGTATGCATCGTCTTCGACGCGAATACGTGCCATGTTGAGGCTCCTTTCTATTGATGATTTTGGTTGAATGATTTGTAGTTGCGGTTAAACATGTGGTCGGTTTCAACATCGAACAAGTTGTTGATGTTAAATTGAGATTTGAACTTGGCGTACCAGTATTTTCTGTAGGCTTTATCTTGTCCTTTAATATTAATAATGGTTGTCGCCATCGTTGTTAGTGCGAGTTCTTTTCTTTAAAAGTTGTTAACGATTTGACTTTTTTATTTGCTTTCACTTAAACTTTATGTTATAATTAGTTTATGAAGTTTAGTGAAAGGAGTCCGAAAAATGGAAATCAATTTGACATCCAAATTACGAATTGTGTTTCAGTCAGAAGATGATCGAAAAAGCGCTTATGCCACCATGACGGCTTATCGTGATGCGTGTAATTTTGTTTCGCAATATATTTTCGATCATGATTTTGTTCTAAAGCAAAGCGAGTTACAATCGGCTCTGTATCATGAGCTTCGTAATCGATTTGGTTTGAAATCGCAAATGGCAATATCTGTTTTGAGAACAGTTATTGCACGTTATAAAGCGGTTCAAACACAACTTCGCAAACAACGAGTTTGGGACGGTTATAAAAAGGATAACCACGGAAAAGATGTTCCTAATTATATTAAAAAGGATTTGACTTTTTTGTGGAAACCGATTGAATTTAAACGTCCGCAAGTAGACTTAGTTCGTAATCGTGATTATAGTTTCAAAAATGATATGTTGTCTATGAATACGATTAACGGACGCATTTTCGTCAAAGTTTATGGTCTCGAAGAAAATCATTATTTCGATGGTTCGTGGAAAATCGGAACTGGAAAAGTAGTTCGAAGTGGAAAACATTGGTATTTTCATGTTTCAGCAAGCAAAGAAGTTCCTGATTTTGAAATGAAAGACTTGAAACACGTTGTTGGAATTGATCGCGGATTGCGTCAAATCTTAACAACTTATGACGAAAAAGGTCAAACTCGTTTTGTGAATGGTGCGTTTATTTCTAAAAAACGCAAACATTATGCTAAATTGAGAGCACGTCTTCAGGCTAAAGGAACGAAATCAGCCAAACGTCGTTTACGTTCTCTAAGTGGGCGAGAATCCCGTTGGATGAGTGATGTAAACCATCAGTTATCTAAGACACTCGTTCAAACTTATGGTAAACAAACGTTATTCGTTCTTGAAGACTTAACAGGCGTGACTTTCGACACGGTTCATTCACGTAAAAAAGAGAATCGTTATGAGCATCATTCTTGGTCGTTTTATGATCTTGAACAGAAACTAAGATATAAAGCTCACGTAAATGAAAGCGAAGTGGTCTTAGTTGATGCTCATTACACTAGTCAACGTTGTCCTAAATGTGGAACGATTGATAAATCGAATCGCGACAAAGATATTCACCAATATACATGTTCTAATTGCGGTTATTCGAGCAATGATGATCGAGTAGGCGCAATGAACATTTATGAACTTGGAAAATGGTTCGTTTCCGGTGTTGAAGAACCAGCTTTTTCGATAACTGAATAAATAGACATGCGTAAACGTATGTCATTGCCGTAGTTCATCAACCTGCGGATTTAGAAATACTTTTTCTAAAAAGAAGTCTCAATTGTTTCGTTTGTTTAAACGAAGTGTGTGGAAGGAAGTTACTTCTGTTTGACCACGTTCAAATTAGGGACAAACCGCTTGCTTTAGTGAGTGGTAGTTGATGGATTTCGTCTAGTCTGTTTTCGGTTATAGTGCTGTCCATATAGTCCTTTCTATTGATTTGCTTTCTTGATCATGTCGCGTCGGAATTCTTCGTAGTCGTTGTAATTAACAGTTTCAAATGTAATTGGGTCGACGGTTGGTAGATTACGAACCATTTCATAATGATTAGCGGTGAAAACAAGAGCGACGTTGAGGTCCGGATTTTGGTTTTCGACTTGCTTGATTTTAAGGTCTAAGTTACGAATAATAAAGTCAATTTTATCGACGGATAATCCTGAATCAATTCCGTCAACGAAAATGATTAGATGTTCAAGATCGGGATGTTCGTTGGCGATAGCTTGAGCGTTATCGAATAAGTCTGCGAGGGAAATCAAATTGTTTTCGCCTTCAGATGATTCTCTACGTAGAAGCAATTGTCGCATATTATTGTTAACGAGAGACGCAGAAATAGAATTTGTGTGATCATCGGCATGTGAATCGTAGGAGATGAATCCGATATTTGCACGGTCTTTTGCAGATTCGTCAGCTTCAGCTAATTTAAATGCTCGCGCAAGACCTCGCGCATAGGCATTGTTGCTGAATGAAATAGCACCGTCTCTTTCGAGTGCTTCTTTAAGCATGTTGACAAGAGTTGTTTTACCGTAACCGTTTGGCCCAACGAAGACTGTAACTTGATCGCTCAAGGTTAATTGATCTTTTTCGAAAAGATATTCTTCTTTGTAATAGGGGTCGCGAGTGATGTTTGAAATGGTGATTTCTTTTTTAAGTTTGTTAATAGACATATTAGATCCTTTCTATTTATTATCAAGCCATTGACCGATTTCGTAGCATTCTTGATAAGTCTTAAGCGTTGGTTCAAACGTATGTTGACGATTGACGTTGAAGAATGTGAACGAATCATCTTTTTGCATGGTCATTTCTAGGAAATAACTGTTTGTGATGATGATAAAGTCATTACTGTCACGGATGATACGGCTGGTTGCTGTTGGATGAGTGATGCCTTGTTCGAGTTTTTCAAAGGCGGGCTTGATAGTAGCTGCGACATTGGTTTTGTAACATTGGTCAATCATCAAGCGCGTTGCAATAGATAAATGCGTTTCTTCGTCCATGTCATTTTCGGCGAACCATTTGAAAAGTCGTCCGTCGTTGAAGAAGACGTATTCAATATATTCTTTGATTTCTTCTTTTACGCTACTTGTGAATGGAACCGTTACTTCGATTTGTCCGTCAGTGATAATCGTTTTAATAACTTCTTCTTGATTTCGAATAATGGTTAATTCTTGAGATGCTGGTTTGTAGAATCCCGATAGATTGTTAAGATTTGGTAGTTTAATCGTTGGATCGAATTTAGTGATGAATTCTGGGAATTCGGGTTGGGTTACTACAACGGATAATGTGGATTTAAAAATGAGCATGATGACTTCCTTTCGTTAAAAAAATAAAGCGAGCCATCCGTAATCGGATGGCGCTTTTCTAGATTAATCTTTATTGAGATCAACAGACGGTACAGTTGATTTAGCTTGTTCAGTTGCTTTTACTAATTCAACTTTTTCGAATCCGAACATACTAGCAATCATATTAGATGGGAAGCGACGGATTTTGTTGTTATATTTAGTAGCGACTTCGTTGTAGTCGTTACGTGCTACGAAGATGCGATTTTCGGTACCTTCAAGCTCCGTGATCAAGTTTTGTACTTGTTGATCAGCTTTTAATTGTGGATAGTTTTCCTGAACGACGAGCAAACGGGAAATAGCTGAGTCGAGTTCGCCTTGAGCTTGTTCTTTTTCAGCTTTAGTTGCCGTGCTTGATCCGATTTTTGCACGAGCATCTGCAATGTGTTCGAAGATATCGCTTTCGTGCTTCATATAGCCTTTGACGCTGTTGACAACGTTAGGGATGAGGTCATAACGTCGTTGCAAGGTTGTTTCGATTTTCGATTGCGCTTGCTCTACTTTTGTTTGAGCACCGACGAGGCTGTTGTAAGAGCCGCCGATGAAAAGTCCGAAAAGTCCGATAAGTACGAGGAATCCAATGATTCCGCCAATGATTGAATAGTTTTTGTTCATAATATTTTTTCCTTTCTGTTTACCAACCGCCGGAAGCGCCGCCTCCGGAGAAGCCACCGCCTGAGAATCCACCTCCGTCAGATGACCCGCCGGACGAGAACCAAAATCCGTCGGAGTCGCCACCGAAGCCTCCGCCACTATCAATAGCAAAGAGAACGACGATGCCGATTATTACAATTAGTATGAGTCCACCCACAATGTATAATGTCATATTGTCATCGTCTTTATTTTCTTTGATGGTTTTACCGTTATTTGCGTCAGTGATGCTTTTTACAGCGTCGAGGACAGCTCCGTCGTAATCGTCGTTTCGAAGTTTTGGTTTCATATTGTCCAAAATAGTTTTACTTTGGATATCGGTTAATCGCGTGGATAGGTTATCAGATACTTCAAGACGTGATTTTTTATCGTTAATAGCTAGGAACAGAAGAACGCCGTTATTGGTGTCCTTGTCGCCGATTTTCCATTTACGAGCGATTTCGAGTGCGGTTTCTTCGACAGATTTTCCGTCTAGGTCTTTTGCGATGTAAACGCCAATTTTTAGCTTTTTGTCCGTATTATCTGCTTTTTCGTTTAGTTTGTCAATAGTTTGAATTGTTTCTTTTGACAAGACTTTAGCTTGGTCGTAGACGGCTGAATTTTCAGGTTTGTCTGCGATTTTGCTTTCAGAGCAAGCGGTTAATACGAAGAAACTACAAAAAAGTGCGGTTGTGATTAAAAATAGTTTCTTTAGTTTAGACATCGTAAGCCTTTCTATTTTACAATTTTAAGTGAAATCTTGTATGGTGTATTTGTTGATGGCATATAAGTAATCATGATTTTATCTTTAGTTTCATCAATATTTACGATTTTTGGAAGTGTCATTTTTGAATCGTGGTATTGTTGATAAAGCATTGCGAGACCATCTTCGATAGAATTGGACTGAATAGGTATTGCCATATCTGTTGTGAATTCTTTAAAGATGGTCATTTTTAGAGGTTTGTTTTTCAGTTTTTTGATTTTAGGAATTCGCCCAATGTAGTCATGGATAGCTTTGAGGTCGAATTCGTTTGAGAAGTTGATTGTTTGTAGCATAGTCTTCTTTCTAAAATTTATCAATTAACTCGTGAATGGTATTTTTGACTACTTGAAATTTTTCATATAACAAAGAACTATATTGGAGAGAAATATCGAAGTTATTTTCCTTCTTTAAAAATGTCAACTGGCGGTTACCGTCACGTTCATATGTAACTTCGTCACCTCGAATTGTTAGACAGTATTCTACATTATTTTCTTTAAATCGTAGTACTTTATTATCTGAGCTGAAGATTAATTGCTTAATCACTTCATGTTTTGGTACAATTGCATCTGTGACTAGGCTTTTTACATAATTATGTGCGAGTTGTTTTTTAATGGGATTCCAGTAATAGACGCTTGATTCTAACGAATCGATTACTTGTTGTGCTGGTTTGAGGCTTTCACCGGGTGTTATTGGAAATGTCACAATAATTTGTTCTTCATCATTGTATGTCAGTTGGATTGGCAGTTCTAAATTGAGTTGATAGCCTCTAATCATATAGTCATCATCGTGGATGATATCAACATAATTATTATTAACAATCCATTTAGGACCACGTTTGTGCGCAGTTATTTTAGTGTCGATATAATTGATTGTGTTGAGGTATGGAATTAGTTCAGGATCCAATTGTCGATTCAAAACACGTTCTAACGTTGTTGGTTGCTCTTGAATAAGGTTTTTAATAATTGCACAATCTTGTGTGAATTTTTCAAGTAAATGTTCTGGAAGTTCTTCGTTAAGCATCCATTTGTTTGTTAATTCTGATTTTACTAGTTCGAATTTTTCTTCGTATCTAGTTAATTCGATATGTCTTGTGTCAAGAAAGCGGTATTTAAAATTCAATTTATATGTGATATTGAAATCTAATAAATTGTCTTCAAAATATGCATTAAACATAGCATTTAACTCATTTGATGTAGAATTGGTGATGTTTTCAAGCGCTTTATTTGCAATGGTGTTATGTAAGAGTTCTTGGAATTTTTTGATAGGTGCCGTGTTACAAATTAATTTTTGTAGAAATTCTTTTGAAAAACTATCAGATTTGATGTCTATTTTTGTTTCATTGCTAATAGTATTGAAGAAGAGTCCTTTTAATTGATTTTTTGGAATATATGCTTTTTTGAAGTCAGGTTTGAGAATTGGATCATCTTTAAAGTGAACAATTACATCTGTTGGTGATAGGGTTTCTTCATGTAAAGTGAGTGTCAATTGGTCTGTGTTTATATAAGCTATAAATGGATAACGATGCACATAGACAGTGAAATAATTTTCTAGTTCTTCGAGTATTGTATTGAAATTATAGTTTAACGGATCATCTTGAATATTGGAGAAACGCATGTTTTGTCTTCTTTCTATTGGTGAATTTTGAGGTCGTAGTCATTATAGTTTTGTAGATTGAATGGCGTCATAAAGTTTTAAAAGATTTTGATGCTCTTTGGATTTTGTAGCGACATTTTCTAAGTCTGAAGTTTTGATGTTTTCAATATAGTTTGATAGGATGTTTTTGACATCTTGTAGATAATCTGAGAGGTCTTCTTTTACTTTAATATGAAGAGATTCAAATCGTTCCTCTTTTGATATTTGCGATTCTAAAAAAGCTTCAGCATCTTCGCGTGAGAGATATGCATACATGTCAGTATCATCATAATCACGCCAACGCTTAAGATAATGACATCCATCCCAGTCCATTTCTTCATGAAACGAGACCTTTGTCAATCGCACTCGACCGTGTTTGACGATGTCAGATTTAAGCTGATACGGTCGATCGATCATCCAACGATCTTTTCGATTTTCTAAAAGATGTTCGTACTTCAGAGTGATTTCTTTGATTTGATATTTGTCTGTGATGATGAAGATTGTATCGCCTGATTCAAGTTTGTGGAGGGTTTTCATTGTTTTGTCTTCTTTCTATTTATTCTTTTTCGAGTTATTAGTTACTTCGCCTGTGTGGTAGTCAATAGTAAATCCTTTTGCTGTGTTATATGTGATGACTTTTTCGTCAATAGCTCCGTCACTCGTTAGAGCTCGTACTTCGACGGTACGCGGAATGAGTTCATCATCGCGATAGTACGGTGTAACTTGATAGTAAAGTTTTACAGAACGATGTTTTTTTAAGTAGTCAACGCATTTGCGTTCGATATATTGCATACCGCCTGTGTTGGAACGGTTGCCAACATTTTGCATACGGGTTCCAGTAATGGCGTTATAGCTTTCAGCGACACCACCTAATGAGTCAGCAATTAAGTGACTGCGATTGTAGAACCAACCGTCATAGGTACCCGTTGTTGTGTGGATGCGTGTTTTGAAGTTTTTCGCAGGATAACCGCTTGGATTGTCACCGTCTTTGAATTGACCGCGGTAGTTCATTGAGTCGAACACGTCTTTAGAAGTAATTGTTGCACGAGCTTGACCGCTACGACCTAGTTCATCTTTTTCGCTATAGGCAAAGTTTGATGTTTGATTGAATGTTTCGGGGTCGAGTCCTGATGAACCTGCTACGAGATAGTAATCATCTTTCGTGTTTCGTAAGAGTGGAAGTGGATTGAAATTTTTAAGCGGTCCGTTTAGGAGAATCGCTAGAACGAAAAATGTTAAGAGACTTAAAGCCGTATTTGTTAATTTTTTCAATTTGACGTCCTTTCTAGCTATTCTTTTCAAGAATCTTCAAAGCAATAACGGCTACGATTGGCAATACGATAATACTATAAAGCACGAACCATGCTAGTAGTGTCAAGAACATATTGAACGATTTCGTGAAAAAGAAAACGCCCAGGTAGAGTGGCGCATAGACTACGAGCGCGGAGAAAATACCCACAACAGTTAAGCCTAGTGCGAATTGGTAGTCTTGTAGTTTTTCAGATAATTTAGTCATGTTTATAATTCTTTCTAATGTTATTGATGATTTCTTTTATAGTTTGTGGTAGATTTTCGAGTGTGACATTTGAAATGGTATCGTCCCATTCGAAAAAGGATGTTTCGTAATTATAGATATGAGTTTCAATGTCCCATTTTGAGTTTTCGTTTGTGATGTTCGGTTTTGGATATAGTTTCAAGAAACATGAGCCGTGTGATTTTGCGAACGCATTAATGCGAATGTGATTATAACCGTCTTTAGAGTCGAAATCGGTAAAAACTTTGATTGATTTGTTATCTAAAATTGAATCAAGATCTCTAATTAGTTGTTTAATATGAGGTGGATCGGGTTGTGGATAAAAATCCTCGTCGTCGTAATAGTCAAACATATAATATAATCCTTTCGAATAATCTGAAATAAAGAACGATTGCGTCTTGGACGCAATTCTTTAAAATTCTTTATTTAAAAAATTCCCCTTAAAACATAATTTTAAGGGGAACAGAACGATTAAATCCAATCATCTTCAACTTGATCTAGTTCGTCCCGCCAGTCGGGACCGAAGAACTCGTCAGTTGATAAAATTTTACGGTTTTGATTATCGAAATGTTGTTCAATTTCGTTTAGTTCTTCGGATGTGATACCTGTAGTGGTCGGTGGAATTACTGTTTTAATTTGAGGTGCTTCGTTTTTAAGTTCGTTATAGGCACCGTTTACACGCAACATATCGTCGCAAACGACGATTATTGAATTAGGATGTTGTTTATAGAATTCAACAATAGGCGCTGTTTTTGGCCATGTGTTTGAACCGTTAAACGAGCCATTCAATTCCAAATAATCCCAGTTTACATCTATCAGACTATTTATTGATAAAGCGTCATTCGCACGTAAACTAATCCATAAAACCGTGACATCGTATTTTTCACTAATGTCTTTAATTGTGTTCAATGTTTGTTTATTGACATAAGCATGTACTCGATCCATCCATGGAAATGATTCAGGATTGTTCAAATATTCGATCAACGGCGGTTGATCTGTTCCGACGGTTCCATTTACGTCAAGCAATAGAAAATTAGACATTGTTAGTCACCAGTTGATCCGAAACCGCCTGTGCGTTCACCATTCGCGTTATCGTCGTCTGTAACGAAATATTTAGCGAAGACAGCTTGCACGATACGGTCGCCGGTTTGAATCGTTACAGGCTCGTCTGTGATGTTTTTGAATTGAGCCATGATGTGTCCTTCGTTAGAAGGGTTGTTATAGTAATCGTGATCGATAACGCCTACTGAGTTAATTAAGATGAGCCCGCGTTTGCGAGGGTTTGAGCTACGGTCGAATAAGTACAAGACTTCATCAGGCAACATATAAGCCTTGACGCCGGTTGGTACTAGTGCAATTTCACCGGGCTCGATAGTGACCTCTTGGCTTGCCTTTAAGTCGTATCCCGCCGCGTGAGCGGTTTCACGTGCTGGTAAGAGATCTTGATTAGTTTCGCCTGAGACAAGCTCAAAGCCACGTGTGCGAGCTACGACATCGCGACTAGTGCGAGTAGATTGTTTTAATGATTCGAAAAAGTCTGACATATGAATTCCTTTCTAGTAATGCTATTATAGCATATTGGCAGATATTTTGCAATTTAAGGTTTTTTGTGATATAATTATAGACGAATTATATTTAGAAAGACTGATAAAGATTTATGAATGAAGCAACTATTTTAGCAAACGCGCGTGCGACTGCGGGTACGGTGCAGAATGTGAAAGACTTAAAAGGTCATCTTGTGCGAATTACTCGCATTCGATCCAAAGCAGGAATGCCCGAGTTTCTCAAAGAAGCAGAAGGCGTCGTGATCGATGTTACCTTATCGTGTATCGTGATTCATCGCTCCGATATAGTTAGCGATAAAGGATACAATCATCCGCAACTAATTACGTACACCTTTAGCGATTTCCTTACAGGATTATACGAATATGAGGTGATCGCTTAATGAACGAATTAGTTTTCGAACAAGTTCTCTTCATCGTATTTCTTATCGCGATATTTGGATTCGTACTCTTTAAGCGATTCACTCGATCGAGATGGCGTAAGCGATCCATCAATCGAAATGACTTACACGTGTCCACTGTCAGCTCTCGAAAGACATTTCACAAGTTGTTATTTGCGAGAAACGAGCACGGTGTCTCTAAAATGACAGACATTGTGACATGTCAGCTCGAATCTGGACAAAAAGGTAAACGTGTGGTCGGTGCCTTCATGTTTATTGACAAGAATCTTCTTGTACGTAATAAGGATCTGATCAAGCGCAAGATTGTCGTGCGAGATTCATCTATGCGTAAACGCGCCCATATACCCGGGCGGAAAGCCACATGGTATGATAAGGTGGAAGTGCACGGTCAAACCTATAATTTATGGCACGCAACGCACTTGATCCCGTTTCGTTATTGTTTGAGTGACGGTGATATTTCAAATTTACTCTTCATGGGAACAGCGCACCTGAACATGGGGGCGAAATACGACATGGGTTACGCGCCAGCTTCGCGCGGGACAGCCGATTCAAATGCCGCTCGAGTTGCTCACTTGAAAGAACTTGTCAATAGCTCTAAAAACGGTCTCAAGCTAGATTATCCTGAAGTACCGGGTCTAAGACGTTACGGCTTTGTGCAGTATTCATTGGACGATTTTGAGCGTCTAGCGGATTACTTAATCAATTCTCGCAAAAACGATCACTTTAAGTACGGTGTTGAGTGTTTCTATTCGAATGGCTCTGTCATTCCCGATGAAGTGCAAGTCGTTATGATTAATCTAACGAAGAATAAGCTAGAGTTTAGCGTAAAACTTAAAAATAGCAAATAAAAAGCATACTGTTGAGTATGCTTTTTTTAAATCGCCAAATCAAACTTCAATTGAGGTTTGACTGGATTGTAATCTTCTAACACGAAGTCTTCATGTCGAATATCGAAGAAATTAGTTCCATCTGGTACGTTCAAGACTAAGCGCGGTTGGCAATTTGACGGTTCTCGACGTAACAACTCATCCGCCTGTTCGAACTGATTGTCATAGATGTGCAAATTATTGATGTAGTAGAAGAACTTTCCAACCTTCCAGCCAAAGTGCTTGGCAATCATCATCTGAAGAGCTACATATTGCATGGCGTTGATGTGATGAGCGACGAGCATGTCATTTGAGCGTTGCGTTAGGGTGGCATCTAAATAGATTTCACCGTCGACGCGCCGTACATCAAACATGGTTTGAAAAGCACAAGGTAAGAGTCCTTCGCTCTCTTCAAAGGATTGGTAGTCCCATAGAGAAATGATATTACGACGATTCCAGGGATTGGCTTCTAGTTGTTTGAGAATCTTGTTGATGACGTCGTGCTTTTTAACGACAGCACCATACCGCTCTCCAATCGTTCCCGTATCTCCTACTTCCCAGTCATTCCAGTAATGAACTTGGTACTTGTCGTTTAGGAGTTCCAGACTGTTGGACTGGTCCTGGTAGATCCAGAGCATCTCCTTGATGGCTGACTTGATGGCAATAGGACGAAGAGTCGTAATAGGGAACTCGCCCTTGGCCAGATCAAACTCCATAAAAACCCCAGTGATGTACTTGGAATTGGCAGTTGTGCCATCCTTGTACTTAGGCCGAGCCCGCTCTGACCAAACGCCGTCTTCCATGATTTTCCTAATATACGTTTTAAAAATTGTATCTGCTTTTGTCATATATTTACTCATTTCTATTTCGATCCACGCACCCGTAAGGGTGCAATAAAGCGTTGTTGCGCCAAAGAGAGATAATATTATAATATTGCGACGATTCCATGGGTTGTCTTCTTTTCGATCCGCGCAGACAGCATTCCGCTGAATGCGGCGACTTAAAGCTAAGCCGCGAGGCGTATCGCAGTTCGCGTCTACGATTACCTCAAAGCGTTATCAGAAACTGATAACTAGACCCGATTTTCGCGAAAGGTCTATTTTTTTTTATTTCACCATTTCTAAGTATTCCCGTGTCGTCACAATAAAAGACTCATAAAAACCTTGAATCGGCCAAGCGTCTACAAAATTGTAGACGTTTTTGATTTCAACAAAGGCTGTTAATCCTTCAATATCGAAAAGAACGTTGCCGTCGTAGCAGCTTGCAATTTTACGGAGTTCTCCGTCAACACCTTTAACGTAAAAGTTTACGAAGAGGCGTCCGTCTTCGAAATATTCTTCAAGAGTATATTGAAAGATGAAGTCGTCTGAATTATAGAGAAAATGTAAGCGTTGTTCAGGATGCGTGTTTTGGAAAGTTGCGACAATATGAGCAACAATTTCACGCAGATCTTGTTTGTAGTTTTCTGTTAACCGTGGAAGACTGTTTTTTGCGAAGTTCCATTCATCATAAATAGCGAGTGATTCACGAAAAGTCTTCTGTGGAAATACAGATAAATCAATTTCTTTTGAAGGCATTGTGGTCCTTTCTATTCAGTTTTGTTTAACATAACGGTTCCTGCGATTCCAGCTAAAAATGAAACGAGCAGAACCCCTACAATAATAGGCGTTACGTTATCTTTTTTATTTGTTTCTTTAGCGATACGTGCCTTATTGACAAAACGTTTATTTTCAGAAACGCTTGGTTTTACGAGTGTTGACGGTTTGGTCGAACTTGATGAGCTACTTGTGGAACTAGAGCTAGACGACGTACTAGATGATGAAGATGGTTTCGTGCTGGATGAAGACGGGGTTGTGTTAGATGAGGATGGACTCGTTTCACGTGAAACAACTCTCGAAGTTTCATTTTTAGCTGTTGCTTTACCGAGTGCATCGAACGTATATTCTTCGCCGTCGATGGTTTGTGTTGTATTACGTAACAAGTGACCATCGTCTTTGAAGTAGTATTTAGCGCCGTTATATTCGTGCCAACCTTGTACTTTATTTGCTTCAACGATTTGTTTGATCCAATTCATATGTTCTTGAGTTAATCGAATAGAGCCGGGATGTGTTCCATCGTTCATGAAGAATGTTGACGTGTGTACGCCGACAACTTGATTGCGGTCGTTTAAGACCCCTGCGCCACTAACACCTTCAATCGAATCGCCATCCGACATCATCATACCTGCGTGACCGTGACCGCTTCTTAGAGCACCGCCTGTTTGATAGAGCGCGCCAAGTGTCAAATTCGTACCGTCTGCGCTTGCAGGATATCCGACTGTTCGAATATTTGTGAGATGTTCATTAGGATCACCTAAGTCATTGAATTCAGCACCAGGATAAGTCAACTGCATAGGCGTGTCTACGACAATAGCCATTAAATCAGTCGGTGTAGATGGCTTATAAGCGCCTTGGTTATAGAAGTGAATGTTCGATGCATTAAAAGCATAGGTTAAACCGTTGGGCTCGTAAGTGCCCGCTTGATAGGCGCTGTTAGAGCCTTGAGAGTAGGTGTAAAGTTCTCCCGGTAGCAACTGTCCATTGTCGTCAGAGAGTACGTGCGCGGCAGTTATGATGACATTTGGTGAGATGAACATCCCGCTACCGAACGAGTATTCCATGCCGTGACGTCCACGGATTAGTACCGCTGCGTTGTTACCGGGGTCGCTCACGTTGGCCTGCTGCATGTTTACCGTTCGTGGTTTCTCGATATGTGGATCCGCAATGCTTCCGTCATAGTTTAACGTCGCCTGTTGCGCTGACGTGATCGGACGGATGCCGATAAAGGTCTCTGCGAGGATGCTCGTATGCGTAAAAACGGTAAGTGATGCTAACAAGCCAACTGTGACGGGTTTCAATTTTTTGTTCATTTTATTACCTGTTCTTTGTTTTCTTGTTGATGTTACTTACCAGTATATCACATTTTTGGTTTCTTCGCAATTGATTCTATTCGTAGGGTCGCACGCAAGACTCGAGCCAGTTCGTTAACGCAACTTTTACGTTGTTCGTTTGCGAGGTCGGATCGATGTCCGTTAACGATGCGAATTCGAAACTCACTGACAGATCGTTGTAGATGTCTTGCAAGCGGTCATTCGTTAATGTGATTTCGCATGGGCGCGTGACCGTTACGCCGACAGCTGTTACTTGAATTTCAGATAGAAGATGTCTGTCGCGAAGTTCGGTCTCGGGCAACTCATCCATTTCGGGAACGAGTTCGTGCACTTTGCCGTCTAAAGTGATCTTTAACATTGTCATTTATGTTGCCTTTCTAGTTATTCGCTGACGGATTCTTTAGGGATTCTATATGCCTGATTGTCGGTTACGATGACATATTCACCAGAGTTCGCGTACGTGATTTCCATTGTTTTGGTTCGGTAGAGATGATTGTACGGTTTTTTTGCTGTGAAAGTCAGGTAGTTTTTCTCTTTTGTGATTTTGTACAGATCCGTCGTTTTCGTGTTTTTGCTAGGTGTCGTGACGTAGTCGTAAATGTAGATCGCTGATGAGAATAAGAATGACATGCCAACTAGCATGGTTATGAGTATGCCGGCTGTTGAGAAAAATTCTTGTTCTGCTTTTGTGGCATTTTTTGAGTGGAAGCCGTAGAGGGTTATAGCTAACAGACCACCTGTGCCGATGAATAGAGCGATTGGTAGCCATACGGTTAGTGGTTTGTCAATATAGAGAAATTCGTAGATCATTATTGGTTTTCCTTTCTAGTTTATTAGTTCAGATGGTTATTCTTTGACGGATTCTTTAGGAATTCTATACGTTTTATGGTTTGTTACGATGACATATTCACCAGAATTCGCGTATGTGATTTCCATTGTTTTAGTTTGATAGAGATGATTGTATGGTTTCTTGGCCGTGAATGTGAGAAAGTCTTTCTCTTTAGTGATTCTATACAGATCCGTCGTTTTGGTGTTTTCGTTCGGAGTTGTGACTTTGTCGTAAAGCTCGAACGCGAATATAGCTGAGAAGATGATTCAGAATATTGCGCTTATGGTCATACGTTTTATATAAAATGTTTTGTCGTAAGAATTGATGGCGTTTTCTGAAACGGTTTGCGATATGACAACTTCTTTTTGTAGATCAACATCGTAGCGGTACGTTGTTGATGTGAGGTATTTTTCTTTTGTCGGACGACTTAAGTGGTAATAGTATACGGAATAGCTAAAGAACACAAGTACCCAAAAGATCGCGATGGCTATGAGGTGAAGGCTGACCGGTTTAGTTTCATAGAGAAATTCGTAGATCATTGTTTAGTTTTCCTTTACTGTTGATGTGTCGATCCACTGGATTGTGATTTCGTAGTAGACCATTGGATCGACGCCGTCGCAGATGACGGCGTGGAATTTGTCGGGAAATCGAGAGTCTGGTTTAATATCAATTGAATATTGTTTGTAGTCGCCGTCGACGAGAAAAAGCGGATTCAGTTCGGTAATGTGATTGAAAACTTCGTCGATATTGTTGATTAGATAATTTAGTTGTGCAACGTTATCGGAAATTGAGAGCAATCTTGTATTTCGATCGAACATGTTGTCGATTGTGATGTCTGGGATTTTGGCTTTATCGATATTTTCTTTTTGACATAAGGCTTCGAGAATAGTTATTGCGTATTCTCTTACTTGTTGTTTGAAATCAGAGACGGCTGACATGCCGATTTCGTAGCTGAATTCGTGTGCTTGTACGTACATTTTTTTGTTCCTTTCTATTTATCATATTCGCTAACTAGTTTTAGTTTGTTGTCTTCGTATTTATATTTTCATTGTGTTTCTTCTTTCTTAATTTTTTATAAAACCGTACGACCAATTGTTCCAGATCGTACGATTGTCAAATGGAATTTATATTATTTACGGTATAGTTCCATTTTCGCGTGGAAGTATTCCTCAATCATACCGTAGGCTGTATAGGCGATGGCATTAGCGCCAACATCGATAGTAACCTCGATAGATTTTTTTGGTTTTGCCACCTGATGCGATGATTGGATTTCGATCCGTGCACGTTCGTAGACGTGCTGTTCAATTGTTCTTGTAATAACTTTTGGTATTTTTTATTTCGATCCGCGCAGACAGCATTCCGCTGAATGCGGCGACTTAGAAGCCTAAGCCGCGAGGCGTATCACAGTTTCGCGTCTGCGATTACCTCAATTTGCCGTTAGGCAAGACTAGTTCGCGAAAAGTCTTTAAGGTTGTTATGTTTGAACAGTGGATGTCAATTTCGGTATAGTTCCATTTTGTGGTGGAAGTATTCTTCCATCATACCATAGGCGGTGTAAGTGATGGCGTTAGCGCCAGCATCGATAGTGGCTTCGATGGATTCATCCGATTTACCGCCGGATGCGATAATCGGGAATTCCGGGTATTGTTCACGAACCCATTTGACGAGTTCCACGGTGTCTTTACCCCCGCTGACGTTTACGATGTTTACACCGGCATCGATGTACGGTTGTAGATCTCGCGTTTTGTCAATTACTGTGTAGATTACGGGAATGTCGACATATTCGCGTACCATTTTAGCCGTATCCACTGTTACAGGTCCGTTTAAGACGATGGCTGTTGCATTGTTTTCTTCTGCGTGAGATGCGAGCCGGGCAGAACGTTCACCTTGTGTGAGGCCGCCACCGACACCTACTAAAATAGGCGCTTTAGCGACGAGAGAGACGGCGCTGAGGATTTGCGTGTTCGGAGTAAACGGATACACGCAGAGAACCGCGTCCGCGTCTGTATTTGCGAGGAGGGATACGTCAAGAGAGTAGACGATTGATTTAATTCGTTTTCCGTAGATGACGATACCGGATGCTTTTCGAATGATGTCGGGCATTTCGATGATAGAGTTGCGAAGAGGGGTTGTGATTTCAGGGATTTTTTTAATTTGTTTTTCTGTCATGTTGTGTTTCCTTTATTTATCATATTCGCTGATTAGTTTCAGCTTGTTGTCTTCGTATTTATATTTTCGGATGTGTTTGTGTTCGTCTCCTGTAGCTAACGTAGACAAATCGTCGATCGCGGGACCGATGAGTCCGCCACGACTCTTATCTTCAGTGATTGTAATTGTGTTTACTTTAGGATCAGTTTTACCGGTCCATTCAAAAGTGTCTTCTTTGTCTTTATTTAGAGCTGCTTGCAATGATAGTTCTGTTGCATCAACGTTTTTGATATTTGCTTTTCGAGGGACAGTGATCGATTTATCTTTTGAATGAGCTTTTGTAAACATCTGATCTTTATAGTGAACAGTGTAATCGACACGCATTCCGATACCGTTGTTTCGGATAAGAGTTTGTCCGAATTTGCTTTGATTAATGGCTTCTTGAATGGTGCGTGTGTATTCGTTGGTGATAATCTTATTGTCTTTATCATAATAACGAATAACGCAGTTATTATCAAAGTCTTGATTGAGAGGATCAACTTCAACAGGTTCTTTTGTGTTTACTTCGATTTCAGCTCTTGCAACAGTTTGGTAATTATCTTTGTTCTTTTCAATCACGGTTGTTTTAACTTTTGTGATTTGAGGATCAGGTTCGTTCAACTCATCACAACCGGCGAGTAGCACAGTTGACAAGAGCATCGTGATAAAAGTTAGTCTTTTCATTGGTTTTCCTTTCCAATTATTCTGTACGTTGGCTTTGGTTGACAAATTCAAGTTTGTTATTTTGATATTTGTAGATATATTCGTCAATGCGAGTGCGTCTCACGGCAACCCACTTCCATTTGTACTTACCAGACGCAATGTCGTATGTGTATTTGTGCTCACGATCAGTATAATCTTGCTTATATCGGATCTTGATGGATTCAATTGTTTTAGAAGACGTGCCTTCCCAATCGTAGACTGTTTCTTCGTTATTTCGATTAGCTTGATCTTTTAGTTCAGCTTCGGTTTTAGTTTTAGAGCTAACCTCGGCAATATGAGGTACGTTGTATGTACGAGATTCGATTTTATCTTTGTCGAGATGTGCTTTATAGCTGATGTTTGTGCCTCGTCCTTTGTTTAGAACAAGCGTCATATTAGTTTTGTTTTGATTGACGGCTTCTTGAATCGTGTTTGTTTGCTCACTTGTGACGAGATTATTATCTTTGTCGTAATAATTAATATCTAGATCGTCGAACGGTTGGTTCAAAACGTCGCCATTAATCGGAGTTCGTGTTGAGATTTCGATTTCGGTTTTAGCAACTTTTTTGTAATTTTGCGGAGCATGATCAACAATTTCGACTTTTATATCTGAAACTTTAGGCGAAGAACAGGCTGTGAGTAGGAGTCCACTTAAAAGTAGACTATTTTTTAATAAGCGTTTCATCTGATTTCCTTCTTTTTTTTATTTTTTTTTAAAACCGTACGACCAATTATTCCAGATCGCACGGCTAGAGATTATAATTCAGCGTTTAAAAGTTCTTTATTTCGATCCGCGCAGACGGCATTCCGCCGAATGCGGCGACTTAAAAGCTTAAGCCGCGAGGCGTATCGCAGTTTCGCGTCTACGATTACCTCAATTTGCTGTTAGGCAAGACTAGTTCGCGAAAAGTCTCTAAAGTTGTTATAGCGACAACTAGAACTCAGCGTTGAAGAGCTCCTTCAGCTTGTATACAACGTCATCGCTATCCGCATTGATAGACACTGATTCGTTAATCTTAGAGATTCGTGTGAGTTCATCGAGATTGGCATTGTAACCGATTGTATTAACGGTGATTCCAAGAGCTTGAATGATTTGAGCCGCACGATCGAAGTCGTATCCTTGGTTAGTTTTACCGTCGGACAATACGAAGATGACTGGTCGAGCATCAGGGTTTTTCTTCATTTCATCGAGAACCATTTGAACGGCTACGAGTAGACCGTTATAGGTTGCAGTGCCACCGTTTGGTGTGAGTCCTTTAATGGCTGATGTGAAGTATGCTTTTTGTGTGCTATCCATATCTTTGATTGGGACGTTAATCGTTACGTCATCGCTATATGAAACCAATCCAATTTTATTATCTTCGTTGATATATTGGAGTGAATTCAATAGTGATTTCTTCAAGTTATTCATCGGTTCGCCAGCCATTGAGCCAGAAACGTCAGTTACGAAGACACCGACGATTGGACGGGCAGAGTTTTTGTTTTTCTTCCAAAGTTTCTGCATAGACATGAGCATGTTACCGTCCGTTGTTTGTTCTTTATAACTGTAGTCATTCAATTGGTTGAAACCGTAGTCTGTTGCTTTTTGTTGATTTTCGCTATTTTTAGCGAATTCGACAAAGCGCTTCAAGACTTCTTGTTTCTTAGCATCATTTGTTGTGGCATATACTGGTGAATCTTGACGGATGCCAAACGGTACATATTTGTAGTCTGCGAATTCAGGCGTGTTAATGTATGTTTGATATGAGATAGACAAGATGTCAGCTGTTCCGTTTTTAGCTGCTTCACGCAATTGAGCTGTATTGACGAATGTTGACGGAATATTTTGTTGGAGTTTTTGGAATTCCGTTTGAGCTTTATCGCTAATAGGGTTTGCTGAATCAAAACTGTAAAGGAATTGAGAAAGCAAACTCAAACCAGTTGATGAAGAATACGGGTTCGTGTAACCCAACAGTTTTCCGTTTTCGATTGCCTTAGAAACGTCTTGGATTGATACGTTTCCGTTTTTAGCGATATCTTTATAAACGGATTTCTTCATCAAGAGTCCTGACGTGTTTCCGAATAGTTTATCGGTAACTTCAGTTGTATCGAAACCGCGCGCGTTTAGGATGTAATCCCATTGTTTGTTTGATGGAGTATATCCGTCAGGCACGTGGTTCTTACTTGAGATGTAGTCAACAGCTGTTCCTGATGGGATGCTACGGATAGAAACACTGATAGTTTCACCGTCTAGCGATTGATGTTGGTTGTTGAAATCTTTTGCGATATCGTTTAAGATACCGTCTTTGCCTTTACCTGCTTTTTCAGAGGATACGAAGATTTCAATATTGACCTTACCGTCACCTTCAACGGTATATGGGTAAGCTTTATCGATATCTGGCAACTCGGATGCTGTATCAAGTGATACGCTAGAGATGTCTTTCTTCAGTTTTGCTTTAATAGGGTCAATCTTTTTGTAATATGTAGCAACTTCTGTTTTAGCTTCATCTTTTGAAAGATTACCGTATTTTTGCTTGCCGTCTGACGAACAAGCGGTTAATAAAAGGGTCGTTGCTAAGAACGCGCCTGTTAGAATTTTGTTAAAGGATTTCATTTGGTTCCTTCTTTCTAAATAAGTTTCATAAGATCTTGGAGAGATTCGATAAGGTTTTTCAGATCAACTTCAGTCGATGGTGTTTTCACATCGAGATAATTGATAGCTTCTGTGATAAGCTTATTCGCATCTTTTAATACTTTATCGTTGTCTGCCAATTTCTTTTCAATAACGTCGGCTTCTTCAGCGATGACGAGTCGACGGTAGATCGATTTAGCGTCTTGTAACAGTCGAATCTGGATTGATTGCAATTCATTTGCGATATCTTGAATGACTGGCAAATCGTTGTTTTCGACGATTTCGATGAAGTCGTCTTGCAACGTTTCTGCGCTTTTCATTTGATGGATCATTCGAATAGCGTAATCTTTATAAGTTGGGTCTAATTCAGATTGAATTGTTTTGAGTTTTTGAATAGTTGACGCTTGATCGTATAAAGGGTTAGTGATTTTATTATGTTTATCATCTTCGATGGCTTTATGCTGAGCTCTAGTTGTGCGATATGCTTCGATACCTGCATAACCTAGACCAATAGCAGAAATTCCAGATAAGCCTTTAGCCATTACGAGGAATGACTTAAATGAGCGAATTCCGGAATTGATGATTATTTGGTCTCGAGCCATATTTACACCGAAGATGAGGACTAGAGACAAGAGGAATAGTCCGCCTGCAATAGCCCCGACGATCTTCGTTTTTTGCATAATTAGCTTCCTTTGTGGTATTTTCTACGTGACGTGTCTTGCTTTACATCTGTTTTCTTTTGAGAACGGATGCGATTTTTGACACGTTCACGGTTAATTCGGTCTTTGAACGATTCGATTCGAGGTTCGATGCGTTTTGTGTATTGATCGCTACCTGTTTCAATAGCGGCGTCGACCCAGGTCTTACCTGCGTGGAGTAAGTTTTTGGTTGCTTCTTTAAAACTATTCTTGTTGGTTTCTTTTGAGTTGTTCATTATTTTACCTCGTTTTGGCGACTAATTGTAGTTGCCAATTGTAGTTTGATTTCGTTACGCAATTCGTCGATACGAGCATTGGCTTTTTGTCGATATTCGTGACCTTTAGCGCGAGCGTCGTCGATGTCTTTAAGACTTTGAACGATGTTTTGTGTCGCACTTTCAAGAGTCGCGATGTCGATGGACGCTGTTTCTGCGTGTTCGGATGTTTCTTTAACGGTCTTCGCTAATGATTCACTTGCGTTTTTGATTGCGAGGTTGGTACGTTCTGTGAAGACTTTATCTGCTTCAAAGGCTTTCTTAGAGTTTTCACCGTAGAATGTCACGAGCATTGTTTGCGACCAAGCAGGAATGAGGATGCCTTTAGAACGTTGAATCTTTTGAATGAGCGCAAGGTTTGCATTCGTCAAGGTGGTTAACTGAATTGCAAGGTTTTGCGAAAGAGACATCTGTGCATTCAAATCGTGAACTTGTTTTTCAAAGAGGTTGACTGCATTCTTGTATTCGTTGAGTGCATTTACATCATTTTGATCGCCACTTTTAGCTTTTTCTTCAAGTTGAGGGATTTCGACTTCTTCAGCTTCTTTTAGTTTTTGAAGACCTGCTTCAACATAAACAGATAAGCGTTGATAGTTTTCGAGGTTTGCCGCTTTCATATCGTTCATGTCTTTGTTGTTCTTGATGAGTGTTAATTGTTGTTGCTCAAGAACGCCCATAACACGATCGATATTTGCTTGAACGGATTCGTAACGGATTTGAAGCGCTTTTGCTTTATTTCCGAGAGACTTAATCATTCCGAAGATGCCTTTTACGTCTGACGGTCCGTCTGTTGTCAAGTCGACGGCTAGTTTTGCGAGCATGTCGCCCGTTTCGCCTCCGTCTTTGGCACGGACTTGTAATAGCGCCTTATTTGAAAGTGTCATCAACGAGTTAGCGTCTTCAACGCCATAGGTGACAATTAAAGTTCCGTCTTTGAGGTCGATTGCGTTTTTCACTCCAGCGATAACACTTTCTTGTTCAGATGTGCGTTCAATCGGTGCGAAGGTTTCTTCGGTGACTTCTTCTAAGAGTTTTGCTTCTTGTTTTTGTTCTTTTTCGATTTGGGCGATTTGTTCTTCTGAGAGACCAGGGGTCGCGACTAACTTATCGCCTACAGTAAATCCTGTCATTTTTTTTTCTATTTCTTGATAGATATCAAGCCTTTCTTTTAATGGTTGATACGATTATAGCATATTGTTTTGAAAAATGCTCATTTTTAGTGCGGTTTTGCATTATTTCGATGCATATTCTTTTACAAGTTACCTATCAGTAGCAAGATAACGCCAATCGCTATATTGATAACGGTTGCGATGTAAACGATTAGAGATAAGCCGTGTGTGAAATCTGTGATTTGTTGCAATCTACGACGTTTTTCTTTTGTATCGGTTCGCGATAGAGTATTCGCGCCAAATGCAATTACAGCGACTATCATCATACCGACAGCTGCGATATAACTCCAAGGTGATCGCAGTAGTGCAAAAATTAAGATTCCGCACAAGATGCCATCGATCGAAGATAGACTATCGTAGTTTTTTAGAAATTTCTTAATTTTATCTCGCATCACAATTCCTCACCTAGTGCTACAAGTTCACGTTGAAGTGATTCGATTTGGATGCTCGTTGCGAGTTTCGTATGCATAGATTGCATGACAGAAGCTGTTGCTAGGATGTTCAACTCCTTTGCTTTTGCGAGGATTTGTTTGTAGATTTCTGATTTGGTTGAACTGTTCTTGAGCATCGGTACGATTTCTTTCTCAAGTTGATGTTCTGTAGAAATAATCTTTTCAGCATGATAAACAGTGAGCGTTGTCAGTTTACGCAAGAGTGATTTAATGTTTTTGTGTTTCGACATAGTTTTTCCTTTCTATTTGTTTTTAATTAAGTTTTTCAGCTCGTCGACGGAAATAGGTGAATCATTATGATAGGTGTCAATTAGTGCTTGTTTTAATACTTCGAAAATAGCAGGAATAACGATTAGTTCAAATTCATTCACCCAATCGAACCATTTTGGATCGAGTTCGCCTGCGAGACAGTTGATATGGAATTGACGAGCGTACACAACTTTTGTAGTTTTGCTAAAGATTGTAGGTTGTTTCTTAAATTCCCATTTTTCAAGTTTAACGTTATCTGTGACTAACGCAAGTGACTTTTTAGGTTGGGGTTGTGGCGTGAGACCATGGCTTTTATATTTAAAGCCGTCATATTGTTTTGGATCACGTTTATAACTCAAATAATCACATTTGATTAGATAATCTTCGCGGATATCACGTGGCGTCATGTAAACAACGGGGTTTTCGATGATTTTTAATTTATAACCGGTTTCGTTGATAATGTCTGCGAGATATTTGCCGTTAATTTTGACAGCATTGATATAGTCGTCAACGAATTCTTTTGCCATTTCTCGATAGAAACTATCGGTGTTTTCGATATAGATGTTTTGAGTTGCTTCGCTATATTCTAAGTCGAAATCGAATAATCTACGAAACGGCATGACGATATCGATTTCAAGTTTACCACTAAAGAATCGTCCGTAACTCAATGGAGTCGGTTTCAAACGACTAGACATTTTGTTAATAAAGTAATTTTTAAGAATTTCGAGTTCTCGTTTTGAGAATTGATTATCCGACATAGTTATTCCTTTCTACTTGAATTGATCCATTTTGTTCGATGCTTTCCGTTTAGGAAAAGTATGACGGACGTGGACATTTTTGATAAAACGGTCTGTTCGGCATAGTATTGCGCGTCGGGGTGCACGATTTCGTTTTTATTGTAGGCTTTTGTTGCTTGTTCGACGTCGTTACGTCTTCCGAAGCCAAATGTGAGTAGTGACATGTTAGTGCCTTTCTATTTATTCAATAGTTGATCGACATCTTTTTGGTTTTTGCGATCTTGTTCGTCTTGTTGAGCATCTTTCATTTTATCAGGTTCGACATCGGCGATGACTTCGAGATAGAGTTCTTTGAATTCGAACTTTCTTGATTTATGATAAGCTGTTTCTGTTAGAGATCCATCACGCGTTTCAATTTTCGTGATCTTATATGAAGCGTAATCGGGATATTTCTTTGCGTTTTCTGTTTTTGTGATGTGAATATTTTCTTTTAGTAATCTAGCGTTTACTTTGGTTTCAGAGTTGCTTTTATATCCGATTAAGTCGCCATAGACAAGATCATCGTCACTCATTGAATCTTGAACGTCATGATCTTTGAACTTATTTGTAGAGAGTTCATATACAAAAGGGTAGTTGATGTATTCGAAACGCCAATTCACGTTTGAATCATTTGTGTAGAGTTGCTTTTTGGTTGGTTTGATTACGATATTTGAATCGTGTTCCTGTGTAAACGAAGGAGTGATTTTTGGTAAGAAAGACGCCCCTCCTAAAAGTAAAAGTGATAAAAGGCAAAATATCCAGTTTGTTGTGATTAAAATGCTGCGTAGAGGTTTTACTTTTTCGAATAGTAGGTAGATGATGTAAGTTCCGAATATAGCGGTGAAGATGATGGAGACGAAGTTATAAATAGGTATAAGCGAATAATCATTTGGTTCAGGCAATACCCGAAGGGCTACGTCAATGATCATCGTGTAAAAGTCTAAAATTCCTTGTAAAATAGTCGCCATAATCACGCCTCCGTCTTATAAGCACCACTTGCGAGTTGTTCGTTGATGTAATCGGTACAGTCATCTAAATATTCAATGTTAAACTGTAGCGTATCGAACGATTTCGATTCAAGTACGCAATCGCGAAGAATTTTTTCAATATCTGAATAAGTGAATTCTGATGCGAGTGGCAAATCTTCAACGAGTTCGTCTAAGTCTTCGACAAATTGTGCTGTGACTTCAACTCCGAATTCGTATTCGATTAAGTGCAAGAGATATTCGACAACGTCGAAACGTCGTTCGTTCTTGAATTCGATACCGTTGATTGTTGCCAAGAATGATTGGATTCGTTTAATTTCCATAACAATAGTTCCTTTACAGTTAGTTAGTTTTGTCCACGTAATTTTAGTTTAACGTGAGTGATAAGTCCTGAACGAGTTCGTTTAATGCTTCGATGAACTTTTTTAGTGCCTTTATATTGAATTTGGATTCTCATAATAATATTCCCTTTATAATTTATTCAATAAAAAAAGGACTAGAGCTCAGTGCTCTAGCCCTTAATAGGAGTTTCATGACCATGCAATTTGCAATTCGCAAAACGTTGTATCATTGCGCGTACGATGTACGCATAATAGAACATGGATGCCGGTTTAGCCGGCATCTTTTTAGGTTTTGACGATGCCTCTTGCAGATGTTGGTCGTTTGAATGCTCGTCGTTTTTCGGGATCAGAGCCTTTATAATCAGGATTCATAAATCGGACAAGATTGTACTCTGTGATTAAGGGCTCGTCCTTATCCATTGAAGAGCCAACATAAATTGGACTCATACAGGTTTCTCGATTTGCTTTAAACTCCCATGTGTCATTTTGACGCAAGTGGTTTTGCAAATGTTGGAGAAAAACTTTCTTTGAAAAGGCAGACTTTTTGTCACCGTTGTGTTCTTGAGAGTACCATTCGCAATAAAGATCGTATAAAAAGGCAGGTGGTAGAATATCCCACTGGAAGCGATTGTTAAATTCGTTCCAAAATTCAATAGCAGAGTTGTTATCCTCCTTATATTGATCTAGTGCGACATTCGAAGCATTCGGCGTGATAAACTCGGAGAATGGATCTAATTCGAGTGCTCGTTTCAAGACATATTCAAGAACTTCTGTACGATACATATAATCATGTTTAATATATGGACGCTCACCATTATTCGTAAACGAATAACTAAATGGGACGATAATCAAACGTCGATAAAAAGAGTCTGATTTATCGCGCGTCTTAGGGAGCCCGTTGAGCATTTGAATATTAATAGCTTTTACTTGTACAGCTATTGGTTTTTCAAATTTACGGTTAATTAGAATATCGTCGCCTGTGATAACAGCTTTAAAATCTTGAACTGAATCTAAATAGACATCAACCGGGTTTTCGTCAGCAATATTAAGCGTCTTTCCTAACAGTTGTTCTTTCATATATTCATGTTTGAACGCTGGAATAGGAAGTGACGAATAGTTGTCGACACCTACGAGGTTCTTTAACAATTGACCGTACGTACCTTTACCGTTATTGCCGACAGATGAGTAGAAGAATATGGCTTTTGCGTTTACTTGTTTTGGATTGATAACGCTTGCGATAATCTGCCAGAACAGGGTGTTAATTTCATGGTCAACTTTTCCGACAAGACCGCCTGATAAGTCTTCTAACCATGATTCAACATCCCAGTCTGTCCCATCATCGTCATTATGAAGAATAACGTTTGATGCTTGAGGATTGTAGTTAGTTGCAATCTTTGTTGTTGTGACGTGTTCGGGTGTGAACGGTTCAAGTGTTTTTGTCTTTTTATTATAGAGTCCATTTCCTACAGCAATACGGTACGGATCATTTGTTTCAGTGGTACGCTGAGCATTAATACCGATGATACGCATACAAGTTTCGTATTGTGTCTTTGATGTTGAGGGATTGAACTTATAAATAATAGATTCAATTAGATGATTGTCGTATTGATAGGTTCCTTCACGTGGTCCTACGTGGTTGTATACAGCTAAGTCGTACTTTTTTGTGTTTTGTGTAAGTGACAGCTGAACCATTGGGATAAATGCGTGAATGATGAGTGCGATTTCATCTAAGTCGAATTTAAAGAGGCGACCTCGTGTTAAGTCTGGTTGTTTTCCGATACGAACTGCTTCATTAGTGATATGAATTTTACGAAGATGATTCGCTAACGATACAAAGAATTTTAAAATATCGTCTTCTGTTTCAACTAGTACGGGGTCATTATATTCATCGCGCAGGCAGTGAATGGTATCGAAAATGTAGGGGTTGAGATTACTATTGTAGTCTGAAGAACAACGATCGAGAAAGTCTGTATTTAATTGTAAATAGTTAGACATAGAAGACCTTTCTTATTTTTGTTGTTCAAGCCACTCCACTAGTAAATTTCGACCGAGACCGCTAAGCGTGATACGCTTGATATTTGCTTTTTCAGTTAATTCTTGTTTTAGTTCAGCGTCAACGGTAATGACGATTCGTTCAGTTTTATTTTGCATTTTGTAATAGATATTTACGTTCGGGATATCGAACGCCCTTTCTGTTTAATTGTGTAAATATATTATACATCTATTGTGATAATTTGTCAAATATTTTGCACATTTAGCACAAAAACATGTGTTCGTTATGTGTATGTTTTAGACGTTGGCTTTTTAGGCGCATCTTTGAAAAAAAAATATAGAAATAACGAAAAAAGGAGAGCGTTTTGTATAGATTTGGATAGATTTTAGACAGTGTGTCCGTTTTTAGAAATACAGTAGTGGCGCGGGTTAACGCCTGTTTTTCCTATAATTTGATAGGTATTTCTATCCGTTATCCACTTTTTTATATAAAAAAAATTCATTTATAAAATCAATTATAAAATATATAAAATTATATAGGTTTTCATTATTCATTATAAGTTATATTATTTGATATAGTTAGGATTGCGATTTTGAAACGAAATGTCTAAAAAAACAGCTAAAGTGGATAGACGCGAATACGCTTATGGATACATTAATGTATATAAACGTTGATATAATAAGGTTTATTATTTATATTTTATGTTAATAATTATATTATATCTATCCAAATAGGGTTTATATCTATCCTTTTTCGATTAAAATCTATCCGATTTAGTCCATTTTCTATCCGTATTCGTCGAAATCTATATTTTTTTGTGTCTGTTTTTGGATTGTTTACATAATTTATTTCTTTTTATATCGGAAAAAGAAATTCCTTCAACTCCGAAAAACTTTGTCGCTCTAGCGGTTTCTAAAACACTTGTTTTTGTATTTCTTTTTGCGAAGCGCTGAAACGCTTGATGCGTATGACGTTGCGCTGATTATTTCTTTTTTTTGAAAATTATTAGTCATGATTACGCATACGACTTTATATCAAATTATATAGTTTAATATTATACCTTTCGTGAAACACCAACGGGCTCTAGGCGTTTCGTCGTTTTCAAGACCTTTTCAATTATTTCTTTTTTGAAAATGAAAAAGAAATAATTCGATTTCAGAGTGATATTATGCGGTGATTTTAAGTAGACGTTTCAATTAATTGTCTAAACCTTGAGACTAAAATGAGCTGTCTATCCACTATCCACTTTCTAAGTGAAAAAGGTCATTTTCAAAAGATGCGAATCATATTATTTTATATAGTTTCGTTTGCGAATTTTCTATAAGGTTACGTAAAAGTGGATAGACATAGATATCTGTGCATGAGTTTCGTAGTCGAAAACGTTGATTCGACAACGTTCGCACGAATTTTCTTACACGAGTCATCTAAATAGTATCTATCCACTTTCATCGTAACCGAGCCTCGTCAGCGAAGTCTCTTAAAAGAAATTCTATAAAGAAGCAACCCAAAAGAGACTCCTAAAAGATGCACTCAAAAGAAGCACTACAACGAAGCGCGCACTTCTTCGGTCGTTTTAAAGTCAACTTTTGCGTATTGCGTTAAATCGATCTCCATGCGCATGAGCTGTGCAATTTGCTCTTTTACTTTCGCGGTAACGCCCTGTTTAATCGGCATGTGCAAGAAATCACTCATCGTGTCGATTTGCGTCAAGAAAGCGTCACGCGCAAGAATAGACGCGGCTGCAACTGCTAAGTACTTGCTTTCGGCTTTCTTTTCGAATCGCAAGCGATCACTGTACGCGATAGTCTTATTCGAAGCCTCTAAATAGTCACTGTACTTAGATGCGCTTGCGAACTCGTCAATGAGAACGTAATCGGGATTCTCGACCGTTACTTTACCGATAGCGTCGTTGTGAAGAATGGCCATGATTTCCTTAATATGGAGCCCTGACGCGATTGCTTGGTTGTATTGCGCGGGGATAGCTTCACTGACAGCGTATTCTAGTCTATCCTTAATCTGTGGAGCCATTTCTCGAATCTTTTTGTCTGAAATCTTTTTAGAATCACGGACACCCAACTCGAGCAAAAAGTCCACATCAGCCTGATCGCGTACGAATACGGATGCTGTGACGATCCCTCCGAAGTAACTACCATTGCCGACCTCGTCAGAACCAATATAGTTGACAGGCTCATCTACGTGCTCTTGCTCGTGTTCCTGTTCAGTAGGTTCAACAGTTTTCTCAACAGGAATTTCTACCGGTGTGGTTTTCTTAGTCTTTTTCTTGGCAGGTTTCTCAACAGTTTCTGTAACGCTGTTTGCCACGGGCTTTTCTAAGAATTGATTAAGCGGTGCAAGTCTGTCAATGTCACTGTCCGTGAAGATTAGGTAAGGCTGTTCGGTTTGGTGTGTTTCTGCATAGTAATCATTATTGATGATTTTAGAAATAGGCACGATAAAGAGAATGGGGTCGCCACTCTCAATCGTACGGCTTTGAGGTTCTTGCGGGTTGACCCATAAGAAATCCTCTGTAATTTGTTCGCGGTTGTTGATGGTTGCGGACCACGGTTGGTGATTGTAGGAACCGACATCGAGCGCGGTGCCTTTGACGAGAACGATGTCATATTCTTTAAAGTGCATATTAAAAATCCTTTCTGTTTATTGTTATGCTAGGGATGTTCTTGCTTCGAGCAATCGCATATGAAATTGGCACTTGTAGCTCTTCAGCGAGTTTCGTTGCGTCAATCAAGTCCTCATCGTTTGCGAGTTTCTGTGCTGTTTCTAGATATAATGTTTTTGGCATGAGAATCGCTAGAGCTATTTCGAAACAGTTGGGGTCACATACGATGTTCGCAAACGTGACCTTAGACGGGTTTTCGCTCGCGAGATATTTACCGTATTTGATAACGTAGGCTAGTTGGAAGGCTACGTTAACGCGTGTCTCAGGCGTATCTGTTTCAGGCACTGTGACGTGATAGTGACTGTCCTTATAATAAGGAACCGTTTCAGAGTTACCTGTTACGATGACAACATCACTAAATTTATTAGCTATTTCTGTCGAGCTCAAGGGCACCGTTGTTTGCATAACGTCATCGATTGTGATTTCGGTTTGGTTGGTCATAATCGTCCTTTCTGTAAAAAATCCGTGGACGAGCCACGGATTCGAAGTCTTTGATAAGGTTTCTGTTAGAAGCCTTCGATAAGGTCTAGTTTCAAGCCTTTCTGTACGTATGTCGCCAATTTGTCTTCGTTTACGACAAACTCGTCCGTTGTTTCGTCGAACTGTACTAGATCGTAGACTCGTGCGCTAGATGCGTTACCGAGTTTGTTTGAGTGGGTGAACCAGTAGAGGTTTCGAACAGTCATTGATCCGTCAGGACGCGCTGAAGATTGGTCGTTTTCAAAGAGTGACAAGAGAGCTTGTTTGATGTACTCTGCGTCTTCTTCTGTAAAGCCTGTTACTTCTGCGAGATTCGGGCTAATAGACCCTTTAATGACATAGGTAGCGTGTTCTACGTAGTGTTTCATGCCCATTGTATCTGACGAGCGACCGCCTTCTTTTTTCGCTTCCATGCCGTTAGTGCTGCGTGTGATTTGCATACTCGATACGACGATCGGTTCAACGGATTTCGCCATAGTGATCGATACAGGTCCGCGTAGACCGATAGAACGATTCTGATAAGTAATGACTTGTCCGAAGCTTCGCACGTCCATCCAGTATTGACATGATTTTTCAGCGACTTCTTGATCCGTATCTTTCTTATCGAAATAGCTTTCGAAGCGTTTTTGAAGAGATCGGAATTCGTCGTCGATACGGTGGTTTGCTTGTACGAAGATTGCTTGGTTTAAGTCTTGTAAGCGATTGCGGAGTTTGCGTTTGATAGCGACGTCGCTAATGAGTCCGTAACCGTTGGCATCTGTACGAGGCATATTGCCGGAGAGTGGATCGCCGTTAGGATTAGCGTTGTCTACGTCGATGGTGAGGATAAAGTCGATTTTATTTTGAAGAATTGACATCTAGGTTCTCGCTTTCTGATTTTTGATAGAATTGATTAATTTGTCCGTTGTAGCCAAAAATAAACGTGTAATCAAGAGGTTTTGAGAAATTTTTATCTTGACGGTGTTCATCTAAGGCTGTGATGATTGCTTGTTTTTCTTTTTGGAGTTTGATAGCAATACCTGGACTGCGTTTGAAGAGAGCTTCTTCGTAGGATTTGGTTTTGTTTTCGAGCTGGGTCATTACTTTGGTTGGATTCGACGTGTAAGCTGTCCAGAGACGCTTAGCGTTGGTGTCACGATCCATTTGTCCGTCAATGTGGTAATATTTTTGACGTTCGATTAACTCGTAAATAGCGAGTAATCGTCCAAAGAGATATGACCGATTGGTTTCGTTTTGGTCGAGCATTGGGGAGAAATCCTTTCCGTTTGCTTTGTGGAGGACACCCATACTGGTTTCTAAGACGTGTTGCCAGTGATGAGGATATCGTTGAGGTGATTTAATATTGTCTTTCATCTTTTGCGTGATCGATTGCGGGATTGGTTTGCCGTCAATTAAGGCGGATAAGAGTTCTTGATAGAGAACGCTTTGGAAAGCTTCGTTGTCAAAATCAAGATATTGTGCTTTTCGATCAAGTCCAAAGGCGACAGTCAATACGTTTTGAATAGATGGGGTTTTTCTTTTAGCGACGCCCTTATAAGAAGATGTCCATGAATAGTTTTCGATCCATTTATTCAAGTTTTTCGTTAATTGACTTCCAGCTAGTTGGCGGAAGTATTTGAGACTGGTGCGTCCGGGAGCTGTTTTGTTTAGAATGGCAATATTATAAGTCGCTTGGTCGTCATAGCGTTTAACGCCTGTAGCGACTGAGTTACGAATGTTTTTATTGGTTTGGTTCGGTTTGACAGTAGCTGTATCGTTATCAGGAATAGCATCGAATAGGTTTTCAAATGTTTCTGGTTGTTTGAGATCCAAACCGTGGTTGTTGATGAGGTCGTCGTCGAACCAAGTAACCATATATTGATCGCCACCTAACCAGACACCACTGTTTTTATTTTCCAACAAGTATTTAAGCATGAGATGAATCATGTCAGATGTTTCTTGACCGATTCGGATCATGTTTTCTTTTGCGTCTTTTTGGTCTTTGTAGCGTCCTTTATAAGCTTCTGAGTGGTTACTAATAGAAATCAGTCCACTGCGACCAAAGACTGTTCTGTGGTTCTTAGCGATGCGTTGTTTGGTTCCGCTAATCATACACGTATCGAACCATTCAGGATGTTCGATTGCGTCTTGTTGGTTTTGTGCTTCGACAAAGTCAATATAAGACTGATGAAGTTCTGTGTAGTTGGTAACGGATTTATCTTGTAGGTCGTCAAATTGCTCGACAGTGAACTCTAAAAAGACATCGGATAAGTCAATCGATTTAGTGTCGCCTTTATCGGTCTGATAAGACACTGTAAAGTCTTCGATTACTGGGTTGTTATAGAGATTTTTAGCGATATTTTCGATTAAGTGTTCGTCTCGAAGTGTGTTTTTGATGATTGTCAAAAAAGTTGCAACTTTGGAGTCTGCTTGTGCGATCCATTGATCGAGACGTTCAAAGAAGAAGTCATAAAGAGCATTCGTATCGGGACTGTAATTTTTAAACTTATCAACCAGTACATGTGGCGCAAGATTAGCGGTTCTAGTGATAGAACTTTCCGTCACAGGGAAAATGATACGTGCGTCGTCTTCTAGCCATTCGGCGGTACGGAAGGTACCGTCGTTGTTTAAACGAACGTTGATGATGTTTTTATTGGCGCGTTTGTTTTCGTGATAGAGTGGCAGAAGAACTGGACCGTCGCCGTGTTGATCGACGAGGTTTTCTTCTTGGGCTCTTTTGTAGGTTTTCCATAGGGATGTGAAAAAGTCCATGATTACCCCCAAGATTTGTAGATTTTATATTCTTGATCGACGGGCTTGATTTTTGTGCTCGGTTCGCGATATTTAAAACCATTGATCTTATTTGAGATTTCGCAGTCGTTTTTCGATTTGAATGTGACGATTCCGTTTTTCATAACAGTGTTCGTGTAGTGTGCGACAAGAGGCATGCTCTTGTTTTTCGGATAAGAATACGAATGGAAGATAATTCCGAAGTCGATGGTTTCGTTATCGAAGTAGGTTTCGGCGTTGTCGTATTCGTCTTGTGAGATTGCTTCGATATAGCCAACACACTCACGAGTTCCTAAGAAGCTGTCACGACGACCACCTAATTCGAGGGATCGTTTCATGATTTCTTCGTGTTTGAGGCGTTTGCGATCGTCTGTGAGGTCTCCGCGGTTGAAGTCCCATTCGAAGTGGAATTTAATGAGATATTCCACGTCACTCAAATAAGAAATGTAATTCAAGTCTGCTTTGTAGTTACTTAGAAGAGCACGGACGCCGTGCACTTCTGTTTGAATGGGGTTGATGACTTTAACTTCGTCTACGACATTCGTAAACGTAGGTTTTCGATAGACGTTATCGACGATTCCCTCTAAGGCTTGCTTAGTGGGAATGGGATAACTGTATTTTTCACCACCACCTTTAGTGATGGGGTTTGTGAAAAGCGCACGGTCACCTGTGATCCGCGCGTAAAAGAATTTCGATTGTTTGGGCATGAAGCCCTCCTTTCGTTGTGATCCATGCACCTCTATAAGGGAGGTGCGACATTTGTTCTCAGTCCATGGCAAGATATTTCAATCCGCGCACGTTCTGTGACGTGCGATATTCTTTCTGTAATGTATTTTGCTTACTATTCGGCATTTCGATCCACGCACCTTTGTGAGAGGTGCGATAATATATTTTGTTTGATGTTCAAGTTTGGTTCCTTGTACTTATTTCGATCCGCGCAGACGGCATTCCGCCGAATGCGGCAACTTAGAAGCCTAAGTCGCGAGGCGTATCACGATTTCGCGTTCGTGATTACCTCAATTTGCCGTTAGGCAAGACTAGTTCGCGAAAAGTCTTTAAAGTTTGTACTCATGAATGACTGCGCCGTTAGAATAATCTTTAGTGATGCGCTTTGATTGGTCATAGTTAGTGACAGTGGCGTTGACGATAGTGTATTCAGAATCACGTAACCTGGCTTGATTGATAGTTTCGACGACGGTTGCGTCTTTAGAGCAACTGATAGCGAAATCATCTAGTTTCTCAAGTGTTTCTTGCATTTTGAATCGAATGAGTTTGTCAATAAATTTACTGTCAAAATCAAGATCGTCTGGTAGCAGTTTCTGGGTGACGAGATAGTCGTAGACTTCCTGTCTTGATGCGTTACCGAGATTTCGAACGTTGCGAATATCTTTATGAGCGATTAATAGTAGGGTATCGATTAAGTGCTCGCAGCCTGCATTCATCAGAGCATTTGTTGTACGATTTGAAAGACGCATGGCAAGGATGTCTCGTCCGAGCAATTTATAGATAGGATCTAGTGCGCTCGTGTTGTCTAGTTTATTACAGCGTGATTCGAGTTCGTCCGCTAATTTCATGAGTTTTTCGACCTTTTGTTCAGGATCAAACAAGAACGGCGTTAATTCATTTCGAATTTCGAATAAACGTTCCGTTACAATTTGTTGAACGCGTTGCCGTGACGTGTTGTGCTTTTTAGAGATCTTTTCAAACGTATTTCCGATTAGATAACGTTCTCGAATGATTTGACGGTCACGTTGCGGTATTTGATCGATGATTCGTTCAAGTTGCACGAAAAAAGCCTCACTGATAGCGGAGGTTTCATGTAAGTCGTTATATTTGAAAATATCACCGAGCAAGTTATATGGATATCTCGTTAGAGTTGCTTTTTCAGCAATGTCTTCCATGTTTTTCTTCTGAGTCCGATTCTTTGTGAGATCGACTCGTGCAAGAAATTGTTGGTGCCAGGCGTCGATGTAGTCGGGTCTGGCTGCGAATTCGGTTTGGCGTTCCGTTAGGTAGTCTACGGAGACGCCTAGTTTGTTAGCGATTTTTAAAATGCTATTGAGACTAGGGTTATATTTTAGAAAATCTCGTTCAAGTTTGAGGTAACTATTGACGGATAAGCCAACGTATTTAGCCATATCCGGTTGCGATAACCCTAGTTCTAAGCGTAATTCTTTAAGGCGATTAGCCATGGGCGAGTGTCCTTTCGATTAACGTAAGCGGTGATATTTGCGGTGGTTGAGATCACGTTTCTTTTCTTTGGATTCGATGATGTGAGCAGTTGTTTGTGTGTAACGGTCGATGGCGTCAATAAGATTGACGTTTAAGTCTTTCGCTGTTTGAGCTTGAGCCATGATTGATTCTTGTGTCATTTGCGTGATACCACCGACTACGAGGTCTGATGAGCGTTCACCTGAAGTTTTGATTTCAGCGATGATTTCATCACGAATTTGCTCAAGTTTGGTGTTAAGTGTCGCGTCACGCTTTTTAAACATGTCGTGCGTGGTGAGTGCGAAGTAGAGGATGTGCATGGCTGAGCAAAGTGCGACGCAGATGCCCATACCTACGTAGATTAAGGTTACAAAATTATTGGTAATGTTCACGATGGATTCCTTTCTATGTGTGGAATTGGTGCATGATTCGCTCAAAGGTACCGTGCGCATCTTGGTGATGTACGCGTGATACAGAGTTGATTTTCCCGGAAAGACCGATGAAGAGCAAGTCTGAATCGGGATCGGTGTCGATGATTGTTAAGGTGTTGTCGTCGTTTTGATAAACGGCTTCGTTAGATGTCTCTTCAATTAGGCGAAAGCCTTTTTGAAGAATAGCTTCTTTGTATTTTAGTTGGAATAATTCTAAAGAATTCACTAATTGTTCCTTTCTAAGTTTTTGTAATTGTCACGAAAACTGTTCAGAACGTGATATAGAGCTCCTGCAAGGTCGACTCTGAGTTTTGGCGTGTCGAACAAATCGGAAATGAAACCTTCGTTCTTTTCGACTAAGTTCGACAATTCTTCGTGCAGATCTTCGCAGTCTTCTAATAAGTCGAATTCATTAGGAAAACAGTCATTCCGTTCGAAGTAATCGTTGACGTAGTCGATTAAGTCTTCGATAAGCGGATAAGCTAAGCTGTTTTCGTTGATGCCTAGTCGTTTTTGCAAAAATTTATCGTACATTTGGTTGTTGATGGTTTTCAACGTTGTCAATCTGTCATTTGTACGAATTCGATTAGCGATATAATCGATGTCGCTACAATGATTGTAGAAGTCTTCGATTGACGAAATGTCTGTTGTGATAACGTTAAGACTATCACCTGTAATTGTCAAAGTCTTAGAATCACCGTCGAAGATATAACGTAAAAATTCTTGATCGGGATTCGTAATTGTAACGATAAAGATGTTTCCAATTGTTTCTTTTGTTGTAGTCATAAATATTCTTTCTAATTCAAATTGTCTTCGATAAAGATAGTAGATGGCTCGATAGCGGCAACTGTGTACGATTGATTTTTATAGATGGGGTGCTCATCTAGGAACTGAATCATTTCTGTTGCCGATCTCGTAATCGTGACAAATGCATATTGTCGTGGATCTAGATTGAAAAAGAGCCCTAACAATGAGTCTGGATGAAGCTCTTCTAATGCGACGAGCTTTGGAATGATGTCATCTGTTAGAGTAACGGCATTGTGTTCGGCGTCGACAAATGCTTCAGCCTCCTGTAAGATTTCCTCAAAAGAAATCTCGTCCTGATTTCTGTTTAGTTGTTTGTACGTTTCAGATAAGTGTTCTTTTAACATAGCTTTTCCTCCTATGAATTTCAAAGTACAACGCGGACGTGCCTTGGGCGCGTCATCTGTTTTGTATTTTTTTTATTTGACAGGAATTTGATTTTGTGATATAATTGTTATATTAAAACAAAGGGGAAGGACTTTTTATGCATAAACGTAAGTTTACGGTTTTCACTCAATTACATGAAGAAAACAATGCGGATTTGATTGAATATGTTGACGATCGTCGTAAACGTCAGTCTAAAATCATGCGTAAGACGTTTCATGCAATTAAGAATTCTGATAAGTTTAACAAATCAAGTTATAATACGTATCTTCAAAACGAATATGGGATTATGAAGAGGACGGCGGGTTCTATTATTTCAGATGCGCAGGGTCGTTTGAACGCTTTGAGGGAATTAAAAGTTTATGAAAAAAGACAGCTTGAGCAAAAAATTGAACATTTGGAAAAGAAAGTGCTTCCGAAGCTTGTTTTAAAACTTAACGACTATATAGTCCAATTAAATAATAAGCAGAATGTTTCATTAGTACGACTTCGAAATCTTCGACATAAAATTGTTTCTAAAAAGAATAAACTGAATCAATTAAAACAAAAACTCGATAATGTGACTTATCAAATTGAATCAGGACGTTTAAAATTGTGTTTCGGAACCAAATATTTATTGAAGCGTGATTATAAACGTTTTGTTGCACAACGAGACAGTCAAATGTCATTTGTCGGTTCGAAGTCAGAAACAGCTCAAAACAATATGCTTCAATTAAGTTATAATTCGAAAAACAATCAATTCGATATTCAATTGCGAAAAGACTTTAGTGAATTTAAAAATGCCAATGACGAAGACAAATACGTTTACGGACGCGTTTATTTCCGATATCATAAATCTGAATTGGTTTCGATTTTGCGTCAAGGCTATAGTCCTCTTAGTTACAAGATCATTAAAAAGCGTAATCGTTTTTACTTGTATTGTACTTTTGAGATCCACGTTGAAGATGACGAATTTTTGACACGTTCGTCTTATGGAACGATTGGTCTTGATTTTAACAAAGGTTTCGTTACATTATCCGAAACCAATAAGTATGGTCATCTTCTACGAACGCAAGTCTTACCTTATCGATTTAAAGCTGGTTCTAAGACAACAACAGATCTTCAAAAGTTAGTAAATGATGTTGTCGACATTGCGCTTCAAACAGGTAAAGATATCTGTATTGAAAATTTAGATTTCAAAAAGAAAAAAGCTCAAACAGAATCAAGACAAGGTCCTAAATACAACGAAATGTTACACTCTTTAGCCTACCGTCAGTTTAGCAATTTTGTTGAAGGTATTGCCTTTCGAAATCTAGTTTATGTAAGAAAAGTCAACCCTGCGTGGACGTCTTGGTTGGCGAAAGAACGTTATTGTCCACGAATGAAACTCAATGTTCACGTCGGAGCTTCATTCGTTATTGCGAGACGTGGACAAGGTTTTAAAGACACCTTCAAATAAGTTCTTTAAACAATCAGCCTTATAAAGATGTATGAACGCAAGACAGTTTGGCATCTCCCTTTAAGGCCTTGTTCAATTAGAAACTTCAATGACAAGTCTTATTGTGTGGCGTTAGTCGAAATGGGATGAATTGAAGTGGAATAGGCTAACCGTTAGGCCTTGAATTGAAAAATTCTAAAATTGATCTCAAAGGTTGTGTTTTTGAGTAACGGCGCGTTTTTCTTTTGCGAAATACACGTAAATGTGGTATAATAGTTGTAACTTCAATGAAAGAATTACAACATGAAACAATTATCAGATTATGCTATTCAGTCTATTATTAGACGAACTTTTAACGATGAACTATTAATAAAAGCGATAGCGTCTGCCGTCGACGAAGACGACGATGCCTATCAACTCTTCTATAGAAATCCCTATAACTTCATTCGTTTACTAAAAAACTATAAAGTTACTTATAACTTCTCGAAAGCGGACACTATAGCGAAGGCATTTGGATATAGCCCCGATAGCGAAGAACGTATACGAGCCCTCTTATACTATGACTTGAATACGATGCTTAGCGACGGATCAACTATCGTGGATGACTACCACGATCTCGTGCATTGCACTGTCAGTCATGATCCTGTAAATTTAACATTCGATAGAGTCGAAGCCGTTATGCGCGCGGCTCGGGGCCTTGAATTGCATGAGGATTCCGTTCAGTTTGCAAAAGAGTCCTACTATGAAGAAACTATTGCACGTAGCGTGGTCGATCGTATGATGGTAGACACTGTCGAGTATGACGATGAAGATATCGAGCAAGCTATTGCTGAAGTGGAAACGATGCAAGAAATTCGATATGATGATTCTCAGATCGATGCGATTAAGTTTGCTGTACGGAATCCTTTTGTGATTTTGACAGGTGGTCCCGGTACAGGGAAAACGACTACGATCAATGGAATTATTCACGTTTTAAAAATCCTTGAACAACCTCGCATGATGTTGATGGCCCCGACTGGTCGCGCGGCAACTCGCATGACGGAAGCGATCGGTGAAAGAGCGTTTACAATTCATAAGGCGTTGTCAATTCCAGTTTACGCCACGGGAGATACTGTCTTCGGTGATAATTCTGACGATGATGCTGAACCGTATACCTATGACTTGACAGTCGTTGACGAATTCTCTATGGTGGACGTCGGTTTAGCTTATCACATTTTTAGTCGCGTTCCGACATCTAGTCGGTTGATTTGTGTCGGAGATGTCGATCAGTTGGAACCTGTCGGACACGGTCAAGTTTTGTTCGATTTGATGCAAAACGACAGTGTGCCTGTTGTGCGGTTATCAGTAGTGCATCGACAAGGAGAAGGCTCTATGATTTCTGAGTTGGCACGTTTAGCCAACAATGGAGCGTTTCCTGCGGTCATTGGTGAGACGGAGCAGACTTATTTCCGACATATGTATGCTGAGCAAATCGATAACGCAATTGAAAAAGACTATTGCGCCATGATTGATAGCGGTAAATTCAAACCAGAAGAAATTCAGATTCTCTCGCCCGTGCGTCAAGGTTTGGCGTCTGTTAAGAGTCTCAATGAACGAATTCAAGTGTATTGGAAGTCAAAAGGCGAATTAAGCGCAGAATTCGTTTATGCGAATGGCTATCAAATTCGGGAAGGTGATCGTGTCATGATTACGACATCGCTTCCGAATGAAGGTCTCGTAAACGGTGATATCGGTTATGTGTTACATATCGGTGCTCGTGAAATTGTAGTCGAAATCGGTGGTGACTTGTTTAAAGTGCCTAGAATTCGTGCGAATAACGGTCGTAAATATTTCCCGTTAGAGTTAGCCTATGCGATCACAACGCACAAATCTCAAGGTGGAGAGTTTCCGTTAGTGCTCTATGCCTTGCGTCCAGGCGTTGATTACTGGGCCAAACGAAATGCGCTCTATACGGCGATTACTCGTGCCAAGAAATATTTAGTCATGTACGGTGACGTTGATACCTACGTAAGAGTTGCTTTACAAGAGGGAAATCGTAGGAAAACACGCTTACAGTGGGCGTTATCAGAAGCTTTGGAAAATGCACTTTTCATTTCGTACGATTTCTGATATAATGAGTTTAGACTTTAATATACTTTATTTATATTAGGTGGTATCCATGGTAGATTATACTCGAGAAATGCGTCGCGGACGAACACTTCAAGATCGTGAACGCGAATTGCAACCAATTAACAAACAGTTAGACGATGAGCGTGTAATGATTAAAGATTATACGCACGATAAAGTTGTAGCAGCACGCGCTGCGGGAGAACGTCCCTTTGATTTGGAACGTGAGCGTAAGGTTTCTGCTGTCATGAAGCAAGAGCGTGAGAAAGTAATTGAACTCTTTGAAGAAGAAGAGCCACAAGAAGTTCTTGATGAGTCTCTTCAAGTGGAGCTCGATATCCAAGATCAAATTGATGAAGAGGAAGAAGAAGCAAAAGAGCGACTTCGTGCTTTTGAGTTGATTGCGGAAATGCGTGCGCAAGAAGCGGCTGAAATCTTAGCGAAAGAGCGAGAAGGTCATTCTATGAAAGATCCTAGCGCTGTGTTGAATAAGCAAATTGGGAAATCAACTAAAGCCGTTGAAGAATTCCGAAAAGAAATCGAAAAAGATCTTCCGAATGTTGATCTCGATAAAGTAGTTCTTCAAAAAAACGGGAAAGTGCCTGATAAGTTTGCGATGCTTGAGAAACCTCGCAAGAAAACCTTGCAAGAACGTTTGCGGGAAATTGAACGAGATCAAGAGAAACAAGCCGCTGAGCTCGATGAACTTCAGCGAGACAGCGATGAATTTTCTCTATAATGAAAAAGCCTCGATTGAGGCTTTTTTAGTGCTTCAGTAATAGTTCTGCCTTGTAGCGTTGTTGGCATCGTTTGAGATCGAGCTGTTCTTCGTAGACAACTGTGTTTGAACTACTAATTAGTTGTTTTAGAGCTTCGAACTGGGACGCATTGGAACTAGCTCGTTGTTGTTTAGGACTATCAACGATAGTTGTTGCGAGAAATTCTTTTGTTGTGAAAAACGGAAATTGAATTCCTGGGAATTCTGCTTTTAAGCGCGATGCAATGTCAACTCCGGAAATGTCTAAGTCACCGTGATAGAGAATGGTTACGTTGTTATCAAGCAACATCTGTATAAGTTGTTTAACGGCGCGATTGGGTTGTCCACTTGAGATGATAAATGGAAAGTCATAACCGTCACGGAGAATACGGGTAGCCGTGTTCTGATTTTCAAACATCCAAACGACCTTGATGTCTAACAATGTTTGTTGATCGAGTGTCAATAAAGAGACGCCTGTGAAATTATTCGAAAACACGCCTTTCGACCAGACGGAAATAGAGGCAATATTGTCAATAATTCCATGTGGTTCTAAAGCTGTTGATTGGTATGTTTGATTAAGAAACTCGTCTAGTTTTCTACGGAGACTTTTTCCAACATCTAGTGCATGTGTGTCGTTAAAGTGTGTAAGTGCGTATTCGGACAGAGTCTGATTTTGTCCTTTTGGAAAGTTTGTCATGCAATTTCCTCGTAAATCGGTCCACCGAAAGATTGAACAACAGGTCGACCATTAAGATTAATCCGTTGCAATTGCAAGGTCGTAGATCCTGTAGAATTGCTTACGATAGGTAATGTTTTACCTGGCGTTGTTGCAATGAAGAGGTCGCATAACTCATAAATCTTTTCAAGAAGCAAGGCTGTTTGTTCGTTATCGACTGGGGCGAAGGCTTCGTCCATGAGAAGAATGCGAGGTGCATCTGAATTCATTTGACTTTGAACGATTTCAAGAAGTGCAAACATCGGAATGTAGTAACAACGAACACGTTCTCCGGTTGAGAAGGAGTTGATAGCTTGCGTTGTCAATGGTTTGATTTCTTGGTTGTTATCACGCTCGTAGAACATGGTTAAGTCGTACCAACGACGCGGTTCGATCTCGGCGAGCATGTATTCAATAATATCGTCAGGCGTAATGTCTGGATTTTGTAATTGCTGATGAATACGCTCTTGTAGTTGATCGAAGAAGTTATTGTAGTGTTCTTGATCTTCGAGTGTGTTTAAGATGGCTTGACCTTGATCTGAAATAGATGATTTTGCAGAAAATTGTAAGTGCGATGGATTACTACGGTTCATGTTTGCTACGAAAGCGTCGACGTTTTCTGAAACATGTTCGTTGACTGATTTCAATTGATCGCGCAAGATTAAGCGGAGACTCTTTTCGTTGTTTTCGAGAAGTGTGGTTGCATTTTGATTGGCTGAATCAATAGCTTCTTGTAAAGCATCCATTCTTGCTTTGAGTGAATGAGTGAATCCGTTTTCGTCAATGATTTTTGTAACAGTCAAACTGTTTAGTTGTTGTTTTAAATCTTTAGTATGTGTTGATTTAGGAACGTCGGGGAATGTGAGACGTTCTGATTTGCTATTGATTTGGATCTCAGTCGTATCAATTTTTTGAAGTTCTTCCGAAATAGAATATTCATCGATGCGAATATTGTTTACGATGTTCTTCGATTGCGTCAGAGCGTCTTGGAATTCAGATTGATAACGATGAAGATTGTTGTATTCATCGTTTTTAGATTTCAATTGTGTTTCGATTGACCCGTATTGACGAGTAAGGTCAAGGTGACGGGCGTTTTCTTCGTTATATACTGCGGTGAGTGCTTCCTCCTCGTCTTTTAGATCTTGAAATTGTTCGTCTGATTTTAACTCTTCGATTGTGTTTTGTTTATCAGCAATTTCTTGATTTGTTGTATCTAGTTTAATTACGAGTTCTTGGTTTTTATCTACGAGAAAGGCTTGTTCTTGATTCAATTCTTCGAGTCGAAGCGATAGACGATTATGTTCTTCTTGCAAGCGTTGATTTGCTTCGTACTGTTGTACTAGTTTTAAGCAATCGGCGTGAGAGTAGCCTTGAACTTGGGCTAAAAGAGGATTGTTTGAAGCGGTTAGATTTGCTTGTTTTTCTTTAGTTGTGTTCAAACTTTCTTGTTTTTGATTGAATGCTTTTTGTAATGATTCTAATGAGTTTTGAGTTGATTGTAGTTTTTCTTTTAGCTCATTAAGTGATTCGATTTTGTTTTTGATTTTGCCAATGTTATTTTTAAGATCGGAATCTTTTTGTTTATTTTCTTTAATCAGATCGCTAAGTTCTTGACGTTTGATTTCGCGTGCTTTTTGGCGGTTGTACTCGCCAATATATGTTACTGGATTATTTTTATCAGTAACAACACGGATATCTTGATATTCTAGACCGTTATCCGACAAGTAAACGTTTTCGAGGAAACGTTCAACTTGTGGATTGCTTGTCTTTAAGTAATTTGTTAGCTTTTGCATAAAATTGATCCTTCTGTGATAGAGTCAGCTGTCACGAGTAATTCGATTAAGCCTGCTTGACGCATGAGGTTTTCGATGCGACGTTGTTCGTCTTCAGAGACATTGTCTTTGAAGTCGATTTCTTTATAAAGTGGTCGAGCGTTAGTTGCAACAAATGATGTAGATGGTTCAGTTGTGTTTTGTAATTTTTCGAACTCGGCAACATATGCATCTGTTTCTTGTTTTAATAGTTTCACTTCCGATAAAAGACGAGAGTGTTCTTGGATGAAAGCATTTGATAATTCGTCTATTTCACTAGGTTCGATAGACCATTGAGATTGTGCGGTTGCGTATAATTCTTGACGGTCTTTTTCTGTGTTTTCGATTAGTTCTAATTGGCGTTCAAGATCTTGTTCTTTTTCTTGGATTTGAACGGTTAGACGTTGACTTTCTTTTAGATAATTTTCGTTTTCAGTGAAGGCTTGTTCAATTTGAGACCATTGTTCAATATTAAATGGAAGTTCGGGTCGAGGTGTTTCGGATAATGATTGAGTGTTTTTGCTAAGTTGATTTGTAAGGTTTTTAATCTCATTATCAATTTTAGACAAACGGGTTGTTGTTTCGGATTGATCTTTTTCAGTGTTTGCTTTTGTGTCTGACAAATAACGAAGCTCTGTCTCTAATGCTTGAATTTGAGCATCGATATTGAGGTTTTGAATCTGACTTTGGACGAATTGTTTTTCTTGTTCAATTTTTGCTAACTTGTCTTCGATTTCAGACCGTTCATTTTCGTTTTGTTCAATTTGGATTTCAAGCGATTGAATTTCTTCATCGAGACCATCTAATTTTTGTCGGTTCTTATCAGATTGCCGTTCCATATCAGCAATGATGGCGTTTAGTTCAGTGATTGCTTTTTGGTTTGCTTGAGAGACAATATGGCGTTCTTTTGCAATAGCTGCTTTTTCTTGACGCAATTTATGAATTTTATTTTGTTCATCATTGGCTTTGATTAATTGCTTGCCGTAGGTCGTTAATTGTTGATTGAAAGCATCATCGTTTGTCAGGCTTGGCAGAACCTCCTTTACTTGATCTAACAAGTCTTCCATGTTATAGGTGCTTTTGTCATTGTTAGCGTTGATGATAGAAGGACTTGTGATTTTATTAGAGATCTGAATGAGTGTTTTGAAATTATCGAGACTTGTTTTGTAGATAACGTGCGCGACATATTCTTGATAAGACTTGATCGAAGAGAATGATTCAGCGATAGCGTTTACGCGTTCGAATTCATGAAGCGATAGTGGTTCGTCTTGATCATCTAAAAATTGGACATTGTGTCCATTTATGATGTATGCTCGTTTTGTTGTCGCTGATGTTGCTTGAACGTAGGCAGTTACGATTGTTTTAGGTTCGTTATTGATGTACATGCAACCATAAATATATGTCGGTTGATTGTTTAGAATATCGCTTAGTTTACGGTTATTCTTTTGTCCCATATTGAGAGATCGTTGAAGATCTAGTGTGAACAAGGCTGGATATAAGGCGGTCATTAACAAGGTTTTACCGGTACCGTTTGTCGCTTTGATGACAACGGCGTTACCGTGTACGTCGATTTCTTGTTGAGGATAATCGACAAAGTTAATAACGCCCAATTTTGTAATTTTTTGCATAAGTTTTTCCTTTTAGGTTGTGATGTTGATTGACGGTAAGTCGTAAGTTTCGATGACGTTCAGAACGTCTTCTTCTGTGAGTGATTGTGTTTTATGGATTGATTTTTCGATGAAAGAATCAAGCGTTTCGTTATTTTGATAGTTACGCATAAAGTCAATAGCTACGAGATGCGAAGCTTTGTTCCGTGGGAATGCGTAGATATCATTTTTGCTGATTAATCGAACAATATCGCCATTGACGTAGACTTCGTAACCGGCTTCGTCGTTAGAATATGGTTCTAGTTGTCTGCGAACATCTGTGATCGATACGTTTTTCCAGAGATTTTTGTGTTCTAACTTATTCATTGATTGATGAGTGAGCAGATATTGAATAATCTTTGTGATGTTCGACAATGGTTTTTGAGATGTTTCGCCGAAGTAGATGGACGGATTGTTCTTTTTAACAACGACTTGATATTTATTACCGTTTGAATCGTATTCGTTTTCGATAGAGATGATTCGATCGAGTTCTACTTTCTTGATAACCTTCTTGAAAATCAGATCACGGTTTTGATCGATATCTGGTGATGCTGCAAGTACTTGGGTCGCGAGTGTCTCCATGGGAATTATTGCGTTTTTTGCCTCAGAAATAAGAGCAACTAGCACAAGGAAGTACATTCCGTATTCGAAATTCGAACTAAATGTTGTCTTATGTTGATCCTCATCGGCTAGTTGTAATTTGAATGCATTTGATGTTTGAACAAGCTCAAGACCTGTGTCTTTATAGAGTTGTTCTTTAAAGTGACTGAAGCATTTTTTAAGCAGAGAATAGTGTTTATCTGATTCCTTGATGCTGTTCGTAGTCAGCAATTTTTGCAGTAAGGTTGGCGATTCTTCTTTCAGTTTTTGTAATATGTGATTGGATAGCATTGTTTTGGATAACCTTTAGTGAATAGTTTGGGATGGTAAATCGCGCCGTTTTACGATTTGGTAATGTTGTTTCAATAACAGTATTTTTATTAGACGGAACAGTTTTGATGCATAAGCTTTCAGGATCATTGAGTGCATCCTCTGATCCGCTATTTAAAATAGCTTGTCTAATTGCGAAATAGGAGTCATTGTCGTAATGATTTGATGTGACAGGCGATTGCATAATTTTAGAATGCAGTTTCAATGTTTTTAACTGTTTCGACAAACTACGAACTTCTAATTTGTCCATTTCGTACTGTTGCTCTTTTTTATTGATTTTTGGCTTGACTTTTGGTTCAGGTTTTGCATCAGGCATAGTCATAATGATGTCGCGACCGTTGAGTGATGCGATACTATTTGTCGTGATGTGATGAATTGTTTTGTTACTCATTAATCTATTGAATTTCTCTTCACATTTTTCAACGGATGGTTCGTTAAAGAATTGTTTGGCGAGATCAATTAGCAAGCCTTTGGTTTCCATGTTTTTATGGATATCTTTTAAGTAGTCATTAATTTGCGTTAAGATCTTTTGGACGTCTAGTAGTTTTTGTGTATAGTTTTCGTAGACGCCGTTTTTTGTAATTTGATCGACAAATCGGTTGACGTTGTTTTTGATGCGTTCAGCTGTACTGTCATTTGTTGTTGCACCTTCAATGTGATGCGCGATGTTTTTGTAGAAGTGCGATGATTCAAGATTTTTTAATTGATCAAGACGTTCTTTGATGGTTTCGCCTTCTTTTAGTAAGACGTTTAGAATATCGTTTGAGACAGAGCTGAATTCTTTGATATGCTTTTCAAGTTTATCAATGGCGCTGAGCAGTGAATCATCATTGCGAACTTTGATAAGCTCTGTGTGAAGACGACGTGCGCTATCACGTAAATGATTTAGTTTAGCGTCACTTCGTTGATAGAAGTTACCTGATGTATCATCTAATAGGAATTCGTAAGCGTCTTTGATTAGTTCAGGATTGTCTGAATACAAGAAGTTATTCAAGTGATTAACGAATTTCTTGAAGTCACCAATGCTAAGTTGGACGATAACGGTGTCGTTGCTCAATGTGGCAAGACTGATGATTACACGATACCAATTAGTCCCTTTAGTGCTGAGTTGATAGTTAGATTGTTTGATTACTGTTTCCTTGGTCAATCCAAACGCTCGGGATTGATCATATTCGATAAGTCCAAATGAATCAAGTTGTTGAATAACGTGACTGTTTGCTAGGTGCTTGATTTGGTCGTACGAAGCGGATCCGTGATCGTAAAGCATTTTAAGCAATTGTTGGACGTTTTTATTGGAGGAAACATATTTAATGGGATCCCATTGTTCCATAGTTTTTCAAATAAAAACAACCCCGAACGTGGATTTGTCGGAGCAGTTAATCCTTTCTAAAATGTAATTTTATCTAGTTTTTGATCCGTTTCTTGTGCTTTGTGGAATTCAACGCTTTCGATATAGTCGATATCGAAACGACGTTCCCACAAATCCAAATAAGATTCAATATTATTTTTTACTTTAGTGTATTGCTGTGAGAGAATTTCATCTTGGAGACTCGCACACACAATATCGTTATAGAAGCGTGTTTTGTTGTCAACTTGGCCGCGAATGTTTGCGACCACATAGAGGAGAGGACGGGATTGTCCTGTAGCGTTTGTCATAAAAGTTTTATTCCTTTGCGAAGTTTATTGTAGTTTTTGCACTTTTAAAAAGGCGTTTTCACGCCTTCGATTTGTGATTGTTTCGGACAAGTGCGGATTCGATAACGAAGCTCTCGCAAATTGCGAGGCTCGTAATAGACAATCCACAATCGTACGAAATCTAAATATTCTTGTTTAGTCATTGTTATTTCACCTTAGTGATGACGATCCGCGATTCTTCTTTGCGTTTTGGCGCATAATAGATCACGGCAGAGACGTCTTTGTCAGGAGTTACGTTCACGAAGAATTCGCCTTGGTCATCATAATAATGGCATTTTTTGAGAAGCGGATCAAGTGGATTTAAGCCGTTCAATTGTGATTGCATATCGTCACTGACCTCTCTTAATAGAATGTCAACGGCTGCGAAGAGACCCTCTTGCAAGTTTTTCACTTCTTGTTCCGATTGATCCGGCAGAGTCATGGTATATGTCATTTTTAAGATCCTTTATTTAAGTCTGCAATCATGCGAGCTCTGTCAACGAGTTCGTGTTCATGAGTTGTTGTTAAGTTTTCTGTATCGAGATAGAAAGCGTTCGTCAGCGAAGCAGGTAGATACTGTTGTGGTGTATAGTGCGCGTTAAAGTCATGTGGATAGTTATATCCGACGACGCCCATCTTATCAGCACCTTTATAGTGTGCGTCACGAAGATGTAGTGGAATCGTTGTATCGATTTCTGGATCGTTAATGTCTGCGATTGCACGGTCAAGAGCCATGTATGCGTTATTCGATTTAGGACTCAGCGCTAGTTCCACGACAGCCATCGCTAAAGGGATACGTGCTTCTGGAAAGCCGGTATCTCGTGCGACGTCAATAGCATTTTTCGTTAGAGTGACAGCTGTCGGATTTGCGAGCCCGATGTCTTCAAAGGCAATGATAGAGAGTCTGCGACAGATTCCTATCAAGTCTCCTGACAGGATTAGACGCGCGAGATAGTGGAGGGATGCGTTCACGTCACTACCTCGAATGGATTTTTGAAAGGCAGACAACAAGTTATAATGTTCGCTACCATCTTTATCGCCAGCTAGGACTTTCTTTTGGAGGATTTCTTCCATGATTGGCGTAGTGATTGTCACGGTGTCTTGATCGACAGGTGTCGAGAGAATGGCTAACTCGAAACTATTAAGTGCTTTTCGAACGTCGCCATTCGAGTTATTTGCAATAAACAAGAGCGTATCTCGTGACACGTCGACTTTATAGTCTTTTAGAACAGAATCTTGTGTTAGAGATTTTTCAAGAAGATCTGCAATAGCTTCAGCTGTCACGGATTTAATCTCTAGTAATGTTGCACGAGAACGAATGGCGGGGTTAATTGAAATGTATGGATTTTCGGTTGTTGCGCCGACGAGGATAATTTGACCGTTTTCCGTATAGGGTAATAAAAAGTCTTGTTTTGGTTTATCTAAACGGTGAATTTCGTCAAGAAGTAAAATTACAGGTTGTTTTTCTGCTTCTTTGGCGATGGTTTGTAGTTTTTTCTTATCGTCGGTTGACGCATTGAAATATTCAAATGGGATATTGAGACTTCCCGATAAGGCTGATGCCATGGATGTTTTTCCGGTTCCGGGTGGTCCATATAGAATAATCGAAGACATTTGTTTCGCTGCGACCATTCGTCCTAGAATTTTATCGGGAGCGGTTAAGTGTTCTTGACCGATAACGTCTTCGATTTTCTGTGGACGCATACGCGTTGCTAAGTTAGACATGATGAGTCCCTTCTAGTTGGTTTCGTGAGCGTGACGACCGTCGTAATAACCGCTGTTGTAGCCTGCTTCTTTTCCATCGAAAAAGCCATCTTTTTTACCGTCTTCGTAACCGCTATCATAGCCTTCATCTTTGCCTTCGCTATAACCATCGTCATAGCCTTCGTCTTTTCCGTCGGCGTAGCCTCGATCATAACCTTGATCGTAATTGTTTTGTAGTTCGCAATCAATGGATTCGTTTGAGACGAAGTTGTCGTCGATATGTTGAATGATTCGATCGAGACCTTCTTTTGTGATTTCTAGGTTTTGTTCAGTTGTGAGATCTTGGAGTAAATAAATAAGCCCCTCGAATTCTGAATCGGGGTTTTGGATTTCAAATGATTTCAAATATTTCATGTTGTGAGTTTTCCCTTCTAACAAGTGTTTCGAAAAAGAAAATGGTCAACGTCGTGGACGTTGACCTTTTGGCTTTTATTTAACGTATTCGTTCATGTATGCTTTAATCGAATCGTTTGTAGCACGGGCATTTCTACCTTTACTTGTTTGGTTTAAGTTCCCGTTTGAATCGATATAAATTGGTGTAGACATATTTGTTGTTACGTTGTAGTTTTTCAACGTAGCTTCGTCAGTGAATTCTACAGTGAAGTTATGATGTTCTTGTTGATTGAACCATTCTAAAAATTCTTCTTTGGTTTTTTCTCCGTTGACACCTGGTGCAACGAGAATAGCTACATCGAAGTTTTTATCAGGGTCGTTTGCAAGTTCTTCGATGTCTTTCATACCGTTGACACTTGCTTCATTTGTTGAGTTGAAATACTCAACGTATTTTTTACGTTTTTCTGTTTTAGCGTTGTCGACTAAGTTTCCGTTTGCTTGTTGATCCGGATTTGTTGTATCTGTGACGTTGATAGCCGGAGCTTCTTTTAATTCTTTGTTTTCAACGGCTTTTTTAGCTGTTACCGGTTTAGTTTCTTCTACTTTTGATTTAGATGACCCTCCGCAAGCAGCGAGTCCGATAAGGCTTGCGCCTAAAATAGCTAGTGTTGTGATTTTTTTCATTTGATTTCCTTTCTATTCTTCGGGGAATTGTCCATCTTTAATAAGATCGTGGGCTTCAACGACAAGGTCTGTATCTTCAACTAGAATATGCGCGAGCATATGTACGCGTAATTCGTAAGGGATCATATCACGTTGTTCAAATAAGAGATGTGTGAGAAGACCAATGTTTCCTGATAGAATAACGTTACCACTATTAGGTGCTTCGGCTTCATAAAGGTCGCCGTCGACTCCGACATAAGCGAAGTGTTTGTTTTCAGGATCTTTTCCGAATTGGATTAGTTGCTGTACAGTTTGAGCGACAAGTTGTTGTTTTTGTTTGTTTTCCTTGTTCATTAAAAGTCTACTTTCTATTAAGATATCCTTATTTTATCACATTTTTTTAATTCTTGCAAAAGTTAGGTGCGATTTTTTCTTTTGCATTTTGCACGGAAATGTTGTAAAATAGTTGTAGATTAAATGAAAGTGAGACAGAATTAGATGACAGTATTTGCACCACGATTTACGTCACATGACCCACAAGTAGAAGAATGGTGGGAAAATCAACGTGTGAAATCAAAATCGTTAGAATTAGCAATTAAGCTTTTGGTGAAGCAATATGGAACGGTAGATATTTATGATGCCGCGATTGAATCTTTGACTCGATCAGCCGGCGTTGTTCCTGTAGTACAAACGGAGCCTGTTAAAAAAGAAGTTGCTCCAAAAGTGGAAGATAAGCCTAAAAAACAGGTGAAAAACGAACCCAAGCAAGTTGTCGCAAGTGAACCAACGCAAATTGACCCGCAAGAGTTGATTGCTGCGAGCGAAAAACCAAAAGCGCCTGCTAAAAAGGCATCTCCTCAAGAATTAAGTCCTGACGATATTCTTGCAATGATGAGTAATCAAGCTGGTTCATTGTAGTTTCAGACCTGAGGGGTCGTTATAATTAATTTCAAACCTGAAACGAATTTGTCACTAAATTGAAATATTTAGTGACTATTTTTTTTGATATACTATAAGATGCTAAGAATTAAAGAAAAGGAAAAGTAGAATAGAATGATTAAGAAATCAGTAGTAAGTGGATTAATGTTATCAACGTCAGTGCTTGGAATTGCAGGGTGCTCTGTACCGCAAAAGGAAGCTGTATCGAATAACGCAGAACATGTAACGGCTAAAGACCCCGCAAGCGAAGTTACGACAAAATTGGCGTCTAGCGTTGCATCTCGTCCGGAGCAACCTGTATCGACAACATCTCAAGAAACAGTTGTACCGATGACACAAGCGCCGACAATTTCAGCAGAAGCCTTGAAACAAGACGTTGTTGCAGAGCCTGTAGTTGAGACAGCGAAACCGGTAGAAACTGTTGCGAATAATGCACCGGTTGTTGAAACGAATACTTATCAAGCGAAACCTACTTTTGTAGAGTTGTCTGCACCGAAAGTGGTTGCGCCGACTGTTGAAGCAACGGTTAATACAGCTGTTGAAAAACCGGTAGAGGCTGTAAATGCATCAGCTCATAACGAAGTTGTTGAAAAACAAGATGTTGTGAAAGATGAAAAAGCTACAGTTGAAGCAACACCAGCTGTAACCGAAAACAAACAAGAAGTTGCAACAGAAGAATCTGTGCAACCAGCTACAGAAAAACCTGTAGAGCCAGTCTCTAAAGAAGAACCGAAAGCGGAAACGGTTGAGAAACCAGCTGAAGTGTCTGAACCAGTTGTATCACAAGCGCAACCAGTAGAACAACCTGTCGCAGAAGCACCAGTTGTCGAGGAAAAAGTACAGGAACCTGCGCCAACTATCAAGCCAGAAACTCGCCAACATCCGCAATATAATTCGGATGCGAGTTCATATCCAACGGGTCAATGTACATGGGGTGTTAAAACAGTAGCTCCTTGGGTTGGTGACTATTGGGGTAATGGCGGACAATGGGCTGAATCAGCCGCGCGCGATGGATTCCGTACAGGCAATACGCCGGAAGTCGGTTCCGTTGCATCTTGGGATGATGGCGGATACGGACACGTTGCCTATGTCACTGATGTAGATCCCGCTACGGGTTACGTTAAAGTGCTCGAAGCGAATTATAATGGTGATCAATCAATTGGTGATCATCGTGGATGGTTCGATGCGTCTAATCCGACATGGGGAACTGTGACATATATCTATCAAAATTAAGAAGCGATATCGCTTCTTTTTTTTCGGTCTTGTTTTCTATAAAAGAATATGGTAAAATTAGGCTATTAAGAAAATTTTAAGTAAAGGACGATTTTACATGTTAAAAGAAACGTTTAAAATGCACAAAATTGGGAAACATTTAGTGAATGTTTCCATGCTTAGTTTAGCGATTGCGCCTGTTGTTGGTTCAGCCTTAGCACCGGCTACGGTGTTGGCTGCTGAGTATAAATCAGGTCAAGCGGGATCAAATAAATTAGAATTTACGACTAAGAGCTCTACGTCGTCAACTAGCACGAAAGCTCATGAACCTATGGATTTGATTCAAATTATTGATTTGTCGGGTTCTGTATCAGATGGTGAGTACAAACAACGTAATGGTGTTTCTGGTGCTCGTAAACGTCAAATCAATGATATGATTTATGTGATTGAACATCAATTAACGGATCAAGACCACGTAATGTTGGCGTTTTATGGAACAAACAAAGGTGATTCCTACACTGTTGGTGGTCAAGATGGTGGTATTGCAACAAAACTTTTGAGCAAAAAAGAAGCAATTGATTTGCTCAATAAGATTAACGCTAACCCACAAGTTCATGAAATGTCTCAATCTTGGGTTTTGATTCCAAATGTGATTAAACCAATGCTTGCTGGTATTACGGCTGATGCAGCAAACGGAACTGGTTTTGAAGATGTGTATAAAGCACAATCTAATAAGAATAAAGTAGTATCGGTATTACAATTTACGGATGATTGGACGGCGTCTGAAAGTGAAGACATTGATACGTCATTTGCATCATGGGCCAAATCTACAGCGAAAACATTTATGACTGTTGTTGATACGGCTCTTCCGGATGAAGCTTTGTCTGTGAAACAAATGAAAAAAGCAGGACACCCTAATATTAAAGTGTTTAATCGTTTAGATGCACCCGGTCGTTCTGAAGAAATTGCGAAATTGTTTGAATCGACAGCGACGGTTACAAAAACAACAACGACTAAACAAAAAGCTCATGTTTCGATTACACCTGAAGATGGTATTACGTTGACTAAAGCGTCGTTGGTTTCGGCTGATGGCAAAACAACTGATTTGAAGATTGAGGGTAATAAGGTTTCTGCTGATTTGAATGATCTGGCTGATGGTAAATATACTGTTAATTACTCATTTACGGGTGATGTAAAATCTGTTAAGAAAATTACAAGTTCTGTATCTGTTGATGGTAAAGAAGTTGATAAAAAAGAAGACACTATTTCACCAGTTGCACCACCTCCTGCGCCAGTGAAACCTGTAGAACCAAAAGTTACAAAACGTACTGAGAAGATTCCGTTTAAAACTGAAACTAAAGAAGATCCAACACTTCCAGAAGGCGAAAAGAAAGTCGTTCAAAAAGGTGTTGAGGGTGAAAAAGAGTATGTGACAACAACTCTTGAAGATGTTGCCGGTCAAGATGGTACAGCTGAAGGAAGTGTAATGTTTACGACTAAAGCATCTGTTACAACTTCAAATGAAATCAAACCTCGTTCAATTTTTGCAATTATTGATAACTCTGGATCTGTAGGTGGTGGTAATGACCCACGTATTCGTAGTAGTTTTATTCCTTTGTTAGAAACAATGGGGCCTAATGATCAAATTCAAATTGCAACATATGGTGTTAATCAAAAAGAATCATATTTTTCTAACGGGGCTGATGATCGTGAACGTATGGTTACGAAAATGATGAATCGTGATGAATTTGCGAAGTTGGCTGAAGAAATCCTTGCGTCTAAGACGGGCACGACTCGTGAAGCTATTTTGAATCAGAAATTAGTTTATGACTTTAAGGGTGTTAAACAATCCGGTTCGGGTTATGAGTTTGAAGATATCTTTGATACGGCTCGTAATAAAGATTATACGCCGGTGGTTATGCAGTTTACCGATGGTTGGGAATACGAAGAGGATATTGATCATTCGTTTGCAGAATGGTCTAAAGCGCACGCTAAAACGTTTATGTCTGTGCTTTATAGTACAGGTCGAGCTGAAGTGGCTATGAAGAAAGCAGGTCATCCAAATATTTTCGTAGCTCAAGGTGAATTCACTAAAGATTCTGATCAAACTAAGAAAGTATTAGACCAAATCAAAGCAACTACGACAGAAGTTGTAAAAAAAGGTGCTAATCAAACGGTTAAGGTTTCGATTGGTGGTCAAGGTGTTACTGTTACAAAAGCTACTTTGAAAGGTGCTGTTAATAAAGAACTTCCTATTAAAGATGGCAAAGTTGAGTTTAGCGAAGCGCTTGCCGATGGTTCATATACATTGGAATATGCCGCTAAAGGTAACGGTACTTTGAAATCACTCGTAACCGTTGATGGTAAAGAAGTTGGTAATAAGACGGTTGAATTGAAAGGAACGCCTGGTCAAAAAGGTGAATCTAAGACTGTTGAAAATATTATTAAGCAACCTGTCAATGAAATCATTCATATTGGTACGAAGGGTGCTAAATCAGATGTAACTGAGAAGAAAGTACCGTTTGAAACAATTCGTAAAGAAGATCCAACGCTTGAAGAAGGACAAGAAAAAGTTATCCAAGAAGGTGTCGAGGGTGTTATCAAAGTAACAACTACTTATGATACTCAAAAAGGTCAAAAAGTAGAAGGTTCTGAAAAAGTTACTGAAAAAGAAACGGTTAAGAAAGTTGATAAGATTATCGCTGTTGGAACTAAAGGTTCTAAGTCAGAAGTAACTGAAAAGAAAGTGCCATTTGAAACAATCAAGAAAGATGACCCAACTCTTGAAGAAGGACAAGAAAAAGTTGTCCAAGAAGGTGTTGACGGTGTAATTAAAGTCACAACGACTTATGAAACACAAAAGGGTGAAAAAGTTAAAGGTTCTGAAAAAGTAACGGAAGAAAAAGTGACTGATAAGGTTGATAAAATCATTGCAGTCGGTACTAAAGGTTCTAAATCTGAAGTAACTGAGAAGAAAGTTCCGTTTGAAACGATTTATAAACAAGATCCAACACTTAAGAAAGGCGAAGAAAAAGTTCTTCAAGAGGGTGTTGAAGGTGTTATCAAGGTAACAACTACTTATGAAACACAAAAAGGTAAAAAAGTAGACGGTTCTGAAAAAGTGACTGAAGAAACTGTTACTGAAAAAGTTGATAAGATTGTGGCTCAAGGCGCAATGGAAAAACGTAAAGTTCGTTACCGTGTTGTCGATAGTAAAGGTCAAGAGCTTGTCAAACAAACAGATGTCATGGAAGCTTACCAAGATGAAGAGTACAAGGTTGAAACGCCAAAACTCGACGGTTATCGTCTTGAGCTTGCGAAAGACAGTGTACCTGCGACTGGTAAAGTTGCTGACCGTGACGTGTTGGTTACATTCGTGGCTGTGAAGATTGGTAAACCTGTAACGTTGAAATTTGTTGATGAATCTGGATCAGAAATCGCTGAAAAGAAAGTGTTGACGGGCGAAAACGCTGAAGTCGATACTGAATTTACTGGTGAAGCTCCTGAAACAATCGAAAAAGATGGTGTTAAATACGCCTTTGTCGGAATCAAACAAACTGGTTCTAAAGAACGTAAGGTTTCAGGTAAAGTAACGGATCAAGAACAAGTTATCGAAGCTGTGTATGCGAAACCAAAAGAACTACCTAAGACTAGTGAACAAGCGAAACAACGTAATACTGCGATTATCGCATTGTTGTCAGTTGTAGGGCTTGGTGGTTTGGCTACTTATCTAGGTCTTCGTAAACGTGATGAAAAATAATCATCTTTAAAAGAAGCTCAATCGAGCTTCTTTTTTGTTTTTATGATATAATAGGTCTTGACAGAAAGTGAGGACGATATTTTTGAAGAAATTTCTATTATTAATCACTATTTTATGTACACTTGTGGGTGTGGGAACGATAGGGTATTCGTATAAAACGTATCGTGAAGATAAGCAGACGGGTGAGAAAATAAAAAATGTCGCAAAGAAAGCGACTGAGGTTAAGAAAGACACGCCGGCGGCGACTGTTGCGGGAGATACGGATAAAACAGTCGCGCAAAAAGCTCAAAAGAATTTTACGCCTGAGACCGACTTTACAGTTGATTGGGCGTATTTGAAATCGGTAAATCCCGATGTAGTGGCGTGGTTGTATGTGCCGGGTACGTCTATGTCCTATCCTATTTTACAGGAATCTACTGTTGGTCAATATTATTATTTGAATCATAACCTGTATGGTCAATATCAGGTTTTGGGGTCGTTGTTTATGCCTGCGATAGCGGATACGACCTCTAAGAATCAACAATTGACTGTTTTTGGACATAATTCTTTTGGTTGGTATGGCGATGTCTATTTTACGCATTTATATGATTGGTACGATAACGCGTCGGTTGCGCAATATTATAAATATGCCTATGTTTATTATCCAGATGGTCGAGTGGAAACGTATGAGAATTGGAGTGCGGCTGATACTACGACATCGGATCAGGTGTATGAATTACCTGTGAGTGATACGACTTTTGAGTCTCGATTAGATCATATTGCACGAACAAGTCGATATACTTTGTCAGATAAACCATCTGCTGACTCTAAGATTATGGTTTTATCGACGTGTGAAGATGTTAATTCGACTGAACGTTTCTATGCTTGCTTCAAGCTATTACATGAAACAAAGCAATGAGTAACGTCTTAGCACACATTTTTCATGACAGGGCTTGACAAAGGTATCCAAATATGATATACTTATCATAGAGGTAAATAATATGAAAGTTTATAGAATTCATGAAATGGCCGAGAAACTCGGCGTTAGTATCAAAACGTTGCAACGATGGGATAATACTGGTAAGTTACCAGCCAGACGAACACCGTCTAATCAACGATATTATACAGAAGACCAATATCTTGACTATATAGGTTTGTCTGTTGAAAAACCGCATCGAAAAGTGGTTGCTTATGCTCGAGTGTCGTCGAGAAATCAAAAGGATGATTTAAAACACCAAATTGATTTCATTCGAACCTTCACAAATGCAAGAGGTGTCATTCTTGACGAATGTATAGAAGATATTGGAAGTGGGTTAAATTATAATCGTTCCAAATGGAATGACTTACTTCAAGCTGTCATGCGTGATGAAGTAGCGACGATTTACGTCACGTACAAAGACCGCTTTATTCGGTTTGGGTTTGAATGGTTTGAAAATTTGTGTAAACAACATCAAACAGAAATTGTCGTTTTAAACCATGAAGAAACAAGCCCAGATAAGGAACTAGTTGAGGACTTAACGTCCATTGTACATGTATTTTCTTGTCGTTTATACGGCCTCAGAAAATACAAGAAAGCGATCAAAGAAGATAAGGAGGTATTGAACTATGAGGTTAAACTTTCAAGTTCGTCTTTATCCAAACAAAACTATGAAAAAGGTTCTTGATTCCTTATGTGATTATAGACGTTACTGTTGGAACCAAGGTCTTGAGCTTTGGGATACTTTGTATGACGCACGTTCGATTGGTTTATCGACTGAATTGCGAGCTAAAATCAAAGCATCGTTAAAGGATAAAACCATTGAATTCTCTGAGGAAGAACAAGCCTTAAGAGCTCTTTTTCCTGCGCCGTCAGAACGTAAAGTGCGTGATGAATTAGTGGCTCAAAAAGCTGATTGGCAATTCATGCTTTCGTCACGAGTGTTACAGCTTGCTATTAAAGACTTGGCTGTTGCTTGGAATCTCTTTTTTAACAATCCAAAAACCGCTAATAGACCCAAATTTCAAAATCGTAAAAAGCCAAAACAAGGTTTTAAGACCGACCAAGCTCGAATTAAAGATGGCCGTTTAGTGCTCGATAAACCACACGCTTACAAAGGTGAGTGGTCGAGCATCCGTTTTAAAGGTGTTTCTATCCCTGATGGAAAGTTGAAGCTTTGTGCTGTCACTCGTACTAAAGGGAAATACATTGCAACCATTACAATGGATGTTGAAACGGGCGCCCTTCCTAAGACGGACCAAAAGACGGCAGTTGACGCCAATGTCGACCATTTTGACACCACAGAAGGTCAAACCAGTTTAAAACTAGAGTTGTTAGACCGTCTATATGCTAAAGTTCGTACCTACCAACGACAACTTGCCAGAAAACGCAAAGTCAATAAGAACTATCGACATTCGAAAGGGTATCAAGCAACGAGAGCCAAGTTGCAAGCAACCTACGAACGAATTCGCAATATTCAAAATGACTTACTCCACAAGTTTACCACTGACTTATATCGTGAGTTCGATACCGTCGTAATTGAGGACCTGGATGTAAAAGGTATGCAAATGAAAAAGAAGGCTAAAAACCTTCATCGTTCGCTCTTCGGTCGATTCCGTCAATTTATGGAATACAAGGCTGAAAAGTTTGGAAAAACGCTTATTATTGCAGATCGTTTCTATCCGTCCACTCAACGCTGTTCTAACTGCGGGCACATCAAGACTGGTGATGAGAAAATTACCCTTAGTGGAAATCAAAAACATGGTACTAAACATCATGAATATGTTTGCTACCACTGCGGTTATGAGGATGACCGTGATCACAATGCTGTGCTCAACTTACTAGCACTGGCAGAATAAACTAAAAATTTGGAGGCGGGCTCGGCCTCTGAGGAGAAATCCTCTGGATGCGTTAAGAGGTTACCTCTGTCGTTACCCACCTTGCGTGGATACGGGAATGTAGCTGTTGACGAACGTGAGAAAAACCGATGATAAAAATCTACTTATTTGTCATCAATTTACTAGGTTTTTCGGAGCAGGTTTTCCTCGTTGCTTTTTTGTTGACAAAAAATTGAAAATTTGTTATAGTTATAAATGCAGAACAATTTATTAATCTGAAAAGGATTAGTTGTGGGTTCTGCGATTATCACGGCGAGAAAGGAGAATCCACGCTAAACACTTTTCGGTAGTGAATTGTTTGCTATTTTAATAGAAAGTAGGACAAAACACTAGTGTTTAAAAATATTTTAAAAAGTCCATCAATCCGGAAGATGGCAACAAGTATTGCGTCCGTAGCGGGCGCTGTAGTAGCGACAGTCGCGTCTAGTGGTGTCGTGAGTGCTGAAACCAATTCAACTGTGTCTCGTCCCATTGATCCAGATACGGTCAAGGCTGGTCCTGTATCTATTGAGCTAGATCCAACATTTTATATGAAGTATAAAGTCAATGGCGATATGGGTCCTAACGGAATAGGCTACGAGGACTATATGCGTCCAATTCGTGTAGCGGGAGAAGTAGTTTACTGTGTGGAACCGCATGTTAGACTTGAAGGTAATGAAACTGTTACTCGTGCAATTCCTTTAAGTCAAGGAATTACGATGCGTAAGCCGGGTGGTACATATAGTGTATCAGGTAATACGTTGATTAGAGCAGCGTTTGTTAATTGGTTCATGTTTAATGCAACTGGTGCCCAAATCGATCAAGTTGTTAAGAGTGCGAATGCATTGCATCCCGGTGAAGGAGACCAGATGCGGAATATCCGTGATGGTATTCGTTCATATTATAATAACGATTCTAACAAGTTTGTATTCTTGATGCAATTGTATTATTGGTGGGGTGCAAGTGATGGTAATGTAACGGTAGGTCCTGCACCTGGATCATCAGATGCAATGGTTAAGTATTGGAATGAGACAATGTTCAATAATGTCACTATCAATGGTGGTGGCAGATCTGCGACTATTGCTGTTAACTGGATGGTTCGTTTAAGTAATTTGTATGGCAACAATATGGCTGCCGCAACTTACAATAACGACGGTTACATTCTTGAAACAAGTGGTGATGCTCAACGTTTGTTCTCAGGTGCAACATTTACACCTAAGGCAACGCCTGTAGCGCCACCTGCTCCGCAAGAACTTCCATTGTCTATTAGTATGCAGAAGAAATCAACCTTAAGCGCTGATGAAATCGCTAAGAGTAATGGTGAATACAGCCTTAAAGATGCTCAATATGGTTTGTTTGCTGAGGCTGATGTTAGTGGTGGTGAAGTTAAAGAAGGTGCATTACCTAAGTATACGCTTATCACTGATGATAACGGTTATGCGAAACTTAATTATATTGAGTCAGGCACTTGGTATTTGAAAGAGTTAAAAGCGCCGAAAGGTCACCAACTTGATAAGACTACTCATAAACTGATTGTTCAAAAAGGTCAACCCGAAGTACATTGGTCTGGTGAATATCGTATCCCGGTAGCGTATACAACAGATAAGCCTATCGAGAAAGTAACGCAACCTACACCTGAAATCGGAACTACTTTGAAAGATGATCAAGGTTCAAAAACAGTAGATGCTAAACCAATCACTTTGATTGATACTGTTTCTTATAAGAATTTGAAACCGGGTACTGAGTATACAGTTTCAGGTCGTTTGATGGATAAAGAATCCGGTAAAGAACTTAGTCCAGCTGTTACAGCAACAACTAAGTTTACACCAACATCTGCTAATGGAACAGTTGATATTAAGTTTACGCTTGATGCTTCTAAACTTGGCGGTAAGAAAGTTGTAGCCTTTGAAAAAGTTTCTGAAGGTGGAAATGTAGTAGCTTCTCACGAAGATATTAACGATGAAGGTCAAACGGTTACTATTAAGAAACCAACGCCACCTGCACCACCAGCACCAACTCCTAAGATTGGTACTACGTTGAAAGACGACCAGGGTGTCAAAGAAGTTGAAGCTAAACAAGTAACACTTGTTGATACCGTTAAGTATACTAACTTGAAAGTTGGTAAAGAATACACTGTTTCTGGACGTCTTATGGACAAAGAAACAGGTAAAGAACTTAGTCCTGCTGTTACAGCAACTACTAAGTTTACACCAACCGCTACTGAGGGAACTGTTGATATCAAGTTCACGCTTGATGCCTCTAAACTTGGTGGTAAGAAAGTTGTAGCATTTGAAAAAGTTTCAGACGGTGCTGAAGATGTTGCTGTCCACGAAGACATTAATGATGAGGGTCAAACCGTTACTGTTAAGAAACCTGTTCCAAATCCGACTATTGGTACGACGTTGAAAGACGACCAAGGTGCTAAGGAAGTTGAACCTAAACAAATTACTCTTGTTGATACAGTTAAATACACTAATTTGATTGTTGGTAAAGAGTATGAAGTTTCAGGTCGCTTGATGGATAAAGAAACTAATAAAGAGCTTAGCCCCGCTGTTACTGCGACAACTAAGTTCACGGCAACTCAAGCTGATGGTACAGTTGACATTAAGTTCACTCTTGATGCTTCTAAATTGGCTGGTAAACGTATTGTAGCCTTTGAAAAAGTTTCTGAAAGCGGTAAAGTAGTAGCTTCTCACGAAGACATTAACGACGAAGGTCAAACTGTAGTTGTTAAAACGCCAAATCCATCTATTGGTACTACGTTGAAAGACGATCAAGGTGCTAAAGAAGTTGAACCTAAACAAATCACTCTTGTTGATACGGTTAAGTACACAAACTTGATTGTTGGTAAAGAGTATGAAGTTTCAGGTCGTTTGATGGATAAAGAAACTGGAAAAGAACTTAGTCCTGCGGTTACTGCGACGACTAAGTTTACTGCGACTCAATCTAACGGATCAATCGATATCAAGTTCACTCTTGATGCATCTCGATTGGCTGGTAAACGAATTGTAGCCTTTGAAAAAGTTTCGCAAGGTGGTAAAGTGGTAGCTTCTCACGAAGATATCAACGATGAAGACCAAACGGTTAAAGTTAAATCACCAAATCCATCTATCGGTACTACGTTGAAAGACGATAAAGGTGCCAAGGAAGTTGAACCTAAACAAGTAACTCTTGTCGATACAGTTAAATATACTAATTTGATTGTTGGTAAAGAGTACGAAGTTTCAGGTCGTCTTATGGATAAAGAAACGGGTAAAGAACTTAGCCCCGCCGTTACTGCGACAACTAAGTTTACTGCAACTCAATCTAACGGATCAATCGATATTAAGTTCACGCTTGATGCTTCTAAATTAGCCGGTAAGAAAGTTGTGGCCTTTGAAAAAGTTTCCGAAAGTGGTAAAGTAGTAGCTTCTCACGAAGACATTAATGACGAAGGTCAAACTGTAGTTGTTAAATCACCAAATCCATCTATTGGTACCACATTGAAAGATGATCAAGGTGCCAAAGAAGTTGAACCTAAACAAGTAACTCTTATCGATACAGTTAAGTATACAAACTTGATTGTTGGTAAAGAATACGAAGTTTCAGGTCGCTTGATGGACAAAGAAACTGGTAAAGAACTTAGTCCGGCTGTTACAGCGACGACTAAGTTTACGGCAACTCAACCTAGCGGGTCAATCGATATCAAGTTCACTCTTGATGCATCTCGATTGGCAGGTAAACGTGTTGTAGCCTTTGAAAAAGTTTCTCAAGGTGGCAAACTTGTCGCTGCTCACGAAGACATTAACGATGAAGATCAAACTGTCAAAGTGAAATCACCAAATCCTGAAATTGGTACTACGTTGAAAGATGACAAAGGTGCCAAAGAAGTTGAACCTAAACAAATCACTCTTATCGATACTGTTAAATATACTAATTTGACAGTTGGTAAAGAATACGAAGTTTCAGGTCGCTTGATGGATAAAGAAACAGGTAAAGAACTTAGCCCTGCCGTTACTGCGACAACTAAGTTCAAAGCAACTCAATCTAACGGATCAATCGACATTAAGTTTACACTTGATGCTTCTAAATTGGTCGGTAAGAAAGTTGTAGCCTTTGAAAAAGTTTCTGAGGGTGGTAAACTTGTAGCCGCTCACGAAGATATTAACGATGAAGGTCAAACCGTAGTTGTTAAATCACCAAATCCATCTATTGGTACGACATTGAAAGATGACCAAGGTGCCAAAGAAGTTGAACCTAAACAAGTAACTCTTATCGATACCGTTAAGTATACAAACTTGATTGTCGGTAAGGAATATGAAGTATCAGGTCGCTTGATGGATAAAGAAACAGGAAAAGAACTTAGCCCAGCAGTTACTGCGACAACTAAGTTCAAAGCAACTCAATCTAACGGTTCAATCGATATCAAGTTCACTCTTGATGCATCTAAATTGGCTGGTAAGAAAGTTGTAGCCTTTGAAAAAGTTTCTGAAGGTGGCAAACTTGTCGCTGCTCACGAAGACATTAACGATGAAGATCAAACTGTCAAAGTGAAATCACCAAACCCATCTATTGGTACTACTCTTACTGATGATAAGGGTGCTAAAGAAGTTGAACCTGTACAAGTAACTCTTGTCGATAAGGTTGCTTATACAAATCTTACTGTTGGTAAAGAATACATTGTTACTGGACGTCTTATGGACAAAGAAACAGGTAAAGAACTTGAACCAGCTGTAACGGGTTCTGCTAAGTTCACACCAACTGAATCTAACGGTACAGTTGATGTGACATTCACGCTTGATGCATCTAAACTTGCTGGTAAGAAAGTTGTTGCGTTTGAAAAAGTATCTGAAGGTGAAAAAGAAGTTGCGGTTCACGAAGATATCAATGACGAAGGTCAAACGATCGTTGTGAAAACGCCAAATCCATCTATCGGAACTACTTTGAAAGACGAACAAGGTGCTAAAGAAGTTGAACCTAAACAAGTAACTCTTATCGATACAGTTAAATACACTAATTTGACTGTTGGTAAAGAGTACGAAGTTACTGGTCGCTTGATGGACAAAGAAACAGGTAAAGAACTTGAACCGGCTGTGACTGGATCAACTAAATTCACACCAACTGAGCCAAGTGGTACAGTTGATGTTAAGTTTACGTTTGATGCATCTAAACTTGCTGGCAAACGTGTAGTTGCCTTTGAAAAAGTTTCTGACGGTGAAAAAGAAGTCGCTGTTCACGAAGACATCAACGATGAAGATCAAACAGTTACTATTAAGAAATTGAATCCAGAAATTGGTACGACGTTGATTAATAAAGCAACTGGTGATCATAAAGCGTCTCCTGATAAAGAAGTAACGCTTGTAGATACTGTGAAATACAAGAATCTTGAAGTTGGTAAAGAATACGAAGTTACTGGTCGTCTCATGGACAAGGCTACTGGTAAAGAATTCCAACCAGCTGTTAAAGCAACAGCTAAATTCAAACCAACTGCATCTGAAGGTTCTGTAGATGTAACATTCACGTTCGATGCTTCTGCGCTTGCAGGTCGTTCAGTTGTAGCCTTTGAGGTTGTTACTCTTGATGGTCAAGTTGTTGCAACTCACGAAGACATTAACGATGCAGGTCAAACTGTTGAGTTTACAACTCCTGAAACACCTAAACCAAGCGAACCAAAACCAAAAGAAACACCTAAGACGAAAGTTACACCTAAGACTGGTGTCAAAGGTATGAACTACGGTCTAGTTGCTCTTATTGGTGCTGTTGTTGCAGCTCTTGGTTTAACTAGCTTTGCGATTTATCGTAAGAAATCCGATAAATAATGATTAAAGAAGAAACGGACTCGCCGCCGTTTCTTTTTTTGCACTTTTGTTTTGCAATGTAAGACGATGTATGTTATAATAGGTCTATCAATTAGTTTAAGGAGGGGCGTGTGTGTCTCTATTTGTGAAAGAAACAGGCTATCTTTCTTGGAACCAGTTCAATCGAGCGTGGTCTAAGTTGAAGAAGCCTTCAAAAGAATCATTGTGGTCGGAGGTGGTTGCTGTTGCGACACAAGGTCAAACAAATCCGAAGAGTCAAGTTAATCCTGATCAATTTATTCAATTCGCTTATGAAAAACATGAATATGATAAATTGACAAATACTCGAATTTTGACGGTGTTATCAGGTGTTGCTGAAATTGCACGACGTATTTATGGATTAGAGCCGAGACTTGTTCAAATCTATGCGGCGTATTCGCTTGTGAGAGGGCGTGTAGTTGAGCAAAAGACTGGTGAGGGTAAAACCTTGGTTGCGGCGATGGGCGCTGTCACATTAGCGTTATTTGGGCGTAGAGTGGTTGTGGTGACAACCAATGACTATTTAGCATATCGTGACCGTAGTTTTACACGTCAATTGGCCGCACAGTTTTATTTAACAGTTGACAGTGTGCTTTCATCTGATGATTTTGATATGAAGCGAAATGCGTATGCTTCTTCTATTTGTTATGCGACGCATCAAGTATTTGGTTTTGATTATTTGCATGATCAGTTGGCAATTAACAAAGAAATGATTCTTCAAAAGGATCGTGATGCGGTTATTGTCGATGAAGCCGATATGGTTTTAATTGACGATGCACGAACACCTTTGATTGTGTCTGGTGCAACGGATGAGCGCGATGCTTGGGTGAATGATTTTCGTATTAAAGCGAACGCTGTTGTGAAAACCTTGAGTCGAGACGACGTAGATATTGATGAGAAATTCAATAGCGTGCAATTATCGAAGAGTGGTATTGTGAAAGTACAAGAAGTACTTAATATCAACGATTTGTTCGATAAGAAATATATGACTGAGCAACATTTGCTACACAATGCTCTTCAAGCGCATTATATTCAGTTGGAAAATCGTAATTACGTTCTTCGGGAAGACAAGATCGAATTGGTTGATGATTCAACGGGTCGTATCTTAGAAGGACGTCGTTTGTCAGAGGGTCTTCACGAGGCTTTGGAAGCCAAGCACGGTCTAGCGATTCAAGCTGACATGATGACTTATCGACAAGTTACTTATCAAGAATTGTTCAAAAAAGTGAAACATTTGGCGGGTCTTACAGGTACAGCTCGTCCGGAAGATGATGAGTTTTATCAAGTATACGGTCTTGAAATCACATCTGTACCAACCTACAAACCAGTAATTCGTCAAGATAAGCCTGATATGTTATTCCCGACTAAGTTAGCTAAGTGGCATGGTGTTGCAAAAGCTGTTCGTAAATATCATGATAACAACCAGCCTGTTTTGATTGGTACGATTTCAATCGAGGACAGCGAGGCGGTTAGCCGTGTGTTATCAGAAGAAGGGCTTTCTCACAATGTGTTGAACGCTCTTAATCCTGAAGCAGAAGCACTTATTATCTCACATGGTGGTGAACACACAGCGATTACTGTTGCAACGAATATGGCAGGTCGCGGTGTCGATATTAAACTAGATGAAGTCGCAACAAAAGCAGGTGGTCTAGTGGTTATTGGTTGTGATCATAACCGCTCACCGCGTATTGATAATCAGTTGCGTGGACGTAGTGGTCGTCAAGGTGATCCTGGTGTTAGTCAGTTCTATATTTCGTTAGAAGATGACTTTATGCGTCAATTTATGACGGATTCGAATAAGGCGATTCTTTCAAAAGCATTGACTGATGATGGTGTTTTACTTGCAGGTATGCAACGTCCACTTCAAAAACAAATCAATCGGATGCAACTTGAGGCGTCTGCAATGGATTCAGGTTCACGTACGCAAACAGCACGTTTCGCTCAAGCGTTTTCTACGATTAGTGATGAGTTGAATAATGCTCGATTTGGAGCGGTAACGGGTTCTATTGCGAGATCTTGGCGTTTGGCTAAGAAATGGGGACCCGTTGATGAACTTCGAAAACAATTTGATGAAGATACATCTTGGACAGATGATAATAATAAACGTGAATTCTTAGTGTCAGCTGTCTTGTATGCCTTTGACGTTGCTTATCGTGATATGTTAGAACAACTTGAATATTATCGCACAAGTGTTTCAATGTTGAGTTATGGCGGGGATGATATTTTCTATCGATATACGCAATTGCTTCGAGAAGAAGTACTTCCGCGTTTTAACAAGATTGCTTATGACGAATTTACGAATTTAATCAAGAACGAACGATTTACATCTGAAGCGGTACTCCGTCGATTTGAAACAATGAGCGCTGAACGTCAAAGTGAAAATAGCGAAGCGATTGAGTTTTTGAAACGTGAAGTTGAAGCACAAGCATTAGGTCAAATGCAGTCTATTACTGAGCAAGAATTTTTGGACGAAGTTGCGAATGCGATTGAGTTGCGCGATGCTCCGAACCGTAAAGCTCGTCGTAATTTGAAGAAGAAGAAAAAAGGGGGACGTCGCAAATGAGGAAACCCGTAAACGACGCAACAATTACGATTCGGATTCCGAGTGAATTGAAACGTCAATTGATTGAACTACAAACAGAATTAGATGAAAGTGCGCCGGGATATGCGGCGGTTAGTCTGTCCTCCTTGGTCGTTTCGATGATTGAGGACGGTCTAGCAAAACGAGGTGAACAATGACGAAATTTAAAGCAGTTATGAAGCCGTTACTGATTACGTTATTACTAGTAATGGTATTCCGATTAGGTAGTTATACGCCGTTATTCGGATTCGATGGACGGTTAATTGCACGTTTGAATCAAAATGAATCGTGGGGTCTGTTGGGAATCACTAATAATGGTGCAATGTTTACGTATTTCGCATTAGGTGTCGCTCCATTTATCAACGCATCGATCTTGGTACAGTTCTTGCAGTTGATTCCACCTTTTAGTACGTGGAAAGATCAAGATAAGATTGGTCGTACGAAACAGCTCCGCCTGACTCGCGAACTAGCACTCGCATTTGGCGCGATTCAGATTTATCGTATGTTCCAACAAGTCAAGAATATTCGTATTAGTGATGTGAATGGGACTACGATTGTTGGTGATTTGACAGTAACGCGTATGTTGGTGTTTGGAATCGTATTACTTGCGGGAACATTTTTCGTGTCTTACTTGAGTGATATTATTACACGAAGCGGTATTGCGAATGGCTCGAGCGTGATCATCGCGGCCGGGATTCTGTCAGGAATTTCTCAAACGGTCAGCGCTTGGAAAACTCTATCAAGCGTTAATCAATTGATTCTTGCTAGTGTATTCTTGGTATCAACCTTATTGATTATTGTTTTACACACGATAGTTGTCAAGATTCCACTTTTGTCGCAACGTATGACAGATGAGCGCGGCCACATTCTTCCTTTGCGACTCAACGCCGCAGGGATGCTTCCAATTTTGTTTGCTAGTGTTTTGATGAACGCGCCTCAGTTTTTGAGCACGTGGATTCCCGCATTGAAGAACGAGCATGTGCTTGTGTGGACGAATCTTACTAGCTATCGTTCGATTGTGGTATACGCGATTGTGATTCTTGTGTGTGCGATAGCTTATAACACTGTACAGGTGCGTCCGACAGATTTAGCGCAACATTTGGCTCGTAGTGGACAATATGTTGAGGGTATCGCTTTAACTGAGACAGAAAGCTTTATTACGAAACTTCTTCGTAAGATGGGTCTCGTGTCTGGTTGTTTTGTAGCGATTCTTGCAATTGCACCACTTATTGTTCTTCGTTTGTTGCAAGTGGATAGTCATTTACTCGCAATGCTCGGATCATCACTTATTATTGTTACTACTACGTTAGCCGATAGCGTTGAACGTGTGTATCAATTACGATACGAAGCTCAGTAGAAAGGATCTTACATGCGATATTTGTTTAAACATTTGGGTGTGAAGACACCTTATCAAAAACTGTCGATTGTTCGGTACATGAAATACGTGCTAGTAATTCTCACAAGTATTGCTATCGCGGGACTATTCGTGTTCGCAAGCGACACTCTAGGGCAATTCGTAACAATGAACGGTACAACGGCTATTCATTTACGTTTAGGTGTTCTGCACAACACAATTTACAGAGTTCTTGGTGGAATTGCTGTTTTGGCTTCACTTGGGCTAGTGGTTTTATCTTATAAGTTGCCCCTTGCTGAAGCTCGTATGATTGGTACGCGACTAGAAATCTACCGACCTGAAGTAAGACGTATTGTGCGAATGGTTGGGATTTTGGGTTGTACAGTGTTTCTGTTACTGATTACGCTAGGGATGTTATACTAAAAGAAGCACTCGATTGAGCGCTTCTTTTTTTGCGTTTTCTTTTAAGTTATGTTATAATTAGACATATTAAAGTTTTTTTGAAAGGAGAATTCGATTGACAACAATCGTAACAGTTCATCATCATTATGAATTCGGTCGGGCTGGCTTTGAGAGTAGTCAACAAACGCGTATGAATCTAGCGAAGATGAATGGATTTGATTATGTGCACTTGATTACAAGTCCTCAGATAGTCGGATATGAAGAGTGCTTCAGATCTATCGGTTTCGATTATGGTTCGATTTATGCTTTAGATGAAGTTTTTATGGGTGTAAATGCTATGAAGATTGATAAATGGCACTATCGATATATTCGGGATGGTTCTGTGGTTGGAGAGGCACGATATGATAAGTATTGTACTGTGGCTCCTGTACCGATGTGGATTTATACGAAAGATCATCTTGTGTTTACAGAAGAATCACTAGTAGTTTGGTATTTAGCTGAGCATATTAAAGATGCGGTTATCTTTAGGGATGAGAGTCGAATCCCAATGCCTAAGTTGGTGCGTTTTACGAAGATGCTCAATTTGCCTTATTATGAGGTGATTCATCATAGTGTTCTTGAGGATGGTTTTTTGCCCGGATTATCACGAAAGGTTTCGTATTTGGTGGCAAACGAGCGATTGGCTCAAGAGTTAGCAGATATGGGATATCATTCGCAATTTTTACCACCAATGTGCGTGCAAGAAAAGGATATAGTTATTCGTACAGTAACCCCTGTACGGAGGTATGTATGGTCCGCTCATTTGGGTGACTATAAAAATTTCGCACAGGCGTTACGTGTGATGAGTCGATTGATCGATACTTCTATCACGCTTGATGTATACGGTGGCACACAAGAAGATTTTGATAGACATTGCGCGGTTGTCGGTGGGTGTCCACCGAACGTTGTTTATCGAGGTGTTGTTGTGCGTGTCCCGTATGAGGATTATGATGGTTTTCTATCGACATCTCATCACGAGTTGTTCTCAAACGCATGTATCGAAGCGATGGCGTCCGGGTTAAAGTGTGTCGTGTCCGATATTAAGTATCCGTTTAGGGATTATGCCACAGAGTCTCACGGAGAAGTTTCTCTCGCGTACACCGATGACGAGTTCGTTACGTGCTTGCGCGAATTACAAGACAGTGTGTTCCATACTGTTTATCAAAATCAATTAGTAAAGAAATATACATATGAGCGATGGGCGTCTCGTTTCTCGCGCATGTGTGTTCGATGAAAGGAATCTAATAAAATGTTCAAATCAGATAAAAAAGAAGTGTTTTCGTTTCGGAAGTATAAAGGCTATGGTCTTGCAAGTGCTGTCATAGCGGCGTTCTTTTTCGCATCGTCTGTATCGGCAGATGTTGTGAATAACGGTGACGGAACGACAACGTTGTCTAATGATAAAGCCTCAACTGTGGTCGATACAGCGAAGTTTAAAGACAACACTGACAAAACCGCTACCGAAATCTTTAACGAAGGCGGTTACGAAGCCGAAGCTGTGACAACTGGTACAGATGCTGTCGCAAGCGAGGTTTCTACTAAAGTTTCATATGAAACAGAAGATGGTACAAAAATCGATAATGATGTTTCGGAAACGAGCACTGTCACTAAAGATGTCGATTACAAGTTCACTGGTAAGTCCGGTAAAGAATATGTCGGTACAGATGCGCCATCAACAGTCAATCAAGATCTTGGAAAGAAAGATCAAATTGAGCATGATGGTAAGAAGTATGAGTATGTCCGTACAGAAACGACTGCTGGGGAATCGACAGGGTTGACGAATACGACATTCAATGACGTGACAACAAAAGCGTCTGTCGAAGGGATGTACAATCAAGACGGTTCGATTAAGTATGATCGCATTAAGAATGGTTCGCGCGTGTGGGTTCTAGAGGAACTTGCTGACGGTTCTTATGGGAATTACGTTCTAATTGAAAATGCGCAGAATCTTGATGACGCCGCAATTAAAGAAGCGGCTAAGACTGCGACTAAGAAGTTCTCTAAAGCGGAAGTCGATGCGCAAGGCGGTTTTAAAGATACGGATTCAGTGGTCGTTTACGAGACGAATACGTATGCTGCTCGCAAACAGACGTCTGAACAATTTGGTAAAGATTTTTATTATGAGTTTACCGCAAACAGTTCTAAGTTTTATAAGTCTTACATTGATGATATTTACAATGCTGGTTTAGATGGATTAGAAAAACAAGGTGATAAATATTATTATAAGGGTAAAGAAGTTTTAACTCTTGAAGACTTTAAGACAATTAATCAACCGCTAGAATATGACCCCGACCACGATTTTTATCCAACAGATGATTCAAATAAATATTATCTTAAATCATTTGGAGCTTACGCTGTTACAACTACTTATTATGATGTTTTAAGTGATTTCCTTATTGCTCATCCCGATTCACCCATTTTTGCAGGAAAATATAATGACGTATTTTGGGGTGCTGATGAAGAATTCTATTTCAAAATAGCTTTTGCTGCTCGTTTGATGAATGAGGCGTTTAAATCTAAGTATAACTTAAATATTGATACGCCTAATTTTTCTAATAAACCTATTTCTTCAAAAGCAGAAAACGCTCGTCCGACTGAGAAAACAACATATTCGTTTGTTAGAACTGATTTAAAGGGTGATGCTGATTCTTTCTTTACATCTCTATATGATTCTGACAATGATTTGTGGAAACACGAAATCGGTTTGTCTTATTCACCAGAGAACGTTGAGCGGGTTAGAAAGTGGGTTAAAGGTTATAAGTCTTTGAATGGTGATTCGGTGACAGATCCATTTAGTGATAAACCAATTTCAGAAATTACAAAACAAGAATATGTTCAAGCTGTATTTAACAACGTTTATAATTTTTATCTTTCAACTTATAAAGATCAGTTAACATCTGAACAAATTGAAGAACTTCGCGCTAAGTTTGGAGATTCTATTTTTAACATTGTAGGTACTAATGTCGGATGGGATGACAAGATGGATTCTGATGCAGGTTATATAATGCAAGGTGATGGATCGCATATGTATAGAAACTCACTAGGTGTTGTAACTGAGAACACGGAAGAGTTCACGTATCATGATGTAATCACACCGCTTCGAGCATATCGATTGAATGCTGATGAGAATGTCGTTCGCCATATCTATGCTGAAGTTAAGAAAGGTTCGGTTGTTGCGACCTATTCTGACGAAGATGGTAATAAACTCGTGGACGACGTGAACGTCAAGACTGACGAATATGCTGGTGAAGATTATACGACTGGAGCTAAAACAATTCGTCCAATCTATAACTACGAAACTGTAAATGGTCTGACTAAGACTACAATTACAAGATATGAACTTATTAAAACTCCGGATAACGCTACGGGTAAAGTAGTTGCTGAGACTACGATTTTAGTTCCGTATGTGTATCGTAAAGTTGTAACTGTTGATATTAAAGGTTCTGTAATTGCTACTTATAAAGATGAAGAAGGAAACATTCTTGCATCGGAAGAAAAAGTAATTACAAATCAAAATGCGGGTACATATTACGCGGCTGCGGCTAAAGATATTCAAGCTTCGGCTACAAGTAAGATTACGGAAAATGGTCGAGAAGTTACTCTGATCACGTATGAATTGATTAAAACGCCGGACAATGAGACTGGTGAAGTTGTTGGTGGTGAAACATTGGTCGTACCCTACGTCTACCGTAAAGTCGTAACGAATAAACTAGTTCCAAACAATCCGCCGGTCGTAGAAGAAGAAACGTTGAAAGTGACACGATTCCACACAGATCGGGGTGAAGAATTGCAATCAGACGTTGCCGGTTTCGAAGATGCGCCTGGAATTATTGGTAACTATCAATTTACAGGTACGACTGAAACAAACGAAGCTGGCGACGTTCAAACCCATATTTATACTAAGATTCAGACGGAAGTGCCGGGTGATGCACCTGTTGTAGAAGTTCCTGAATTGAAAGTGACTCGCTATCAAACTGAAGACGGAATCGACATCAAAGATTCTGAAGAAGGCTTCGTAGATGCACAGAATACAATCGATAACTATCAATTTACCGGTACTACGAATCTCAATGAAGGGGGCGATGTTCAAACTCACATCTATTCTAAGATTGTCACTGAAGTACCGGGTGATGCACCGACAGTAGACGTTCCTGCGTTGAAAGTAACTCGCTATCAAACCGAAGACGGAACCGATATCAAAGACTCGGAAGAAGGTTTCGTAGACGCACTGAATACAATCGGTAACTATCAATTTACAGGTACGACGAATATCAACGACGGTGGAGACGTTCAAACGCACATCTATTCTAAGATTGTCACTGAAATTCCAAGTGATGCGCCAAAACGTGAGCCTGAAGAAATTCAGATTACACTTCACGTAGACGAAGAAACAGGTAAAGAACTTGTTGAATATGATCCCGGATTGACAAGTCCGAAAGAAATTGAACACTATACTTATACAGGTAAGACTACTCAAGAAGAGGGTATTCGCACTCACTTCTATAAGAAAGTGATCACTGAAATTCCGGGGGATGCGCCACAAGTCGACGTTCCTCAGTTGAAAGCAACTCGTTATATGCTTGAAGATGGAACTGAGATCAAGGATGCTGACGAAGGCTTCGTAGACGCGCCGAATACAATTGGTAATTATCAATTTACAGGTACTACGAATATGAACGAAGGAAATGATGTTCAAACGCATATCTATTCTAAGATTGTTACTGAAGTGCCGGGTGATGCTCCTGTCGTAGACGTACCTGCGTTGAAAGTAACTCGCTATCAAACCGAAGACGGAATTGAAATTAAAGATTCTGAAGAAGGCTTTGTGGGCGCGCTTAAGACAATCGGTGATTATCAATTCACAGGTGTGACGAACATGAACGAAGGAAACGACGTTCAAACGCACATCTACTCTAAGATTGTCACTGAGATTCCACGTGAAAGTTTAGTTCTTGATAAGATTGAGTATAAGATGACTCGATATGTTGATGAACAAGGTCAAGAATTAACATTATTCGATTTTGGTCTTCGTGGTCCAAAAGCAATTGAGGATTATGTGTTTACGGGTCGTACAGATTCAAATAAAGCAGGTGATGTGTTGACTCATGTTTATCGTAAAGTTGCTGTTGAATCTAAAATTCCGGGCGATGCACCTCAATACGATATTCCTGAGTTGAAAGTTACACGTCACGTAGATGAAAAAGGCAAGGAACTCATCGAAACCGAGAAGGGCACTCAGCCGCCTCGTAAGACGATTGGCGATAACGAGTACACTGGACGTACTACTGAAAAAGATGGCATCACGACACATGTTTATGCGCCAATCAAACATGAGATTCCGGGTGATGCTCCGGTCGTAGATGTGCCTGAGTTGAAAGTAACTCGTTATGTCAACGAAAAAGGTGAAGAAATTAAGGAATCTGAATCAGGATTTATTAATGCGCCGAAGACAATCGGTGAATATGAGTTCACAGGTACGACTAAATTTAATGACGGTAAAGATGTTCAAACACATATTTACAAGCTTGTTGAGAAACCAGTGACACCGACACCAGATCCTAAGAAGCCTGAGACTCCAAGTCCTCGTACTCCGGATCCTAAAACGCCAGAAACACCACAACCGGAAGTTCCAAAATCAATTGAGACTCCTAAATCTAATGATTCTGTTGTAGAATCAGTGGATCAACCTCAATTCGTTAAGGATGAACTTCCGAAGACTGGTGAAACAAACAGCAACTTAGCGCTCGTAGGTGTGTCCTTGTTGACTGCTCTTGGATTGATTGGATTCGCCAAACGGAAACGTGAAAACTAAAAAGAAGCACTCGTTAGAGTGCTTCTTTTAAATTGCTCGTAAAAACGTTTCTAAGACGTTTTAGCTGTAAGTGGCATAATTATATTCGATATAGTTTAAACGACGACTATGGGCGTGAGAGGTGTCTTAAAATGGATTCTATGGCTTGTGGTTATAATAGACATTTCGAACAATGTCCGTTACAAACTCAATTCGTCAGATGGTTCTTTTGTGATAGTCTTTTCGGGTTGGTGTTGCGGTAATTCTACGATTGTGATATTGGTGTTATCGAGAATGTGTTTTTTAATGCGGTTCCAGTCACCACCAGCTAGTCCGCAACCTATTTTTGCGGGGACGTATGCTGGTTGATTGTCTTGTTTTGCTCGTTGATCGAAACGAGTTAGTGCGTCAATTAGTTTTTCTTCGTCGGTGTAAACTTTTTTAGTTTTTGCGCTGTTGCCGTAGTAGAGTTGTGTGTAAGCGTTGAAGATTTTTAGGTTTGGGTTTGAATCTAAACTCACTGGTTGGATTTTGCCTAGTCTGTCTTGCGGATTCGGGTATTTAGTCGCAAATTCGTGGTAGGCTTCTTTGACGCGTGGATATTTTGAGTAGAGTGCTTTAGCGACACCGGCGCCCATGACGTTTTGACAGTTAACTTGATGCATGATGTAGCCGTTGTTAATAGCGGTGAGGTCGCCTTCAATTTGACGAGATTGTTTTTCTTTTTCAAGAATTAAATCACGAACTTGCATGAGACATTTTCCTGTGATATTTTGACCATTCCCGTTTTTGCCGATGCCATATTTGTTGTCGTATGGATTGGCTTCTTCTAGAGTGGTGTTTTTGGTTTCTAATAGTTGTTTTTTAAGAGTTGGATTTTGAGTGAATTTTAAGTACATGCCGTTTGCAATATGTTTTGGAGCAACAGATTCCCATTGTTCGGGGTTGAAGTTTTTTATGGTACGACCGATGCGTTTGACTTCTAATGGATCGGTTGCATTGAGAATTGCTTGTTGAGCTTCTTTGTCGTCAAACAAGAGTGCTTTTTGATAGTGGAAGTAGTGTTCAACAGTAGGAAATGCTGTTAGTTGATCTTTAATTTTAACTTGGAACGGTGCTTTATAAAAGTTCGAGAATGATTGATATTCGTTTTTGAGTCCACTGTAAAATTTGATAGTTGTCATATTAATTGTTCCTTTATAATAGTTTTCTTTATTATAAAGGTTTTTGAGTGCTTTTTCAAGAAAAAAAAACAGAAGCGAATGCTTCTGTTTATTAGTTCGAAACGGTCCCGACGGGAATCGAACCCGCGATCTTCGCCGTGACAGGGCGACGTGATAACCGCTACACTACGGGACCAAAGTTTTGGGTTACTAGACATTCCAGTTCATTCACCCAGGGAACATGTAGCAAGAACTAGTGCACCTTTCATGTTACCTAACAGAAATTATTGATAGCCAACGTCCCGGACATCTCTTGCTTAATGCGGTTGGCGCCGATGTGTTGATTCACGTCTCAATAATTCGGAAACTTCGGAGTAGCTACCTCGTTTGTTTCTTTTTCAGGCTTACTGTCAAGCCTCGATTTATTACTTGGTTTTGCAATAAAGCGATTACTCCACCAGCAGGGCTCGAACCTGCGACATCATGATTAACAGTCATGCGCTCTACCAACTGAGCTATGGTGGATTAATGTTATGCGCTAAGCTGGATTCGAACCAACAACTCATACGAGCTCCCCCTCCAAATTCAGGGGTGAGTGTGCCAATTTCCCTATTAGCGCTAAGTTAAAACATCTATACCAAGGGGGTCGAACCCAGATGGCTCGGTCTTATATCACGGTGGTGATAGCCGAACCAATCGTAACTATTGTACTGCTACAATGTACGATTGCAACCTCCCAAATAGTTGCCACGTATAGATGTTTATGTCGCAGCAGACGTCCCTGCGACTAGTCATGCCAAGCCCTTAGAATGAATGATGTAGGAAAAATTATTTTTCTTTTGGTGAGTCTGGCAAGAGAAAACCTAAACCAACACAGGCTAGAACTCCAGCTGTAATGACAACACCGTTTGATATTGGAAGAAGATCATAGATAGCATTGGCGATGATGAAGCCAATCACTGCACAGGTCAAGCTGGACTTGTAGTCTTTCTTGAGTGCATTTTCAACAGTAAAGAAGACAAATAAGACAATTGGGACTAAGGGCCAAAGATTGGCATCAATAGTAGGATAGCCTACGAGACTAAAGATGATGACTGCTAAAGCAGCAAGGATAAAGCTAATACCGATTAATTTTTTCATGATACTACCTCGTTTTTTTCTAGAAGACTAAGCTTTCTTTGATAATTCTACTATAACAAAAGGAACTAGATAAGACAAGATGATTTCTATAAGTGGTTGGTTTTGTTGACTATTCGGTAGAATCTCAATCATTTCCTAGCGGACAAAAGAGAGGAAAGTTTGGGTTGCTTTGTTATTTTTGGTACAAAAAGCGATTCAATATCAAAAAAGCTCGCCATAAGGGGGCTTTTTCTTATATCATTTAATGCCGATTGCGGGGTTCGAACCTGCGACCTACGCGTTACGAGTGCGTTGCTCTGCCAACTGAGCTAAATCGGCTAATTGAGTTTGTGGTCAAGTACTCAGAAAACTTGCCAAAAGGTCCCACGCTTTTGGAGAAGACTACATCTCGGTTAATCAATCTCATCAGATTCCGAGCATCTTGGGATTACGTAGTTATGTTTAAAGGATTCCCACCTAACGGCGTCCTACCAACGCCTATTTCTGTCGGGCACTGAGCATACCCAGTCAACTTTGTTACTGCTTGATATTGTGAGTAGTTGACCTAGAGTTTCTTTTTCGGTATAGAAAGAAACTTAAACCTATAATTTGTATAGTTCTCTACCATAGGAGGTTTCAGAAAACAAGCAAGACGTCATCGGTCCCGACGTCGGTGCACCAACCGGGTCACTGAGACTAGCCGGAGGTTAATGCTTGAAGCAAAACGTTGTCTTTGGATGACGGGTCCCAACAAGGTCCGTAGATTATCTTGAAGGTAGTGCTTATTCCGATAGTTTACCCGATAAGGTTTGAACAAGCACAATGCTTCAACCCCACAAGGCCCGTAGACTTCTTGAGGGCGGTGCTTGTCCAAAAAACTATACGATGTGACGTGTCGGGATCGAACCGACTAACGCTCGCTTCACAGGCGAGTGGCGCACGGAGTTGCCTTACGTCACCACAATGATGTAGCTGACGAGAGCCGCGCGGTCTCTCATCACTTGCTCCAGACGAATCCACATCCAGACTACATCGCAACGACAGTTCTTCTCAACAGCGGAGATGGCGTGTCGTTGCCAAGTGCACTTGGGAAGAAAGATTCCGCATGAGAGCAGTTTCTTTCCATAATCCCATGCCTGTTGACGGATTCGAACCGCCGACCCTCTGATTACAAATCAGATGCTCTACCAATTGAGCTAAACAGGCTCGCGATGTACCTAGATTGGGACGATACACCACATGATTACGCATCATCGTAAGAGTAGCACAATGATAGTAACCATTTAACACATATGTGGTTTTAATGTCTTTTTCTTGACAGCTTTTGTTTTGATTTTTGGTATTTTTCAAACTCTGCGTTTAGCTGTTCGATAACGGTTTTGTCATTCGATTCTAGTTTATCGATGAATTCATCCATACGTTGTACTAGTGTCATATTTATTCCTCGATTGTTTTTCTAGGTGGCGAATAAGTTTGACGGTTTGGTCAATAGCTTCTTGTGGTAGCCATTCGTCGATGTTCAAAATAGATTTGTCTAAGATTACTTCTTTCATGATTTGTAGTTAATCTTCCTCAATAAGATTTAGTTTAGAAGTATCGATACAGTTTAGAAGTATCGATACCGCGTTCTTCTAATTCGTGGAGCAGGTCATCCAATGGCATTTCATATGTTTCTTCCATAATATTCTCCTGACTTGTTCGTGACCCGAATGGGTATTTATTTATTAATTTCTAAATCTTTGAGTTTAGATGATATAGATACCATGATATTGATACTAGTTTCCAAATCATTAATCTCATCAAATGTTAGAAATTCATATTCTTCTTTGAAAACATTCGTGTAGAATTTTAAAACGTTTGGTTTAACGTTTGGTCGCTCTACTACATGTTGTTTTGCGTTGTTGAAATAATGAATAAGTTTGCTGTTAGATAATATTTCTAATTGTTTTTCTAACTCATTCATGAATTGGTACAAAGCTTGTTGATATTCATTTAATTGTTTATTCATTTTAACCTCGTCTAAGGAAGGTAAGGGGTTCGAACCCTTGCGCGTGTTACCGCCTAACGATTTAGCAAACCGCCCTCTTCACCACTTGAGTAACCTTCCAGAATATCACGTGGCGAGCGTGATGTTATGCAGGCACCACCTGCAAACTTTTGATAGTAGTGCTGTTCCGGGCACGTTCACACGTTTTATTCGATTGTCAACCCTGGAACGGGGTTGTAATTTAAGTATCGAATATGGTTAAAGCACCCCTTTATAAACTATACAACGTTTACTAGTTGGGTATCATTCATCAGCACATTAATGAGTGATGCGAGTTTTAACGTCTTTTCTTTGACGTTGTTGTGGCAATGTATGCTTTTGAGTTTGTCTTTTGGTCAAACTCAGACTATTTTTCTAATAGGTCTTCTAGGTTCTAATAGGTCTTCTAGGTTCTAATAGGTCTTCTAGGTTCTAATAGGTCTTCTAGGTCTTCTAGGTCTTCTTTTGCTTTTTTATATTCAGAGCGAAAGGTTTCGTCTTGTTCGTTTAAATATTCGTCAAGGAATTCATCAAATTTTTGCATAATTACACCTCACTTATTGAGATAGCTGGATTTGAACCAACGCGTCAAGGAGTCAAAGTCCCCAGCCTTACCACTTGGCTATATTCCATAATTATTGTATGGCGCAAGGTGGAATCGAACCACCGACACACAGGGCTTCAACCTGCTGCTCTACCGACTGAGCTATCGCGCCTAAATATGGTACCCTCAACACTTCTGGTACCTTATGTTGGAGAACCTGACAACCAACAAGTTTTTGAACATCCGCCGAGTACAGTCAGACAGATATTGTTCGTGTTTTTTATCACCTAGAAACTGTACTTCTACGGTAAAAGGCTTTAGTGCTTATGGTACTAGTTTCCCCATAAGTGGCACTGCCACAACACTTATTACGTACGAGCAACAAGGTTACACATAATGACTTGACAACCTTATTCAAATTATCAAGCCCGAAATGCCATGAATTCTATTCATGCAATCTTTTTGGCATGACTCGTACTGGGTTCGAACCAGTGACCCTCGGATTAAAAGTCCGATGCTCTACCAACTGAGCTAACGAGTCTAAGTCGGGGTCGGATTTAGTTTTTACCGACATCCCCTCTATGACAATGGTTATTCTGCCACTAATGTGATGGATCAGTACCACCAACGGTCCACAGTGTCTCGGTATCGTAAAGTAGGATAATCCTATCCCAATTTTTATATACCCTTGTGGATTTAACATGGCTTCTTCTGGCGCAATCTTATAGTACCTTTCGGCACATCAACCACTTTCAGCATTTGGGCTTGGATGTAGGCTCACATTCCCACATCGTTCCCTGCTTAGATTCCCAGAAGAACTCTAACAATTACGTTGGCGCATACCACTATCAACTCGCCTTTATCAAGGCTCGAGGCACCTTTTGAGTGTCGTGATAACGTGCGTTAGGTCGACAAACCTATTCCGCCACAAGACGGGACACCACCCGTAATGCAACCAACTCACTGTTTGATAAGCGACTAGCTATTCCGACTTGGCCGTGTCGAAACATTGTTGCTAGGTGAGGATCGGTACCTCACTACCATGTTGACTGTTGTATGTCTAAAGATTGTCATACCGCAGACCGACTGTTATGTCCCGTCTTATACACCTGTCACCAGGCTTCAAGACAAAAAGATTACGATTCCTCGCGTGATATGTCCATCAGATTTCTCATCAAACACATTCGCCCCAAGTTTTGCACTGGCAAATTGGCTCGACGCAAGGCTAATCCCCGACGGGACTACATGCATTACCATTATAGGTCATAGAGGAAAGCACATCCTATCGCAGTCCTTTTCAGACCACTACAAACGAACTCTTTTGAAGTTCGCCGGATGCCACTTGCGGGCACAGTCACCTACAAGTTTCCCGATGAATACGAAGAGCTTATGCTCTAAGGACTTTAGCGATCCTCTTACAAGCATCGCACGCCGTCGTGGCACTAGTTACATATTGAGGGTTTTATATAACCCTATTTCAATCCACGCATTTTACGATGCGATACGAGTTTTAACGTCTTTTCTTTGACAAAGGAGGATGTGGGATTTGAACCCACGCATGACATCACTGCCATCTGACGGTTTTCAAGACCGTTCCCTTAAACCAGACTTGGGTAATCCTCCACAAAATCAATCAAAATCAGTATTTAGCCTTGGGAGATGGTCCTCCCAGATTCCGATGACAATTTATAATCGCACCGTACTCAGGACAATTCCTTCAACCCCAACGCGACGGCATTGGTTTGGGCATAAGTCTGTTCACTCTGCGCTATGATTTTGAGGTTTTTTGCTAATATGCTACTAGACTTCTTTTTCTCATTGGCTGTTTGGCGCTACTAAGACCATCGATTTTTCTTTCTCTTCCTCACCGTTTTATGGGTGGTTGATTTGATTGATTCGAACCTGTGATACTTTGGTTCTAAACCAAGTACTCTATCGAGCTGAGTCACTTCCTGTTCAATTTCGATCCACGCATTATACGATGCGATACGAGTTTTAATGTCTTTTCTTTGACAAATCGGGAAGACCGGATTCGAACCTGCGACCCCCTGGTCCCAAACCAGGTGCTCTACCAAGCTGAGCTACTTCCCGAAGAGAAGGACCCGTTTATCTGAGGTGGGTCTGACCTCTACCATATCCTGCGCACAGATTTGGTAATGGAGGTTCTTTAGAGTCATTCCTCAAATGACGATATGAGTTTTCTTGGTTTTTGTCTTTTCGAGGTCGAGGGGCGGAAAACGAGTTACGACTCAAAACTTACGCCTCGGTTCGCCCGCAACTTAAATGTGCACTTGTGCGGGATTTACCGCCTGAGTTTTACGACGTCATCGGGATATTGGTCGGATGGAAGCAGATGGATTCGGACCATCGAACCCGAAGGAACGGATTTACAGTCCGCCGCAGTTGACCGCTTTGCTATGCTTCCTTGTTTTGACAACGCGTGACACCCTTTTCGAGTAGTGCTCGTGGCTTCCTTGAGCTGGGATACACGCATTGTTCATACATCGTACGGGATTCGAACCCGTGTTACCGCCGTGAAAAGGCGGTGTCTTAACCCCTTGACCAACGATGCAATATATATGTGAGTTTGCAACTCAAAAGGTCTAGACGGGATTCGAACCCGCGACCCCCTGCGTGACATGCAGGTGCGCTAACCATCTGCGCTACTAGACCAATTGTAACCACAAGCGCGAGAGATGCTCGTGGCTACACAATCAACAGGCTTTCAGACCTACCTTCACGCGTCTTACTATTTAACGGGTTTTAGGGCTGTACTCGCACCTGTCACAGGGGATGAACCCCTCCAAATTTTTTCAGCAGTGACCCTCCTGGCTGACAGGCTAGGACAGTGTGCTATCGGGGACAAGCCCCTCCAAAAGCGGTGGACACTTCAGGCACTGCCCTACTTCATGTCCACGGGAACCGTGCATGTCGTTACTATGCCGGCGATTGCAGGAACGGGGTTCGAACCCGTGGCCTCTAGGTTATGAGCCTAGCGAGCTGCCAACTGCTCTACCCTGCTATAAAACCGCGAACGCTTCAGACACTTGTCCTACTTCACGTTCGCTCGATCCGCGCATGTCGTTACTATGGCGGTGACAAACCCCCTCAGAATCGAACTGAAGATTGCAGTTTTGGAGACTGCCGTGATGCCACTTCACTAGGGGCTTAGGAGAAACCATGGCGAATAGTCATGGTTGATGATAAATCATCGAATTTGAAAACGAAATGCAGACGTGCATTTCGAGAGAATAAATATATTGTAGCACATTGTTTTACATTATGCAACAGTTTTTTTTATTTTCTTTAAAATTATTCTTTTGCAAACATCTTAATGAAGATGTGCGCGCCGATGGATACTGTTGCGAGTATCGCTAAAACAAAACCTAGACCGATAATGTTTAGAGAAAGCACGATGCCGAACATCGTGAGGATGACGCTGTATAGAGATAGTGTGATAAGCAATGATAGCATGCACGATACAGCAAAAATGTAGCGTTTTGACATAGATTTTCCTTTCTGAGTTTCACGTGAAACTTTTTTATGTAACATTCTTCGTAGAGATTCCCCGATAGATAATGTCTTTACGTTCGACGACGATTTCGACATCGTGATCTTTCAGCGAAGTCACTAATTTCTTATTCGGATTGAATGCAACGCCATGACCAACGTTTGCGAGCATCGCGACGTCGCCATTTGTGTCACCATAGGCATAAGATTCTGTCAAGTCGATGTTGTATTCGTTAGCTAGTTTCTTGATCACGGATAGTTTTGAGTTCGAATCCCACATAGGAACAACTTGACCGTTGAACTTGCCACTTTCGGACACGTATTCTGTCGCGAACCACAAGTCGCTACCGAGTTTCTTGGCCATACGCGATACCAAAAATTGCGGGGAACCTGAGATAAACACGATCATGTGTCCCTGCGATTTATGCCAGTCGAGTTGTTCTTTTGTGAAACGGTAGAGGTGTTTATGTTCCAACTCGACAGTTTGTTTCGCAGCAAAGTCGATATCAGCCATTGGTTTATCGCGCAAGTGATCTGTATAGACATGGGCCAATTTCTGTAGATAATCGTCGTAATCGAGTTCTCTATTGTGCCAAGCGCTGTAGAATGGTTGAATTTGTTCTTTTAAGTCATTTGAGAGAATTTCGTATTGGATGAGTTTATTGAAATGTGAAACCATGAGTGAGTTTCGAAAGAGTGTGCCGTCAATGTCGAAGAAAGCGGCTATTTTTTTGTCAGTCGTCATGAGTTGTCCTTTCACGTAAGATTTTTTCGATATATTCTTGAGTTTTTCGCATCTCGAGAGTTTCGCCAACCGAGAGTAGGCGCGGCATTAAATAGAGTTGTTTTCTATTAAGTGCGCCTCGTCTGAGAGGTAAGTTGTGCGTTTTTCGCCAATTGTTGCTCGTATAACGATGATATAGCGGATGTTCGCTATTGATGAGTTCGTAGGCGACATCGCGAGAGTCATCATGATCGGGCTCTGGCCCGATGACCTGTAAATAGTCGTCGGCTTCGCTGTAAGTTGGGAGTGTTTCTTTTAAGTTTTTATAACGGGACATAACAACCGCCTTTCTATATAGAAAAAAGCCGTACGGGATGGCTTATCGTGGTTTTAAAAACATTATCGTCCGTTGTGAATCTTTTGAATTGTTTCGACAACGATGTGTGATTTTTCGGTCATCTTATTCCAGACGATATAGGGGACTAAGTCGAGCAGTGATAAGTCGTCAGGTGTTAATTCTTGCATGTGGTCCCACAGAAAACCGTGCAGGAAATTTGCGTAGTCATGGATGAATTGCCATCGCTGTTGTGTTGCGATTTTGAGATCGTTGCTGTTTTTCTCGTTGTCGTTTTTGGTGGAGTAAACGAGGTCGTTAAATTTTTGGTATTGTTCATTGTGGTTTTCGATTAGTTGTTTGAGTTTGTCGTACATTTGTAAGTCCTTTCTATTCGATGTAGCATCCCGCTTGGATGTTGATTGGTTTGTTCTTTTGTGCGAGTTCGATGTTGCCATTTGTGTTTTTTGCAATGGATTGTGCTAATGAGTAATCGTCTGTGATGCCTGTAATGCGAGTGTCTGTGCCATATTCCCATTCGTAAGCGCATTCTGCAATAACAACGAAGAGTGGTTCTTCTAAAATGTTGTTTTTAATAAGTTCGTTCATTGAGATAAAGTCTGAGATTTCTTCATAATAAAAATGGTTAAGGACGATTCCATGGTTATCGTTTCCGATTAATGTTACGAGATCATTTTTGTTGACATCAATGACGATTTCTTTTAATTTGCATTGTAAATTGTTGCTTTCTTTATCAGGGTTTTCCATGATCCATTTTAAGAAGTTTGTGATGTTGAATCCTGTGTTTTCGTTGTCGATTTGTGTATACATATTATTTATTTCCTTTCTTGAAATCGCTTACGTTATGTAAGACGGATAGTTGATAGAGACGACTGCGATTATCTTCGCGCAAGTAGTCTTGCATGAGTTGACGTGGTGTTGTTTTATAGCCAGGCGCGTCGAGAACGATGAGTTCAACATCAGGATAGGCGAGCGCATTGTAAATAGCTTGTTTGATGTTGTTGGTTTTAAGTTCTTCGATTAGTTTTTTCGTATCAATTACGCGTTGGTTGATACTGCCGAACATTTGGTTTTTAGTTTTTAGTCGATAGATGAAACGACCGTCAATGATATAGTTGATTTCTGTAAGGATCTGAATTTGTTTTTCGAATCCATCTTTTCGCCACCAATCTTCGATATCGAAACCTGTCCAAACACTGATTGTTGTGTCTGGGATAGCGGTTTTGACTTGTTTGATAATGTCTAGTGTATCATCTATATTTTCGGGTACGATTGGATCTCCGCCGAGTAAACTGAGGTTGGGTCTCATACCGCGTTTGATTAGTTGATTTAGTGCGTCGATGATAGTAGTCGATGCTTTTTTGTTGTCCCAATAAAGCTCTTCTTTACGCGCCCATGTCGTTTCGTTCCAACAACCTTTGCAGTGAAAGGAGCAAAAGTTGAAGAAGACGGACACGACAGGTCCTTGTCCGAAATCGTTGTCGATGTCGAACTTACTGATTTGATGGATGTATGCCATTTGATTTCCTTTCTAGATTAGTTTTAAATAAACGTATGGCCCGACTTGCACGGGCTGGCTTTCAAGGCGCATACGCTCCAGATTATTCTGGATGAGATTCAGCGTAGGAGGCTTCGCCTAGCTGACCGCGTTCGACACCATGGCGAACACGTTCTTTGATTTCTGACCACTTACCGTCATTGACAGCTTGTACGCCAGAACGTTTCGAATATGTGAGATATCCACATACGCGTTCTACAACTAAGATGTCTTCGCTTCCGCAATTGTCGCAGGTCATGAGGAAGTCCCCATGTTCGCCACATTTTTCGCAGACAGAGCTGATGACATTGACACCAAAGTACATACCTTGGCGCATTGCATAGTTGACGATAGCTTCGAGTGAAGCTGGTGATACACCGTAGTTAAATTCGGCGTACGAGATGTGTCCACCTTTAGCAATGTTATGGAATTCTTTTTCGTAATCGATTTTGTCAATCGCACTTGAGTGAATCCATACAGGTTGGTGGAAACTATTTGTTAGGTAGTCACGGTCTGTGACACCTGGGATCACACCAAATTGTTTGGTGAGCAATTTTTCCCACGTGAACACGAGAGACTCCGCCAGTTCTCGCATACCCTCGGTTTCCCGATATTTATGAGGGGATTAGACTATATCATCATCCTTCGTGAGAAGGAACCGACCGTTTCGGGCTTCACGAACCCTACTCTAATTATAGATAGTCGTTGGACTTTACTTATGATTGTTTGTTAATCATAAGTCTTAGCACCGGATTGTCTGTATGAGTTCCCCGGTTAGCCGATATGTTAGCCGTCATTTCCTACGGTTCCAAAAGTCATATCGACACCCTTTCTAGGTTAAGTCGGTTTTGTCATAGCTGTTACCAGCTAAGCGCCCACGGAGATTTTTTAGGCGTTGAATACACATTTTCGATACCTTATATTTCTATAAGGATTAGACTGTCCAATCACCATGTTAAAGGTGGAACTATTACAGTCGTTGAACGTCCCGTTATTATGGTTTCGCTGCTGATTGTCCATTTTTTATAAGGGTTAGCACTCTATTTGAGCTTTTATTTCAGCGTACCTCATCTCAATCATTGTTTCTAGATTTCTCTAACCGTGTAGGTTGATTGAGCTTTAGGAGTTTCCAGCAATTTAAGTTCTTTTGACGCTAAGTTTCCTTAGTGAAAGCCCTGTATTGTTAAGGCATATGGATGTTTATCCGTTTGACTACGCTCGATGCGAATACGATTCACATGTTCGAGGAAGTCCGCTTGCATTTGTTTGCGGTCGTCATCTGAAAGGTTTTCCCAATCAGGTCCAACCATGGCGTTGACCATTTCGTAAAGACCTGTATAACCAATAGACGCTGTTGCACCGTCTAAGAGGCGTGAATCTTTTACTTGTTGGTCAGGGCGAATACGTTGCCATGCTCCACCTTCACACCAGAAGAGTGGATTGGAAGATCCGTAAAGGTTTCCGACTCGTTCGTATCGCCAGTTTTGAATATCGAAGACCATGTTGCTGTATTTTTCAACAAGGGCGTCGAATTTTGCTTTGTCGAAGTTGCCTTCAGCATCGCGTGCTTCAAGAGCAAACTTGACAGGGTTGATGGACACGGCACCGATATTGAATCGACCGTCGGTAACGTCTTTACCTGTTTCAGGGTCGATAAATGGTGAGAGGTGCGCGCGACACGTGTGATTCCACTGTCACCAGTGGCACTGACTAGATCATCAAGTTGTTTAACTTGTCTTCCGCTTCGGTGTGGATTCAAGTCACACCTACATTAAGGAGATTGTCTCCGCCGCTACATTAAGGAGATTGTCTCCGCCGCTACATTCATCACGGCTAGTCGATACAGGTTCTATCATGTTTGATAGCTTCCCACGGTCTCATCTTTGAGATTCTCACCAACGACGCTTCCAGAGTCGTTTCATCAAAGACCTAACCGTTAGCTAGATTTCTCTAACCCTCAGTGAATCAAACTGAGTTCAAAAGATTTTACATGGGCTGTCGATTTACATCTACCCATTGGAGCAATCGTTTGTCCGCTACGTTCGTAAACGTCACGGCGGTAATGTTCACCTTCGACATCTTGTGCATCGAAACTCAAATAATCCATAATGGTTATTACTGACTATATCATCATCTCATGTTTGAGAGCTATGCGCTTCCAATATAACCCGCAAGCTATATTGTACTCTACTTGCTATTCGCTTTCGATAGTCGATTGAGGTTCCGCATATTGGAATCTATATGGTTTTAATTGGATTTTGGGCGTGTTTGGCCGTAATTCACCAATTGTTTTGTTTGTTTTTAGTGATTTATAAATGATGTGTGCGTCATTATATTTAAGTCCATCGGTTCTGTTTTTAAAATAGGATAAACAGTCCATGACGGATTCGTATTGTTCAACTAATTCGTCGTCTTTGTATACGTTGATTGGCATTTTTCGTTTATCTGTGATTTCGCCCGATTTGAATCGTTTGATGCGTGTTTCACTGATTTTTTTGCGCGTTTCATCGGTCATTGGATGACGACGATGTCGTTCTTTGGCTGATTCTGACATTTTTTTACGTGTTTCACTTGTATGTTTTTTACCTAGAAAACTTTTTGAAACTTCACGATGAGCTTCTTGTTCTTCTTTAGTTTTCTTTTTAAACCAACCAGAACTACCTTCTCCACCATTTGTGAGATTCGTTAATTGTACACCTTTTTTAGTATAAGCGTCGATTAATTGTTTCTCGAGTGTAAAAGCATCATTTTCTGACAAATTAGTTTTGTATAGCCTTACTTTACATTTATATTTTGCAATGGTTCGTTTGAAATAGATATTTCGTGATTTTTCTGTTTGCATGTATCGATTATCCATGCCTTTTCCAATATAAAAAGCGATCCATCGATTGTTTTTGAATTTGTACCAAATATAAACGTAAAACTGATTCATATAGATTTTCCTTTATACGGCTTCCCACAGGATTGTACAGTGTAGTTCCCCTGTTAGCCTAATTATTAGTTGTCATTTCCTACAATTCCTTGTCGGTAATTAGACACCGGTTGTTAACCGTTCACATAGTTATTCGAAAGAGGTCGCCCTCTTAAGCCCCAATTACTTTAGGGTAGAGTTTCTTAGATGAACATTCCAGACTTAGTTTGTATAAGTCATAGTTTGGTGATGTTGGATCACCATTGATTTCGCTTCGATACATGAAGACGAGTTTAGGGAAGACGTCGCGGTTGTCTGGTGACATGCGGTCTTCTAAGATGGCGCGTGTGATTTCACGTCCCCATTTACTTGTATCCATACCGAAGCTGATGGTAGTAAACATGCTACCCTTTATTTTCATAAAGGCATAGACTATATCTTAGGTACGATGACCTGAGCGCTTCCATTTAAGGGGTTCTCACCCACTGCGTATCAATAGCAGCCGTACTTCTATTGTGGACTTTCACCACCCACTACGGGAATAGTCGTTACACGTTCTCTTATTGGATTTTAAGAGCTTCGCACGGGATTACCTCTGACCATTTCTGGTTGTAGGTTCTCTTATCAGCATATTCGTCCTCGGTTGAGGTTACATTTTTATCTTATTTTTGCTTTGCCCGTTAGCCTTCTTTCGAAGACACCCTTGATAGGTTCACTTTCGTTGGCCCCTTACTTAAGGCGTTTGGCCCAAGGCATTCTGCGTTTGCGCCAATTCATAGGTGTAACTTTGCACACCTTGTTTGATTTCTTTGAGTGTTTTATCGGTTGCATAACGTTCAGCATCAGCGATACCGTATTCTTTAGCATCGTTTAAATAATGCTGATATGATTTTTCAGCATACGGTGCTAAGGTGCTGTCAATATGGTTGACAGTGAAACCCAATAATGTTCCTAATAGAGCGTCAATCTATTAGCGTGAGCGAATCACGGCTTATCCTTTCGGACAAGTTCAGATTAAATCTTCATCCTATATGTTATAGGAGCTACATTTTTCTTCCGTCAGTGACTTACGGATTTACTCTCCCTCAAGGAGATAATCGTTGGGGGTGTGCCGTGGATTTCTCTTTAGGTCACGTCCCTGCTAAATGTCCATTGTTTACGAGGGTTAGCACCACATGTGTGGCTTTTATTTCAGCATACCTCATTCTCAATGCTTTTTTCCGTCTTTCGACAACCGTTCAGCTTAGCGTTTCCACTGACTGTTTAGGTGATTGAGACTTTAGGGTGTTGCAAGCATTAAATGTAGGAGCACGCACTCATTACTGAATACGCGGGTCGTTTCTTACCAAATTGGTTCCCAGAGGCTGCGATCGTTACGCTTGATAAAATGTCAAAGGCTGATGACACATGTTTTGGTTCATGGGTCGTCTTGTTGTTAATTCTAAAGGCATAGACGCCATCTTCATGTTCTTTGTCTTTCATAAGATGCTCTAAGTCAAAGAGGTCACAATTGAAGGTATCTTTATAGAGGTCACCCAAATCCGCTTGGGTGGGAGCTGACTATATCACCATCCTAGTCGTTACTTAGGATGCCGCATTTTGGCTATTACACGATTTTATAATCGTCCTAATCTCAGACGATAACGAACCTGTTTATTTCACCAGGGGCTACTCTACTTGGTTAGTCTCTATGAACCAGTTATTCATAGATATCCTTTGGATAGTCGATTAACGTTTATTTAGAATATATCCTCGATATGGTTTGTTGGTGTTGAGTGCTTTTTTCACACGCTCATGTTCTACACGTGTCCATTTTTCATCAAATAGATTTTCTATCAATTCTGTGATAGATGAGTATTCGGTCATTGTGTTTGTTGATGTTTCAATGGCTGATACTTTGATACGTCGACCGCTGTTTCGTTGTTTTTGAATACGTTTTCGTTCGTTATCTGACTTGTCTGTCCAAAAAGATTTGGCGTATTCGATAATACCGTTTACTTGTTTTTTCTTGTTCATGTGTGTTTTTAGCATGTGTGCGATATTGTATAGGAGTTGTTCTTTGATAGGTGTATTACTATACCAATAGTCGCTTCCTGGTCGTTTTGATGATAATGTGTGGCCTTGGCGTTCGTGCCAATTTAACATACCTTCATGCATTTTAGATATGACGTATTTGTGTTTATTTTGATCTTTACGCCAAGCTGTTGCATTTTGTCGGTATTCTTCATTTTTCCACAATTCGGTTGTAGTGTTTGTCCAAACTTTAATTAAACGGTCTTTTTCTTGTTGGGTTATGTTTGCCCAATAATCCTTTTTAGCGATGCTTATTTGTTGTTTTGCGGATGGGGAATGGGTATTGTTGTACATTGGATTGTTAGAACCAGAAACATACGCATGGTTTGTAGATATTTTTTCTCTCCATTTGCGTTTTTGTTGTTCAGTTGCAGTTTCTAACCATGTATACGGTTGACCGCCAGGTGATAAGTTATAACCTATTGTTGGGTCATTTGCTTGGTAGTGTTGAATATAGTATTGTTCAAGTTTATCTAATTCAGAAACATTTTTAGTTGTGATTAGTATTGTTTTCTTGAAGACATCTTTACCATATTTTCTACGAATTGCTTTTACAATTATTCCTGATCCGTAGTAGTCATCGTTTATTGTATTGTTTTGATGTTGACCGATATAGATTTTTCCATTTCGAGTATCAGTTAGTTTGTAGATATATCCTTTCATAAGTCGCACAGGATTCTTTCGTTCCCTGTTAGCCGTTCCTTTCATTATCATTTCCTATAATTACTTATGTCGTAGGAACGACACCCCTTCAGCCTTTCGGCACGGGTTAACGCGGTTTTTCCATAGTTCGTTGCCGAACTAGGCCACAATCTGTTCATGGATATAAATGTATCCTTCTTCGTGAGCCTTCAACCATTCAGGGTTCAAGACATGACGCATGAGTTTCTTCATGGTCATTTCGTTGATGAGTGCTGATTTGGTCGAAATCACTTGCGAATCTTTGTTGGCATTTTCGTTGTATGAACCGAAGCGTAAGCCTTCCGCCTCATTTTGTAATTCATGAAATGCGGTCGCTCGGTCACGTTGAGCTTGCCAGTAACGTTTATAGGCTGTATAGGTTGGCAAATCAACCTTTTTCAAGCCTCCCATGACAAAGCGATGGAGATCGCTGGTTGCAACAGTATCATGGTATTTAGATGTATCGAGCCAGTGAGCCACTTCAGACAAAACATCGTGCAATTGTTGGTCGGTCAATTCCTTGCCGATTGATTTTGCAGCCTTTTGACAGGCATCTTCGATGTATTTGGCGTTGAAGTCGGACACAATTCCGGTCTTCGATACAACTTTCAATCGATTGAGGTCAGAAACCTTCAATGATTGTTTTTGCTTATGATAGTCTTCGTAAGCTTTTGCTACATCAGCATTGACTTTGCGAGCCGCTTCAATAGCGGTAAAGTGCAAGTCTTGCGGAAGAAGAACGGATTGAGCTTCAATGTGTTTGTACACTTCGTTCTCAATTTGTTTGAGTTCATCATCCGTGAGTGTGTAGTGGATGTCTGATGCGGCCGCTTGTAAAGCTGTCAATAGTTTTGTCATTCGAAACGGTTCTACACGACCGTCTTTCTTGACGACTTCAATATTTGTTAGCATATAGCCAACTCCTTTCCTTATCGCCGGATACGAGTTGTCCGTGCGAGTAATAGCTGTTTATGTGCGTGGGATCACATAAACAATGACCGGAGTTTCGCAACGTTCGGTCTACTATATTGTACCACAATTTACGACATTTTTGGTAAGAAAATCGTAATGATTTTTTGGCAGAATATAAATTTCACCGTAAACTTGGCAGTTATCTAGGAGTTTATCGTCAGGGAACACATTTATCGTGTATCGTTGTAGTTCTTTTAAGAGATGTTTCATGTGAAACATTTCGGATGGCGTTTTTTCGACAATTTGTGAGAGATTTCGTAATTGATCTAGTAACACGTCATTTTTATAGGTTACGAAGACGGTTACTGTATTGTCATCGATTAAGTTCATCTCTCTGCCTGCTGTTTTGAAGGCTTGTGTGAGAGCACCGCGTTCGACAGCGTGATAGGTATTTCGGCTGAGATAATCGAGAACGGATTCGCCTGGGTTTCTCAGCGCGAAGTTCATGTTGTGAGCATTGTTTGCGAAGTAATATTGATAGAAGTCGTTATTGAGGCTTGTTAAGTCAACTACTTGCGGTTGCTGTGCAAGAACCTTGGTCGCGGCTTGCTTTTTCGATTTAATGTCCGCGAGATGCGTAATGTTTTCGTCAGCGGATCCTAAATTGAAAATCGTCATGTGACCTCGCGTGCGAAGTCCTTCACGATTACAGCGACCGTTTGCTTGCACGAGTGAATCGAGTCCGGCGTATGATCGAAATACGTATTCGAAGTCAACGTCAACGCCCGCTTCAATGAGCTGTGTGCTAATACAAATTATCGGCTCATTTTGTGCGAGACACTCTTTAATCTCTTTTAAGAGGTCTAGCCTATGTTGTGCACACATGTTCGTTGATAAGTAAAACAGTTTGCGATTTGTCTTTTGCGAAATCAAATCATAGAGATTTGCAACCGTTTTCTTTGTGTTCACGATTGCGAGAACGGATCCGGTTTTGCTTACGATTGCGTTTGCGATTTCTTTTAAGTTGGCGTTTGAGTCATCGCTTTTGAATTTCGTGATAGAAGTGCGCTCAAATGATTTTCGTTCAAGATCTGTCATAGTTACGAGATCGGGGTGCTCCCAATTGTGCCCGCCGTAGATCAACTTATGCGAAATATGCGGATCGTTATACAGGGGCTGTGTTGCTGTACAGAGCACGAGGGTTGTTTTCATGACGTAAGCCATGAAGTTTGAAATCAAGTTAAAATTATGAGTAACACTAATAGGTAATGATTGAACTTCATCGAGCACGATAATGCTATTGGTAAGATTTGCGAACCGTCTAACGTTTCCGGATCTTGTTTTAAAAAGGGTTTGAAAAAACTGAACCATAGTTGTTAGAACGATTTGGTCGTCCCAGCTATCTGTACAGTATCTGCCCAGAACACTATCATCGATGATGGCATTAGAGTGGTGTTCTGTTAAGCCACTATCACCAACAGTGCGCCGAATTTCTGCCGCGTTTTGCTCTAGAATAGACAAGAATGGAGCGACATAAAGAAATCGGCTTTTGTTTTGATAGACCATTTGGTGAAAAGCATATCGCATAGAGAGATTTGTTTTACCCGCACCTGTCGGTAAATCTAGACGATAAATCCCGGCAGTATCAAGGGCGCCACGGCTCTTGATAGTGTTTGCTAACAGTGTCCGTGTTTGGTTGAGTGCCGTTGTTGGATTTGCAAATTGACTGTATTTAGCTTCGATAGAGAACAGATAATGATGGTTCAATACTGTTTTTTCTGCAAGTGTACGTGGCCGTAATTCTTGACGGTAGGCGTTGATTGTGTCCAAAATATCAGCGTTCTTAAGAAAGCCTAAATATAAGCGAACAAAAGCGCCTTGATAGAATTTTTCTTCCGTTTCATCTTTTGGGTGAAGCTTTTTCATTGCCTCTTGATAATTCAGATAAGCTTTTTCTATCAAGTCTTTTAGGTCACGATATCCGTATTGAGGTAATTCGCGCTCGAGTTCGTGTGCGAAACTCGTGACAGTGGCGTAATCGTAGCCTTCTTTTAGGTCCATTCGTGCAAATAATTTGTTAGTGTGGATCACTTCAGGTTCGTATACGTCAAACATACCGTGGTGGGCTGCAATTACGTATGCGATTGTGTCTGTGAAGACATCGTAACCATGGACTTGCATGATGTTCGTGAAAGTGTATCGCGCGCCAGCGTACGAGTGGTCCACATGCGTGTCTGGGTCAGTGGTTAGTTTTTGTTGGAATAGGGGGTCGGCTTTACCGATGTCGTGAAAGAGACCAAGCAAAAAGAGCACGTCACCCTGTCTTATTTCGCATGCAGATTCGCGTGCGAGACTCGCCGTGTTGTATGCGTGATCTCGCAAAAGTTGTTCGTTTGCGCCGTCTTTATGGGCAAGTGTGACGTGCATTCTTGTTAGTCCTTTCTATACAATATATCCGAAGCGTTTGTCTAATTCATCAGTTAAATGATCAATAAATTGACGTTGAGTCATGGTTGGAAATTCGTTTAGGTGTGTGAAGAGATAATCAATGATTTCAGCGATGTTATGGGTTTTGACATCATAATCTTGACGTTCATATAGATAACTATCGCCATTTCCGAAAGTGATTTCAACAGAAACAAAGCCTGGTTCCCAATCGCCACCGCATGTAGGGCATGTGGATTCAACATATTCTTCGTCTTGTTCTTTTGGATTAATGGTTTCAACCGTTGTGTCTTTTAGTGAAAATAGCATGGCGTTATTCCTTTTCTTCGATTTCGTTGGCTACACGACGCAAATAGTTAGCAAGAGCATTCATTTTGTCTTTGTGAGTTCCGATAATTTGTTCTTCGTTATCGTCAGTGATTTCGTAGATATCTGTAGCCTTGTACGCTTCGATAGCTTGGTCTAAAACAGAAACAATACTGTCGTATTCGGATGTGATGATATCCTCATAGGCGTCTCCGCCGAGACTTTCATCGTTGTCCCAGAGCATTTGTTCGATTTGTTCTTGTGGTGTCATTTTGAGGTTTCCTTTCTAGTATTGGTTCATGGTCATAAAATCATCGAACACGTCTGTTTTGAAGTGATTTAAAATATTTGTCATAAATGAAATCAATTCTTGTTCTGATTTAACAGTTTTTGATAGTTTTAATTCCACATGATGGATAGACCAATTGGTGATTTTGTGTTTTTCGAGCCATTTGACGTCTTTGTTATTGAATTCTTTAAAGAAGAGAACTGTGGCTTCTACATATTGACTGTCAGTTTCACGATTATGATTTTGTTTATAAAATTCAAAGAAGATAGTTCCTACGTGCATAACGAGTTGATCGTTGTATTGTTCAATACGACGTGTTTTTTGTGGCAGTTTCTCCGCGATGGCTTCTAGTTGTTCTTTTGGGAACATGATGCAATTCCTTTCTATTTGACTTTGTTTTCAACGCCGATAACTTGTTTTAATAAATCGATAACGGTATCTTGTTCAAGTAAGTGCGTTTGATATTCAATCATGAGAACGCTAACATTTTTCCCGTCAAAAACGATTCGTGTTTCGAGTGCTAATTTTTTCGGTTCGACTTCAATCGTAAATAAATAAGCGTTATAGCCTGAGAATTGTGACGTTTCTTGTGGTTTTAATTTAATAAAACATTCGTTATCAAAACGTTGATAAGGGATGTTAGCGGTAAATTTATTGGATAGCGCTTTTCGGAGCATGTCGAAGATTCTATCTTGTAATACGAATTCTTTGATAGCATTTGCAAGTTTTTCTGTTTGTTGCTCGCGTTGTGCGAGTGCGTCGAGTTGTTCGGCTAATGTTGCCATATTAATATCCTTTCTATTTAACAGTAATGATGATTTCTTTTGAATCACTGTTGTATGCGTCGCGCGTTTCATCGTGGTTTGCAACGTAGTCGACGATTTCGAAGACTGTTCGTTCGTTGCATTGTTCGAGAATGCTTGCTAATAATTTTTGAATGATCATGATTTGTTTGACGGTGATTGTGGATAGTACAAAGTCTTGCGGTAAATCGTCAATATTTGTACGAATATCTTGCTCGTAAGCCCCATAATCGTAGGCTTCAAAGTGTGTATCAGCGAGACGTTCCGGCCACGGTTGGTCTGTGAGTTGTTTAATGTCTTCTTTACAGTCCTGATAGAATAGTTCTGCCAAGAATGCAACGTTTTCGAGAACGAGTGGATCGTCTGTTTCAAGTGCTTGTTGAATGATTCCGGCTAGTTGTGGTGCTGTAAAAATGTAGGTCATGTGATTTCTCCTTTTTATAGAATTAGTCAGAATAGAAAACGAACCAGAGCTTGGCTCTGGTTCTAATTCGTTAATCGTGCAAGGTTAATTCGGTCAGTCAACCCTAACATGTGTGAACGTGGATATTCGGGACCGAGTGCGTCTCGTCGGAGTTGATGCTTTTCATAGTCGTCCATTTTGTAATGGAAACCGAAGAGGTTTTCGTCATCGTCAGCTTCTTGGTAGATTGGTTCTTGTAAGTTGCTCAATACTTTCCATTCGTCATCGAATTGTTGGAAGAACGTTTGAAAGTAAGTGTAGTTTCCGGAATGGATCCGACGCTCTATGTTTGAGGCGTCATTATTGACATAAAGTTCAAGACAGGCTCCTACAGCTTGTGAACGAGAAACACCTGCTTCACAATGTACGAGGATGTGATAACCGTGTTCTTTTGCAAAGTCGCCGATTTGTTTAATTTCATGAGCTTCTTTTTCAGAAAAGACGGGCAAATCAAGTCCTGTTTGTTCTTTGATTGGTATGTTTGGGTCGAGTTTGTCGGCTGCAAGGTCGATAAAGGGAACTCTAAAGACAGCTTTTAGATTTTTGATTGGACGGAAAATTACAGGGCAATCTTCTTCGTTACGGATGTCCGTAATGGAAACGATGATGTAGTCTTCTTTATTGAAGTCAAATGGTCCACCGTAATGAGCAGCTTCAAAGGCTTTTTCGGCGGAAAGTACTTTAATTTTTGGCATACTTATTCCTTTAATTGATATGAATTCGATAGTATGTGCGATCACATTCATTCCGACGATATTCGTGAATGATATGTGTTTCTGCGAGCTCGTCGTCAGTAATGCAAGGATTGTTACCCGTCAAGACGACTTGTGATTTTTGTGGATGGACGAGAGCGATGATGTCATCGCTGTGGAATTGTGTTTCTGTTAAAAATTGTTTAACGGTCATGTGCGTTACCTCCTAAAATTATCACTATAAAAAACGAACCTGAGCGTGGCTCAGGTTCAAATTAGTGAATGTTAAAAGGTTATTGGTTGTGTTTATTTAGGGCTGTACGTGCTTCTTTTACGCCTGACTTTAGAATAGAACCAAGTTGCGTTGTGTCTGGAACTGCGATATGTTCGCTCAAAGTAAAGCCGCTAGTACATTTTACTTGGGTTGATGGCCGTAATGATACAACAAAATCATCATCATTAACAGGGAATTCCACAATGGCTTTGAGATAGTCTACATCTAATGGTTTTGTCAGTTTCACCATATAGGTTTTATTCATTCTGCCTATGTTAATGGTTACTTGTGCTGTGTTTGATTCGCTTAATGTGATAGGCTTGCTAATCCAAATGTTTTCAATGTCATTAGGAAGCGAGCTAACATCTTCAATTGACCATTGTGTTTGATTAACAATCCATTCAATAAACGTTTTGTGCGCGGTTAATTGATTAAGCCAATCTTCGACGTCGTATTTATTGGGATGTTCTTTGTCGATTGTAGCGAGAATTTGACTATTCATCGTGAGACGCACTTTGTCAATTTGTCCGTCTTTGTACTCACCCTGAAGTACTAAGCCGTTCTCATCAATCCAGGGGTGCGCATTCATGAGGTCATTGAGCCATGATTCAGTGGATTGTTTTAGTTCTTCACGACCTTCTTTACGAAGTTGTTTGTTTACTTCTTTAATTGTATCTGAATCAGTGGTTTCATTTAATGTGATTCGATAGTAGCTACAATCATCAACTTTGCCGCTGTAATATTCTACATGATCTGCGATGGTTGGCTTGTAAACCTTACCATCAATGATGAAGTAATCGGGTACTTCGGGAAAGAGAGCGTCTTCTTGTTCGGGTGTGAGATCGATCATGCCCATTTCGTTTAAAATGGTATTGTAGCGGATCCAGGTTGAGTTATTCCAAATTTGATGAATTTGTTCTTCTTTGTCAAATGTTTTGATTTTCATTTAGGTTCCTTTCTAACTATTATGCGCGGCTTTGACAACAATTTTATGCCAGAATTCTTCAACGTGTATTAAAAGTACACCTTTGTCGTCTGTCATCAAATCGGCGACGGGCATGTCAGTTACAGTGTCAACTAGGAAATTGAATAAGGTTTCGAGGTCGATACCATTGAATTTGAGCATGTTCATGATTTGCGCATCAGGATTTGGACGGTCATCTGTTGTGAACATATTGCTTACATATTTATTCAGAATGTTTTTTGCTTTTTTATTGATCAATGCATAATTTGAAGTTTTATCATATTGCTTATCGATTTGGTCGAGGACTTGCTCAGCTTTGTCGATAAAGGTGCAAATGACTTTTTGTTGTTCGATTGACAACTTATCGAAATTTGCAACTAGGTCTTTGGAGCGTGGAACTTCGAACATAAATGAACCTAAGTCTAATCTCTTTGTCATTGTGCCATCAGGTTTGATGTTGCCGATGAAGTCATCATTGGTGAATTCGACAACGACCTCGTTGACGTAACCGTTACTACAGTTGATGACGCGACAAGCGTCACTGATTGTGTCTGCTTTTTCTCTTAGAGTGTTGTTTACGAAGTCAATTAATTCGAGTGATGTGTATAATTGGTGCATTTGTCCCGGAAATTGGTGATTAGGATAGTGACAGTCGTACATTTGTACTTTATATGTTTTTTCCATAAGGGTTTCCTTTCTAAAGTTTATTAAGTGAGTAGACTAAATTTTTATCTTCGACAGATACGAATTGCTTATGTTGGTCTAATTCGTCATAGATATGTTCAATGTTGAAATCAGGAAGAAGTAGCGCAAAGGCATCGTGATTTTTACGATCATTTCTGTCTTGAGCGATTAATCGAATGAGGAAAATAAGTCCTTTTTCTTGGTCATATTCTTTTTCGGAACTGAGTTCTTCGAATATTTGGTTAAAGGTGTAAGCACGAGCTTGGACGAAATCTTCACTCACAATTTTGGTGATATTTTCGGGCGTGAGTTCATCAAACGTGTAAACGGGCATGAGTCGTTTAATTGGTTTAGGTTCAGTGATTAAATTAATTGGTTTTGCAAGATAGTATTTATGAGATGGGCTGAAATAATATTTTTCTTTTGAACTTTCTAGCCTAACTTCGTGACTGAATCCATATTTTGTGAAATATCGGTTGACAAAGTTTTCGAAGGTTACTTTTTCAGGTTCATCAGTAAGCTGTTGGATGATGTCGATGAGGATTTCTGTTGAAATTCCTTTTCCGCGATTCCAATCGCCGCCGTATGACCCGTATGCACCGGGGTCAGCTGGTTTGATAGTGAGTCGATAGTATTTGTCGTTATGACTTATGTCGATTGTGACATCACAAAGTTCGCAAGTGTTGTCCGCCCATGTGCCGTTAAATTCACTTCCGGTATAGTAATCTTCTTCGATGTTAGTGATTTCGAAGTCTTTTAGTGTTGCAATTGTCATGAGATGCTTCTTTCTGTTTTTGAATTTCTTGAAGGATTCCGTTATCTTTTGGATGTTGCGTTTTTCCAATACTTGAGACGCCGGATAAACCTATTATTGCGAGGATTCCGTATAATGTGAGTGCGAATAAGATTAGTCCTGGATTTACGTCATCGTCCCGAGAAACTTTATAGACGACGCTTATAATGAATAAGCATATGATCAATACTAGTACTAATGTTAGTGGATGAGATAATATAGACATATTTTTCCTTTCTAGTTAATTTGTCAACATGCCTCTTTCTTTAACTCGTAAATGATTTTGGTTGGCCATGGAAGACTGTCCAATTTGAAATATTTTTGCAAGTGTGGTAGATAGGTTTCATCGTATTCTTCGTATTGGTGTACTATTTTGTAGTTATATGGTTGACAAATCCATTTATCGATATGGTGATAATCAAGGGCATAGGATTCTTTTGATTCACGTTCTAAGGAACCTAATCCCCAAACAACGTGAAACATGATTTCGTAAAGGTAGTGCGGAACGTGTTTATAGATATATGGTACGATGACGTTATCGTTTTCATCCTCTGTAATCCATGGAGTATTGATGATTGAGTTTTTGATAAGAGCTTCGACCCATGTTTGCACTTCATCGTTGACATCTTTAGACGCAACTTCAAGAGCGACTGGCCTCCGTGGTTGACGTCCAGGTCCCCAATCACGAATGATAATCACACCATCCGGTTTGAGCGCTTTATCGAGTATTGCGAATGTTTCGCGACGTTCGGGTCGTGACAAATAACTCATCAGTTCGTGGAAAACGCTAGACATATAAATTACATCGAATTGGTTTTCTGTGTTTTTGAGATCTTCTTTTGTAAGAAAATCGATATTATTTTCTTTTAGTTGGTTTTGAACGATTTGTGACACGTCATAAGCGATGTAGTGAGCACCTGTTTGTTGTACTTGTTCGATGAACTCTGGTGAGAAGCCAGAGCCGAAATCAAGTAGTTTAATGCCTTTATCGAGGTGTTTTTCAATTGCACCGAACTTAGACAATGCGGTCTTGTTCATGCGTTTTTGATAGGTTTGGTTAGTGTGATTTTCCATTTAGTTCCTTTCTTTCAGAAAATTTTCAGAAATAGTTGACAAGGTGTGTTTCGTTTGATATAATAGTTTCAATATCAAACGAAAGGGATTATATTATGTCAATTAAATCTATTGCGATGCTCGCGGTTGTTGGGCTTTCAACCTTTGCCTCAATCGGAGCTGTATCAGCCGACACGAATACGACGACTTATGGTCGTTATGGTGTTAATCTGAACATCGATTACACTAATCGTCCAAATGAAGACCAAGGTGAACAATACACATCTACAGGGCGCATTGTCCGCGTTAGAGGTGTAAGTGATTGGTCGCAAAACTCTTGGAACAACGAAGGTCAGAAAGTTTACAACTTTACAGCCGAACTTGGTGAGCAAATGCCTGAATCGTCAGATTTCCTCGGTAAATACAACTATGAAGGAAATATCCATGTAGATGGAATGGAATTCCGATTCTGGTCCATTAAACGTTAAAAGTGCGTGCGATACGCACTTTTTTAGTTGATGAGTTTGTTCACAACGTCCTTGTCATCGTCTGCCTTTTTGTCGGCTTCCATGTTAGCTCGGTCTTTATCACTGATGAATTTGCGCAATGTAATGTACAAGTTTTTGATTTTTACTTGTTTCGCCTGACCATTTCTAGTGGCGGTAGCTGTTTCGTCAGTTGCTTCGATTTTTGACACTTGGTAGGATGCATATTCAGGATGTTTTCGAGCCTCTTCTGTTTCAATGACGTGGATATTTTCTTTTTGTAGCATCGCACGTGTGGTTTGCGTAGCTTCGTTTTTGGTTCCTGTCAAATAGCCGTAGACAGTGTTGTCAAACTGATTTGCATCAAAATCCTTGAAGGGTGCTTTGATCGGGAAAATGTCATATTGAAATGTGTCTGTCGGTACAGCAATTTCTGACGGAAATTTATCAAACGCGTCCGATACCCCCGCATCTTGATAATATCGTTCACCAATATGGAATGCGTCATTTATAATCAGTTTATGGTTCGAATACTTATAAACGAATGTTAGCTCAATGTTGTCTTTGTTTGTGTAAATTTGATGCTTGTTCTGTGATTGTTTTACATTTGTGATTTGTTCTTTCAAATAAGTTGGTGCCTCTATACCTTGCACAAGAGGTTCATGTAGGGCATACGTTACGATTGGGCTTCCAATCAAGACAATGAAGGATCCTATCGTGAGATATTTATTCAACCGTTTATGTTGTGAGCCATCATCTACTATGAATATAACAAACACTGATAACATCATGAATGTTAAGCCCATAATGAGGGTTGAATCTTGAGGTGAAATGTTGGGACTCAATCGTGAAAGATAACTGTAAATGTCAATTAGTAATTGCATAGGTTATTCCTTTTCTAATAGTTCTTCGTAAGCACGTTTGAAACCTTCGAAAGCGACAACGAGAGCGTCGTTTACCGGTGGTGCAACGTGCAAGACTTGTTCGAGTGAAATGTCATATTCGTCAAGAATGTCTTCGATTTCTGACATTTCGTCATCTGTGACGTAGTGTTCGAGGTTTTCTTCGCAGATGTAAACACGGTCGTTGTGCATGTCGACAATCGCTTGGGTCAATGTGTGAATTACATGGTCTTCTTTATAGGATATCTCAAAAGTTGTTAGCTCATTAAGCGTCAAAGCGTGTTTGACGGATTCTTCAACGTCATCGTATTCGAAAAACTCATAGGAATTGTTCTTGTCTTTTGTAACGATTTTGCTATTGAGATAGCCAATGTCGAAGTCTAATTTGTAATCACCGTAACGGCATACACCGAAGTGTGGTTCATAGGCGGATTCATAGAGGCGATCGGGTGAACCCATGTTGTTTACATTTACAGCTACGGCTTTGAGCCAATCGCCTGTAATGGTCAAGGTTGAAAGTTCGTTGTCGAAAATATAGCGGAGCCCGTGTTCAAATGAATCGGGCTTTTTGTAAGTGATAATCGATAGTGGTCCGCAATCGACACGTGTGGCTTGATGGTTTTTGAATAGTTCGTCGAAGTCAATCATTAGTGGTTTCCTCGTCATAGAAGTGATCGCGATATACGATGCGTGATTCCCAGTCGTCACGTTTGAGTGAGCAATACATATAAGAATGTAATGCTTTTCCGTCGTAAGATAAGACAACGGCGTAGTCTGCGTTTTGTTCATCATCTAAATAGAACACGCGAGCTTTTGGTTGATCGCTATCTTTTTTGCCGTATTGGTTTAGATAATCGATAAGAACTTGTTCGATTTCGTGTGGTTGTGCGTTTGTGATTGCTTGTTCCAGAATATCTAACTCGGGTAGAACTGTGTCTTCTAATTGTTCAATCATATAACGAATATCGCTGAGTAGTTTTTGTGTAGGAAATTCGTTGTAGGGGTAAGCTGTTACGAGTTCGCAATCACATCGTTCAATATAGAGATACATACGTGTTTTCCTTTCTATTATTCCTCGTCTTCGAATTTTTCGTGATAGGTGATACATGATTCCCAATCTTCTTCGTAAGTGTTCGAATAAGCAAAGTGATAAAAACTTGTTTCATTATATGCTAGGTGAAACCTATAATATCCCAGTTCGTTATCAATGTCTATTTCTGTTGTCATTATATCATTAGGATCTTGAGTTCCATTTTTATGAATATAGTCAATGAGAGCTTGTTCTTGGTTGTTCGTATGACGAAGCAATGATTCTAATTTTTTCAATGATTCTAATTCTGAGCTAGATTGTTCACTTAAGAGACATGTGATGTTTTCAAGCAATATATTGGTAGGGAATTCTTTATAAGGTGTTACTGTATGATTGTCACCTTCGTATGTTTGTCGAGAAATGTACATATGTGTTTTCCTTTCTAATTTGCGTCAAGTTGTTCTAGAACGTGAGTCAAGAGATTTTCTCGTTTGACTTTGTCGTAGCTCCAATTGAGAATACCTAATAGTTCGTAATTGTCTAGCGTGCATTCGACACGCTTTCTTACGATTTCATACGATACGGGTTCAAGGTTTTGATTCTTTAGTTCAGAGAATTTTTGAGCACCAGTCAGCGTTTCGTAATAAGCTTGTCCGGTGAACGGTTCGAAGATGTCAAACAAACCGAGGCCTTGACCGTTATTTTTGCTCAAGTTTTCTTCACTGAATATTGCTTTGATTTCTTCGATAGTTGTTTCTTTAACGATGAGAATTGCTTTTTCATCCTTATAGTGACCATCGTCAAAGATGTAATAGGTGAAGTAGTATTTGTTGTCGCTTGTTTTTAGAATGTTTAACAAAGGACCTTCTTCACCGGCAACTGCTCCGAGGAAAAACAAACAGTGCTCATGCGTGATGGTTTCGAAGTTGATCATTGTGATTTTCCTTTCTAGTTTTCGCTCAAGTCCTCACCCGTGAATTTCTTACGAACTAATCCGTAGACGGCGTCTGGGCTATAGTTGTAAGAGTTGTTGCGATAGGCGAGTGTGATGTCGTGAAGTGGAGTTGATTCATCGAGTTGGATGTCTTTTTCGAGTTCGATACTAAGACCACTGCCACCGCCGTGGATGCGATTGAAGAGACCGAACGTCGTCGAAGCTTTGATTACGCCTTGTTTACGAGCAACGGCTAAGATGGCTTCAAAGTCATTACTGTCAGGAATCGCGATGAGTTGCATCCCATCGAGTTCTGTATCGTAATCGTACAATTCTTCACTCAAACTAGTCAAGAATGGCGATTTTAGCACGGTTTCTTCGGTTTTGAGGTCTTCGGGCGCATAGCCTTGCGTGGCGATTAACCATTCGATGGGCGTTGAGACTGTCGTGTCATCATCGTTATACCGTTCTTCGATGGCGTGATAATCATCGTCCCAGCTTTGACCGAAATAAATGGTCATATCTTCGGGCGCAGAGTTTCGAAGTAGTGTTTCGACATTGAGGTCTGTGTCAATGTAATCGTTGAAGAGTTCGAGATAGAAGTCGTCATCTTCTTCGATTTCGGGGTTCTGTTCGTAGAACTTATTAATGGCTTCGTAATCGGGGAGCCATTCCATGTTTTCTTCCACGTACCACGCAGTAGCTGTCTCAAAGGTTGTTTCGTTTTCAAGAGCATCTTTTAGGATGGTTTCTTGAGCTGTTGCTGATAGGTCATCGCGATAGTCCCAATAGAGTGTGTCGGTGAAGTTGTCGCCGTATTCATCTTTGAGGAATTTCGCAAAAGTGATTTCTTTTTGGAAATCTTCGTCGGATAGGTCAAGTGAGTCTAATCCGTAACTTGTGAGCAGTTCGTTTAGTTTGTTTGGTTCCGCGACAATCGCTAAAGGTGTTTCGGTTGCGTGGAGGAATTGGTAGAGTGTTTGGTTGTTCGATAAAGTGATTGATAAAAGCATAATGTGAGTGTCCTTTTTAATCTAATACTGGTACGATGCGTGGTTGTGGAAAACTGATATGGAGATACCATACGATGAGTGGAATTGCGATTCCAGCAATGAGAATGACTAGCGCCAATTTAGGTGAGTCTTTTCTTGCGATGAACGCCACAATCAGACAGATTAGGCTGATAAACCCCGCCATTCCGTATTCAATCAAGTCCATATTGTCGATAATGGTTTGCATTCCTGAGCTGATTGAGTTTGAGCTTGTGCCTGAATTTGTCAAAAGCATGTAAACACCAATAATAAGCGAAATGATTGCGATGATACGCAAGAATATGTGCAATCCTTCTAAGAATTGGGATTTTTCAGATTTTTCTTCTATGATGTTTTCGTCCATGTTCGTTCCTTTCTAGTTCTTGCCAAAAAGTTGCTTAGTCGATGGTTCGTTTGTACCTTCGTATTCAACAGTGATTCGTGCTTCGTCGTAAGATTTTTTCTCGACGGTCATGCCGAACCATTTTAAAGTGAATGGTGTCGAACGGTATTCGATTTTGGTAATGCGTCCATTTGATTTGTCGGGGGTCGTACCTTTTGGCCATTTCTCGATAAAGTTTTCTTGTGTGAGTTTCGCTTCTTTTGAGGTTGAGTCACGTTTATTGACCGCTGTGATGGTAACCGTTCTATTACTCAAATTAAATGGGATACGGTCGCTCGCTGTGAACAGTTTTTCTTTGTCGTCACTGGTGACTGGTTTTTTCGGATTTAATGTGATGTTGTCAGCTGTCACTGTGACATTCGCGTTGATGTTATTTGTGTAAATGGTATGCCATTTTTCGGTGGAGGTTTTAGCGATTTCATCGAAGCCGGGGCCGTTACTTGTTTTGGTGAACAGAATCAGAATTCCTAAGAGTGGTATGAGCCAAAGTAATTGCCAAGGGCGTCCTTCGATATCGTCGCCTAATCCTAAGCCTATTATCAAAATGAATATGCCAAATAACATAATGATAGCCCCTGTTGCTAGTACTAATGATATATACATTGAATTTCCTTTCTAGTCTTCTCCGAAGAGTTGTTTGGTTGACTCATCGCCTGTGGCGCCGTATTCAACAGTAATTCGGGCTTCAGGATATGATGTTTGTTGAACTGGTATTCCGAACCATTTCAAGGTGATGGGTGTTGAACGGTATTCTATTTTAGTGATGCGTCCTTTTGATTTATTGTGATTGACACCTTTCGGCCATTTTTCGATAAAGTTATCTTTTGTGAGTGTTGCGTCTTTCGATGTCGAATCGTTTTTATTGGTTGCTGTGATCGTAACGTCTGCACGGGCATCGTTTGGGTCATTGGTTCCGAGTAAGGTACCCATCAGGGTGTCATTGGAGCTAAAGAATTTTTCTTTGTCGCCTTTGGTGATTAGTTTTTTCGGATTTAATGTCATATCACCTGAGGTGATTGTGACATCGGCATTGATATTGTTTTCGTAGACAACGTGCCATTTTTCGTCTGAGTTTTTTGCTACCTCTTTATAATTCGTAAAAGATCCTGTTTTGTCAAATATGAAGATCACTACAATGAGTGCTATGAACCATAACAATCGCCAAGGATGTTTTTTACTGTGTTTGTCTTTTTCGAAACTAGTCACGATAATAACGTCACCTATCGCAATAAATGCAATCAGTGTGAGTAACATTAGTATTCCGTACATAGGTTTTCCTTTCTAGTCCTCACCAAAGAGTTGTGCGGTCGATGGGTCTTTTTGACCTTCGTATTCGATGGTGATGCGAATTTCTTCGTAGTTCACTTTGTCGACAGCGGTATTGAACCATTTTTGCGTAACAGGCGTTGAGCGATATTCGATTTTGGTGATGTGTCCTTTAGATTTGTTAGGTTTCATTCCTTTCGGCCAAGTTTCGATAATGTTGTCTTTTGGAAGTGTGACTTCTTTTGTTGTTTCGTCAACGTCATTTTTAGCGGTAATTTCAACGGCCGCTTCATTCTTATTGGTCCACGGGAATGAGTAATCCGGCATATATCGTTTGATGTCTTCTTCTGAGATGGTGTCTTTAGGTGTTATGGTGTTTTTATATGGGCCTGCCGGTTCGATTTTCACGTCAGCATTAATGTCGTTTTTATAGATAGTGCGCCATGGTTGCTTTGATTGTTTCGCGTCTGGTGTCTTTGATAACACTATAGTTGTAGTTTTGGCGAAGACAAACCACAATAGAATAGTTGATGCGAGGAACGATAGAGAAATTAGAATTTTAATTAAAATTCCTTTTTTCGTACATCTATCTGTTGTGTCATAAGGTGTGAAAGCACCAATGGCTAGTATGAATATGACAAAACAAGTTAGGCCTACTAATGTTGTATACATTTGTTTTCCTTTCTAGTCGTATTCGAAATAATCCAAATATTCGTACCAAGGATCATCGTCAATGGCTTCTTTGTAGGCTGTATAGTTGATATATTCGCCGGGTACGACTGCGACAATGTTTTCGTATTCAGGATCACCTGCATCTTCGAGTGTTGGGAAAATTCCATGTAGAACAATTTCCATATTGAAACCATCGTCTGTGTATTCGTGTGTGAGGAACATGTATCGTGATAAATCGAGAATATCATTTACTACGAGTTCTTGGATAGTAGCGGGGATGGTATTATTTTCCGAATATTTTTCTTCTTTGAATTCGAGTTGATCGAGTGGATGAATATAGTGACTGCGATTCCAAAGCAATTCTAGTAGTTCTGGTCGGTTGGTTTCTTTGTTGATGCGGTATTCGATATCTTTGACGTTTTTATTGCCTTGCTGTTTAAGGCGGTTCAATTCAATGTTTTTGCGCTTGTTGAGGAAGTCAATGAGTTTATTGTAGTTCATTGCTTTAGGGCTTGGAAAAATTGTTAGCATGAGGCGTCCTTTCTATCTAGTTGTTCGATGAGTTCGTCAACTGTGATACTTGAGTGATTGCGAGCTATATCTGAAATAACTTCGTTGATTCGTTCGTATGCGAGTCCGATGACGGTGTTTCGCAATTCATATTCCCAATCATACCATTTGGCATCATCAACTCCAGCGAGTTGTGGTCCATGATAATGGAGTGAAAACGGGCTATATCTCGAATATGGAATTGTTTCATCAACGGGTTTTATTCTTGATGCAAGTGTGGCACGAGTTTCTTCTGAAACAATGCGTTTATTGTCATCTTTGGACCAATTTTCACTATCATCACATGCAAAATATTTGCACCCGCTTTGTTTATAATGGACATAATCAAGTTTGAGATTTCCAATACCACCTAGCATTAGAAATTCGATTTCGACGGTTGGTTGCGTGATAACTGTAAAGGCGTAACCTGTTTCGTCGATGATATCTTGCATGTTTTTGCTATCAAGGTTGAGACACTTAATGAATTTGGGTAAATCTTGTTCATTCAATACTACTTGACTGTTTGGAATATCACGCAAATAAATACGATTTGTCGCAGCACTGTGTTCGAATTCAAGTTTGATGAGGTCTGCAATCGTTTCCAAATTGGTGATAGTCAATTCACCATCGAAATAGTTGGTGTGGCTAATGGTATATGGTTGTAATTGCTTTTGGATTTCTTTTAAGAAATATTGTTTTAGAATGTCTTGTTCTTTTTGTGAAAGGGCTGATTGTTTCATTGATTTCCTTTCTAAAGTTCTTTCCGGAAAATATCGACAGGTTCATCATCTTCTAGATAGACAGCTGTTAATAATTGATTTTTGTTATCGAAATTGTCGATGTGGACGAGTGTTTCGCTGACTGTTTCGTCTAGAGACGAAACAGAGATATCAACTAAACAGTTTTCTCGAGCTGAATTGACATCGATTACGAGTTTGCGTTCAGTTCCCGGAATGACAAATTCAATAACTTCGTTTACAGGAAGTGGGACGGCTTCGATATCTGCCGTGAATACGATTGAGTTTTCTGTATTGATAGTTGGTATGCCTTGTTTGAACATGTCGTTCCATTCTTTATCAGACAATGATTTTGTATCATCGTAGAGATCGATATCTTCGCCTGTTCCGAAATCCCACAAGTAATAATCAAGATTGTGGCTAAAGTGTTTATTTTTAAGTAATTCAATAGGTGAAATGACAGGTGAATCTAAAATAACGCTATCGAACAGAGCCAAATCTGGATAGTTTTCGATTGAGGCAACGCCGTTGAAGAAAAGTTCTGTGCGAGTAGTTGATGTTGGAGCGATAACGGTTTCTGTTGAGTCGACGTATTTGATTGTTGCCCCATCTGGCTCAGTGTAGGGTTGATCCCACGTGATTTGTGGGTTTTTGATGTAAATTTTGTGCGTTTTTGTGCGGATGTAAAAGTGGTTATTATCTACTTTTTCCACTTTTGTGCTAAATAAACAGTTTAGGTCGTTTTGTGAGAGTTCTGTTTCTAATTTATTCATGATAGTTTTCCTTTAAAAAATTTCGCATAAAAAAACGACCACGAGCATGGCTCGTGGCATTTTTAGAATTTCGTGAGGGAAATGGGATTGGGTGAAGCCCATTTAAAAAACCTCACGTACGTGAGGTTTGCTACTGTCGGCTTTTTCACATCTAGGAGAGGTGTGCCGTCCTATCGTTAATAGTGTAGCATTTTGGTGGGTGGTTGTCAAATATTAATAAAAAACCAGCGTCAAGCCGGTCTTTCGTTTAACGCAATGCCGCCATCACGTTGTGCTCTTAAGAGCGTCTCACTTAATAAGAATATCATTTTTAGCGAGATTTGTCAAATTTTATAGTTCTTCAACTTTGAATCCAAAAGCGTTCAAACTTTCTTCTGCGTCATAGACATTGTCGTAGAAAAGTAAATCGTTTTCGATGGCGTCATCCATGTTGTCTGTTTCTGCAAATTCTTCATTTGCGAAGTCAATCAATTCATCTTCTGTTAAGTTTTGTGCGAGTAGTTCGCCGTTTTCTGCGTTATAGATATTGTACATGTTTGTTTTTCCTTTCTAGTTTAGTCCTACGTCACATGTTTTATTGCGTGGGACGATGCTGAGTCGTGAGTTATCGAAAGCTTGTTTTTCAGCGTCTTCTTGGTTGTCGAAGATACCTTCGAGGACAACTACATCACGACTGTCGTAGTCGATGTGGGTTAGAACATATTGAACGTCGTCGAGTGTGAGAATGTCTTCATCGAGCAATTTGGGTAAGAGAATTCCTGGAATGTCGGTTGAATACACACCGTCAAAGTTCAACTGTGTCGAAATGAATTTAAAGCAGTGGTCTTTTGGACGGTTTTCTCTAGCATGTTCACGCTCATAGTTTACGATTACGAAACTATTGCCCGTTGTGATACTCATATCGGTAATTTTGTAACCGGTTTCTTTCTGGTATGTTTGTGAAATATGTTCGAGGTTGTTTTCGATATAGATGGCGAAGGCATCGTAATCGAAATTCTGTGGGTCAATTGCAATTGTTGTTAGCATAAGGTTCCTTTCTAATCGAAAATGTAATCTACAGTTTCTTTGATTGTTTTGAATGTCTTTTCAGTAATGTCGAATTCGTGGAAGTTTGCGACAAGAAATCCATTTTTCGACAACATAATGGCGAATGGGACGTACAAGTCCTTTTCCATCAATTTGACTGCATTAGGCTCGATTACAATTGTGTAGTCCCAATGATCATCATGTTTATAGATTTCGTCTACGATTTCTTTTGTGTAGTCTAAAATGGTTTGCATTTAAGTCCCTTTCTAAAACCAGTGGATAGGTTGCCCTGTTAGACCACTGTTTAAGATGCTGTTCAGAATTGCGCCTACGAGAAAGGCTGATGCGATAAGTAGAAATACAATACTAGATATTATCACGACCAAAGCGGCAACAGCCTCATCATCTGAATATTCTTCAGGTTTATCATGTGATAGCAATTTAATCAAAATGAAAAACAGACCGAACAGTAATAGCATAATTCCAAGGCATGGTAGAATTCCTAGATCCATTAAAAATTTCATTAGTGGCCCCTATTCAAAAATGAAATCGACTACTTGTTCGATGGTTTCGCGGTCAATTTTCATGATGCCGTCTTCGTATTCGGCTACAATATTAAAGAGACCGCTTTCAGTCAATGTGATGATATAATAGCCGGGAAAGCGTCCAGTTTTTCTGATAATGATTACATCAGGTTGTACAACGATATCATTATCAAAATCAGGTTCGCGATCGTAGATTTCGTCTACGAGTGGTTTAACGTAGTCTAAGATATTGTTCATTTGGGTTTCCTTTCTATTCTAGGCCTAGCATTTGATTGAGTAGGTTGTCAATAGTGTCGAAAAATCCGTCAAGTGGCTTGATGAAGTCACCATGCTCACCTTGTTTGATGATTTGATATTTTGATGGTTCATTTAATTTATAGTCATCTTGTGTGTAATATCGATATTCGACATCGTAATCATCTGCATGTTTTACGACATAAGCACGGATGGTATAGACCGCAACAACGTTGTTGGTTGCAATATCTAAGATGTCGCCATCGTTCATATCGTCTAAGAGCTTGCTTGTTTGTTCAACGATATTGATTTCAGGTGTCAACATAATAAATGATGCGGGTATTCCTTTTGGTGCAAAGGTTTGTGATGTTCGAACAATGTCATATGGTACATATCCTGCGTGTACAATGATTTTTCGCATATTAATTTCCTTTCTAGATGTCTGTCTTATCATAAATCCATTCACGAATAATGATATCCGCTTCGTCATCGTATGGAATTTGTGATTTTGTTTCCAAGTTCCCATAACCGTTGAAGCGTACATAGTCGTCCGACCAATGAACGTCTCCGAAAATGGCCGCGCGAACGGCACTAGCTGGTTCTTCAGAGAAGTAAAGGTTGTAGAATTCTTCGTCATGGGGCATCCATTCCGACACGCTCAAGTTTTCTTGTGCGACGCTTGGAAGTTGTTCGTAGAGTTCAGCTAGGTCATAGTCGAACAATTCATAGAGCGTTTCGATGAGTTCTTCGAGTTCATCTTCATCACGTTCTGTTGGTGTGGCGATGATTGTGACGTTTTCGCCATTGTAATCGATTTCAACGGTAGTGATGATGTATTCACCCTCATTTAAGATGAAGGGTGTAAAATCCGTCGCTTTTGTGAATTCGATTGGTTCTTTGTTTTTTAGGTTAATAGTGATGCTGTCAATTGTCATAATTATTTTCCTATCTATATTGTTCTGGCCAGAGATATTTGGCTTCAGTTGATACAACAGCTGTTTCGATGCTTTCGTCAGACATAGCGTTATAAATGTCTTCCGAAATCGGAACGATCTCAAAGCCGTGTATTGTTAAAATTGTTTTATAATCATCCGGATATTGCTTGTGATAAGCTAAAATATCTGGATCGTCTGTCACTTCCAGTATATGAAAGGCGACGTCATTAGCCAATTCGGAAGGATCCGCACTTGCGAATCCCATCCGTAATTGGTTGAGGTCTTGGTCTAAAATTCCATAGTGCACGTTATTTTCCTCTTATTCTTTGATTTCTGGATATTGCAAGTCACCTGCACTGATTTCATCGCTTGGATATCCATTAAGTGCTCGATAAATTGCCATTTCGATGCGTTTCAAACTTGGTTGATTAGCGTAAGCAAATGGAATGTTGTTTTCTTTACATACATTCACAATGTCATATGACATGCTGTGGCTAATACCTGTTTTTGCGATAATAACAAGATCGGTATTATCGAGCATTTTTGCTTTACCTACTTTGTATCCGGCTGAGTAGGTTCCTAATTGTTGTACTTCAACGGAATCGGCACCCTTTTCTTTGATGAGGGTGTTTTCAATTTCTTGGATCATGCGCGGCGGAATTCCGTAAATAGCAACCTTTTTACCAGTCAAGTCATAGTCAATCGAAGAGCGAGATTCTCGCTCTGTTTTTGTACGTTTTTTGACTGTACTGGTGTTTTGTACAGTGGTTTCGCTATCATATCCGCGATAGACCCAGTTGATGTATGGGTATCCGTCTTCTTTTAGGTATAAATCTACAGTATCTCCGGCATGGATGTTGAATCGATCCGCCATTTGACGCAAGTAGAAGATATCGAAAGCGCAACCGAGTTCCTTAATAGTTTGCCCGTTGATGTCTTTTGCGATATAGAGTTCTTGCGAGTCAGGTTCGAGTTCCACAATGCCGTGTTTAATGTAGTGAAGTAGCGGTGCTGTTGGATCATCACCAAGATTTTGGTTGATGATTTCGTGTGAGTCATTACGGAATTCGACTAATTGTCCGTGATGAAGGTCTAGCGCACGATATTCTCCAATATTTCCTGTGAAGATCTCAGCACCTGTGTCATCGCAGACAGCATAGTAGCCGGGTTTTAGATGTACGGTACCTGTACGGATGTTCGGTACAGGTGTTTCTTGCGGTGATTTCTCGCTCGTGATGTCTTGCAATGGTTCCTCGCTCGCAACTTCTTGCGGTTCTTCAGTAACGGTTTCTGTTTGAATGAGAGGGGCGAGAAATTCACCGAATTGTTGGTCGGTGTGCCCCATGAATTGTTGTGCGGCGATGACTCGTGCCAAATGTCCTTGCAAAAGCAGGTCTTTACAGCGTTCGCGCACGAGGTCGTCAAAGTTGTTTCGCATAAGTGTTCCTTTCTCGTGTTTCTTGTTAGTTGTTTCGATTACTCGACTTCTTCTTCATATTCGGGGAAGTAGTCAATTTTGATGCCGATGATTTGACCTGCTTCGTTTTTCGCTACGTAGCAGTCGTACGAGCCGTCTCCGAGTCCCGATGACGTGACGACTGAGTATTTGTCAGTCCAGATGCAGTTGACAGGTGTCGATACCTTGTAATCGTCTAGTGATTCGTCGTAGATGCCGTATTTAAAGCCTTCTCGTTTCAGTTCCATTTCATGACGGAATAGCTCTAGAGACGCTCGCTTGTCGAGTTCGTTATTGGTTTCTTTGAATTTTTCTTCAAGGGCAATTCGCGTCATATGAATTGGTTTGATTTTATCAATTAAGTATCGTCCGACCGGTGTTACAGGTACACGTTTGTATCTAAAAGTGTCGATGCTGTCATACCATTGTTCATCACGGTTCTCATCACTTTTGATGTATTCAAAGTGTTTGTAGTCGAAAATGCCGGCTTGACCAGAATCGACACCTACGTCAATACTTGTTTCTTTAAAGTCATCCTTGTTGGGTTCATCAACGTCTTCGTGCCACGCGATAAGAGCAGTACAACGATCACCCCAACCGTTGATATTTGCATTTTCGGCTTTTGTGCGCCAGATTCCTGGTTTTACGTTTTCAAGTGTACCGCTGCACCATACGTCGAGGTCGTAACAAGGGTCCGAGATTACAACTTTATCGCCAAGTTCAATGTCACGTCCGTTTTCGGACGGTAATACGATATCAGCTCGTTCATAGTTATCATACCATTGATCACGGAACCAATCCTGAACATCTTTGTCGAGGTCATAAGTATGAATTTCGATGTCGTAAATGTCGCAGGTTGTTTCAAACACGGTCTCACCACGAGCGTTGATTTTGAAATGGATTAATTGCTCGTTGTTATTGTCGCCTTCTAATTTGTATTCTAATTGGAATTCGTTGGTGTTTTGCCAATATTGGTCGAGTAGTTGTGAGAGATCGTGGACGGATTTGTATTTGTACATGTGTCAGTTCCTTTCTAGTTCATTCCTTGGTAAAACAAGTAGTTTAAATCTTCAATTGTTCTGTCGATGACATCGTGAAATCGCTCATCAATATTGGTGAGCGCATAGGTACCTGCTTCCGAGTCGATTTCGACTTCAGCAATAGGCATCATTTTTGAAGGATATAGCTCGTCACGCACATTTGGGTCTAGTTGTTCGCGAGTATCGACTTTGATGGTAATTTTCGAGTTATGAATGTCGATCTCTGTCGCACCGTTTGGGCTTGTATATCCTATATGCCTATTATTAGTTAAGATGTCAGAGTTCATCAACAGTTCCATGAGTGTTGCAAATTTAGGCGCTTGCGTAAAAGCAATCAATTTGTTTATAACAATGGATTCGCGGTTTAAATAGCTGTATAAGGACATAAATTTTCCTTTCTAGTTGTCTAAGCGGTTGACGAGTTCGAGTCCGCCGGGAATTTCACTCATCATGTCTTCGAATTGTGAATAAATACGTGATGGTTGTGGATGGGTTTTTAATAAGTCAATCATCTCGCGTTTGTGTTCGCGATAATTGTCCATACCTGTGAAGCTATTGCACCATTCATCATAATGATTGATGAGCCAATCGGCTGAGTAGATATCGCCGACACTGTATAGGTTTAGTTCGAAGAGGTTTTCAACTGTACATTCATCGTCCATTTGGGTGATTTCGATGATTTCGGTATGTTGGTCTTTCCACATGAGTTTGACGGTTTCATGGGACAGATAGTCGGTTGAATAATCTTCATCGATATAGTCAAACGTTGCTTCGAAAGTGTATTGTTTCAAGTTGTCACGGATGGCGTTGAGGGCTGTTCCGTAATCGTGGTTGAAGATGTCGTCGAAGAAGTTTTCGACTACGTGTTTGAATGAACCGTTGCCTGTACCGTCGAAGTGCGATTCGTAGTCATAATAGTCATCAAATTCTTCGAGGATGGCGTTCAGTTTGTCAAGTGGTTCGGGTTGATTGATAATGGCATTGTTGATGTCCCGAATGAGAAGAGGCGTATTCGCTAAGTGTTGTAGATAGAGCAAATAGGCTGCGTTAATATTGGTTTCGGCATAGATGGAGACTGTGCCGGACGCGGTTGTTGGGTTAGCCATGGTTAGTCCTTTCTTAATAGTTCACGTAGTTCTTGATATTCAGTTTCAGAAATTCGATATGCGTGATTGTCAGTGCAATGCACAAGACCACCGTCGTCATAAGGTTCAATCATGACGATAGCGTCTAGGTTAAAGATGTGTTCTTTTAGGTGAAGTGGTTTCATTGGAGTTTCCTTTCCGTTAGTGAATAGTTTGCACAGGCCTGCGTACATAATTAGAGGGATTGATAGCAAGCAGCCTAAGCACCAGACCATTAGGGTTATTTGGATAAAAAGTGATAAGATCATTGGATTTCCTTTCTATTCGAAGAAACTTTCTTTGCATAGTTTGAATGGTGATTCGGGGTTTTGATCGCGTGTCATTTGCCAGTATGCGCGGTCACGATATGTTTTATAGCGAGGGTCTTCTGTATTGATGGATAGCTTATTTTGTGTATTATCCAGTGTATTGCTGTAAAACATCGCTGGTACGGTGTATCCTGAGTTTTTCGAGTTTAAGATATCGAACAATTCTGGATGAAAGTCCATTAGATAGGTAGCCCGAGCGAAAGCGTTAGCATCGGATTCTAGCGTATATGCTCCGTTTCGATAGCTGTTTAATAGAGTGTTAATAATATCTTTACGGAGTTTGTTTTCTTTTTCGGTTAGTGGTCGAGCGAGTGGTGGATGGTTCTGTTTGTAGTCTGATAGCGCTAAGGCTGTAAATCCAAGCGCAAACAGTTCGATGATGATGATTGGGATCAAACCATCCATATAGAGAGCAACTGGGATGTTTAGTAATTGAAATGTGAAAAAGCCAATAAAACACCACATCATTTGTGAGAAATAACCAATACGATAACGTTTATAGATGAGATGTTTACGATACAAGGCCATGTATAAAATACAGTACGACGGAAAGGCTATTACAGCTGTAAACATGAATGCAGGAAAGTGTTCGTTGATATAGTTTCCGATTTGTTTTGCTATATTTGTTTCACTAAATTTACAAAATCCGAAGAAAATAGCTATAACGGTTACAATGCTGATGATTACAATTATAACACCTTTTAGTTGTTTGAAAAATTCTTCAATTTCTTCGCGCAAAGGCGGTTTTTGATAGTTCGGTTCTGTCATTTGTTTTCCTTTCTAATTACCACCAAAACATACGTTGGACTTGACTCCATGTTGACCATAGTGTTTCATCATCGTTCATATAAGTACGTTCGATGAGCCACTTACGCCAGTATGCTTGTGGTTTGTTGTCGTAATAGTGATAGTACATATTGATTTGTGCGTGTTTGAACCATTTAAGTCCTAATCGCAAGAACAATTTCAAGTCATCTAGTCGTTCTCGAATAAGAAGAGTTGTCACTTTTTGAATGAGCTCTTTTTGAAATTCGACCCATTTGAAATCATCAATATTGTCGAAGTTTTCGATGGTTTTGACAATGTTTTTGCCGTTTTTATCAACAGCGTCTGGGTTGTCGAGTTTTAGAGCCGCATAAATATAGAGAATGACGGCGTGGCTTAGCCCCCATGTGATGGCTGACCAGAAGCCACGTTTGCGATAGTTACGTAGATGTTTATAATATTGTTTTCGAAAAGGCTCTGGTTTGAAGAAGGGATAGTGTTCGTCTAACTCATAAATTGTTTTTCGAATATCTTCTGGGAGTTTGTAATACATGGAGGTTGTTCCTTTCTATGAAATAATTAGCAATACAATGGCTAGGATTATTAGTAATAGTGGTCCACCTGCAATCAATAAGAAATGCAATGCTTCTTTAATTGTTTTAGGGAAAGCAAAAATGAGTTCACCTATGACTAATACGATGAAACAGCCAATTAGGAATGGAATTAATAACCAATATTGATTTGACATTGCGATTCCTTTCTATTCATCGTAATCTTTGACGACATAGTTTTTCACGTTTTCGATCATTGTTCGAACATTGTTTGTGAAGTGTTCGTCCGCTTTTAATTCACGTGCATCTTCGATTTTGATGTAAATATCGTCCATTGTTGTTGAGGCTTTGATTTTGGTTGTGTTGTCTAGTTGAACAGAGAAGCCCGATGAATCCCAACATTGATATTGTACAATTTTGACTTGAACAAGATCATTATGTAATTCGAAACGCCCATAGATGCGTTCGTTTGAAAAATTTATTTTGGTGTACGCATTAGGTTGTTCGGGTCCAATACCGATATAATCATAAAATCGGTAATCGAAATCTTTTAGCAAGTGATGCAAGCGAATGTTGCGTTCAATATCTTGTTTGACGATATCTAGAGATTGCTTATTATCGACGTCGTAGCTGTAATAAAGGTTATGTCCTTCGTTAGAGTGGTAGACGAATTCTCTGGTTCGATGATTGTAAGTCAGACCGTCGACGGTTTCAACATATTCGTTAACGTCTTTATTGAATTGATGGATTCGTTCTTCACGAGTTTCGTCTTCGATGATTTGTAATTCATGTTCGAGTTCTTCTTTTTCGGCTTGTAATTTGTCAATCGTTACTGATAATTGGTTTAGTTTTTTTTGTAGTTCCATTATTGGTCCTCCGGTTCGAACGGATATGTGTTCGGATGAGTGTTGTTCAAATCAACTGTCAAGTAATAGTTTCTAGCCCATTCCACACAAACCAGGTCGTCACGTTTTAATTCAACGTTGGTCCATTTAGCCAAGAGCTCACGCGTATCAAATCGTTGGTCAACGACAACACCGTAACCGTTTGGTGTTTTATGCAATTCAACGTTCATAGTTGGACGTTTTGCATCCTTTTTAGTTTGAGTGTTTTCGTGATAGTGTTGAACGTCAGCGAGGAATTCTTGCAAGAGTTCTTCCGTATCTTTTCCTTCGACAGGGTCGAAGTCGAATAGCCATTTGAGATGCTTTGAGTCGTAAGCATTTTCTTTTTTAGCGGCAAGCGCTGCGACTCGTTGAGGTAGACTTGATAGATTGAATTCATGGTCGAGCAATTTGTGTTGTAGGGCTTTGAACGTTTTGGTGTTACTACGAGGGTTGACTGAAACGTACATTCGGCACATTTCACCAAGCTCGCCCTGAGCAACAAAGGCTTGGAATTGATGGTGGAGTTGTTCTCGTTCTTTAGTTGTTGTGAAAGCGTTTCTGCGCTCTGTGAAGTTTGGCACAGTTTTGTTGTCTTTGTTTCGTGATACGAAAAGAACGACAGTCAGTTTGTCGCTCTCATGATTTTCGTCACGATTCCACTTGTTGAAGTTTCCCATAAGAATTTTCCTTTCTATTCGACCGCGGATTTTGGTACACGGTCAATCGTGTCTTTGTATTGTACTTGATAAGTTTTGCTGTCTTCGTCTATGATTTTTGCTTTAGCTTGTTTTTCCAAGTATTCTGATTTAGAGTTTTTGAGTTTAAACGTGATAGCTTTTCCATCTTTAGCAATATCGTAGTAATCTTCGATGTGACCTTTTTGAATAGCTTTAATTTCGTCAACTTGTTTGTTTATGTTGGTTACTGATATGTAGGTTCCGCCTATACTAATAATTGCGACAATAAGGGTCAATATTCCGAGGAATTTATCATCGTCTAGGAATAGGGCGCTTAGTCCGTATCCTAATGAGAGAGCGCCTAGACATACAAGAAACACAATCAAAACAATTTTCATGATGGCTTCTAAGTCACTGTTAATTAATAATTGTTCTAACATTGAGTTTTTCCTTTCTAATTCTTGAATAAGGCTTCAAGTTGTTTGTTAGTATTTGATGCAAAGGTGATACGAATTTCGCCTTCTTGGTCGGATTTGTTTGGTTTGCTTTTGACACCAAAGACTTTTGGGGCAGTCCCTTTGATTGGTCGGTATTCAATTTTTTCAATGTAAGCATTAGTTGGATCAACGTCTTTTGCAAGCAAATTATCTTTTTCTAACACGACATTTTTAGCGATAGAGTCATTATTTTTTGTCGCAGTTAATTTGATTTCAATCATATTCTTGTGTTTATTGAAGCTATTTTGCAAGTCTTGAACGTTTTGTCTTTTATTTGTACTGATACTATGCCTGTTAGAAAAATCATTATAGGCTATTCTCACATCGGCTTTTAAGTCATTTTTGTAAATGGTTTTCCATTCAGCATTTGATACCGGGTAATTTCCTTCTGTATTTACGGCGAGTATTCCTAAAATAATCATACCTGTCAATATCATACAACAGCCAATAATATCGCTATTTTCATAACTAAACGGCGTTGTGGAGTATAAGATAAGTAGGAGACCGATTATAGCTAGGATACCTGCGAATATGGCGATGATATATACATTCTGTGCAATAAATTCTAACATAGGTTTTCCTTTCTATTCGTCGATGCCAATGGTGGTTTTGAGCACCTTAATGACGTCATCGACTGAAATTTCTTGTGTTGCAACTGATTTGGATGTTACATAAACGGCATCTCTTTCTAAATCATAATGAAAATAGAAATAAGCGACGTCTAGTTCTTTGTCTTTGAGAACAATAAATTCTTGAGTGTTTTCGCGATTATATCTTGGATCTCTGCTCGGTTGCAATATTCTTGTATAGTTTTCTACGTCTTTGGTTCCTCGGAGTTGATGTCGCAATGCGTAGACCATCAGTAAATATGTTTTTACAGGGCGAATAACTTTTTCGATAGCCGTTTCCATTTTAATGAGAGTTTGACGATGTTGTCCAATTTCTCCGGTTGATGCTACTAATTCATCTATTTTTTCTGCAAGTGAGGGCATAGGATTTCCTTTCTAGTTTAAGTCATCTTTATTGATGCGAGCGTATTGATTATTGAATTGAACTTGATACGATGTCTCGTCTTCACTGATGATTTTAGTTTCAACTTTATCAACTAGCCAATAGGGTGCGTCTGATTTCTTTTCGGCGATGATTAGAACGCCGTCTTTTTTGAGATTATAATATGGTATTTTGCGGGTTGCTTGTTTTACTCTATTATATTCGTTTTGTTGTGTTTGTGAACAATCAATTAATGTGTATGCACCGCCAATGAGTACAATGGTGAAGACTATTGCGCAAACACCTATGACTATGTCGTCACGGTGAAAACCTTTTTCAAATCCGTTTCTGATAAATACATATGTTGCCCATGCGGAAAGTAATGCGAAAGTGCACAAAATAACGGTCACTGAGAATGCTTGTTCAGTGTTTAGATCTAATTGAGATACAATAATTTTTCCCATTTAAGTTCCTTTCTACCAGTAGGCTAACGTCAATTTATAATCAGGATCTAATTGTCCGAGAATTGTGAAATTTTCTTCTTGACCTGCTTCTAGATTGTATTTGTGTTTTGTTCGAATAATGCGTTCGTTTATGATAGCGTCGTGCTCTAGTAACCATTGAACAAAGCTATATGATTGAAATACATATGCGTTGTTGAAAATGGATAATGCCGCGTCATAGATACTTGTGTGCGGGATGGCTTTACCATTATTATTGTAAGCAAAATTGTTTGTGAAATTGAAATATTTTGAGTAATTTTCGAATGTTGGTTTTGAATCACCGTGTATGATATCATAGAAAACAGTTTCATCAATAGCTTGAACGAATTCATTCAAATCTGTGATTTCGAGTGGATTTTCTTCAGAAATATATGGATAATCATCTTTGTATTCAATACTTTTTGAATCGAAATATTTTTCTAAAGTAGGAAACCATTCATTATTTCCGAAGAGTTGAAAAGTATTTTCTTCACCGGTGACTAGGTTGAATAATGTTATATTATAACGGCGTGACATTTGCGTTCCTTTCTATTTTGTGTATTGCTCAATTTCTGCGATTTCGTTCTTGACAAACTGAATGAATCTGTTTAGTTTGGTTTTATCGACAGAAATTTTGTGGAATGTATGATGTTTGGTTAAAAGCGGGTCGCACATTGGGTTAACTATATTGCTACGATAGCGATGTCCAGAAATTCCTTTCAGAATGTGAGCTTCTGTATCAGTGATATTTAATTGTTGAGTCAAACTATAAATTTGGTTTTGTGCGAATATTAAGAACCACGGATTAGACTGGTCATCGTCACGTACTTGTTCGAGTACTGTTAGTAACTTTTCGTAGTGTTCTTTAGCTCGACGTTTTTCGAGAATGAGTTTATATAAATCTGTTAAGCCGTCGTAGAGATGCAAGCGTTCTTGGTCAATCATGCGTTTTGCCTGGTTGAGTTTCTTGATAATATTTTTGTGGTTTGTATCTTTTGCAATAGTCAACAGAGCGGTTTGATGTGGATTTTCACGCCACTTAATGTAGTTAGCGTGGCTCATCAATTTGATTTTGAACTGTTCTTTTTCGCTTTTTATGTAAACATAGGGCGCGAGGCCATGTTCGCGAAGTAGTTTTTCGAGTTGTTCTTTCGTAATCATAAGTGTTCCTTTCGGCATTATAAAATGCTATAGAGTCGTGTGATATCATTTGGGGTGTGACCATCATAGTGGGGCGCGTTGTCTAATTCAACGACATCGAATTTATCCCAGTGGTCCATATGATAATGATAGGTGAATTGTCCGTTCGGTGTGTTAAGTCCTACGATGAAATAGTTTTCGAACATTGTACCGTCTTCGTGGTGTTTTGATTTCCACGAAATTGCTTTGTTTTGGTTACAGATGATTGAAAACAAAATCATACGATGCTCATACAATTCGTTGAAACTATGATAACCGTCAGACAATTTACCTCTTTCGGGGAGGTTGTATATGTCGTTTTGTATTTGCGCCAACTTGGACATTGTGGGCATTTTTTGTTTATTCATTACAAAATTCCTTTCTCTAGCACGTCTGTTACATAGTATTCTGATGGGACTAAATGCACATAGACATGTTTTAGTTCGTCTTTGTTGAAGATGGATAGCGGTGATGGCTTTAAGAATTTGATAGTACCGTCAATCCAATTATCGTTATTTCCACGTTCTTTTGTGCGTTGTCTGAAAATCGTTTCAGATTGGTCTGTTGGAAGTGGTTTCAAGTAGTGAACTTCGTAACCGAGTGCGATGATACCGTGTACGATATCTGGATTTTGTGCAGTGAAAACGTAATCGTATTTATCAGATTTAACGGCTTCGTCAATCGCTTTTAAGTAGTCGGCGACACCGTTTTCTTTCGGTTTTCGGTTTGGAATTCCTTTGAATTCTTCAGACGATAAATGCTCGTAGCCAGTTTTGTCAAATAAATAATCAGAGCTCTCTAGGTCGAGAGCTTTTTCTGGATGGTTTTGTGCGTAGTATGTCTTTCCCATGCATGGGAACGCTAAAATGATTTTTGTCATAGAGTTCCTTTCTGTTCAGTCGAGCCCTAACATTTCAAGCAGCAATTTATCAATGGTATCAAAAAAACCATCGACCTCACCAATTAAGTCGCCGTGTTCGCCTTGACGGATTGTTTTGTAGGTTGTTCCCGTATAATGTCTGTATTCCACAGTCCCATACTTACTGAGTTTTGCCATATACGCTCGAATGGTGTATAGCACAACGGTATTATTGGTTGCAATGTATAGGGTTGAGTCAGGTTCTGCGTTTGCAAGCACTTCATGTGTTGTATTCGCAATATTGCGTTCTTCGGTTAAACCGTCTAATGGAATGATGACAGACCGAGCTAATTCGTGTTCTGGGATTGCCCCACTGTTCACAACGATATGATACATAGGCTTCACCCCCATTCTACGGTTCCATCTTCTTTAACAATAATTATTTGAATGGTCATGTAATGGAAATTTTGTGTAAGCCCTTGTTCAACAATGTCATCGATTAGTTCATCATCGTCGTCGTACCATTCGTCGAGATGCTCGAGCAACCATTGTTCAGTGTCTTCAGCACTTGTTGTAATGTGTTGTCGTGCGTAGGTGCTTCTAGTACGCCAAGGATCATGGTAATAAATTTCGAATAAGGTCATAAGGTTTCCCTTTCTAGTTTTTTGCTCTCTTGATTCGTTTGAGCAGTTCTTGGATAGTCGCATGCAATACGAGTGGGCTTTCAATTGTTGCATCAGTTGAATATTTTACACCAACTTGTTCAATTAGTTTTTGTGCGTTTTCGTCGTATTCACAATATTGGATGCGAACACCTCCTCGCACAACATATTCATGGCGAGGATATTCTTCAGATGTCATGCTTACTTTGATTTGCAAGTCTGGTGTGATTGAAATCGTACATTTGGTTTCGTCTAAAGGCTCAACGCTTGGATAGAATGGTTCGTCTAGGAATACAGTTCCGTAATGTGGTTCAAGTTCTTCGTAGATGCGCTCCGTGAGGTTTTCTTGCGTACGAGGTTCTTTGGTGAGTGTGATGAATTCACGGTATTTTGTTGGTCGGATATCATTCGGGTGAAATGGTATCTTTTCAACATCCATTAGTTCGTAGAATATTTTTTCTGCGAGTTCCTTTGCTTCAGCTTCGGAGTAAACCTTATAGGGATTTAGATAGGTTTCCATTTTTAGGCTAAATGGATTTTGAGGCATTGGATAGAGATATTTCGAATAATGGAGTGTATGGGTGAAGATATCTCGGTAATCCAAATTATAGTCCATTCTTGATTTACTATCACGGAATTGTAAATAAGTCATTGGGCAATAAGGATCGCCAAAGGATTCGTGATAGAGATAGTCGTGTTCGTCGTCGATTTGTGGTTTGAGGGATTCGAAGCGTTTGTCGTAGTAAAGCACGAAGTCATATTCTTCGAGAATGTAAACGAGTTGTTTTAAGACACGTGCTACGTTTAATTCTTTGTCCATGGGGGTTCCTTTCTAAATGATGTCGAGGAAGATTTTGCGAATGTCGTCATCTGTGACGTCTAGTTCATATTTGTCACCGTTTTTCTCAATAGTGATATATTCGATGCCTTTTGGCGCAACACTATTGAGTTCGTCTGCAATATCTTCGATATTTGTTTTTAGTGTATCGAGATCGACGTTTAAGATTTCATCTTCCGTCAGATAATTTTCCAGCTGTTCCATGAGTTCTTCCTCGGTGTCCCATTCGCTGATTGACCAATTATTTTTACGTGTATAAACAAGAAGTTGTACGATAATGTCAGTTTCAGGTGACATTGTTGAATAGGTGTTTATACTACGCATCATATCGATGCCTCGTTCAACGGTGATGGTATAAGTATCTGTTGTTTGTATTTCTTTATCTTCAATTTTTCGTAAGGTTGCCATGTTTTACCCCTTATACGTTTGACAGAAAAATGTTTCGAATGTCGTCTTCAGTGACGTTCAGTTTGTATTCGTTCCCTGCTTTTGTGATGATGATATCTCCTACATAATAGGGGATAAGATCCTCTAAACCTTCGAATAGCATATCGATGAGTTCGTCTAATGTATCAGAGCCAATGCTTTCTAACTCATCGTCGGTTAAAACATTTTTTGCAAGTGTTTGCAATGTTTCATAAATGTCATCATTCCGCCAATATCGACCATAGACCAAAAGTAGAGTCACATCGTCAGTTTCTGGATGTAAGGTATTTCGACTGCGGAAATATTGCATGTCATCAATGTCTGCTGTTACTGTAATTGTGTAAAAGTTGCTTGCTTGTTTGATTTGTTCTAATGTTGCCATATTTTTATTTCTCCATTTCTAATTGTTTGAGATAATCTGTATATATAATCCAGTAATCCTTATAGTTGTTTGTAATGATACGGTCTAAGAGACCGCTGAATTGATCAGCCCAACCATTTTCTGTAGCTTGTTTGTAGTAGCCCAAAATATCATAGATTATACCAGCTGATAAGCCAATAGTCCATAGTGGATTATCTAGTTCGAAGAGTTGTGCGACCGTTAATGTTTTTTCAAACACCATTGGTTCTTTTAGTATTCCGTCACGTTTCAAACGATATGCTTTTTCCATATAGGTTTTGTGTTCGCTCTGTAAAATGAAATCAAGTTGTTCTACTGTTAACTGAGATATGTTGCAGAACCTGTTAGTGATTTCTCTATATTCCGCATTTGCTTTTGTTCGATTGCTGAGTTTGATGAGATATTCTGGATCATAGCCAGCGGCTGCCAATCGGACTTCGTATTTTCCGTCTTCGATGAACTCATCGCAGAAGAGTCCTTGTTTTGCCATATCTTCTCGAATGGTTTTGTCGCTGTGATGTTTCCAAAAATTATAATATTTTGAGGCATGACCATTTTGAATGAGGGTGCGTATCACTTCGAGTTCACCTCGTTGTAGCAAATAATCAATCTCTAAACCTCGTTTTGCAATTTCGAGCAGAATAATGAGTTTTTCTTTTTCGATATAGGGCTTCAGGTCTTTGATTTCGCCTTTATCGAGTTTTTCAATAAATTTTTCTAGTTTCATTGTTTTCCTTTTATTCTGTGAATGTCAATGTGTAGTCGAATCCGCCATTTTCGTTGATTTTAACTTGTAGTTCTACGTCGGCAAGTTTGAAAAACTCGTGTCCGAATGATGTTAAATTAACATTAGCATCTGCGAATAAATCAAAAGCTAATTCTTGTTCTAATAAAAATTCAGACATTGCTTTGTTGATGATGCCTTTTTGAATTGCTCGTTCGAAAACGACTAGTAATACGTCTGAGAAATATTCTCCGTTATTAAATGTGATTGTTTTTGTCATAATATTTTTTTCCTTTCAATATTTGAATAGTGGTTTATTGGGTGATGTGATTGTCATTTCACTTGAATAACCGTCGTTAAATAGCTGGTGACATGTAGCGATAGCGTCATCGCGATCTGTATATAATCCATACAAGGAACCTCTTGGGGGTGCATCTAGTATCTGGTCGTAGGTTTCTTCTATTGTGTCAAGTGCAGTGGAAACCACACGTACAATGTCGGGTAGCATTTCAATAGCACATAGACTATCGTCATGGAAGATATCCCAATTATCAAGGAGATTATACGTGATGTCAGCTAAGATCGGTTGTTCATAACGATCGTCGTTTAAATGGATCATATCAAAGGGTTTTGAAACTTTGTGATTTTCAACAGTTGTGCAATGTTGAAATAAAACTCCGTCCTCAATACTATAATAAACGTCCGTCAATTGTTTGTATTTGGTGAGGATGTCTAGTTGATAACTGTTAAGAAGCTCGAGTAAAAGGTCATGGCGGAGAGCTTCGACGTCAATGTGATAAGTAATGTAATAATTGTCCATGATGTGCCTTTCTAAATGGGAAATTCTGTACGGTTTTCTGTCAAAAGATTTGACAAAATACGAAACATATCGTTATATTTCGAATTTAATGTTTTATTTAAAGTGTCTATAGTGCAAACGCTTGAATATTGTAGATACAATTGGACACCCGGCATGTCTTCATCTGAGATATAATCGACGTAAAGTCTTGTGTTTTCTGGTAACTGATTATAATCGAGCACTAATTGTTTTTCAGTATTGATGAATCTTGGGATTACGATAAAATACTTTACGCCTGAGTTATAAAGATCTAAATAAACCAACATGTTATTGTTGAGTAAACCTGTAAAGTTATGACCGCATTGTTCTGTGAAATCGTCTACAATTATGTGATCTTTTGTTAACATCTGAATAAGTTTTTCTTTATTTGTCATTGTAAATTTTTCCTCTAAAGTAATGTCAAAAATAAAAACGACCACGAGCATGGCTCGTGGCATTTTTTGTGATTCATCTATTGGTTTCTTTGATTAGTGTGTTCAATAGAACGCCTTCGAAGAAACTAATTAACAAGAAAATTACTCCAAAAGCATATGTAATGAAATCAGCTTTAGGTTCTACAACAATAGCTTGTAGTAGAAATGTGATGGTGATCAAACTAATAAGAGCCATCACACGACAATTAATAATGAGAGGTCGCGCGAAGACGCGGTAGAGTGGTTCGATTGAGTAAATCATCAACATCATGATAAAAATCGCAACTGGAAAAGAATATTCAACGGCTGCGAGATAATACAGTTCTTGTGGCATAAGATACCTCACGAAACTCGGGCATCCGTAATATGGATAGCTGGTCCGCAATCGACAACAAACAGTTGATCAATTGTACAGGATACAACCATTGGGAATCGTTTATAGCCGTCTGTTAATACTAAGTTGAATATGTAATAGTAGTGTTGTCCGTCATCGACATAAGATGTTACTTTAAAAGACGCTAATGTAGTTTTTAGCGCGTATGAGTAACGTTTTCGACTGAAATACAAAAGCAATGTCTTTTCGATGTCCATATAAGTGTCTTTACCGCTGTGATTCATCTTAATGTATCGATCGATTAAGTCCATACGGACACTTGATGCTAAGTCTGTGGGGATGTTGTATGCCATTAGTCGTATAGCCTTTCATTTTTGTGATTTTTAATTGTCATTTTGAGAGCGTCAACTACGATGAAGTGTTCGGTTACGAGGCGTTCCGGAGCTGTAATCGTTAAAGTTGATCCGTGTGTGAGTTTTTCGGCCATTTGTTTAAATTTAGCACGTTTTTCGAAACTAGCTTCACCGAAATCAAAAACTAGGCGCTTTTCCGTGTTTTCATCAACGTAAACTTGAGCGCGAGGGCGAGGTTGTTGTACTAAAATATTATATTTGGTCATAAAGTCACCTTATCTAGTTGTTTAATAGTCTAATTATAGCATAATTTCTTAAAATATGCTATAATTTAAACATGGAAACACTATATTTAATTCAACACAAAAATATTCCCGAATATACTAAAATCGGCTATACTTCAGATTTGCCTAATCGTATTAAGCAACTACAAACAGCTTCCCCAACAGGTGTGCATTTAGTTTATTCGATTGCCTGCGAGAATGCATACAAGTTAGAACAACATCTACACGCTAAATACAGCCGTCAGCGCACGAATCTCGAATGGTTTGCACTGTCCCGAGAAGATATTGTCGATATTATTTTTTATATCGAAGAAAAAATACTTGACAGCGTTTCCTGAGTGTGCTATACTTATAGTTAGATATTGAAGTCTATTTCTGTTTACCGGCTTTAGGCCGGTTTTTTTTGTGCATTAAAAAAGACCTGATTAGAGGTCTTTTTAGTTAAATTTTGCAATCAAGTTATCTAGACAATCGTAAAAGTCTTGTTCAGACGGAAAACGCTGACTGATAATGAGTGATGCATCGGTTACGTTAGGATCGCAACCTTTATATTCGAAAGCCTTATCTTGTTTTACGTATTGAAGAACTGCGATAGGTTCTGTATATGTGTTTGCACCACGAGTATATTTTACTTGAAGTGAGATATTGTACATGTCTGTTGTAATTTTACGAACTTCAATGTGGAGAGGCTCGACAAAGAGTTCATACGCACCGAGCATCTCTAACGATGCATGACTTTCAAGAGCACGATTTGCGATAGGTCTAAAGTGATTATAGAAATATTCTTCCAAACCAGTCAGTTCCATATGCGCCTTATTGGTATGCGCTAGAAGTTGTGATAATGATGGCGATTCGTTGGTCGTCATTTAAGGCACCTTACAGCCGTTTTAAGCGACTGTTTTCCTTTCTAATGGAATTATAGCTGAGCGTCGTTAAAGTGGCTCAGAATCGATTTAGTGGCTTCTCAGACGGTTATTGATGACTTGGTCAATATCGTCTCGTGTGAGAGTTAAAATATCGTTGTTGGTTAATGTGTAACCTTGACGTTTCATATTAGCGAGACGAATATCGCGTGTTGCTAAGAGGTCATTCATAAAGTTTTCAATGTAACGACCGTTTCCGTCAAGAGCACCGTTTACGTTTGTTGCGTTAAAGAGTTCAATAAAGCGTGATTCTAAATAATCCCAGTCGTCTTGAGATAAGGCGACGTTCTTTTTATTGATATTTAACAAGAGAATGTCTAAGAGATCATCGCAGGTGTAACTTGGAAATTCAATCCAGTTAGGGAATCGTGATTTCAACCCCGGATTCCCTTTTTCGATGAATTCGTGCATGTCATTTGTATAACCGGCAACGATAACGAGGATTTCGCCTTTGTGTTCAGTGATGTCCATAACGAGCTGGTCAATAGCTTCTTGCGCGTGATCTTGTTCGCCATGTGGCAGAAGTGAGTAAGCTTCATCGATTAAGAGAACACCGCCTAGAGCTGACATGAAAACATCATGTGTTTGTTGCGCAGTCGCACCGATATATTTCGAGACAAAATCCTTTCGAGTGGTTACTTTGAATTTATTTGTTGGCAAGATGTGTTCTTCAAAGAGCATTTGACCGATGATCTTTGCGACGGTTGTTTTACCAGTACCTGGTGCGCCTCCGAAAACCATATTCATATTTGAAGTATCTTCTTGAGAGAATCCACGAGCTGCGCGCTCCGCTTGCATAGAAGCAACGGCCATGAAGTTTTCGATTTGTTCTTTTACAGAAGCTAAACCAATCATTTCTTGTAATTTTTTATAACCCGATGATTGCCCTTTACCTGTCGTACTTGAGTTCACAATTTCCGAGTTAAAGAGATTCCACTCGTTGGTATCTCCTGCAATAAGCGTAATAGTCGAATTTTGTGCGAGCGAGTCATTTAGAAGTTTACTCTTTTTAGAGCGTTCTAGAGTTAAATTCGTATCGATGATTTGAAGTAGTCTTGCTTGATAGACTTTCTCTGTCGTTGCGATACGCATATCGTGGATGATGGCTTTTTCGCAATTATTGATCGTGAACATGGTAATGTCATCTTTTACGAAGGAACTATCTTTGAATTTCTTGCGAAATGTTTTTTCCGGATCATTGTAAAAGAGGAAGTTGATTTGTCCCATATCGAGCGTGTTTACTCTACAGTAGCACTCACCGTAGGTAGTCAGCGTTAATCCTGTTAGATTATCGCTTTCAAGATAGATGTTCGTCAAAGTAGAACTGTCAAGTTGAATCGTTGACGCTGATAGTGCCGATTGTGAACCAAAGAAATCGCCGAACGTTGAATGTCTCGCTGAAATATGCGATGCCTCAAACGAGAAAAAGTCTGAAGTAACATTTGTGAGTGTTACTGTAGCGGTGTCGCTCGCGAAGATCGGTGAATAGATGTCTCTAGGGTCATTCTTTTGCGAGAACGTGAACGTGACGTTTTCGAGATCGATAACGCCGTTAGGTGTTTCGTTCACAATACCGTTACAGTGTTTGCTTTGAAAAATCGTGACATTTTTTACTATCGCACGTTTTGTACGAAATTCTAATCCAGCGGCGCCTTCTTGAATTTTGATAGTGTTATTCTGTCCGTTGATCTCAAGATTTTTTGTAACGATGACGGTGCCGATTTCTACTGATTTGTTCAATAAAATGGTGTCGCCCTCGCGTGCTTTGTCGATGGCGTCAGCGAGTGTCTTATAATGATTTCGCAGACCGAATCCGCCTACGTATAATTCTGTCATGTGTTGATACGAGTCCTTTCTGTTTAGCAATACTCTTATTATATCACAAAAGTGTTTCGCCGTCGATACTCTTGACAAAAATTCGTGAAAGTGGTATCTTTAGAGAAAATTTGAAAGGTGATTCGTTATGGATGCTCTTATTGTATTTTTTCTATTCAATTATTTCTTTATAGCGCTCGCAATCGTAATCGGTTTAATTGCTGTTGAGTGGATCTTGTTCGAGCGCGCTGGCGAGCCAGGCTGGAAAGCAATCGTTCCGTTCTACGGTAGCTTCATCATGCACAAGATCGCTTTTGGTGAAGAATCGAAATGGTATTGGTTCTTAATACTAATTCCGGGATATAGTTTCTATATGCAATATTCGTTTACTCGCGCTTATGGTTATTCGAACGGTATGGCGATTCTATCTGTGTTCTTCCCTACAGTGCTTTCAATTGTGATGGTCTTGCAAGATGCACCCTACGACGGTCCGCGAACTCATTTTCTCAAACAGTGATTTTTCGTTGACAAGATTTCGGTTTTGTGATATACTGTAAATATGCGTTGGAATGTGCGCGCTTATTTATACCTTTCTTGAGAGTCGGATGAGAGTAATCCGGCTTTTTTCTTTGACAAGATTTCGATTTTATGTTACTATATAGATGTTGAAGCATGAGTTTTGTTTTGAATTTATTTCGAAAAGCTAGGCGACGGGAATCGTCTGGTTTTTTTATTTGACAGGGTTTCGCAAAAGTGGTAGAATATATGTAGCCTTTGAGGTGGCAAATGGTTTGTTTTTTAGATTGGGTCTTTGGCGAGATTCAATCTTTTTATTTGACAGTTTTTCGATTTTGTGCTACTATGTATTTAATCTTTCAGTTTTATATGAAAGTGGCGTAAATTAACTGGTTGAGTCGAACCCGGCAAGGTTCGGCTTTTTTATTTGACGCGAAATCTATTTTGTGCTATTATATATTCAGCCTTTCTATTGCAGAGAAGTGGAGTTAGTTACTATTTTTAGTCGAGTCTTGCAGGACTCGGCTTTTTGGTTGACATTTATTTGGATTCGTGATAGAATGATTCTACAAAGAAAAATTTTCGAATTTTTGACGGGGCGACGTTACGACGGCGTCCTATTTTTTGACTTATTTCGAGAAACGTGATAGGATTAGTTATGTAAGATTAGTCGACGAGGGCGGAACAGGCAGCCGTCACACCCTAGCGGTCTTAAAGAGATGCGGGCAGGTCACCCTGCCGGGGCTAATCGGAACAGACGACATCGTTCGTCTGTTTTTTGTTGTTGACATATTTAAAAATTTGTGATAGACTATATTTATTCGAAAATGTAATGCACTATTGCGGGCTCGTGGATATAGCTTGCACCTGCCTGTGGGCTCAATTGAGTAAAATAATAACAGGACTGCCCGCCTGAGGATTAGACGGCCATATCCAGCGCGAGGTGAAACTCAATGCGTGGAAACGAACTTAGGTTCGTTTTTTTTCTTGACAGAAATTTAGATTTATGTTAAAGTATATTTAGTCGAAAATGTAAAGGTGTTCTTCCACCTATTAAGCGGAGGCGATAACGTGGGATCGAGTCTTGCACTCGATCTTTTTTTATTGCATTATTTTCGATTTTTTGATAGAATCTAATCAAAAGACATCGTTAAAATGATAGCCGTGACGGTTCTGACGGCTTCGCCAAATAAAAATTGACCGAATTGATGATAGCTGTGACCGTTCTGACAGCTTAGACAACTAAAAAGTGACTGAAACGATGTAGCGATAGAGTTTTTTCTATCGTTTTTATTTGACAGTTTTCGCTATTTTTGATAGAATGTAGTTATGGAACCGGAAATTCCGTTAGATTGATGAGGTGCATAGGTCGCTACGGATTTGTGCGCGTAGATTTGAAAAATGGTTTGCTTGGGATCCGAATCGTAGATAAAACAAGCCGTGGTTGTTTCGATGCCATATAATCGATACAGTCAAAGCTTATCAGAATTGTTCTGTAAAAAGTTATTTCGATTAGAATTAGTGACTCTAATCTATGTTCGAGAAATAACAAGAAATCATAATCGTTGGTGACAACAAAGGTTATGTGACAGTTACGTTAGAGTATTGTTAGATGTGTTGAAAACTATCAGCAAGCGTCATGTTGGTAGTCGTACATCTTCGAATTGGGTTTTCGGTGAACACCGCGGGGCGTAAGAAAACCGAATGCGATTGCGAATTCGATTAAGATATGGCTTTTTCGAGTTTAAGGTTGCATATTTAGGAGGAGCAGACGGCATCGTTCGTCTGTTTTTTTATTTGACAAATTTCTTAGAAAATGCTAAACTAAAAATCTAGTGAAAATCACTAGAAAATAAAAATAATAAGACACAAAATTGATCGAGATTTCTCGATCTTTTTTGTTGACAAGATCTTGATTTTTTGATATACTCAATAGTGCTTCTGAGTAGAAGCTCTCCAATATTTTTTTTGTTTTTTTATGTTTATGCTCCGCGAAAAGACTGAGGATAGTTCTTCGGTCTTTTTGTTTGACAAGTGCTCGATTTTGTGTTATACTCAATAATGTCCTCATGAAGGGGATCTCCTTAAATTTATTTCCGCGAAAAGCCGGAGGAAGAGTTCTTCGGTCTTTTTGTGTTGACAAAATATTCTTTTTGTGATAAACTTATAAGTGCTCGGTTAAGAAGCACCTCCAATAAATATTTTTATGATTATGCCATAGAGAGAAACGTCGAAGAAGTTCGGCGTTTTTCTTTTGCGTAATTCTTTGAAGTTTGTTATAATAGAATCTGTAGAGAAAACTATCGCGAATGCGTAGCCAATGGATCGGATGTCGGTCTGCTAGGTTGAAGATCCGTAAAAGGCTGAATCAGGTTTTGCATATTTGTCCGTAAGCAGATATTTCAATAAATATGCCGTAGACGAGCTGTAAACAGGCTCTTTTTTTTGTGTTCGAAAAAAAGCAACTACTGCGTAGTTGCTTTCGGTTGAGTGGCGTTAACGATTATTCGTCATCGTCATCATCGTCACCCCAACGTTCTTCAGCCCAATCCGGAATATCATCACCGAATCTTTCTTCGAGCCAATCTGGATAGTTGTTCGACATGATTCTCACCACTTTTCTGTCATTGGTAATTCTATTATAGATCTATATTTATATTTTAGCAACCCGATAGTTGAATAATAGTTGACAGATTTTTTTATTTGTGTTATTCTATAGTTGTCTCGAATGAGACAATTGTAAGGCTTATGAAGTAAATCAGTAGTAACATATGTTTGGAAAACACGGAAGCAGAAATGCGTCCGTGTTTTTCTTTTGTGCTTCTAAAAAAAACACTTGACAGATGATTTTGATTGTGATACTCTATAGATGTCCTCGATAGGACGACATAAGACTCATGGTAGAGTGCCTGGGAGCTTTATTCCGAGAATACTGAAGAGAAATCTCTTCAGTGTTTTTTTTGCGCAAAAAAAGATGACGGAATCGTCATCTTAAATTTGTTCTTCGAGCGAAGCTACGCGCGCGTGTGCTTTTTCTTCGATAGCTTGCATGAAGCTGTCCATATAGTCCCAATCAATGTCGTCTTGGGTGTAGTTGGACGAGTCAGCTGAGGGTTTGAGAGGGAGTTTGATAGTGGTGGATGAGATAAATGTTCTTGTTAGTTTGTTTGTGTAATCCCATGAATATTTATTGATACTTGCTCTGAGAGAGGCTATCATGAATTTAGCTACGTAGATAGTTAATTCAAACGTTTTAGGATACATACCTTGAACGTGAGGGTATCCAACAAAGGGTTTTTCTTGGAAAAACAATGTATCGGCTCCTGATGTAGTATCAGAAAATGTCAAAATATTGCCTGCTTCAGTTAATTCTTGGTCCGTATATCCACCAATTCCATTATTGTATGATGAGTTTACAACAACTGGATTTTTTCCATTTGTGGAAAGCAAGTCTGAGTTTTTGAGTTTATAAGCTTTTGTTGGATGCACATCAAACAATTCCCCGACGACAAAGTCACCCCATGCGCTTGTATCGATAGGCGTCTTTTTCTTATTCGCGGGTTGGGGTAAGCTGGCGAGACGTTCTTTGGCACGCGCCGTCACACGACTCATGACCGTTTCCATATAGTCCCAATCAATATCGGTACTGCTGTAGTTGGATGGGTCTGCGGATGGTTTGAGGGGGAGTTTTAAAACAAGTTCGTCAAAAATTTTACCGATAAGACAATTAGTGTAATTGTATTCACGTGTTAAGGCTGTCAAGACGGTAATGATGAAGTCAATTTGTAGTTTGGAATAATCAGCAACGTTAATGTAATACATTCCTTGTGATGTGATACATGGCGTGTCGTGATAGGTGAAATAAGGACATTGCTTTCCCCAGCTAATAATATTTGTGGGTGTTGGTTTGAGATCATCACCTGTAACATAAGGCATTGATGTGTTGATACCGTTATTTAAATTCGATGCACAAATATACGGATATCCTGTTTCAGATTCTTGTAGGTTTTTAGGATTGTGATATTTTCCAAGTTGTGATGGACCAAAAAGATCTTTGGTAACAAACTCACCCCACTGACTAGTGTCTACTGGATGTTTCATAAGATGTCCTCACTTTCTAAACCATAGAGAACATTAAAGACAACGGTTTCTTTAAGGCCATCGATATCTGTTCCTGTTTCAAACATATGATAGTCCATAGCGACTTTCATGAAATCCTCCATGTTGAGTTCAAATGGTACTTCAGGGTCTGGATAGGACAGACGTTCGGTTGGGTCAATTTGGATATATGTTCCATAGCGTTTGTCGTTGTGATTAGTGATCGCAGTAACCCAATAGTCTTCGTAGTCGTTTTCCCAGAGGCCATTGATATCGTGACGGCCTTGATTTTTGACGGTTTCAAGTCCGTCTTCTTCAATATAGAACCCTTCCACTAATTTATGTTTAGGGTGCGCAATCCCTGCTGTGAAAATGAAGATAGCCGTTTCAACACCGACATTGATAAAGGTTTTAGACGGTAAGCGGACAATGGTTTCAAGGGTATGATTCTTAAGCAGTTTCTTACCACCGTCTTTATCGAGTTTGGTGTTTGGCAAAATAAAGGCGGCCTTAGTACCTGTAGGAACGTTATCAAGGACGTTTGTGACAATACGCATGCAACCATATTTGCGTTCATACGGTGGGTTCATGAGGACTTTTGTGATGTTGCTCTCACGAATGAAGGCGGCCGCATCTTCTGATTGAGCATCCATTTGACGTAAGTTTGTTTTACCGTCTTTATGGATGAGCATATTAGCGCAGGCAAGAGCGTAAACCTTACGATACAACTCAATACCGTAGAGTTGTTCGGACTTGATGTCTTTGGCTTTTGTTGTAGAATTACCACCAGCCTCCTTAATCATGTTAGCCATAGCTTTAACTAAGAAGGCGCCACTACCACAGGTTGCATCTAATACGCGGTCGTCTTGATGCACGCCAATAAGGCGGTACATGAGCGACGTGATGTGGTCGGGCGTGAAGACTTGACCCGCGTCTGATTTCTTCTTGTAGCGTGAAAATTCGTTGAAGAAAATTCCCATGACATCTTCACCACGCCAATGACGGGAGTTTACGAGATTACCGATTTCGATAACGTCGTCGATGAATTCTTTAATAGCCTGTTGGTTCTCAGTGATAGACATGCGAACGTTACTGTATTCTTCTACTAAGATGTGTAATTTGTCATTTCGGCGACTGATGGTGTCTTCATCAATTGCATCTTTTAGTTTTCGCGAAATGTGGTCATGAATTGTATCGTAACCGGCTTCTTTAACGATGTTTAGCGCATTAGAATCACGACTTTGAACAACAAGGGCACAAGCTGTAAAAATCATTCGGTCTTGGAGGTCCGTCATACCAAATTTAAAGTGCAAGTTATTGTTAATTCGTTGAGTGACGGCATAGATAGCGTTTTTATCTAATAGTTCTCGATCTTCAACAAGATCCAAGTAGTATTGCTTGTTTTGAAGTTCGATACCGTTTAATTCTTTTTCTAGATTTCCGTCGAGAAAGATTCGAGTGTCTATGCCGTTGTGGAGAATTCCTACAACGTTTTTGTGCTTAGTGCTGACAACTTTACAGTTTGTCAAAAGTTCATCGACCCATTGTTGATTGTCCAAATTGATGTTTGATGCTTTTGTTTCGAGAATAATAGCTGTGCCGTTATTGTCAGGTAGATACCAGCCGTCGGGCTTATGGTTTTTCAGTTCATGGTTTGTGAAACCTAATTGGTTAAATGTTGTAATTTGACCGGTTCCTTGTTGGATTCCTGTTTCTACTTGATTGAAGCCTAAGATTTTATCAGCTTCGTTTCTTACTTGATCTTCGGTTTTAGTCATATTGAATACCTTTCTGTTTTAAAAATTAGTAATAAGAACTTCTTTTACAGCGCCTCGATTACTTGCTTTTGAGTTGATCATACGAGTTGCATCTACTTCGATGATTTGTTTTGCATATGGTTGATATAGTTCATAAACTAAATTGGCAGATGAGTTTGAGAGTATCACATAAGCTCCGCGATTTGTTAGTTCGATGAATAAATCTCGTAGACGTACTTGATCATTAGAACTAAATCCATCGGCTGTATAACTTGTAAAACTTTCAGTTTTTGATAATGGCGCATATGGTGGATCGAGATAAACTAAGTCACCTTTTGTGATATTTTTTGATGCTTCTTCAAAGTCTAAATTGGTGATTGTAACATTGTGTTTATTTAAGTATGCGCTCACTTCGCGTAAATTATCTTCATCTACAATTTTTGGATTTTTATAGGATCCATAAGGTACGTTGAATTGATTTTTAGAATTAACGCGATACAAACCATTAAAGCAAACTCTTAGCATATAAAGTAATCGCGCAGCTCGTTCTACATCGGTCAATCCGTTAATACGACCATCACGGTCCATTGATCGGATGTCGAGATAATAGTCTTTGTTATTATTCAATGCGTGTTTTTTTAAGTTCTACGATGAGTTCTTCGACATTGTGTTTGATAACATTGTATGCTAAGATTAGTTCGGCGTTTCTGTCGTTGATTGATGCTTGATTCGGAGCTAATTCAAATAAAACTGCACCGCCGCCGATGAATAATTCGTAATAATGATTATATTTATCAGGTAGTAATTCTAAAATTGGTTTTAATAGTTGACGTTTTCCGCCAACCCATTTTGTGAATGGTTTCATGTTTCACCTCGCATTATGATAGAGTAATTATATCATAAATGGCGCGCTTTTGCAAAAGTTTAGTGTAGTGTGACGCGGTTTTTGTGGTTTTCGAATAATAAAAAAATAAAAGACACTATTATGCGTGTCTTTTTAATTGAACATTTTATCGAAAATCGCAGCGAGGACATTGACAACGATGGCGTTGCCGGCTTGTTTGTAAAGCTGTGTGTCGCTGTTGACAGCTTTGGCTTTATAGAAGTCTTCATCGGTACAGCCCATTAAGCGCCAACATTCGAGAGGTGTTAATTTACGAATTTTAAAATCAGGCATCTCCAAAACGTAATTGTCTTTCTGAACAGAGGTGAGTGTATTAGAAACACCGTTTTGATTTAATTCGAAATGTTGTTTCGTGATTGTTTTTGTCGGATCGTTAGGATCTTTTTCGTAACGTCCACGACTGGCACCGATAACGAAATCTTTGATTTGATCTTCGGCTTCGCTAATAAAGGGTTGACGTGCACCACCCGTCATAGTTGTAAGAGTCGGTGCAATGCCATCTGTGCTGTAAACGCGATAGGGTGATGCATTGACGCGATTAGGTCTATCAAGTTGCCCTATTTGTTTAATATCGGTCGATGGTTTTAATTTAAAGGTCAATTTAGCGACTTGTTCTTGCGATAAGTAGTGACGAGCTTCAACGTCTTGTAAAAGTACATCTTTTAGAGTTTTATCGAGAGGTTTCGCTTCAGGGAACTCGTATGGTTTGTGTTTGCCATAAATCGAAACAACAAAGACGCGTTCACGGTTTTGAGGTACGCCGTAGTCCTTACTGTTAAGAACTTTCCAATAGTTTGTATAGCCTTTCGATTCTAGCCACTCTAGCCACAAATCGAAGTTGTGTTTGTGTGTTTTTCCAACGAGATTCTTAACGTTTTCCATTAGGAGGCATTTTGGACGTTTGATGTCGATAACTTTTTGACATTCCCACAAGAGACTACTGCGTGTGCCACTATTCGGATCCAAACCGTGTTGTAATCCGGCAACTGAAATAGATTGACATGGAAAACTATATGTGAATAGATCGTGATCAGGAATCGTTTTCGTATCAATTTGAGAGATGTCGCCTAAGTTGTTCACCGAGCCGTGAATAGATCGTGATCAGGAATCGTTTTCGTATCAATTTGAGAGATGTCGCCTAAGTTGTTCACCGAGCCGTGAATAGCTTCGTAAGAACGAATCGCATAAGAATCAATCTCTGAGATTGCGACAACGTCATGATCAATATTTGCACGGGAAAGTCCCATTGTTTGAGTGCCAATTCCGCTAAATGCTTCAAAAACTCGTAATTTTGCCATTTATTAAAAAAATCCTTATAATTGTTGTTAATTCAGGGTTAATTATAGCATATTTTAACGAACTTCGCAAAAGAAAAACCTAGCGAATGCTAGGTTTTATTCATTCCAAACTTTATCGTTTAAGAAATCTTTCAACGTTGGCAATGTCTTAGATGATCGCCAGATGTCGTATCGTTTTAGCTGGTCATCTTTGAAATCTTTACTCCATGAACCAATCATATAATTTGTAGGTGTTTTGTTCATAGATGGATCACTTACAACTTTCGTTTTAGAATTCAATTGGAAGTTCGCGAGCGAATTGTCCATATAGTTGAGTTCTGGGAACGTGACAGTCTTAATAGATGTCTTATCGAGTGGAACTTGATCGGCGCTTAAACCTGATCCTATTTCTCGAACAGTGTCTGGTTTTGCAAAATCAGACGTATCTTTTCCATCATTAAAGGCTTTCATAATAGCTACGAAGATGTCAGACCGTGTGGTTTGATCGGCACTAATCCAATGGTCTGGTTCATTCGGTGAATCGTACCCTGTCCAGACACTAACGGCTGTGTTTTTCGTACCACCACTCATCCACGAATCACTAGCTGATTGTTCAGGTCGAGGAACGCCGTCAGATTCATCATAAGCGACTGTACCTGTTTTGACAAAGTAGCCTTTGTATTCAGGAATTTTAGCGGATTTTGCGGAGCCGTCATCTTGAGGGACACCTTCAAGCATTTTCGCTAAGATGTACGCGGTCGATGCTTTCATTGCGCGTTTCTCATTCGGTTTGATCGTTTTAACGGATCCGTCGGAGAATTCTAATTTATCGATATAATTCGGTTCGCGATAAATTCCGCCGTTAGCAATAGCACCGAATCCGGCTGCGAAGTCAGCTGTTGACAAGTTCAATCCGAGAGCATCGGCACCGCCGTACGTTTCCTTGACATCCATATTGAGATTTTTCAAGAAATTTTTAGCGAGGTTTGATCCCGTAACTGTATCGAGCATACGAATAGCGGGAGTATTGAGCGAAAGTCGCAAGGCTTTCTTCATATCAACAACTCCGTACGTATATCCGCCGTAGTTTTGTGCGACTATGTTCGTACCCGGATATTGGTAAGGGCTTGAATCCAATCTGTAATTAGAACCTAGTTGTAGATATTCGATACCCGGTCCGTAATCGATAAACGGTTTAATGGTTGAACCACTTGATCTGGTACGTTGCGTCGCACGATTATAACTGTACGGATTTTCTGATTTTTGGTTTCGTGAGCCAGACTGTGCGATAACCGCGCCTGTTTGCGGGTTGATTATCGTTACAGCGATCTGTTGTCCTTCGTTTCGGTAATATTTAGGGTCTGATACGATAGATTGAAGTTTAGAATCTTCAGCTGAATCCATATTGGTATAAATTTGAATCGGTGCTTTTTCAAGATCGTAACCGAGATCTTTTAATTGTTTCAAGGTCGATGTCACATAAGCGTTATGCTCAGAAACTTTAGAGAGCACCTCTTTATTGCGCCAGTAACGTTCTTTTAAACCATCGGTTACGTTGACTTTTTTAGCAGATTCATATTCTTTTTTCGTTAACAAATCATTCGAATAAGCCGCATAAAGTACGATGTTCTTTCTGCGGTTGGCTTCTTCAGGATGATCGTAGGCGTTGTAGCCAGACGGAGCTTGTCCGAGACCCGCGATATAGGCTAAACGTGCGATATTCTCAGGTGTTCGTTCAGACATTTTATCGAGCGATGTGCCGTAATATGTAATCGCTACGGTATTTGCTCCGAAAGAGCCTTCGCCCATAGCAATCTTATTGACGTACCATTCAAGAATCTGTTTCTTATTCCAGTTAGTGTCTAACTGAAGTGCGAGCCAGAATTCTTTAATTTTACGTTCGACAGTTCGGTCTTTTACGTCACTCGAAAAAGCGACGTTCTTGATTAGCTGTTGTTCGATAGAAGAACCTCCGCGACGTCCTCGTGAAAGGACTGCGTTTGCGAGACCTTTAATCGAAACACCTCGATCTTGGAAGAAGGTGTCATCTTCGGTATTAAGCAATAGTTTTACGTATAAGTCGGGCAATTTGTCGTATTTGATGTAGTTCCGACGAATGTCGGTTTGAGACCAAATTACATTGCCTTTCTTATCATACATATTGGACGTTGCTTCACTACGGAGCATTTTTTCCGTAATAACGGGAGCTTTGTCAATAATAGTTTTCACTTTGTAAGCAACGATAGGTGTGGCAATTAAGATTGTTACACCGACAGTTATTGTGCTATATTTGAGAAACTTCTTTGCGAAAAAGCCTATTTTAGATAATACTGTTTTCAAATCGTAATCACCTTCTTTCTATTGGGGAACGCCCGGTCTTGTGATAGACGGAGCTGTTGGCCGAACGTGTGTGTCACTAGATCGTGTTTCTGTTTCACGTGAAACACTCGACGATGGAGGTGTGCTTTCAGATGATTCGCTCGATGACGGCGGTGTCGGTTGTACTTGTTTTTTAATATTAACGGTGACCGTCATTGTGGAACCTTTTACGATTTTCTCGTATTTATTTTTAGCCGGAGTCTGTTCAAGAATCGTATCGTATGGTTTTGACGATACATCTTTTTCGACAATCTTCAAAGTGATCTGATTTGCATCAGCCCATTGTTGAAGTTCTGATAATTTCTTATTAGTAAAGTCGGGCAGATCAATAATCAAACCTTTTAAGCGATCTTGTTCAGCTACGAATTGTTTTTCGAATTGTTCGAATTCGGCTTTTGCTTCTTGATCGTTTAAGTAATTTTTATAGTTTTCAGTTGCGTGTTCGTTTGATTTGACAGCGCTTGAACTATTTTGAATAAGTGGTTTGATTTTATTTTCGATATAGTTCCATTTATAGTGTAATTTGGCAATCATTTGATTGAGATAATTCACGTGTTCTGAAACCATATCTGTTTTTAGTTTGTATTTATCAATTTGATAATCTTTATTGATCGTATCTAAGACAATTGCATACTGATTCGAATCAGATGCTAATTGTTGGAGAGACGTGTAAATATTTTCAGCGGCTTTGTGTCCGTCTCCAATGAGATAGGGGTAAAGCACGTCGAAACTGTTTTTAAGATAATCTTGAATCGACTTCAATGTTTCTTTTTCAGGGATGTGTCCGTCTTTTGTGAGAACGTTGAATTTATCAAGAACTTCGTAAAGTTTGTTGATTTCATCGTAGTTCTTTAAAGACGCTTGATAACTTTTTGGGAGTTTTTTATGGAGAGATAGTAATTCGTCCATATTTGCTGATGACGGCGTTCCTTTAAAGTTGTGAGCATTGGCATCCCAGACGAGAGCTTCTTGTTTATTGTAGGCTTGAATGAGATCTTTGGTGTGATCATCGGCTGTTAACAACTCTGGCGTTAAATCAGCAAGAGGTGTCTTTGATACACGTTTCCATGTTTTCGTTGTATCGAAACGCTGAATGAGTGTATAAGCGATAACACCCGTTGTTGCAACACTTGCGGTTATCAACACAAGACTACTCGCAAGAACGATTCGTTTTTTGATGTTCTTTTGTTTTCTCACGTTTCAAGTCCTTTCTGTTTAGGATAGTGATATTATATCATAAAAGTCTTTATTTGTCGTGTGTTTTGTGCAATTTGACGTAAAAAAAATAAGACCGCGCTGGTCTTATTTTTTATAGTGTTTGATGAGAGCGCGAACTTTGTCAGGTTGGTTTCCGCTGAAGTCTCCGATTTCAGATTCAACAACGGGCGCTGCTTTCCAACCATGCTCTTTTAAGTATTCTTTGTACTCTGGTTGTTCGTCAACGTTGATTTCTTGGAAATCGATGTTGTTTGCTGTCAATTGCTTCTTGACCATTTTACATTGGATGCAGTTATTTTTTGAGTATACAGTAATCATTGTGTTTTCCTTTTCTAATAAGTTGTCAAATAACGGCGTGACGGACAAACGTGTCCGTTAATAGCCGAAGATGTTTTTAAAGAACAAGCGGAATTCGTTCACCACCCACGGGATGTGTTCGTCCCAAATGGCTGTGAGTTGTGACCAGACGTGATTCAGCGGTTCTGTCTTTAACCACGCTTCAGGATCGTTAAGTAGAAGGGACATGTCACTGAAGTATGCGATAAGAAGGATTCCAATCAGTGCGATCCCAACAACGCCTATTAGTGATTTTGTGGCTTTAAAGAGACGAATAGCTAGATATATTTGAAATAGTGAGAGTCCAGTGATGCCGGACATATAGAGTAACCATGAGAGAATCATGCGTTGCCACCTTTCGATTGATATTCTTTATTATAACATAATTGAGAAGAAAAAGAAACCACTCGCGATTGCGAATGGCTCTTTTTAGATTTATATTCGATTTAAGAACGATAACTTTCTTAATAGTATCGCTTATAGGGTTTTATTTTACAGTTTCTTTAAGTGCTTTACCAGCTTTGAATCCTGGAACTTTTGAAGCAGGAATTACAAGTTCAGCACCTGTTTGAGGGTTGCGTCCTTTGCGTTCTGCGCGTTCGCGAACGTCGAAGCTACCAAATCCGATGATTTGAACTTTTTCACCGTTTGAAAGTGATTCAGAGATTGTATCGAAAACAGTGTTCACTACGAGAGCTGCTTGTTTTTTGCTCAATTCTGCTGTTTCAGCTACTTTAGCGATCAAATCTTGTTTGTTTGCCATGTTATTATGTACTTCTCGACATTGAAGTCGAGCCTTTCTGTTATAAATGTTGTTATTTCAAGGTTTTTCTCAACCTTATGTGTCTATTATAGCACATCGTTTTTTAATGTCAAATAAAAAGTGCGATTTCTAAGCCTTTTTCGAATTTTTTTCAAGAATCGCGTCTGCGAGTGCACTATTTTCGGCACTTTCCGGTTCTTCGTCAGCGATTTCGTCTAACCATTCTTTAAAGTGTGGGTTGAGAACCCCTTCGAAGTCGGCTTCTTTTACGTATTTGCGATAGAGCTTGTCTAAGACTTTTTGATCGTACACGTGATACTCCGCGACCATGAGTGCTTGTACGAAGCCCTTGATCGAATCTTCTTGCAAGTCAATCATAAACTTGGCACTTTCGCGAGTTTCTTTGCGTTTCACGTTTGCGAGTTTTTCTCCATAGTATTTCTCGCGCTCAGCTTTCGTTGTGTACATGACCGTTACCCCGCAAGAATCCGTGTGACCATTTCATCGTCCGACAGGTCTGCCGTGATGACAATATCCGTATCATATTTTGGAATGTCGTCCAAAGCTGTTTCTGATACGTGTTCCTCGGCTTCAATCGACGGAACGAATCCGTCACGAGCTTCTAAACGTGCATGGCGAGTTTTTCTGTCAATATCCATGTGAACGAGAACTGCGCCGTGTTCGTGACAGGCTTCGTATTCGTTCGGGAACCGAACATCTGTAATGATGACCGTGTAAGATTGTCTCGTAAGCGAAGCAACTTTATCGAAAGTCTTGCGAATGAAATATAACGGATCACTCGCACGACGAACGTCACCGTAAAACTGGAACAACTTACGGATTTCCGGTGTCTTTTTATATGCGGAAACATTTGTTAAGTTTTGCGGCAAGATTTCATTGAAAATGGAATCTATGACGTGTTTTGGTAAATCAAACTCGGCACTCAACTCGAGCAAGTCTTTACCTGATCGTTTGTGTTTAATTAAACTGTCAATTTCTTCCTTTAACGCGTCAGCAAAAGAGACGCATTTGACAGGTCCTTCTAAATGGGTAATCAGGAGTCGGGCTAGATAATCCTTGCCCGATCCCATTTTACCGTAAAGTCCATAGATTTTCGGCATAGTGTTCCTTTCTAGCTAGTCGGTGTGGTTTTTACGAAACCACGTGTCGATGCAATGGCGCTTCGATCGAAGGCTCGTTTGAGTTTTTCGTCAGCGCCCTTATACGATGGATCCATAAAGTCTTTAATGTTGTATTTCGTAATCAATGGTTCGTCTGCGTCCATCTGATTAGTGATTCGCACACGATCGGTTCGTTGGGATTTGTCGTCCAAGAGACCTGTTTCTTTACCCCAATCACGTGTGTATTGCAAGAATTGATTACGACTGTATGTAATGCTGTTTGCATTAAATTCTCGCATCCATTCTTTATAGACGGGGTAGATGAGTTTAGTTGGAAGAACAGTCCATTGAAATACGTCATACATATCGTCCCAGAATTCGAATACGTTGTTGTTTTCTGATTTATATTCAGTTAATAACGATTTTGTCGCTTGAGGAACGATAAAGGTGTCGAATTGATCCATCTCTAACGCTTTTGATAAAACGTATTCTTTAACAATAGGATCACAAATGAATTGACTTTTAATGTATTTCTTTTCGATACCCTCGAAAGTGTGATCGAACGGAACCATGACAAGACGACGATAAAAGGAATTCGTTTTATCTCGAAACTTGGGCATACCATTGATCATTTGAATTGTTACGTGTTTGACGACAGCCGGATAAGAGTCTTTGTGTTTAGGTTCGATTGAGATATCATCACCTGTGACGGCTGCTTTAAAATCGTCAACGTTATCGATATAAACGCCAACAGGGTTTTCGTCTGCGATGTTTACGACTTTACCAATAAGATTTCGTTTTTCGAAACGCTTGCTGTAATCGTGAATTTTGAGAGACGAATAGTTTCCTTGTCCAACAATATTTTTGATGAGTTGTCCATAAGTACCTTTACCGTTATTTCCTTCGCGTGATACAAAGAGAATTGCCTTATTATAAGAGTGTCCTGGGTTGAATGACGCAGCGAGAACTTGCCAGAGCAATAGTTCTTTTTCTGGATCATGGTCTGCGAGTTCACGAATCCATTCATCAACTGTCCAGTCAGAGCCGTCTGGTTCTTTTAAGACAGGTGTTGTCTTGACTGGTTTATAGTCAGTCTGGATTTTAGAAGTCGCGACAAAGTCAGGTCGAAACGGTTCTAAGGTTTTTGTTTCTTTATTGAAAATACCATTATTGACGACGACGTGCGCCGAATCGAGTGATTCGTAAACGACAGGCGCCATCATAGTTACATACGAGAGAATGTTCTTACGCATGTTCATTGATAGGGGTTGTTGTAATAGAGAAACGTGAAGCTCGATGAACTCACCACATTCTTCATATAAGCCTAAATTTTTACTATTCGGATCCGGATTGAACATATAGAGATTCGTGTCCGTTTTTGAGGATAGTGCGGAATAGGCGATACGAACAATGGGCAACGTAAATGTTAAAACAAGAGCTAATTCGAAATCGGTTAACTTTGCCGGTTCTTTTGAATTGTTCATTGTTGCTAACATTTGTTTGTGAGCTAGAACACCTTTATAAGTATTTCGCAACTCTACGTCGATGTCGTTCATCGTGTTAATATTGAAGGTACGACTGTTATTGTTTAAATAGTCTAGAATATCAGCTAACGTTGGATCTTCTGTCGTCAAACGGATTGGGTTTGTTGATAGTTGCATTACCAATACCTTGACGTTGATACGTCAGCCTTTCTATTCAGAGTCATTTTCGTTTAATAAAGTAAGAATACTGTTTGCGATAACGCTTGCTTCGATATCACCGCTTTGCTCGAAATCTCGAGTCGCTTGAATTAAACGTTCACGTTCATCGCCATCATTTGGAAGCGTTTCGGCTTCAGGCATAAGTGTAATTGTAACACCGTGTTGTTCACATAATTGTGAAATGATTTCGTATTCCGGTTTTGAAAATTGATTCGTGAATATAAGGACGAGTTCGTCAATTAAATCGGCTTGGATCAAATGACAGAGGCGTGTAAATTGTTCACTCTTAAAGGAATGAAGCGGTTCGTTGTTGATTAAAGTTTCAGTGACAACCTTTTTACCGAGACGTCGTTCTAACAAGTAACGCGACAGTTTAATAAAACCATTCGTAATAGGTATTGGAATTGGTTTGTTAATGATTTGTCCGTTTTCATCAAATTCGCGCACGACCGATTGAATGTAAGCGACAATTCGGTGAATTTCTGCCTTACGCCCTTTGCGACGACGCATACGATTGAATTCGCTAATTTGACTTAGAGTATATTTTCGCCAACCGTTTTCCGTGACAGTGCGGGGTGAGAAGTCACCTTCTTTTTCATAACGTTTCAAGGTTTGGATTGAAACGCCTACGAGGTCACCGAATTCTTTCGGCGATAATAACATTTCTTTTGTTTCTTCCATAGATGTTGAAGCCTGCTTTCTATTTTGTATTAGTTGTAAGATGAGTATACCAAAAAGTTGAAATTTTGTCAACAGATTGGGGTAAAAACACGCAAATTAATTCTGATATTAATTTGATTCATGGATGTGACTCAATCTATATCAAATTATACACACCCTAATTTTCTTAATTAGAATGATTCTAATTAAGACGTTTTCGGGCAAATTCTGTTCCATTTTGTACCACTTTTTTGAATTTTGTGGAACGCTCGAAACGCAACTGGCAGTGGGTGTTTCGTTACACCCAAAAACACGTTCCACCTACGAGGGGGTCAAACTTTTTATTTATATTTTTTAATTTTTTGTATATTTTGTATATTACTCTTTTTAAATATATTATATATACACATAAAAAGTGGAACAAGTGGAATAAATCTCGATAGCTCCCACCACGTAAGGGTTTCGGATGTTCCACTTTTTAAAAAATCAGTGGAACGCATGTGGAACAAGTGGAACATTACGAGATATCTGATTATTTGATTTTCAAAATATGTTTCACATCAATATTTGTTGCGTACTTTTTATTTTTCGCTGGTTCGTATGACACCTCTACGAGGTCGCCTTGTTTGAGTGTGTAAATAAAGTTCAACAAAGTTTCTTTGTCTTTTGGAATATACATCGAAGCATTACAAAAATCGTTCGAGTTTACTCGATGCAAGCGAAGCGATAAGGAGTAGTCTTCTTTTTTGTTTTTAATAATACGATTGACACGTACGATTTTAAATGTATTTTTCAAAACAGTGCCTCCTTATCGAATAATAAAGATTCGAACGAGCAAGTTCAAAATAGTAGCAAGTCCAACGATAAGCGCTAAAGTTTCTAATCGTTTCATCCATTTATAGCGTCGTGTGCCGGGTTCGCCCGCGAGACGCATTAGGAAGTTTCTCGTATCGTGAGAACTCAGTCGCGATGGTTCTGTTTCTTTTTTTGTTGTGATGAATTTAGGCACGATTTTCTTTACCTGATTTTGTTTATCACGCTTTTTAAGTTTTTCGTAAATCGGATCGTAAATTTTTTCTGCTGAGTTGGGGTCGATCGGATCGCCATAGGTGTCAAAAGCGAAATATTTCTGTTTGTAGGCTTGCGCGGTCATGTCTGGAAGTTCGTCTTTTGATCTGTCGATATTTACAACGTTTGAATAAAATTGATGTTTGTCGGTGATGTTGTACACAGTTCCAACATCAAAAGTCATATCTGATACAATGGTGCAGGGTTGTGTTGCAGTAATGATAGAATATTCGCCAACGTATGCTTCTTTAAAGAGAATAACGTTTTCGTCAATCCAAGAGTTATGGGGGAGAGATTCTTTGGATTCAATCCAACCGCCTAGCTGATTGGGTTCGACAAGGTCGACGAGGTTGGATGCAATAGGTCCGTCCTGTACGATTTGTGTGACAGTTCTTCCGTCAATGATTCTTTTATTATCTGTAAATCTAATCATATAAATTTAACACTTCTTTCTAGTCTTAATATAATCACATCAGAAAACGACCGTGAGAAAATCACGGTCATTAGTGGATTAATTTGATTGTTCTGTGATAAATTGTTGACCGATTGTTTACGTTATGTTATAATTATTTTATTAGAAACCATCGAAGGTGCTATTTGCATAACTAGATGGTCTTTTTTTGTAGCCGAATTGTCCTTAAATTTTGCACCTTTTTGATTTTTATGATATAATAAGGCTATCTAAAAATTAGTCACGAAAGGACTCTTACAAATGTTAGAATATATTGCCGGCATGGACGTCGGAAACGGATATTTAAAATTAGGTATTAACGATAAAGTAGAAGTATTTCCATCAATCGCTGTGAACCGTTACTCTGTTCACAATGACTTGAAATTGACACCGGACGATAGCGCTTCGTTTGCGGCGGACGCTTTCAATCAAATGGATGCGTCATTCTCAAGTCCTCTTGTAAACGACACAACGCGCCGTATTTTCGGTAGTCGTGCTCTTGCAAGTGGTGAGCCATTAGAAGAATTTGACGTATTCTCGCGTAAGTCAAAAGCGGACGATGATCTGTCAGGAGTTCTCATTCTAGGGTCTCTTGCAAGTCGTGCTATTCACGATTACTACGCAGAACATAAAGCGTTGCCTACTGAGATTCTTCCCGTAGATGTATGGCTTTCGACAGCTCTTCCGATTGCTGAATATGAAAAACACCATGCGGATTACGCTCATAAATTGAAAAATAGTGGATCCGCACACCTTGTTACGATTCATAATTTTGCGCAAACAATCACCATCGCAATCACTATCAAAGAAGTATATATTGCGAACGAAGGTGAGGCCGCGCAATATGGTCTCCGTCACGCACAGTCTAATTTCCTTGACTTGATTGAAGCTGATGCGAAGAAACGTGCGGTCAATGGTGAATTGGATGATGTGACGGGTTACGATTTGGTGCATGCGGAGAATACTCTCGGCATCGATATTGGTGAAGGGACTGTCGATTTCGCGGTATTCACTAACGGTAAATTCAACCAAGATGCGTCAACGTCATTCTTGAAAGGATACGGAAACGTGCTCGAAGCTGCACTTGATCGTTTGATCGAAGAAGGATATACGTATAAGACACGTAAAGAGCTCTCTGAGTTTATCAATAAAGAGCCTAGCAAGTTGAGTCGTAATAAGTATACGCACGTAGCTGGTGTCGTAGACGAAGAATCATATCGTTTCGCACAACAACTTCGTAATGAGATTTCTAAAATCTACACTCGTGTGGGTGCAACGAATGAAGTTATCTTCGTATACGGTGGCGGTTCAGGTGGTCTTGAGCAACATCTCTATAACGAGATTGTGAATCTCTTGTCAGATTTCAATAGCGGTGGAACGCCAATTATCTACTTGAACGCTGCGTATTCACGTTTCTTGAACGAACACGGTTTGTACAGTCTTGCAAAAGGTCTCTACAATATCGCACATAAAGACTAATAGGGGGCTTTGCATATGTCGGTTTATAAAACAATCGGCATTTGTCTAAACTTACTACTACAAATTGCCAGATGGTCGGCTATCTATGGCTTGATGCTGTTGACCGGCCATCTATTAAGGCTCTCTACAAATTGGTCGCTTATGGATATCTATATTGGTATGGTCGTGTTTTGTATTGGTTTCACTGGTGATCGGTTACTATTTGCGATTCGGTCGGGATTTAACGTGAAAACGTGGGCGTTGTTAAGTGATTACGTTTGTTTAGCGTTTTCGTATAAGGCGATGTCTCTGTTAAGCGGAATCTCAAACGAAACATTTTGGCAGTATTTCGTATTTGCAGTGGTGTCGATGATCTGGTTAGATGTTCTATTACAACGTTACATCAAATGGCTTTTCAATAACAAACGGTCACTCTTTAAATTGTTTAGCCATAATGCGTTTGTAATAGATGATCGTTTGATTCATGTGAGTGAATATGAACTAGACGGTACGTTTTCGACTTATATGCAAATTTTAGAAACGAAAGCTGAGGTTTCAAATGAACTATAATGTAGACGATATTCGAAAGCAGGAATTCCATTTGTCTTTTCGTGGCTATAAACCACAAGAAGTTGAAGAATTTCTCGATAAAATTGCAGAAGATTATGTAACGGTTGCTGATTATGATGAATTAGTTCTTGCGAAGAAAGAACTAGAAGAAACGGTCGATAAGCTTCGTGAAAAAGTTCGATATTTAGAATCGACTTCGTTATAGGTGGCAATATGAATGTTTTAGAATATGTAATTGATTTTCCAAAATCGTACGGTGAAGATCGTTTGGCGATTGCTGAAGATCTGGTTTGTGCGATTGATGGTTCAAGCCCGATTAAACAGATAGCGGTTTTGCCGTTTCATTCGCAAGCCGAATGGCTGGTGTTAGCTGTAGCCGGCGCCGTGTCAGTGTGTGTGAATGGTACGATTCCCGAATATGCACAAATGGCTGTTGATTCTATTAAGTTTCGATATGCTGAAATGCTTGAGAATTTCCCAGACGAGATGAAGCCATGCGCTGTTTTAGCGGGTGTGCAAATTATTGGTGATAAATTACATGCTTATGCAATTGGTGATTGTTCAGCTGTTATTGAAAAGACAGACGGTTCTATTGAAATCGTAACGGATAACCGTATTCGTCGTTTCTCTGATGTTACAAAAGCAATGCGCAATAAAGCAATTGCTTGTGGTGAAGATCCTGTAAAAGCCGTTCAAGAACAAATGACGAAAAACAGGCATGTGATGAACACGCCAGATGGTTTTTGGACAGTTGCATTAAAAGGTTCATTCGAAGACGAATTCGTGGAACGTATCTATGACGTAGATGATGTGAAACAATGCTTAGTCTTCTCTGATGGATTCGAACGAGTGTTTCTACATGACTTGGTTTCCATAGAAGATGTACTCAATGGAAATGTTAGTTTAGATTCAGCATTGAAGATACTTCGAAAGTGGGAACGTAAGACTACAAACTTATATGTCAAACGGCATGATGATGCTTGTGCGATTTTAATTGAATTATAAGAAAAAGGATAACTTTTCAGTTATCCTTTTATTGATGCTACTGCTGCCAAATATTGTATTCTTGTTTAAAGGCGTCTTTGATCTTTTGATCAGCGTCTTTATATGTTGTCTTTTTAACGAGACTTCCTTGAACGACAATTCGACCACGAGCATAATTATCTGTACATGTGATAAGTGTTACGAGGGGATCGGATTTTGGTCCGGGCTCGTCTAAGACATTTGTTTCGGTTGGTTCAATTCTTCGCACCGATATGATTGTGTATGTATATACGTAATCTTTGTCGGTCAAATAAATCTGTTGCCCTTCTCGAGCGTGTTCGAGTGGTGAGAATAATAAGCTAGTCGCACCCCAAATTCCGAAGACGTGATGGCTTGCAAGACCATAGTTACCTTGACCCATGACTTGGTTTTCTTTTGTAGTTCCTGCGCCGTAGTAGAGACTTTGGTCGTCAACACCCTTGAAGATTGGCATATTGATTCCTAAATCAGGAATTGCGATACCTGCAATAACAGGGAGATCCTCGGGTGCGGGTGGCGGTGAACTGATAACGCGATCGGGGTCAAGAGGTTTGACTTCTTCCCAGTTGTAATTAGCTGGTGCTTCTTCTGCGTTTTTCTTAAGAGTTTCTTTCGGTACGTTTGCTACGATTAGTTTATTCGTTCGCGATGCCATTTTTGAATGGGCTATCGGTTTGTTAAACATAAGCGCAAACGCGAGACCGACTGTAAGTGCTAAATTTATGAGGATTAAGGCGATAAGTATGAGTCGCCTTGATTTAGATACCGGCATAAAACAATCCTTTCTGTTTGATAAAAACAGTATACCACAAATGGTTGCGTTTGTACACCAAATTTGTTATAATTAATAGAATTTAAACAGAAAGGGCTTTATTATGCGAAAAGAAAATGATGCACGTCTTGCGATACGTGTACCAAAAGAAACGGCTGAGTTTATTAAATACCAAGCCGGTAAAGAAGGAATCTCGCAAAAAGATTATACGCTTCGTGCGATTAATTTCTATAATGATTTTCAATATATGGCGAAAGAGGGTTATGCGGACCCATTAGCACAGATGACGGCTATTCGTCATCGTTCGGAGAAGATTAGACAATGGTGTCAAAAACTAGATATCGATATGGCTGATTTCTATTTTGATGCTCTGAATTTTTATTTGGATGCATTGACTTTATCCGACGGTCAACCTGACACAATGAGTATGGTGACACTTAATACGTTATTGCGTACGATTTCTGCTCAGTTGGACTCTGTAGAAACGAAGATTGACACGCAAACAAATATCGCTATTAATGGATTTAGTTCATTTGCACGCATTAGTGCGGGTGCGTCATATTTGATTGATGATGTCGATGATGGTGTGTTGCCTGAAACAAAAGTAAATATGAGGTGATAAAATGAGTTTAGCAACATTAGATGCTATCAATAAAGCAAAAGAAAAAGCTTTACGTGAAAAACAAGAAGCTGAAAAGAAAGTTTCTGTTGAGCCAAAAGAGGAAGCCGTTGAAAAGAAACCAAGTGTGGTCGTTGAGAAAAAACCGACGGAGACGGTTGAGGCAAAACCTGTCGAGAAAGCAGTTGTTGAAAAATCTGTAGAAGCTCCGACTGAATCCGCTGAAAAGAAAAATGATGTGGATTGGGAAAGTAAATACAAAGAACTTGAAGCAAAAATGAAACGTCAAACACAAGCTTCAGCAAAACAGTTGGAAGAAACACAAAAGAAAGCCGCGACTCGTGTTCTTGAACAGCAACGAATCAATGAATCACTGACAAAAGAAGTAGATCATTGGAAGAATCAAGTGAAAGAGCGTGATGCATTTGACTTCGGTTCGAATGATACATTTAATCATCAGTTTAAGTTTGTTGGGGCGAACACCATGTTTGGGAAAAACTGGAAAAATCCATTTAAAAACTTAGATCGCGAAGGCGCTCGTGTGGATATTCATTTGCGAGCATTGCACCCAGCTTTTGATTTCATTGCTAGTTTAAAAGGACGAGAAGTTCAAATTAGTAAGAATTTCAAGACGAAGATTTCTCCTGAGAACTCATTTTATCGAGGAACCGGTGATCAGCCGAATCGACGGGCACTTGTGTATTTCGTTATGATGACTTTCGCCTATCAATTTAACTTGGATGATCTTGTGAAATATGCTTGGTATTGGGTGAAAGCGGAACACACTGAGTTGGCATCAAAACCAGATGCTATTCGTGAATTAGTGCAAGGTAGTGAATCTAACGGATCGAAAGCTTTTGATTTTTATGTGTTAGCCCTTGCGTATCGTGACGTGTGTGAAGAAAAACGACGCTATGAATTAAGTGAAAACGAAATTAGTACGCAGTTGTATGACCTTCGTGATATGATTGATAAACAAGCTGAATTGTCACGAACTATCCGGGATGGTGTCTTGACAGACGAATTATTGACAGCGCTTCTTGTAGGTCGTGAATTAGGTATTCACAACCATGCTCTTCGAAGTGGTTTGAAACCGTCTGACTTGAAAGAATATTTGGCTGCACGTGTGCCTGATACCGAGACGGAAATTGCACGGACAATTATGCATGAAGCTAAGTCTTATGCGTCAGAAGTTGCTCGTCGTGATGCCAAAGCTGGAAAATAATTGGCACGAATGTTCGAATTGTGATATAATACAACTAATTAATGTGAAAGGACGATTTGATGTTACTCATTGTTACAGAAAAGCCGAGCGCTTGTAAGAACTTTGCAAAAGCGCTAGGTGGTAATAAAGGTACGTTTAATGGTCAAGATTACGAATTAATTGCTCTTGCGGGTCATACGATGGAATATGTGGATCCAAAAGACATGGTTTCTAAAGAGAAATCTGAGCAATATAAATCTTGGGATATTAAATATTTGCCTTGGAATTTGAAAGAAATGACTTTCGACCGTCAGGTCGCTAAGAATAAAGGTAAGTTGATTGCTAATTTGAAATCAGCAGCGAAACGTGCGGATGCTCTTGTTATCGCAACTGATGTGGATCCGTCAGGTGAGGGTGAATTGATTGCGATGGAAGCCTTCCAAGAAATTGGTTGGAAGGGTCCAATTAAGCGGATGTATTTCATCGATGAATCGGTTAAGCAAATTCAAAAAGCTTTTAAGTCGATGCGTGATGTATCAGATGCTAGTAAAAATGGTGATTATCTGAAAGCAGAAACGCGTTCACGTTGGGATTTTGCGTCTATGCAAATCGTTCGCGCTGCTACAAGTATTGCACGACGTTTGAAGATGAAAGTTGTTCTTCGAAATGGACGTTTGAAATCAGTTATTACGCGTCTCGTCTTCATGCAAGAAGAGGCTATTCGGAAATATAAACGTAAGCCTTACTATGAAGTTCAATTCAAAGATGATAACGGACATGTTTACAAGCGGAAGTTTAACGAAGGCGATACGTGGCGTTATGATCTCGAGGTAGATGTACCGCTAGGCGATTATTCTAAGTCCTCTGTTACGGAAGATGGTCGTACCCGCAAGGAAACGAAACCGCCTAAGTTGCTCGATTTGATGGGTCTTGCTGCGATTCTCGCACCGCGTGGATTTAATTCGAAGAAAGTCTTGGCTGTTTATCAGAAGATGTATGAGGCGAAGATTGTATCGTATCCTCGTACAGAAGACAAGGTGATTTCTGTTGAACAATTCAATGATATGTTGCCGTTGATTGACAATATTGCAAAAGTTGTCGGTGTCGATAATGGTTTATTGACGCATAGACAACTCCGTACGACACACGTTAAAGATGGCGGTAGTCACGGGGCGAATCGTCCTGGTGAAGTTGTTCCGAAATCACTCGACGCTTTATCGGTTTTCGATGATGGAAGCAAGGGTATTGCCGCAGCTATCTACACGACACTCGCAAAGAACTTCTTAGCAATGTTCGGTGAGAATTATGTCTATGATAGTGTATCAGGGCACGTTGTAGAACATCCTGATTTTAAAACAACGTTCTCGCTTCCAGTGTCGAGTGGTTGGAAAGCAATCTACACGGATTCCGATAAAGATGATGAAGACGATGATACTGCTACAAAGGGTATCGGTACATCTGCTGATCCATTCGTTGCCGAAGGAGCTAATCCGAAACCTGCGACACCTACTATTAAGTGGCTCAAAGCTCAACTTGAAAAATATGATGTTGGTACAGGGGCAACGCGTACGTCAACAATCGCTGAAATCACAAATGATGTGGCTGAACGTCGCTTGATGGATGAAAAACGTGGTCGTTTGTCTATGACGCTTGTTGGTAAAGTAAATGCTGTATTATTGAAAGATACATGGATCGCATCACCTGAAATCACACAAGAACTTTTCCAAAATATGGAAGCTGTCGGTCAATTGCAAAAATCAGTTGATGAAGTTGTAAGCTCTGTAACAAAACTTGTGAAACATGACATCGAAGTTATGGAGAAAAACGAAGCATTAGCTGGACGGTATATTGAATCCGTTTTAGCTGATGGTGGTGCTGATGCGAAGACTTTTGCGAAGTTGAAAACAAAAGCACCTGTTCCTAAAGTAAAAGGTGTGTTCCAAGGTAAAGAGGTTGAGTTTTATAATTCGGTTATGGGTGTTTATCAACCGACCGGTGATGAAATGAAGACGGCTCTTAGTGGTGGTGAATTCACTGTTAATTTGAAGAATAAAGCTGGAAAACCATATAAAGGTCGGATTGCGTTTGGTTATGACGATAAATATGGTTATGGTTATAAGTATCTTGGCCCCGTTCAAACAGGTCCTGCGAAAGTTAAGATTCAGTTTGAGGGACAAGAAATCGAAATCAAGCCTGCTTTTGGTTCATACGGATTAAATCAAAGTGAATTAGACGCATTAAGTCGAAAAGAAGAAGTTCGAATTAATACGAAAACGTCCAAGGGAGACCCTTGGAATCCCTCATTAAAGATTGTTAAAGATCCTAAGTGGGGTTGGATCGTTACGTTTGTGAAAGCAACGCCAAAAGGGAAACCTGAACGATCTGCTATGAAACCTGAGTTTTCCGGATATAAATTTTCTGAGGAAGAAAAAGATCATTTGTACGCTGGCGGATCGACGCCTGTAACATTGAAGTCTGGTAAAAAAGGTTTCGTGAAGTGGGGTCAAACTTCATTCAAAAATAAGGAAGGGAAGACGGTCAAGTACTACGGATATTACGTAGACGAGTGGCTGTAAGAAGGTACTAACGTGGCAAAACAAGTGTATAGTATTCCGTTCGATTTGAATAAGACGCAGATGGACCGTCAGTTCCAGTTGCAGTCTAAGAAAAACGGAATTAAGTTTACGAAAAAGCCGATTACGATGATGACGCTTGTTATCTGGGTTGCGGCGATTATGATTTTGATGTATGTTGAGATGAATAGCTTTATTGGACAAGGTTCTATTTTTGGTGGGATTTTGTTTGCTATTGGTTTCATTGCATTTGCTTATTTGATGGGTCGACAAGATGAGACACATCGATATGGTTATCAAGTTTTACCGCTTTATATTCAATACGTTTTGAAGAAAGCGCGTGATTTAACATTGATTCGAAATACGCCGTTGGCGAAAGCTCGTCGATTTTTCGGTGTGAAATATCTTGAGAAAAAAGGTATTGAGTCGGGTCTCATTCAGATGATTGATAACAGATGGGCTCGTATTTATCAAGTTGTCGGTAACGCGTCACTTATGTTGTTCGATGAAGATGCGACGCACGTACTAGATAAAACAGCTAAGTTTTATAAGAGTATTCCTGAGGGCGTGGACGTTATTTTTGATACGGCATCTGAACCGCAACGTGTCGACGAACAACTTGCTGAATGTGAATATCGCAGATCTTTAGTGTATGATGATTTGCTTGTTGCTTTGTATGATGAGCAAGAGTTTCTTTTAAGGGAAGCTGTTGGTGGTTATAAAGATGAGCATGCGATGATTGTTGAAGACGCTGATAAATCAGATGAAGGTCATATTGCAATTCACCAATATATGATGTTGATTGCTGATTCAAAACAAGACCTGTATGAAGCAGAATCTTTGGCTTTTGATGATATGAATCGTTCGGGGTATATGTTTAAATATATTAAACCGCTTGATTATGAAGAAGTTATCAAATACTATAAGAACCTCTATACATAAAAAAATGAAAATAAAAAATGGAAAAGTTGTGCGCTTTTCCTTTTTTTATGTTATAATGAAGAAGATTAATCTATAAGAAAGGACCTATTTTTAAAGTGGCTTTGAAAAAGAAAAAGAAAAAGCAATCTGTGAAAAAGACTGCTGATAAAAAACCACAAGCGAGTAAAGAAGAGGCTCGTGAAGAAAATAAGTTGATTCGTCAATCTGATTTCTACAGTAGGATTAAGCCTAAGAATAATTATTATTTCTTTAGTGATTATTTCGTGATCGATAATTCAACATATGGGTCAGTTCTAACGTTATTGCACAATGACGGAGCCGATAATAAACTTGCCAAGTTCTGGGGAGTTTTGGTTTCGTTGAATAACTGGGCGAACGATGAAGAATTTAAAGATGTTCGAATTCGATTTATTAATCAGGCGCGTAAGCGTGATGATAACTGGGTTCGAACCAAACAAATCCAATCTGAACGGGTTGTTGTATCAGACCAAGTGGAATCCAGTGGTTTTTCGCGGAGCGATAAGGCGACCGTTGGTGATAATGCGGAAGCTCTCGATCGTGTAACGGAAGAAATTCGTACAGGTGCTGCTTATTTAGATGTGCGTATGCATTATTTGATTAAAGCGCCGTCACTTGATGTATTGGATAAAGCGGTTCGTCGTTTGAATCGTAATCTGCGAGATCATTTTGATACGGTTGTTGCTCGAGCGAAGTCTGGGGCACAACGTCATGATTTGAATATGTTGCTTCGGTCAACTGTTATGAATGATGAACGGCAATTCGGTTTTACATCGGAAGAGTATGCTGGTTTTTATAATCTAGTAACACACGGTATCGAAGATTTGACCGGTGAATATGTCGGTCAGATGCGTGGGGATATTAATGCCTCTGCTGTCTTGTTCGATATTGATAAGTATCGACATCACGTTGTTGTGGCATCTGCGAGGGAAGCTCGAACGATGTCTTATACACAAGAAGAGTTGTCACCCTATAAACCACTAAAAGGTGCGGATATGTGGGGTGTCAAGATCGGACAAAATGGATTGATGAATCGACACAGGGTTGTTCATTTCGTATTAAACGGATCTGATATTCAATCGGTGGGTCTTGATTTGTCTCGATTGACTGCTGACGTTAATATGAGTAAGGGATCGTTGAACCCGTTCGAAGTATTCGGTGAAAAACACGATGAAATGAACTTGTTCGCGGCTCAAACTGAGAAGATTATTTTGATGGCTCTTATGATGGTCAGTGGTGATGTGAAAGATGAATCATTGATTCGTACTGAGCTGAATGATCTTTTGGCTGATTTTTACATTGACCAAAACATGTGGGTTAAGGATGCGTCTGATGCTGTGAACCGTACACAAGTTAAGTTGGTCGGATTGCCTCACTCTGAATATCCTCGATTGCCTGAATTCATTGCGTATATCAAACAGGAGTATGAAACACTTGCACAAGGTGAACGTAACGAACCGGCACGCCAAGAACGTCTGAAATTGTTGCACGGTATCTTTAAAGAGATGCTTGCAAACAACGGTGATATTTTCGATACGATTACGTCTGATCGGATTGATGATGCAGATTATGATTCTCGTGTTATTTACGATTTTTCAGCTCTACGTACGCGTGGTGATAACGTCGCAATGGCGCAATTCGTAAATGTGTTGTCTTATGCGGTTCGATCTCTTGGTAAAGACGATGTGGTCATTGTTCATGGAACAGAATTGATCATGGATGTATTGAAACCTTATGTTTCACGTCAGTTTGATGAATTGTTCAATAAGGGTGTTCGTGTTGTTTACTGTTATGGTGATATTGACGCGGTTCTCGACGATAAAGACTTTAACGATTTGGATGAAGCTGATTATACTTTGTTTGGTCGTATGAGTTTGAACGATATTGATCGCTATCAAGAAATTCTAGGTCGAGAAATTCCGAAGAATTTGAATGATTTGATTACGGCCGACAAAGACGAAAGTTGGTATCTGCGACGATCTTTTGAAAACGTGGTGTTCGACTGTGACTTAGGGCTCGGCCTTTCTGTAGAAAGCGAGGTCTAATGTGAAGAAGTTTAAATGGTTTATCCCACTGTTGCTCGTTGGATTGACAGTCTTCGGTGGGAATTTGATTCAAAGTATTTCTCCGTCAGCTGGTTCTGTGTTTGTGCAGACCGTATATGCTGATGGTGATGAAGATAAAGACAAAGATGCAATCGATAGTTCGATTTATGCGAAAGCGAGTGATATTGCGAATGCCTTCAACCAAGGTCTATCAGCGTTAGGTTCTGATAAAGACGAAGACGTTGAAAAAGCAAACAAATTACTCGATTTAGTTCGTCAGAATCCAACTTCGGCAACGAACGTAGGTAATGCTGGTGGAGCTCTTGGTTATGCAGATAATCCGACAGGGTTTGTTAGTCTTGGTACTAAGTTAAAAAATTGGATTATTTCGAAAGTGTCAGCAAACTCTTCAGCTTATAGTTATAAGGGTCTTGCAAACGTAACACTGAGTCCAAATAATGACGATAACGGTAATAGCGTTAAGTCGTCTTCGTTCATTGGATATGCATTATACGGTAAAGCTCTTACTGAAAATGGTTATATGAAGATGGGTGATTCATCTATCATCGGTACTGTTATTCAGTTTGGTCGTGTTATCGGTGGTATGATTATCTTGGTTCTTTATATGATCAACTTAATCATTCCTGTACTGTTCGCTGTTGTTCTTAAATTGATGTTGATCTTTAACCCGTTTGTTTGGTTGGCTAAAGGATCAGGTGTTGCAAACGCAGCAACTGGTGGTCTGTTGAAGAGTGCTATTGATACAAACATCCCAGGTGCTGAGTTCTTCGGAAACATGGTTCAAAGTTTCAATGGGCTTTATGCAGCGTTGACTTCGGCGGGTCTACTATCCATTGTATTCTTGTTGATGTTCTTGATTGCGGGTGTCTTTATCTTTGGTAAAATCGGTGGTGTTAAATCGCGATTTGTTAAAATTGTATTACGTCTCTTGATTATTGTCTTAGGTATTCCTCTTGTAGGTGGAACGTATACGTCAACGTTAAAATGGCTTCAAAAAGAAGCGGCAGACTCAGGTGCTTCCGGATATGTGAACTATGTGATCGCATCGTCATTTATTCGTGTTGACTCATGGGTTGAAAATACTCGTTTAGCACCGCCTACAGCGGGTGGTAGGCTTGCGACAAACCCTGGTTCTTCATTGATCAAGTATAATCCACAAGCAATGGTTGCTTCGCGTGACACCCAAGATCTACGTCGTGTGGCGGCTGCTATTAATGTCATTGCGGCTGAGGGTGATGCAAGTGATGCAGGCGGTACTGGTGCAAATAATTGGGCGAATGTTCTTAGACAAAATTTGAATTCTACTAGTTCGAAAGCAAGTGATGGGTTGAGTTCTTATCAAAGTGCATCTGGCTATGGTAAAGATCAAGCAACGTTAGATGCCGGTGACTCATTTACTGCTGATTTGGCGAAAGCTGCGGATTCGTCAGCGGTATCGTGGGTTGTAGACACCTTGTTCAAATTTATGGGATCTACTAAATACACGGGTGCTAACTACGATTCATTTGTTAAAGGTACAATTCATTCTAAAGCTGGTTTGAAAGCGGCTAATGGATTGCTCTCATTGAACTTCGAAATTTTGGATAACGTAGGTGACTTTAAAAAAGACACATCTGAAGGTGTTGATAAAGGGTCTACAGGTTATATTCTTTATGATGGTACCGGTATTAAGGGGTTGGGTGAATCTGATGGCGGTAAAGGTGAGGGTGACGCAGGTCGTGCTTTTGCCAAAGGATACACTGCTCGTAAGTATAATTTCTATAATAATGGTTTCTTATCGGTAACTCCAACAGGTAACGCGTTTATGAATTCACCTGAAGTATCTTATTACTTGAAATCAGGTGGAACTATTTCGAATGGTTCATTACAAACGTCTCACTTGGATACTGCGGCAAATCGTACCGGTTTTGGTCTTTCTGATTTGGCGATGTATAATTTCCTAAATACGTCGTTTGAAGGATCGGGTATGACGGTTTATTCGCCATCTAATTCAACAAGTATTTTGTCTCTCGGTCAGTATCAGACGGTTGTTATGCCGGGTCGTGGATTTGATGTATTCATGCTATGGTTAGAGACAGTTGTTATTCTTCTTGTATTCGTTATCGTTGGTATCTTGTTCTGGTACGAAATGATTACGAAAGTGTTCTTCAACTTCTTCGGATTGTTGACGAATATCTTCGGTTCAGCGCTTGGTTCACTTAACTTCTTTATGAAGATGGTGCTTTATGCAGGTGCTGCGTTGATTCAATTAGTAACTGCAATGGTGGCTTATTTAATGATTACACAAATCCTTATGGGTGTTGTTACGATGGCTAGTAAGTTGGCCGCGAATGCGACAATCGTGTTACCGCTTGGTGCGATGAACATTCAAGCAGGTGCAACAATTGGTTCAGCTCTTGCTCGTATTCTTTCAATTTTCTTATTGTTGGCTGTTGCCTTTAGTGCTCGCTACGTGTATAAAAAGCACGTAGCCAGTGCTATTATGGAATTCTTCACTGAAATGATTACGAAGTTTACGCATCGTTTGGATCAAGCTCAAGGTGGAGACGGAACTGCTGGTCAAAAGCTTCAAGCGGCTGGTGAGCAACACAAGAAAGATATTGATAAGTCTGATTATCAAGATGCTCTCGCACAAGAGAAAGCTCTTGATATGGAAGATCGTCGTCAAGGTAAACAAGGTCGTTCAAACGCCGAACTTCGAGCGGCCGCTCGAGCGAAAGCTATGCAAACTAAAGCGGCTCGACTTAATGACGTGGCGCATGGTCGTACAAGTGAACATGCATTGAGTTCTGAAAAAGAATTGCAAGAAAGTCGTAAAGATCAGTTGGCTCAGAAGAAAGACGAAACGAACGAATATCGTCGTAATGCTCGTGAAATCAAGCGTAATTCTAAATTGTTGGAATCACGTGATTCGGCAATTGCTCAAGAAGTTGCTAAATATAACAAAGATGTCGAGGGTAAAGGCTTTACATCTTTGGATCAAGGTTACGGTGACGTTGACGGTGACGGTCATGATATGGATCCGAAAACGATTAGTGATGAAGATGCCGCTGCAAAAGCAGGTATCGGTAACTATGATGATCTGTATAAAGCAAATACGGAATTGAATCATGCTGAAAGTCAAATTCGAGGACGTATGTCTAAGAAACAAGAAGCCCGTGCTGATTTGATGAAAACACGTGAAGGTAAACGTGCTGAATTAGAAGCGGCTAAGCGAAGTCAATCACAAGTTGAAGGTCGTTTGGCTAATGCGATGCAAGTTCGCGATAAAGCACAAGTTGCGTTGGAAGAAGCTGTTGCAGGTGGTAATCAACCAACAATTGATGCCGCACGTGCTCGTTTAAGTGATGCTAATGGTAATGTCGCTAAGTTTGAACAACAATCTCAAGATGCGCAAAGCGAAGTCAGTGTCGCTCAAAAAGGTGTTGATGATGTAGATGCGCAATTGGACGCAAACAATGAAGCTATTGCGGCTGATGATGCTGAACTTGATACAATTCGAAGCAATCGTGTGTTGGTTCGTCGTGCTGCGAAGCACTTAGCTCGTAAGAGCGGTTTCCAATCGAATGTCGCTGGCGAAGTGCAACAAGTAACTTTGGCTGATGGTTCAAGAGGTACTGCGAAAGTCTTTAAGGGTGATCCTGATAGAGCATTTAGTGATTTGACTAAATTGCGAAATTCTATGATTGAAGGTCAAGCACTTGAATCGCAATACAAATCTATGAAAGAATCTGATCCGGTTGGTGCTCAAAGAATCTATCAACAGCTTCAACAAAATAATCAACAACGTGCTTCTTCGGTACAAAATCTCGCTCAAATGGGATTCGATGTACAAAATATGACAACCCTTGATCAAGTGAATGAGGTTGGACAAGCGTTCGAGCAAGAATTCAATACTGTATCGGGTGGTCAAGGAAGCGTTGTTGTATCAGGCAATACTCAAGCGCGTTCAATCACACCGTACGGCCGTACGGTTAAAGCTCCTGTTGAAGGCGTTAAACCTGAATTGTATACGCCTTATAATGAGGCTCCGGCGCCATTTGTTAATGGTCGTCAACAACAAGTGGCATCGCTTTATAATAATAGTGGTCCTGGAAATGTCGTACAGATGCCGACACGAACAGTGACTGCAACGAGTGGTCCGCAAAGTAATGATACGCGACGTACGATTAGAGCTACACAAGAAACTCGAATTGTTAGCGGTGATCCATCGGTAGGTGTTGATCATTTAGATGTTATTTCTGAAGAACATGTAACGCATGAATCTGTCGGTGGCGGTGGTCCGCGTAGAACGATTGTGAATCAAGTCCAAGGTTCACGTGTTGTTCAAGGACAACCTTCTGTACAGAGTCAATCTCCGATTATGAATCCGGTGTCAGGTGGTGTTTTAGGTGGTGGATATTCCGGACCAGCGCCTATTCAATCACAAGCGTCAGGACCTCGTAATTTGGGAACTACGACTCTTACAACAGATACAACTGAATTTGTTCAGGGCGCATCTAATGATACTCGTCGAACAGTTCGTCGTAATAACAATGTACGAGTTCAAGAACGGGCTCCTCAAGCAACAGATACTATCGAGGTTCACGATGAAGGATTTGTTCAATATGAACAATCTCAACCGCAATCTCGACGTACTGTTGTCCGTACAACGAATGGACAACCTAAACGTCCAGTACAGCGTCCAGGTGTAACGTATGGTCCTAATAATAAGGTTCAGCCTGCACCATTGTCTCGTAAACCTAAAAAGTGATGAAAATTTTCATCACTTTTTTTTCGCACCTCTTGACAAACGATTTCATATTTGCTAAACTTATTATTGTAAAAACTTGCCCGAAAATAATTAACGAAGGAGAATATTATGGATCTCAATAGGAGGGCAGGCGAGATTCATGGTAGATCATTAGTCCAATGAATTCATTATTGACTAGCATTTACACCGAGCTTCCTGTCGGTGCGTGGGATTTGACGTCATTCCTTACAAATGCCTATAAACAAGTTGGCGAATGGGGTAAACTTTTGCTAATGCTCTTGGGTATTATCTTGATCGTTGTATCAGGTGTTAAGATCTGGCGTAACTTCACAAGCGAAAGCGCACAACGTCAACCTCGTTGGGGTATGACTATTTGCGGATTGCTCGTAGGTGGTGCTCTCTCTATTTCATCAGGTTGGACACTCTTGAACGATATCGCTCAAGGTGGTCAAAAGACTATCCAAGATTTGGGTGGTGGTGCTATTGTATTCAGTAATATTGTGGCACATCCCGCTGAAGCTATTCGTGCTTTGATTAGCTTCTAATAGTTAGTACGGGATTGAAAGGCTAGGTGAAGACCTAGTCTTTTTTTTGTTGTGAAGTTGGAATATTTGTGATATAATAGGTCTATGACAAAACAGAAAGGGTTTTAATATGGCTTTTTGGAATAAGGGTATGACCGATGGTGGTGAAGATACCCGTAAGAATAAGTTAGATAAAGAATTTGACAAAGAAGCGGCCCGTGAAGAACGATTACGTAAATTTAAGATGGGTCAGCACAATATTATTGAGCGACAACTTGTAACGTTGGGTATTGCGTTAGGTGTTACGATTGTTGGGATTTCTATCTCAGCAAATGGTATGATTAAGAAAAATAGCCAGACGTTATCAACAAAAGCAATTTATACGGAGCAAGCAGAGTATTCTAAAAACTCAGCGGTTAAGGCGAAAGTTGTATCCGTTAACCGTTCAAAAGATGGAAAAACGGCATACTTGCTATTTTATTTTGAACAACCTGACCAAGTATCGCAGGATGCTCGGAATTATAAGGTTTTCTTGTCTGCATTTAATGATCGATTAAAAACAACACCTGTTGGAAATATGTTCGTGTTTGGTTCAACAGGCTATATGGGTGTTCGAATTCATGATGAAGCCGGTATTCCGAACCAAGTGTTAGATATTACGATTCGTTCTGAGAAAGACGTAGCTACATCTAAACAGGATAATGAGAAAGCAACTCTTGAGAACGGATACGGTGAAACGTTTAGAAAATACAATCAGATTCGTTTTTATGCGAACTTTGGCGCGAAGAAAGCAACGGTTGTGGATTTAGCGAACGATGCATCGCCATCTGAAATGTATTATCAGTTAGTCGGTAAAGAAGAAGATAAGAAATTGTTGGCTGAGTATGACGAAGAAGTTGCTTCTATCAAGACGCAATTGGCTCGTATTGAAGAATATCAAACACGTATTGCCGATCGCGGTTATGATGTGCCAGAACTTCCAGAAGTATTCCGTGATATGAAAGTTACAGCCGATGGTCTTGAAACAACCGCTGTGGTTCCTGGTGGGTATAACTTGAAAGCCGGATCTACGCTTCGTGATGGTTATTTGAAACAGTTGATTACAGGCGATATTGATGAAGACGATATTTCTAATTTGTTGGCTGTCAAGTCAGCTGAAACGAGTGGTTCGTTAACGAAGCAAGTTCAGAAGTCAGATGGTACGTATGAAACCGTTGAGGTTAATATTGATAAATCTAAATTGAAAGGCTTAGCGACAGTTGGTAATGACGTACAGTCTTCACTTCAGATTCGTACTTTGAAGAAAACAGGTAGCGATCAAACGCTTGAGTTGAGCGCTGTTCAATCCGATTTGAACTCGTCTACGGAAATGGCTGTTGCGAAAGACGCTGAACAATTGAGTCAAGCGTATCAAGCGCTGTTCCAATCGTTGCAAAAGGTTCAGGTTACGATTAACCGTAAACGTGTTGCTTTGGATGAAGGAATGTTATCACAAAAAACTCTTTATACTCAAACATCTGGTGCGAAGACATTTAATGTTTGGCAACAAAAATAAGAATAAGCCCGTTCAATTCGGGCTTTTTTGAGACTTTTTGTAGATTTTGTGATATAATTGATATAGTCAATTGCAGAAAGGAACGATTATGGCAAAATTGTCAAAAGAAAAGAAACTAAAATATGGTGATCGTAACCATTTGGTTTCTATTAAAACAAAATCAGGTAAAGAAATCGGTGGCGGTTTTTTTGATTGGTTGTTACCTCGATGGTCAGTTGTACCTGTTACGATTGGTGTTTTGATGATAGCGGGTAGTGTGACGAGTAATATACTACAAAATAAAGTGGTTGAATCTCGTAATGAACAGCTTGTTGCTAAGATTAAAACGGCAAAAGCCGAATTAAAACGTGAAAAGAAATCAGTCAAACCTAGTGTGATTTATAAAGATGTTGCGGTTCAGACTCATAATGCGGGTGCAACGGGTAAAGCTGTTGCTGAGAGTATGATGACCGTTACGAAGAAACAAGATGTTTCCACGAGAGCTTCTGTGTCGGATGATGATGCGGTTAAAGCTACGAATGTTTTGATGAAGTCTTTGGATAAGAGCGCGTCTGAGTGGTCTAAGGTTAAATCGTGGTTGAAGAGACCTGATTGGACGTTAACGTTTGAGTCAGATGTTCCGTTTGAGGGTACGGATGTTCAAACAATGTTTACGATTAAGGACGGTTCTGGAAAAACTGTAGGTTATGTTCTTGCGAAGTATGATGCTGTCGAAGATTTGTTTACGAATGTCAAAACTGTATACGTAAAAGATGTTCGTGATTTGAAATTGGATGGGGGAACTAAGCATGAATAAGTATAAGAATTTGATTAAGAACGTTCTGGTTACGATTGTGACAATGTTTGTTACGTGGATTTCGTTATTGCTGATTAGTGTGTTTTTAGCGGGTCCGTCGAAGTTGAATTCACAGTTGAAAGATATGTATGCTTCTGTGCGAAATCAGATTGTTGATGCGCGCGGTGTATCGCATTCGAAAAAGACAGAGACTAAGAAAAACATTAAAGGTGTTTCGACTGATATTTTTGAAGACGATTCAAAACAAGCTGAAAAGGCGTTTAAGTCATATTTGACAATTGATTCGGCTAAGGATTACACCGATGTTAAAAAACTTGTAACGAATCAGTTTACATCCGAATCGAATTTTGTTAAAATGTTTTTTGAAAGCGATACATTTACGAACAAAATGTCGTTTAAATCATTGGATGTTATTATGAAATCGTGGTCTGAAGACGGATCTGTTGCGTATAATGGTATTTTAAGCTATACTGTTAATGGTAAAGAGCATCGTCGATTGGTTACATTTACTATGTTTTATAACACGGATGATCGTACTAGTCGTGATTTGAAAGATGTTCAAGTAAATGATGCTGAATTTATGTAGAAAGGCGTAGGGTATGGCTGAAGATAAAGAATTGAAAGGATCTATTCAAGGAAATGAATCTCCGCAGAATTCGCCAAAAGAACCGAAGTCATCGATTGAAAAAGCAGGTGACGAATTAAAGGAACAAGCGAAGTCGGATCCAAAATTAAAAGATCCGGGTGGTAAAGGTCTTGATAGAGATCAACCAGAACCTCCTTCGTTGAAGGATGCGTTCAAGAAAAACCCAAACGATGATGGCGGTAAAGGTCTTCTTGGTAAAGCTAAGGGTGGCGGAAAAGGTTCGAAAAATGATTCTCCCGAAGATGCTTTAAAAGGAAAACTGCAAGATACTGGTAAGAAGATAGCAAAAGAAGCGGCAAAACCTGCGGGTAAAGCGGGAGCTGCGACTCTCGGTGGTAATATCTTTATGGGTGCGATGAATCAAGCGGCTACAGCGTCGGTTGGTTTGTTCGCTGCTATTCTCGGATTTATTGTCGACATGGTTGTCGGTATCGTTGGTTTTGTTGGTGGTCTGATTATGGGACTTCTGACGTTTACTTGGCAGATGGTTGTCATGGCTGTGTCTGGGACAATTGCTATTATTAGTGTTGTTGTGATGATTATCGCACAAAGTAATCAGGTGCAACGTGCTCGTGCGGCTGACGAAGCGTTCAGATGTAATGATGCTAATGTGGAGAATCGCGCGAAACAAAAGATTTCTGCGGCTAAAAAAGGCGAGTTATCTGCTGAAGATCAAGCACGTGTCGATGAAAACTCTAAGAAAACACTTTCTGTTTTGACAAAATACGGATTGGATGAAACGCAAATTGCGGCTGTTTTGGGGGCTTGGGATTCAGAATCAAGTATTCAACCGAAACGTTATGAAACGGACTATATTGTTAAAGAAAAATATGACCAATTAGATAAAGATGGTCCTACCGCTGAATCATTAGTAGGCGGTTGGGGTGCGTTTCTTGCAATGTACAACGGTACCGGTCTTAATGAGAGCGGTTATCTTCATGAAGGTAAACATTATATCGGGGTGGGTCTTGGTCAATGGACAGGTCCTCGTGCGAAACAATTATGGGACTTTTCTAAGTCGATTAAAAAATCGATGTTCGACATGGATACTCAGTTGGCGTTTATGATCAGTGATAACGATAGTGGTAAATCTCGATTGGATGCGTATAAAGAAGCGTCTAAAGGTAAATCTGTGGATGAAGCTACTGCGTTGTTCTTAGCAATGTGGGAGGGTGTGCCTGGTAATAAACTAGCCGCTCGACAACAGGCCGCCGCTGAACGTTTGATTGCGATTAAGAAGATGGATAAAGATGAAGCATATGCCGCGTCAATCTTATCTCTTGCAAACGTTAAAGCCTCTGCGGCAAATAGTAAACAGTCTAAATTGAATGAAAAAGATGACTGTGGTGTTGCTCTTAAGGATAGTGGTGCTGTTGATTATGCTGAAGATGGTACTGGTGAATTTCCTGCTGGTATTACTGGTATTTCTTGGACGCCTGATACATTGCCGAAAGAACTTAAACCATTTGCGCATGATCCGAAAGCGTTAGGTTTGTCATGGGGTAGTTCTAAAGGGTGGTATTCCGGATCGGGTCAATGTGTAGACTTGTCTGAGTCGGTTGCCGGTTGTTTATGGAAGGGCGCCCCTATGCATCTTCCGGGTAACGGTGATTCGTCTGCGGCTAGTGCAGCGGCTGCGTTTGGTACAAAGGTTTCAAGCGATCCTATTAAATCGGGGGCTGTATTTACGTCTCCTGAGAATGCGCAATATGGACATACTGGGATTGTCGCTCATATTTTCAAAAATCGTGATATTTTAATTCTGGAACAAAACTATGATGTGTTATCTGGTATTAATGCCGGTAAACCAAACACGTGGGATTGGCGTTATGTGAAGAAAAGTCAATATGAGTCTCAACATTGGAAATTCGCGGCTCCTAAAGACGGTAAAGCTGATTGGTCTGGTAAGAAGACTAAGAAGTAATATAAGAGCCTATAAATTTTATAGGCTTTTTCTTTAAAAGTGATTCTAAATTGAGCATTTTTAAAGTTTTTATGATATAATACAAATATGTTTAAATGAAAGGAATCTTTCAATGGTTAAAAAAGATAAATCGGGGGATAAACCATCTTTTAAAGAAGCTTTTAATAGCACACGAAACAAGTTAACCCCTCATACTAAAAAAGGTAATACTTATGGTGAGGTTGTTGCTGGCGGGTTATCTCGAAATTGGGCAATTATCCCTAGTATTATTGCAATAGCTGTTGCCGGTGTTGTCGCATTAAATTCGCAATCGGCTATTAATACGAAAACTCAGCAAATTACGCAAATTGAATCTAAAATTGAGGGTTTGCAATCCAAGTTGGACTCGGCTCGTAATGGTAGTAAAGAAAAGGTTGTCAAAAAGACAATTGATGTCAAAATGAATAATGCTACAGCGGCTGGTAAAAAAGTCATTGATTTGGAAACAGAATTGATGAAATCGTTGGATTTGACGATTATCGGCGAAGATTCTCCTCTTGATGTAAAACATGTAACGAAAGTGAGTGAGGATCTTCGTTCTATGACGGGTATGAATGAGACTGAAGTTTTTGCGACATGGATCAAGCTTCCAACGTGGACAATCGAGTTCAAGTCGGTTGTTTCTTATGAAGGTAATGAAATTCCGTCATTGTTCATTCTTAAAGATGATAAGGGTGAGCTGATGGGTCTTGTTACGGCTGTGTATCATGCAGATACGGATTCGTTCTCAAATGTGAATGTAACGTATACTACAGCTGGTGATGCTGTTAACTATAATCGAGGTGGTCGCTAATGAAAAGAAATACAATCAATACAATTATTTTGACTGGCGCGGCTGTTATTAGTGCTAGTTTGATCGGATTTTCTGTAGTAACTGCGTCGCAAATGGATACGAAATATAGTCGTTTACAATCCGAATATAAAACGATGCAGACTGAAATTGCACGTAATCGTAAAGAAAATGTAAAAGTTGTAACTGAGACCGAGAAAAATATTCAGGGTGTCTCTAATCAACAACTTAAAGAAGATAAACGTCAAGCGAGTATTTATTTTGCACCAGCGTTCACATGGACGTCCGGTAATGAATATGATGCAACACGCAAGTCTTATATCGATAAACTTGGAACTGATTCGCAATTTGTGCAGAATTATTTAAAAGAAAATATTCGAATTGAAGTTGCGAATAAGAATCTTAAAAACAATGATATCGACATTCAAGGTTTGAAATCAAACTTTGAAGAAATGGTGCTTTATCCAACAACGTGGAAGCCAGATGGTACTATTACGTATGTTGGTGTTATTAAGTATTATGTGTTTAAGAACGAATCTGATTTGAATGATAAAACAGGACTTCTTAAATCGAAAGCTGTTGTTGAATTTACTATGTCTGGTGCTAATGCGAAAGATCGTCAAATTTCTGATGTGAAAGCATACGCTGGATCTCTCGAATAATAGAAAGGAAAGGGACTTCAATATCTATGAACGTAACATTTTTTGACACACATCCACGAACTAAATTAATTTATTACACTCTTGCATTTTTCACATCAATTATTGTGTGGATTGCCGCAATTTTCTCAGTAAGTGCATCGTCTTATGTTTTGATTATTGGAACGGGTGGTAATGCCGTATTGATGTTAGGGCTTGGAATTGTTTCGCTATTGCCGTTGAGTTTATTGATGACGATGTTTGCATACAATGGTATTAAAAAGCGTGGTGATCGAATGGTTTCTGCTTATAAATCAGAATGGTCAGAATTTAGAAAACGTCGTGCTGAAAAAAAGTAAAAAATAGGTCTTGACATTTTTAGTTGAAAAGATATACAATAATAGCGTAGTGAATACTACGCTATTATTTCTTTGCCGGTTTAAAGGAAACCGTGCACGCGGCTTTTTCCAGTCGTAAATGAAAGGAAAACAAATGGCAGATTTTCGTGGTAAATCCTATAAGGATGTTCGATTGTATGTGGTTGACAAGCCAATTTTTGAGATCAAAAAGCAAGGTGAACCGACAGGACGTTATTGGATGAATATTTCCGCAGCGAACGATAAGTTTGAAAACGAGAAAGATTTTATTGATCGTCCATCGCTCGGATATGGTCGTCCATATCAAGATAAAAACGGTGAAACGCAGTATGATCATTCTATGGCATACAGTAAATCACAACTCGATCGAATTGCATCCGCAGTTGGGCTAGATCCAGAGAACTATGATGTTCAAGAGCTTCGTGGGAAAACCTTCCGTGGTGATTTGATGCAAGCGTCATCTAAATCACAAAAAGGTTTGATCGTGAACACTAGTAAGATGCTTAAAGCAGATGAACCTTTGGATAAAGCAGCTCATGATGCGAATACAGCTCGTGCGGCAGAATTGAGACCTGAACGTGACGCAGAAATTAAAGCGAAAGTACAGGAAGCATCTGAAAAAGCACCAGCTCCCGAAGTACAACAAGAAGCTGAATCTCAAGGTCTTGAGATCTCTGATGATGATCTTCCGTTCTAAGTTGTACGGTTTGCTATGAAGGCAGATGAAAATCTGCCTTTCTTTTTTAAGTAAAGGATTAAAATCATGGTTTATTTAACACAAAGACAAACAATGGTTCCGCAACGTATGTTTGTATCAAGTATTATTGCGGAAAAAGATGAAAATGGAAATGTGATTCCTGATATGTATCGTATGGAATTAACAATGGCGAATGATTTAGAGGGTCGTGTTGTTAATCCTGTGTTGAATTCGAATGTTGATGATTCAGCGTCGATCTATTCAAAAGATGAATTAGTTGAATTGGCTGAGAATTTGGGGATCGATTTCGATGGTTCGAATATTAATGATTTAGAAGAAGCTCTTTATCGTGATAACTATGTGTTTGACGCTGAATTGTTGACTGTTAGTGACCCGACTAAAGGTCGCTTGTCTTATCATATTGATACGGCTCGTGTAAAAGAATCTGAACAACTGTTTGATTATAATGCACATCTCAAAAACACTTCAGAGTTGAATCAAGAATATATGCGTATGACACAAGATCCAAATAGTGTTTTGTATGCTGTGAATAAGCTTCGGTTAAGTGATTATGTTTCGTCTAGTAAAGCGAACGATTTAGAATCTATCTTTTATGCTGAGCGTGCGTTTCGAGATGGTGATGCTACGTATGCTGATGCTCGACCGTTAGATGTAGTGAATCGGTTATCTGACAAGATCACGGTTAAAAGTAGTGATTTCACAATGTTCCGTGTATTCTCGAGCAATGAAGCGAAACAAATTAATGAAAGTAAAGTTCCGTTTGAGAAAGCGCTCGAAGATGAAGGGATCACATTAACGGCGGCTGATTATGAACCTCCTATTGAAGAACGGGAACATGATCCCTATTCTGTTGTCGATATTGATGATCTTGAGATTCCTAAAATGGAATACTTGGAACCTGAAATTCCGTCAGATGAAGAAATGGCTCGCTTGGAAGGTCGTGAAGACGAAGAACTCGAACGAGAACGTTTACATCACGAAGACGATGAAATCCCTGTAGCTTTAAAACAAGAAGTTTCTGAAGAAAAAGCTGAAGAAGAGGTCGAACAATTACCTCGTGATGACGAAGGTTTGCTTAAAGAAACAGGTGATCTAGAACCGTTTGATCGTAAAGATAAACGTATGTTTATAGATGGTGTTCCCGTAAAAGTTGTAACGGGACAGTCTGGCGAAACTCGGTATAATATTCCGCTCACGATGGCGAACGATAAACATGATCCATTAACAGCTTATGTTAAACCAAAACTGAACACCGCTAATCAATGGTATGGTCAAAACGATATGGATCGTATTGCAAACGTTACACACGTTCCTGTTGATTATGTGATGGAGGATTTCGATAAGAAAGCATTATCGGCTGATGTTATTCGTAATGAAAAAGGTGAGTATCGTATGAATACTCGTACGTTGAAGCATGTTGATGATTTTGATTATGATAAACATGTGAAAGTTACGAAAGAAACACAATCATTGTACGAATTATGGAGTAATGCGCTTAATTCGACAGGTAAAGCGTTGAAAGCAACAGCTAAAGATGCAATGTTCCGGGCTTATCAATTGAAAGAGCGTTTTGGTGAATGGCGTCATAACATTAAAGATGAATATGATGAATGGTCTCTCCACCAAGAAGGACGTCAAAAGACAAAACTGAAAGACAAGGTTTTGAATTTGAAAGAAGATTTGAGTGCGTGGTCGCGTGGTCAAGATGAATCACAAGGTTTTAAAACTCGATCTGAGCGTTATAAACAAACGAAAATGACGTCTAAATTTATGTCTAAGCTTGAAGCCGCTTATTGGAATCGTGCGCAGGGTATTGCGAATAAGTTTGGTTTTTCTTCTAAAGAAATCAATACACCTGAACAAACAAATCCGACTAAACGAAATGATTATGATTTAGGTTTGTAATCGACTTAAAATATTGTCATTTTAAGAAAAAAATGATATAATAGACCTGCTATTAAATAATAAGTATATGAGGTATCAAATGGAAACACTTGGACATCACGTTAATACTTCAAAAGGACGTGAAATTTTACGAACATTTGGTGGTCTCTTAACCACTGAACAAATTAAAACAGACACTGAATTTCAGGTAAAATCAACTAAGCTTCGAATTCCTGGTCAGAAAGACATGGATGGTCGTATTCGTCGTCCATATCTTGACATGGATGTTGAAGTGACGGGTATGGTTGTTAATAACGAAGGCTCGTCTGATGCTGTTCATTTTCCGAAACAAGACCGTTCTAAAATGCGTTATCGTTACGAATTGGATGATCATGAACTTCAAGATTTGATTAGTCGTGGAATGTATCGTGATCGTAGTTTCGAACGCGATTTGGCACACGTATTCTATAATCAACCGTTTATCGATCGTACAAATGTAACAGTTCATACTACTAAAGTTAATTATGACGGTATTGCTGTTCCGTATGTCCTGGTTGATAATGTGGATACATTGCTTGTTGACTATGCGGAAAGTCGTGAAAATCAACAAGTTCGATCTGGTTTCAGTGTTGCGTTTGACGATGCAATGTTGATGATTGATAAAGCGGATCAATTGGCTATTACGACAGCTCATAACGCTAAAGCGTTTGATGGTGTGGATTCTGAATTTGAAAGCGATCGTACAGTCGCGTTGACTCAATTGCTTGATGGAACGGAAGACTATGCTGATCAATACAATATCGAATCTACTGGCTTTGATGAAACACCTGAAGACGAAGTTGTTGAAGATCAACCTGTTATCGAAGATCCTATTTTGTCACACGACGTTAATAAATTGAGTGAATCACTCGATCTTCCAGAAGAGCTTCCTGTTGAGGAACCTGTAGTGGAACAACCTAAAGAAGATGTTGTTGAAGATGCGGAACCTGAGCATAAGAAGACTTTGAAAGAGCGTTTGGCTGAAATGGAATCTGAGAAACAAGAAAATGTTTCACGTGAAACAGATGAAAATGTTCTTGATGACGATTTTGAATTTTAGTTAGAAAAGAACGATTAAGTTCGTTCTTTTTTTTAGAATAGAAAGGGCAACTTACTTTGAAACGAGACATTGTTATTTCCAATCATTTCACGACAAAACGTTCTGATGGTACGGCTACGAGGGGTGCGACACCCGGTCAATTTGTAACTCGATATATGAGTCGTGATGAAAAAGGAGCGACTGAGCCATTAGCACCGTTTATGCTTGATGCGGAGGATACGTATAACAAAGGTACAAAACGCTATTATGCTCGAGAAGAAGAGATTGAGGGTATTAAAGCGGAAACGTTAGATCATGACGGTTTAGAAATTAAACGACGTTTTAAAAAGATAGACGGTCTTGGCGGTCGTGCTTTTGGTTCTCGTAATTTATCCTTGTCGGATAGAGAATTAAAAGAAGAGTCTAATAAGATTCAGCAAGCGTTTGATGAAAATCACGCGGTACAATTAATGGTGATTTCTTTTTCTGAGAAGTTTTTGCGCGAATATGATGTATTAGATGATGATTTTGTATATAAAGGAGATGGGTCGTATCGTAATAATTATGATCAGATGAAACTGCGTATGGCTATTACGCGAGGTGTGTCTGATATGACCGATGTCGGTGGTTATGCGAATCCTGTTTGGGTCGGTACGCTTCAGGTAGATACGTCACACTTGCACTGTCACTTAGCTTTGTGCGATACCGAATTTTCTGATGCTCGTACGCGAGAGGGTGGCGACGACCGTGGTAAGATTTGGGATGCTGAAAAATCTGCAATGAGACACGGTATCGCTCGTCAATTAGATTTGATGCGAGGATATTCGTTCCATCACAAGGGTACGCAAAAAGATCAAGAAAACGTTTTAGCCTTTGTTAAAGATGTGGACTTTCACGAAGCATCGTATAATAGAGAACTTCAACTAGTTATGGGATCATTGCCTGAAGATAAAACGCTATGGAGCACTCAGTCGACAGATACGTCTATGAAATACCCTAACGAAGTCGCGCGCGGTTTTGTACAGCGCCTCTATAATGATTATCCTGAACAGACCGGTTATCGCGAAGCTTATGACCGAATTGTTTTTATGGCGGACGATGAATCTTTTGTTGAGAACGGTCGTAAGGAACTGATCGATCGTGGTGTGAATGCACTGTACAGACAAATTGCGCAAGTTGATGATGGTGAGGTTTCTGTTAAGACGGATCTATTGCGAGTGCAATCAATGGATGATGATAGTTTGAAACGTGCAATCGTGGCACGTGGCGATCGCTTTGAAGAATTCGATCCGTACGGATTCGAGCTTCGTACGCGAGCTTATACTGGACGGATTCGTAAGCATGTGCGTGAAGTGGAATCGCAAGCGAAGAACTTGATCGAGTATAATAATAGTGCGCACACGGACGACGCATCTCGCATGGGCGCCTATTATGCAACTGAACTGAGATACCATGCCGAAACAGCTGATAAGTATCGCTCGTTCTTTGCCTGGAATGTGAAGCGTGATAAAGAAGTTCGTGATAAGTATAACGCAGTCGAAGATACGTATACGATGCTTCGTGAGCGAAACAACTTATACGACAGTCCTATCGAAAACGTTGTAGAGAAATACGGCTATGATTCTGTACAGATTGCGCGCAAGAATCAGGACGAATTTAACGCACGTGTACAACTTGATACGAATGTGACAGATGCTTCTTTATTGTTTACGACGTCCGGTCGACGTGTTTATCGGGAGCATACTCGTGAGTTAGCGCGTCAGTATCGCATGCAAAATCAAACGTACGCTGTTTCTGCCTATGCAGGCGGTCAGTTGTCGGCTCCGATGCTTGTCGAGACACTAAACAATGGGAATACAGCCCCGTATGCGCCACAAGCAATGAGCGATATGTATTCTAAAGAGTATTTTAACGAAGTTAAAGCACATGATTTGCATGATTTAGATGTGGATTATTATGGGCAGTCATCTGTTGGGTTTACGCGACAGGTTGTTGAGCAGTTTGCTGACCAGTACAATAGGCGCCTGGAATCGTACGTGGGCGCTCGCGATTACTTGGAAGAGACTGATCAAAGTCTTGAGAGTATTCGTACGACTGAGCGCGATTTGTATCGTATGCGAGACACTGTGGAGAAACTCTATGACGGTGAGTTTGAAGTGCCTGAATTGGTATTCGATGAAGCTAAGAAAAAGAAGCAGTTAGAGGAAACGATTACGCTCGATACCAATATTCAAGTGCTAGAATCTTTACATGAAGAACTTAGTTTGTAAAAAATATTGTCAAATTGGCGAAAACTTTTGCGTTTTCGCTTTTTATTTGATATAATGGGTGCATAGATTAAAAATAAACAGAAGGGATCTCACTAAATGAAATACAATCCCGCGGTTCGAAAGAATATTCTTTTGCAAGAAATGACCGCTTATACTAACCAAGAAAACGTTGCTTTTACTGAAGCGTTGGCGGCTGTAGAGCAACTTGACGATAACACAAACGATGAACTCGCACAAGCACTTGTTGCATTTATGCGTTCACTTGTTCATGATAATATTGCTCGTTCAAACCAAGTACGTAATGCTTTGAACACGTTCTTTGATGAAACAGGTGAGTTTGATGAAGATACTTATCTTTTGTTCAAACCGTATGAAGTTGTTGAGCCTAAAGAGGAGCCTGTAGTCGAAACTCAAGAACATGTTGTTGAAGAAAAAGAAGTGCCTGTCGTTGAAGAAGACGAACCGGTTGCTGATGAAGAACCAGTGAGCGAATCTGAAGAACAAGTTCAAGACGAAGTTGTTGAGTCTGAAGAAGAAGTGGTTCCGACAGACGTTTCTGAAGAAGATGCTGAAGTCTTGGCTACTTTGCCAGAAGATGATGAGGCTGAAACCGAAGAAGTTGACGTAATTGGTGATGTTTTTGGTACGTCTGAAGAAGAATTGAAAACTCGCGATCGTGCTGAAGCGTTGAGCGCTGAAATCGAATTACCAGATTCGTTGTAAAGGGTGGTGCTATGGATCGTTTTGAATTAGAAGAACATCTATTAGGCCAGGAACAAACAGTTGAACGTGTATCGGACAAAGGAGAGCGTAAAACACAAACGGAATACGTTTTTCCTATGTTACGTGACTATGCGAAACCATTGACACCGTTGACATTTCCTGTTGAGGGGCGTGATCATGAAATCGGATTGATTCAAGAAACGTTTGCTCGTGCGTCTGTGTCAAATATCTTCTTACGAGGTCCAGCCGGGGTTGGTAAAACGACTTTGGTTCGGGCGATGATCAAAGAAGATAAAAATCGTCTTTACTTTGAAGTGGATCTTCCAAAGATGACCGCTGTTGAATCAAGTGGTGAAGATGTAAACTCTGTTATTGCACGACGTATGCAGGCTATGCTTGACGAAGTTAAAGAATTCGGTCGACGAGCTCGGGCGATTTTAGCGTCTGAGGGTGTTAAAGAGATGATTGATATTGTGTTATTCATTGATGAGTTTCACTTACTATTTCAATTGTCACCTGCAGCGGTTGAAGCAATGAAACCCGACTTAGCGGATTCTGTTAAACGGAATATTCGTGTAGTTGGGGCGACAACGAATGATGAGTATTATAAGTATCGTATTGATGATAACTTGCCATTCATTGAACGTTTTGTTTCAATTCAATTGTTCCCACCTAATGATACTCAAGTTATTGAAATCTTGAAAGGCTCTGCAAATGATGCGATTGCTCGAGATTTTACGTTGAAAGATAAATTTAGAAACAAAGGTATCTATTCACAAATTGTTGAGTATACAAACCGATATATTCCGGCATCAAGTCAACCGCGTAAAGCATTGATGATGTTGGATTCACTTATCGGTGCGGCTCGTTATCGTAATGTTCCAGTTACTCGAAAACTACTAGCTGAAAAGATTTACGATTTAGTTGGTGTAAATGTTGCAATTAACGTTGATGGTCAACAAATTAAGTCACAATTATCTGATCGAGTATACGACCAGGATTTAGCGATTGATGCGATTGAACGTTATCTTCAATTAGTCGTTGCCGACTTGTATGATAAGTCTCGACCTATGGCTTCGTTCTTATTTACGGGTGCCAGCGGGGTCGGTAAAACGGAATTAGCAAAAGCTTTAGCCTTTGTAATGTTCGGTAAAGATGATGCGATGATTCGTTTTAATATGTCAGAGTACTCTGAAGAACATCGTGTAACGGCTTTACGTGAAGAACTAGCACGACAAATCGATATTAAGCCATTCTCAATTCTTCTACTGGACGAAATTGAGAAAGCTCATCCGTCTTGTACACGTTTGTTGCTTCAAATTTTGGACGATGGTGAATTATCTGACCAAAACGGACGTTTGAAATCGTTTAAGAATACAATTATTATTTCGACAACTAACGTCGGTGCTGATGTGTATTCTGAGATCGCTCCGTATTTGAAAGGTCGTGGATCATCTACAGCAATGGCTTTGTTGAAATACAAACCGTTGATTTTGAAAGCGTTACGTGACAGCAAGTCGTTCCCGAATGAGTTGATTAACCGTTACAATGCGGTAATTCCATTTACGCCACTACAAAATGAAACGAAATTGAAGATTGCTCATAAGAAATTAAAAGATCTTCGTCAAGATGTTTTCTATAAACACGGATATGATTTGCGTGTTGGTGCTGAAGTTGCGACATGGCTCGTTTATCAAAAAGGTGGCGGTGTTGCTACAGAAGATGGTGGTGCTCGTGGTATTGTGCGTGCGTTGGATGATGATTTCAAGACAGCAATCGCCCGGGCTATCAATAATGGTGAAGCGTTAGAAGGCAAACTATATGCGGCTGTTGACCCTGAACCGGATCAACCAGATCCAGATCGTAAACGGGATATGGCATTTACGGATGACTTCCATAAAGAAGATATCTCTAAAGTGTTTGTCGGTGATATGGTGTATGCTACGGCGCTTTCAGCGAAGAACAAAGACGCTATTACAAGATGGCATGAAAAACAAAGAAATAATAAGTACAAATGAAAGGAATAGATTTATCAATATCTGTATTGCATGAATCTTGGGTAAAATAGACCAATGGCGGTATTTGGTAAGAAAAGTTTGTTTGCGCAATTACAATTTAATGAAACGGTTGCGGAGACGGTATACGATAACATTAAGGAATTGTATAACGATTCCGATCAACGAGGCGCAATTGTTGAGTATACGGATGGTGATCATAAGAACTATGTCATCATCGCAATGTTAGCTGATGACTTAGAAGCAGCTTTCGGTAAGAAGTATAAGAAAAATGAGGAAGTTGGTTCTTTCTCAGCTTCTATTAACGATGGACTGATTCAAGCAGTTCTTGTTGAAGGAGATTTTGAATCAGGAACCTTGGCGTTGATTCCAACAACAGATACGTTGGCGGATATGACTGAATGGTCATTTATCGAAAAAACGCCAATGCACATCGCAGTCGTAACTCCTGATTTTAACGCTAAAGATGGTGTAATTCTTTTGTCTGATACGGTTACTTTGAACGAATTGACAAATATTCGTAATGGACACATGACCATTAAAATCAAAAACGATGAAGAGGGCGTACCTGATGAAGCGGAAATCATCAATCTTCATGAAGTTAAAGATGAACCTGTTTCTCGTGTAGAAGAAACGGTTGAAGAATCTGATGATTTGGGTTACGATCCTGATACGGCTTATGATCCAGATCAAGAATACGACCCTGATTCCGATTACGACGAAGTTGAATCTGTTGAAGAGTATTCAGAAGACCCAGTGTATGAAGAATCTCAATATGAGGGTGAACCTGTTTACGAAGATCCTGTTGACTACAACGATACTGTGGATTACAACGAACCTAGCTATGAACAACCGATGTTTGATCCAGAGCAAGACTTTGACCCACAAGCATCCGTTGTAGAACAAGTTCCCGTTGCTCAACCAGACGTTGAAAACTTAGTGGATATTCAAGAAGAATTGATTAAACAATTGAATTCGGATTCGCTTGATATTGAAGTATCAGATGAAGAATTCTATAAAGTATTTGGTCAAGATAATCACTCTGTAGAGTTATTCAATGAACAACCTAATGATCCGAATAATCACTTGGATCAACACGTTGCGCAAATGGCGAGTGTTGCAAATACAAGAATTCTTCGTTATTTAGATGAACGCACAAATACACTTGCAAGCGAATATGTGTTAGCGCTTCGTACGTATGCTGATAAGCTTACGAAAACACTTGATTATCATGATGGTAATACGGAAGCGGGTCAAAAATACAACGACATTAAAGCGGAACGCGATCGTATTATTCAAACCATTTATATGGAGCACGAAGCTAAAAAAGACGAAATTCAACGCGAATACGATGCTCGTAAAGATAAATTTATTGAGGAACGTAAGCTTCAAGCGGAACGCGAATTTGATGATGAAAATCGTGCACAATTAGCTAAAGATCTTGAATTGGATACGGCTAAACTTGAGCTTGAAGGTCAAGATTATGAGTCTAAAGGTCTTCGTGAATTGCATACTCGTCGTCGTGATGTAGCTCGTGTATTCATGGAACGTGCGACTACGAACTTGTTGATGCACTATCGTGATGAAATGGCGAAAGTTTATAAAGGTGTGAAAGAGTTGGCGCTTAGTGAAAGCAACCACATCAATCGTTACATCGAACAAAACTTCGCGTCAGAAGTTATGCGCGCAAATGCGATTCAAAAACAATTGGATATGCAAGCTGATCTTACAGCGTTGCAAGATAAGTTTAGCGCACAATTGCTTGAAAAGAATGCTGAAATTGAGGCAATTCGTGATAAAGCTGCTTCTGATTATAAAGCTCTTGAAGAGAAATCATCATTTAATCTTAGCGATCTTAAAAAAGAATTGCAAGCTGAACTCGATGCTGAACGTGCGGTTAACAAAGAGCTCCGTGCATCACTTGATCGTATGACGGAGAAATTTGAAACTCTTGATGAGAAGAAAGAAGAAGAATATCGTCATCGTCTTAAAGTCTCAGACGACCGTGCTGAAGCTCTTGAACGTCGTATGGACGCTCGTGAAAAAGACATCATCGTTGCAAATCGTAATCGTTGGATTGTCGCGGCACTGGCAGCACTCGCAACAGCTATCGGTGGCGTGATGATTACAGCTTATGTGATGAATCAAGCACAAGCAACTAACAATCATTCAGTTGAAACTCAAATTACTCAATTGAAACGTGATTTGGAAGATGCGAAGAAAGATGCACAAACAGCTAAGACTGAAGCGAACAACGCTAAAACCGAAAGCAATACCAAACAAGCTCAAATTGATAGTTTGACGAAAGCTCTCGGTGAACGTGCAAATCAAGCACAACCAAACGGGCAAAATCAAACAGCCCAACCCTAATTCAAAAACACTGCCCAAAACACTAGCTGGACACAAATGAGTTCAGAAAAACACTAGCTATCTGGGCGGTGTTTTTTTTTGCAAGTAAAGGTCAAAAGTGTTATAATAGATCTATGAAAAGAACGAATGAATATGTAAAAGTTCCAAATGGAACGATGTTTTTCCCTAAGGTTTACTTAACAAAAGAAGAAATCACAAATATGTATGTATACGGACACGTGCGACCTAGTTGGTTTAAATTAGTTCTCGTGGACGATTCCGGGCTCGATGAAATTATAGCTCTAAACAAGTCTCTGAGAGCTTCTAAGGGCGAGGCATATAATCAGCTTGTCGCTTTCTCAAACGCTCGCTATGACGAAATGAGAGCCGATTTAGAACGTTTTGCGAATGGTTCTTTAGATTTGATGGATTTGTCTGTAAAATATTGGATTTATTTTAAGGACGCTCGAAAATTGTTTAAAGATGTTTTGATCGATGTTGATGTTGATTTCTTTTGGAAACAACATAAAAAGCACAGTCAAAAAGAAACAACGATGCGAATCTATGGCGTAGAGCACACGACGCAGTTGGAATCTAATCAAGAACTACGTAAACAAACGACTCGACAAAAATATGGTGTCGATAATGTGATGCAGTTGGATTCTATTAAGCAAAAACAAAAAGATACTATGCTTGCGAAATATGGAGCTGATCACAATTTTAAATTATCGGATACGGTACAGTCGTGGAATAAGCATGTGTATGAAACTTTAAAAGATGAATGGTCTGATGTTTTTGTGAAGTTGGGTGTTACGTCCGCACAAGATATAGCGTCTGTTTTAAACTTAAAAAGACGATCTTTTGTTTTATATGGCGACGACGAATCAGCACTGATCTTTTTGTTAGAAGCGTGGGCGAAGATCAAAGGCGAACCCGTTGCTTATCCAACAAATGCGATGTTTCGATTAAATATGACGTTTACGAGTCCGTGGTTGACACTTTATAGTAAACGTGGTTTAGTTTCGGTTCCGGATGCGTTTTTGAATCAGTCTGCGTCACGTTATGAGCAAATGGTTGCGAATTACTTAGACGAACTCGGTGTCGATTATGTAGCGAATCATCGTAAGCTATTAAACGGATTAGAACTTGATTTTTATATTCCGTCTAAGAACCTCGCAATCGAAGTCAATCAGAACGTCACACACAATAGTAATCGTTATGCGACGAATCCTGAGCGAACTTGTCACGGACACGTGCAAGAGGCTTCGTATCATTATAATAAGTACAAGTCAGCTTCAGCGAAGGGTATTACATTGATTCACTTGTACGGCTACGATTTAGATCCCGTAGTATTCAACACGCGCACGAAAACACGCATTAAGCAACTTGTGAGTGGCTATTCTGTCCGATTATTTGCGAGAAACACTGTGATTAAAAAGGCCACGAAGCAAGCGGACAAGAAAAGAGCACGCGATTTTCTTAATGAATATCACGTGCAAGGTGCGAGTAGAGCATCTGTTTATTATCTAGTTTATAATGATTCTAATTTAGTGGCGGTTGCGTCTTTTGATATGAATAATCGTAACTTTGAATCTGAATTGAAACGTTTGTGCGTTAAGCCTGATGTGCAAATTGTGGGATTAACGTCGAAGATTATTGCTCGTTTCTTTAAAGATTACGATGTCGAAGAACTTTACAGTTATTCTGATAATAATCTAGGTAACGGTTTATCTTATCAGAAAGCTGGTGGGATTTTGGTCAAGGAAACAGGTCCGTCACTCTTGTTTAGTTCCTGGACAGATCCGACAGATGTGTATTCGTGGCAGATTGCTACACCGTGGGGCGCGCGCGAAGGCTTGCTGTCGAATTATGGTCAGTTTGATTCACAAGAAGATATTGACCGTTTTGTCGAGACAGAATTGTCGCACCGGACAGACGATAAGAAGGGCTATGACAGAATCTATACAGCTGGTTCTAAGCTGTGGTTATTTAAACGATGAGTCTTTTGCGAGGCTCGCAAAAGCGCAGGTTTGTGCGAAATCGGTGACGAAACTCGCAGAAATCTGCTCTTTTTTTTGTAATTGTTTTATGATATAATATGTTTATTAGACAGAAAGGACTATTCTAATGGGGAAATTTAAAAATCCATTAAAAGTGAAACCTCAAACAGGTTATCAAAAAATGAAAAGTCTCCCGGTCGATCAGTATGGTAAATATCGAGATCGTATCAATAGCCAACAAGCAGCTCGTAAGATTCGAAATACGCAAGGCTACGATTCGTCAAAGGTGTTTGGTTTGGTTGGCGGAATCGGGACATTTATTTCAGGCTTAGGCGCTACGTGGGTAGTTTCGGTCATGTATCGAGCGATCAACGGGATGATGAATGGTAAAGGTTCATCTGCATTATCATCGGCGTCCATGTCGTTACCGTGGTGGGCGTGGCCTGTCAATCTATTAGTAGGGACTATGGTCGGATTTATCGTTTACGATAAATTCAAGCGGAAACAGAGCACAGATCGTATTTTAGATGAAGACGGTCAACTGAACGATTATACGTCAGACGGTCACGTTATGTATAAAGAAGAAATTGTAGAACGTTTTCCAGTTTTTCCTGACCGTGGCGCTCATAGTAGTGTGAAGCCGTCAGCTATTCTAAGCCATGCCTTTTTATCGAATAAAGGTGTTCCTGCGGTTATGATGACGAAACGTTATACGGCTGATGTCATTGTTCCAAACGAGGATGATCCTGAAGATTTTGAGATTTTCTATGAAGGTGAAGAGGTTCTTGATAGCGAAGGTAATCCGATTCTTGAGAAGAAACCGATGATCGATATGGATAAGGGTGGCGAAGTTTTTGATAAAATTAGTATTTTCGAAGGCAACCCTCAACGTGTATTTGATCACGCAAAAGAATTGGTGTTTGATAGCGAAGGAAAAGCTCGAGGCGACGACCAATCAGCTCCGTATAAGTCATTGATCGATATGATGAACAATGATTGGGAGATTCCAGCTTATGAACGACAACGTCCAACAGGTGTCTATTTTGTTGATACGGCGCCGGTAAACGTTATGATTTTGGCTATCACTCGTGCCGGAAAAGGACAAACATATATCGAAGCGCTTCTTGATATGTGGACTCGGGAAAAACGACAATGGAATATTGTAAACAATGACCCTAAAGGAGAACTTCTTGTTAAGTTCTATGTGCGGGCAACTATTCGCGGATATGACATTGTACAGTTTAACTTGATCAATCCTATGAAGACCGATATCTTCAATCCTCTTGGTTATGCGGTAGAAGCTGCGCGTGAAGGACGTATGGAGAAAGTTGCTGAGTATTTGACCAACTTGTCTTCTGTATTTTTCCCTAAAGATGGTGGTGAGGATCCTGTATGGCCGCAATCAGCGTCAGCCGCGTTTGAACGTACTTGTCTTGCGCTTATTGACTTCTATCGAGAAGAAGAAATGGAAATGCGTCGTCGGGCAGAACTTGACGGACGTAACGTTCACTTGCTCGATGCGGAAATCAATAATATGTGGGGTAAAGTTACTCTATATAACGTGTTCAAGATGTTCTCAAGTTTGGTTTCTAAGAAAGAAACAGACCCGATGAAGACATGGGTTAAAGAAGAAGACAAGCCACCGACGGTTATTAACGATGAGACGGGTGAAGAAGTTCTCGATCCATCTGTTAAGCCAACTGAAAAAGTGTTGCTCGACTTGTTCTTTGATGCGACAGAAGCGTTGCCGAAGAACCGTATGCGTGACCTTTTGGACTCATCTAATAAGACCTTGAAATCGATGATGCAAAGTGAAAAAATGCTTAGTTCTGTATACGGAATCGCTACAGCATCAATGCGTTTCTTCACCGACCCAACGATTATTGCCTTGACTTCAGGTACAGCTTCTCAGAACTTTGACATTGAATCACTGTCATTCCCACGTCGGGTGGCGGTTCGATTCACATCTGAGTGGATGGCTCGTTATAAATACGCTGGTAAGTTGGTTCGTTGGTCTGCATGGACGGATGATACTTTTACAGAAGAATTAGATCCAAAACTTTTCGGACATTCATTTAATATCGGTCGTGATGGTTGGGTTCATTACGCCTTTGATGGTAAATTCGAAGGGCGTGATGGCTATATTAAGATGGAAATTGTCAATCCTGATAATAATGTTCCGATGAAGATTTTCTATTTTAAAGCTCGTCTTGATTATTTGACTCGACTCGACGGTAAGTCTTTCATCAAGAATCCTGTTACGAAAGAGAAGATTCTTCGAAATGGTACTTTGACGGAATTGCGCCCAGTTAAAGATAAAGAAGGTCGTCGTAAGTTTGTTCCTCGTAATACTATGATTAAGAAAACAGTTAAAGACTTCCGTAACTATAGTGAAGGTGGACGCAATCTACGAGATAAGGAAATTGAAGTTCATGCGTTTTCTGATTTGAAACTGCGGTATACGGACAAACCTAAGTTCGTAAACTTTATTACACCTCCGCATTTGACAGCCTATGCTCGTTTGATTTTGATCTTGATTAAACAGGTTACAGACTCTGCGTTTTCTAGTGCGTATTTAACGAAAGCCAATCAAAAACCACTTTATGGTACGAACTATATGCTCGATGAGTTGGGTAACTTGCAGTCTGACGGTCACGGTATCAATGACTTGGAAACACTTCTTTCTATCGGTTTGTCTGCCGATCAACGTTTCCACTTGATTCTGCAAACACTCCAACAGCTTGAAGCCGTTTATGGTGGTGATAAGAACAAGATTATCTCTGGTAACTCGAACGATTTGATCTTCTTGAAATCAAATGACGTAACCATGATTGATGATTTGGTTGCGGTTGCCGGTAAACGCCACGTTGAACGCGTGAATAGCTTGACGGTTTCTGAAAATACTCAATCGCGAGTTCAAAAGACAGATGGTCGTATTTCGAAAACGAAAACGGTGCTTGAAGAAGATGTTATCTCTCGAAATGAATTCTTGCGATTGGATAAATTTGGTGCGATTGTGATGCGTGCGGGTGATGATCCTATTTATAACTATGGAGCATCATCATTACCGCCAGTGTTTGCAATGCAAAACGATACGATTCAAGAGCCTGGTGTAGAATATACGCTCCAAACCATTCCAACCATGTCTTCTGTGTTGGAATTTGATCCTGAAAAGAATCAGCCGAACTTTTATGCGATGCTTGAAAAACGTTTGTCGCAAGCTCGTTTGGTTGAGGAAATGGAACGCAAGTATCGTGGAGCATATGGTTACAGTCAGCACGATATCGACATTATGGATGCTGATGAGTATGCGCGTGACATTATGGATGCTGTCAACGATGAGCTTTATGAAATTGAACAAGATTATTTAGCTCAACACGAATTAGATGATGAAATGTCATCAACGGGTGATACGTCTGTTATGTATGAAAACATTGCTCGTGAACGTGAAGCTTCGATCACTGTCAACGTTGATTACGAAAAAGCTGTGACTAAGGCTGAAAAAGAATTAGTTCCAGATTATCGTGAAAAAATCTATGCTGGCGGAATGGTTAGTCGTGATATGTTGATTAGTCCGCACGGTAAAGGTTATACGGGCGGTACCGGTATCGATTCAACGATTATTGAAGCCGTGCTCAAGACTAAATCACAATTTATGAGTGATACGAAGTTCCGTTGGGATGACGATAAACAAATCTTGTCAAGTTCATCGGGTATTCGATATGTGAGCTACGATCCATCGGTTAAAGAGTACGAAAAGAGTGCTCAAGACCCTAATTCGAAAGTCTACATGGAAGCCACGGATGGTCTTGCTCTTGAGGGATACCGCGTCGAACCTGAGTTCTACGAATATCTTGCGAAGTTAGATTCTTGGGAGTCTATCGCAGGCGGTTCGTTCGATAAGACGGTTCGAGATATCTGTAATCGTCGTGAAAATACGATTGATACGGATGCTCCTGAAGACGAAGAATTCTAAAAAGAAAAACTCTAGCGAAATGCTAGAGTTTTTTAATGTAGCGAAGACTTCCTGCGTCGTACACGCGATAGTAATTTCGACTGCGCATGATTTCAATTTCGCTTAAGTTGCTATCAAAACCTTCTCGCACGAGTTTCTTTTTCGTTGTCTCATAGCGAGTTTTGCAATCGAATGTGTTACGCTGAACCCATACGTAATTAGGTGGCGTTATTCCGTCTAGAATAAAACCAGAGCGTTCGTATATGTTGGACACCGTAAAGCGCTTATTGAGATCCATGTATGTGACGAGCGTTTCACCGTTGTTTGTATAGTTTTTGGTGAAGTGCTTCAATAGCTTATCAAAGGCACCGTGCACGATATAGTGCGGATTGACACAATATCGGTATAGTTCCCACGTATGAGATGTAAATCTCGATTTTCCACACGTGAGCACGGCTATTAATTCGTCACCGTGGTACATACCGAAACGGTGAAGTGCGCTTTGATCTGCACCTTGGAAATGATAACGATTCAGAAATTTTTGAGAGGTTTTCTTGTCAATTTCTTTAACGATGCACTTGCGAGCACCGATTTTGGGTTTGTTTTCGGTGAGTGTTTGGATTCGTGTTTCGAGCGCTTTTAGCTTTTGAGTGCTCTGTAAGTCAGAATCGTAAATGTGGACGAGTGCGATCTTGTCTTTTAGTGCTTGTTGAGATTTGGCTTGATGGTAGTTTTTATCCGTGAAGCCCCATTTTGGATCATCGATGGTATGCGTCGATATGGGATTTACTTCGATGCCGAGGTTGTGATCGGGAAGCCAAATATCGATTTCCTGCTTGTTGGTTAAGAGATCACGTCGATTTAGTTGGTACTCAATATTGTTATCTTGTAAGATTTTCAGTACCGTTGCAACTTGGTTGGATGTACTTGTGGGTTTTACGAGATGATTGAGCTCATACGTGTTGAAATACCAAGACACGGTCGCGGGTGCGATATGGAGGTACTGTGCGAGATTACTTTTCGACGGTACTTCTTGGTGTTCGTTTATGTAATTGCGAATAGCGTTTAGGTAGCGAAGTCTGGTGGATTTTGCTTTACCGTGTAACTTCTCAGCGTCGATAAAGGCTTGATCGAGTTCTGATAAGTCATCTGTGAATTGTTTTTGGTAATGATGTTTCACCATTAATCGCTTCAGATTTTCTATTCGGATGCCGTATTTGCTCGCGACAGTGACTTTGGCGATGCCTTTATCGAGGTCTGTCACGATGCTCGGCCAAAGCTCATCGTGTTTTCGTTCAAAATGCCTATGGACGTTTTCGCCACGAGTCCATGTCACGCCTTCTTTTGTGAGGAGTCGTGAGATGACGCCATGACTGACTTGAAAGTGTTTTGCTATCTCGTTGATTGTATAGCCATCTTGATAGAGGTTCTGTATGGTTTGTGGATCGAGATTTAGTGGTTGTTTTTCAATACCTAAATCTTTCAAGTATCTCGATACAGTGGCTGTCGATAGCTTTGTTTCGCGAGCGATTTCTTTTAAGGTTTTCTTTTGCGCGCGTAGCTTGCGCAACTCGCTCGCGAGGTTCTCTGTAAGTGGCATGTGATCGTCCTTTCTATATAGTTATTTCTACATTGTTATTCTATCATAAAATTCGCTTACGTTCCATTATGGCACGAAACTTGTTCGTGCATTTTGGGGTGTTGCGTTTGAGAGATCTTTGTGGTATAATCTTTTTATATTATTCTTGAAAGGAATCTTTTGAAGTAATGAAGAAGAATTTATTTAAAGTAACTACTTGTGCGATGCTCGCTACAACTGCGTTCGGTTTCGCGGCTCCTCTTGCGCAACCTTTGAATGTTTTCGCGGACGAAGTCGTTGCAAATGCTACTAATGCGAAATCTTATGCGGAACTCGTGGACGAGGCTCGTAAAGCGGGTATTCAAGTTACGGAACTGCCTGAAAAAGTCTTTACAAATAAAGCTGATTATGACAAGCATGTAAGTGAACAAATTAAAATTTTGGAAGATGCGATTGCGCGTCAAGGATCGGTTGATACTACGAATTCTAAAGCTAAAGAAGCATTAGAAAAATATAATGCGGAGTTAAAAGCTTATAATGAGCAAATGGACGCTCGTAAAAAAGCGATTGCTGAATATCCGACTAAGAAAAAAGATTATGAAGCGAAATCGGCAACATATGAAGCTGAGAAAAAAGCATATGAAGCTAAATTAGCTGAATATAATAAAGCTCTTGACGAAGCGACTAAAAACGCTAAAAAAGATGGTTATTTGAGTCAACCTGAAAGTCAAGATTTGATTTTCAAACGTGAGCCAAATGCGAAATTGTCTGTTTCAGGTAATACAATTTATTTGGATGCTGCTGATGCTGTAGGTGGTATGGGCGTTATTAACGCTTCTGCGGGGCGTCATATTGCCGCGGGTCATCAACGCAATACGATTCAATGGCAAACTGTAAATAATCCAGGTGCGGTTGGTGGTGGATCTGGTGAATCCGGTCAAACGCAAGCGACTGTTCTTGGTTTAGAACAAGGTAAGACAACTACCGTTATATATGACGGTCTTCAAAACTCTACGTTCAAGGGTCGTAAGATTTCTAAAGTTGTTTATGATTATACACTTGAAAGCTCACCTTCAAATGATAATACAGTGACAGCGGTTGTTTATCAAGACCCAACGATTACGATTTACTTCGGTACAAATCGTGATAAACAAGGTGTTGATACGAAGATTCGTATGAAAGCTACTTTCTATTATGAAGATGGGTCTAAAGTTAATTTGGCTGATGGTAGCGCTTTGTTTAGTTTTGCAAGTTTGAACTATACGAACCAAGGTTTTAACGAACAAGAATATGTTGGTGTAACGGATTCGATTCAACCTATTCAAATTACAGGTTCATCTATTGTGTATAAAGATGGCAAACTCGGTGCGACATCTTCTAATAACACGAAGAGCGAAGGTTCTAAGTTTGAACGTGGTGAGTGGGATTCGACGGCTGATAATCCAAATTCTTACTATGGTGCGGGTGCTGCAAAAGCAACAGCTAAAGCGTCCGCTGGTTCTGTAGAATTTATTATTGGTAACCATCCAACAGCAAATCCTGCGCGTGGAACTCAACGTCAGTGGTTCCAGTTTAATTCTGAAGTGCGTTCAAATACGCTTCCTCCAAAACCGCAGGTTCCTGTTCCGTTTAATGGTGAAGTTCCACAAGATCCCTCTAAGACGCCAGAGCCTAAGAAACCAGAAGCACCAAAACCTGTTGATGGATCACCTTTGGCTGTTCAAGTAACACCGGGTCGTTTGCAAGAACCTGAAAAACCGGCTGATCCTGAAAAACCTGCTGAAAAAGTGATTACGAAACACATCGATATCACAACCGGAAAAGAAATTTCTAAACAAGAAGACGGTAAACAGCCTAAGAAAGATATTCCTGGTTATGAATTCGTTGAAACGAAAGACGAAGGTGGAAACACAATCCACTATTATAAGCCAGTCGAAAAACCTGCTGAAAAAGTGATTACGAAACATATCGACATCACGACTGGAAAAGAAATCTCTAAACAAGAAGATGGTAAACAACCTAAGAAAGATATTCCAGGTTATGAATTCGTTGAAACGAAAGACGAAGGTGGAAACACAATCCACTATTATAAACCAGTCGAAAAACCTGCTGAAAAAGTGATTACGAAACATATCGACATCACGACTGGAAAAGAAATCTCTAAACAAGAAGATGGTAAACAACCTAAGAAGGATATTCCAGGTTATGAATTCGTTGAAACGAAAGACGAAGGTGGAAACACAGTTCACTACTACAAACCCGTCGAAAAGCCTTCTGAGAAAGTAATTACGAAACACATCGATATCACAACCGGAAAAGAAATTTCTAAACAAGAAGATGGTAAACAACCTAAGAAAGATATTCTCGGTTATGAATTCGTTGAAACGAAAGACGAAGGTGGAAATACGATCCACTATTATAAGCCAGTTGAAAAGAAAGAAACACCTAAAGAATTGCCTAAGACAAGTGAACAATCTAAACAACGTACAACTGCTGTTCTTGGATTGTTGTCAGTTGTAGGTCTTGGTGGTCTTGCAACTTACTTTGGTCTTCGTAAACGTAACGAAAACTAAAAAAAAATAAAAGATACTCGTAAGAGTATCTTTTTTAATTATTCGTGATCGAATGGCACGTCTGTGTTTTCGACGACATCTGCTTGTGCGCGTCCCATTGCACGACCTGTAAGAGTTGCTTGAATGAGATCTTTGATGTCAAGACCCATACCGTTGGTGATTTGGTTCATTGATGTCATGATGTCTCCGACCATTTTACCAGAGTTGCCTTCACCGTACATTGTGATCCTATCAACGTTTGAAAGTGGAGCTGCAACGTTCTTAGCAATTTCAGGCAAGACGTTAACGAGCATTTCTGTGATAGCGGCTTCACCGTATTTTTTCATGGCTTCAGCTTTCTTGTCGAGACCTTCAGCTTCAGCGTCAAGTTTCATACGAATAGCTTCGGCTTCGGCTTTACCTTTAGCTTCAATACCTTTTGCTTCTTCTTCAGCTTGACGACGACTTGCTTCAGCGCGACGTTCTTGAGCTTCGGCTTCTTTTTGTGTTTCGAAGAGTTCGGCTTCAGCTGCTTTTTGACGACGAATCAATTCAGCTTCGGCGTTACGTTCAGCTGCGTATTTTTGTGCATCGGCTTCAGCCTCAACGCTGGCCGCAAGAGCTTGACGTTTAACGGCAACTTCACGCTCTTTGACTTTAGCTTCTTGTTCTTGACGGGCAATTTCGGCTTCAGCGGTTTCAATTTCGATTGATTTACGTTGAATTTGAGCTTGAATGTTGTACGCAGCTTCGGCTTTAGCTCGTTCTGTGTCCGATTCAACTTTAAGAGCCGCTTGTCGTTTAGCTAGTTCTGTGTTCTTTTCAGCGATTTCAAGTTCGGCTTTGACGCGAGCGTCATTGGCAAGTTTATTTGAAACAGCTTGTTGTTCTTGAACTTCTTGGGTTGCTTTTGCTTTAGCAATAGCGGCATCTTTTTTGATAGTTTCTGTGTTGTCTACACCGAGATTATCAATAACACCGTTTGCATCAGAAAGTCCTTGGATGTTGAAGGCAACAATTTCGAGACCCATTTCTTCAAGGTCTTTGGTTGCGTTTGCTTGAACGTTTTCTGAGAATACAGCGCGATTTGTGACGATATCTTCCAATTTCATTTGGCCGATGATGGCGCGTAAGTGTCCTTCAAGTGTATCGCGAACTTCGTCTGCAATTTCAGATGTGTCTTTATATAAGAAGTTACGAGTTGCTGCTTTAAAGAGTTCTTCTTTATCGATTCCGATACGAACTTTTACAGCTGCATCAACTTTGATGTTGATGTAGTTGTTTGTTGGTACGAAATCAGCAGTACGAACATCGACAGAGATCATTGAAGCCGTCATGACGTCTACGCGTTCAATTAATGGAATTTTCCATCCAGTTTTACCGTGAATCGTACGCTGACCCCACGGTCCAGATACGACTTTGATTTGTCCGGGACTTGCTGATACAAATCCTGATGCGATGATTGTTCCGATAATCAGAACGAGGATTCCGATTACGATCCATGTGATAGGCATAAGAATATATTCCTTTCAAATAATAAATTTCTAATTAGTTAATGTTCGTTGGCTAGGCCAACGAATTTTTTTAAGGCTTGTGTTTATAATTTTAATGTGATATAATGTGACTGTTAAGAAATTTTTAAGTAAAGGACTCAATATAATATGTTAAAAGAAACATTTAGTATGCGTAAAATTGGGAAACATTTGGTTAATGTTTCTATGTTAGGTCTTGCTGTAGCTCCTATTGCTGGTTCAGCGTTAGCGCCCGTTACTGTTTTGGCGGCTGAGCAAACTGGTCGAAAGGTTGAGAAGATTCCTTTTAAAACTGAAACTAAAGAAGATCCGACTCTTCCAAAAGGTGAAAAGAAAGTCATTCAAAAAGGTGTTGAGGGTGAAAAAGAAATTGTGACTACAACGCCAACTGAATCACAATCTAGTCGTAAACCGGTTGATGTTATTGTTCCTTATGATGTTTCAGGGTCTACTTATGGCGGTACATCTGAACTTGATCATTTGGAAGCTGTTGCTAAACAAGGTGCGGATGATACTCGTTATTTGATTATTGGTTATGATGAAGGAAACACTCCTGATGGATTTGCTTTGCGCAAGGTTATTAAAGGTGATACTGATAGTCAAACTAAAACATCTGGTGCGAGAATTTCTAAGGTTACACGATTCCTTTCTAAGCAAGAAATTTTGACATTTGTTAAGAAAGTTCGTGAATTATTACCGGCTTCTCATCAGGATGGTTCTTGGTCTTGGGATAAGGCTATGAAAGCTTTGAATTATTACGATCCACAATATATGGAAGCTGATGGTACGTCTAAAGATATTGGAACACCGTATGAAGAGATTTTTGAAAAAGGTCGTGATAAAAATAGAGCGGTCGGTATTTTGTGGTTTACTGATGATTGGGAAGGTTGGGAAAAATATGACACTAGCTTTTTCGATTGGGCACAAAAGAATCATGCTGATCAATTTTTAACGGTTGTTTATGGTGGAACTAATTCATTGTCATATAACACGTTGACTAAGGCTGGTCAAAAAGAAATTTTGACTACGGCTGGAAAAGATCAAACCGCTTTAGCTAAAGAAATTGCTGATAAGTTCACTAAACTTGTGACAATTACAACTCCGGGTAAACCTGTGACGACTGAAAAAGTTATTAAAGAACCCGTAAATGAAATTATTGCGATTGATACTAAAGAAGCAGAACCTGTGAAACCGGCAGAACCGACTAAACGGACTGAAGAAATTCCATTTAAGACTGAAACTAAAGAAGATCCAACTCTTCCAGAAGGTGAGAAGAAAGTCGTTCAAAAAGGGGAAAAGGGTCTTCGTGAGTTTACAACGACACCCGATGTTACCGGTAATGTGACAGGTAAGGTTGATTTTGATATTAAAGCGGGAACATCTACATCAAAAGAGAGTACGCGCAAACCGGTCGATCTATTAGCGATTATTGATACTTCTAGTTCTATGGTTAATAATTTCGGTCGAGCTCTTGATTCAACATTAGCTCTTGTAAAATCTTTGAATGATGATGATCAAATTACATTTGCGCATTATGGTTTTAACAGCACCGATACTTATAACACGGGTAATCGTCCAGCGAATGCAGGTGCTATCGGAGCTAGTAATAAGTCATATCAAGGGGCTATGACGTCGCCTATGTCTAAGAAAGACGCTATTGCTTATCTTGAAAAAGCTAAACAATTCAAAGTGACAGCGGCTGGTGTTCATTTGGATGAATTCATTGCGGATATGAAAAAACAAGGTGTTAAGTTCCGTGAGGACGAAAATAAGAATTATCAAGACATCTATATGGAGCATCATAAAGCGGACAGCACCGTTTCAGTCATTCAATTCACAGATGGTTGGATGGATACAGAAGATATCGATAAAGATTTTGCAGCATGGGCTACTAAAAACGCTAAAACATTTATGACTGTTTCGTATAAGAATGATGCAGGTGCTAATGGTGGACCAACTGATCAGTCTGTTCGTAAAATGACAGAAGCCGGTCATAAAAATATTTATGATGAGCGTAAAGAAGCAATTGATAATAATAAAATTATTAAACAATTTGAATCAACGGCTACTGAAAAAGTTACGGTCACCAAGCAAGATGTCAATATTGATGTTACGTTAACTATTCCAAAAGATGCCAAATTGGAATCAGCTGAATTAGTCACTCCAAACGGTCCTGTTAAAATGGATATCAAGGATAATGTGGCAGTATATTCCGGCAAGAAAGTTGCGGATGGTCATTATTCATTGACATATAAGGTATCAAGTGGTAATGGTGATGTAAAAGTTGTTGTTACTAAAGACGGTAAGGAATTGGTTTCTAAGTCTGATAAATTAACAACTACAAAAGGATCTTCCACAGATAAGATTATTAAACAACCTGTCAATGAAATTATTCATATTGGTACTAAAGGTTCTAAATCTGACGTAACTGAAAAGAAAGTACCTTTTGAAACAATTAAGAAAGATGATCCGACTCTTGAAGAAGGACAAGAAAAAGTTGTCCAAGAAGGTGTTGAAGGTGTGATCAAAGTCACAACTACTTATGAAACTCAAAAGGGTGAAAAAGTTAAAGGTTCTGAGAAAGTAACGGAAGAAAAAGTAACTGATAAGGTCGATAAAATTATCGCTGTCGGTACTAAAGGTTCTAAATCTGAAGTGACTGAGAAGAAAGTACCTTTCGAAACAATCTATAAACAAGATCCAACACTTAAAAAAGGTGAAGAAAAAGTTCTTCAAGAAGGTGTTGAAGGTTTGATTAAGGTTACGACTATTTATGAAACTCAAAAAGGTAAAAAAGTAGATGGTTCTGAAAAAGTAACTGAAGAAGCAGTCACTGAAAAAGTTGATAAGATCGTGGCTCAAGGTACAATGGAAAAACGTAAAGTTCGTTACCGTGTTGTCGATAGTAAAGGCCAAGAACTTGTCAAACAAACAGATGTCATGGAAGCTTACCAAGATGAAGAGTACAAGGTTGAAACGCCAAAATTAGACGGTTATCGTCTTGAGCTTGCGAAAGATAGTGTACCTGCAACTGGTAAAGTTGCTGACCGTGATGTGTTGGTGACCTTCGTGGCTGTGAAGATCGGTAAACCTGTAACGTTGAAATTTGTTGATGAATCTGGATCTGAAATCGCTGAGAAGAAAGTATTGACTGGCGAAAACGTTGAAGTAGATACTGAGTTTACTGGTGAAGCTCCTGAAACAATCGAAAAAGATGGTGTTAAATACGCCTTTGTTGGAATCAAACAAACTGGTTCTAAAGAACGTAAGGTTTCAGGTAAAGTAACGGACCAAGAACAAGTCATCGAAGCTGTGTATGCGAAACCAAAAGAACTACCTAAGACTAGTGAACAAGCTAAACAACGCAATACTGCGATTATCGCACTGTTGTCAGTTGTAGGGCTTGGTGGTTTAGCGACTTACTTAGGTCTTCGTAAACGTGATGAGAAATAATCATCTTTAAAAGAAGCTCGTTTGAGCTTCTTTTTTGAACAAAAAAAAAAGACGAACTCTTACGAGTTCGTCTTTGCTGTAATTATTTTACAGCTGAAGTTTTAGGCAATTGTTTTGGAGTTGTTTTGCCTTGTGGAAGATTCTTTTCAGCTTCTTTAGCTTTGTTTACATCTTCATTGATGTTTTTCTTGTCTTCCGGTTTCTTAGTGTCAGTTGGTTTGTTTCCATCTTTTTGATCGTCCAAACGTACTGATGGGTTTCCGTCAGTTCCTTTGTCAAGACCGTGTTCTTTGATGAATTTTTCTTCTTCAGATGGAGCAAAGATTTCTTCTTTTTCTTTATCTGTCAAAGGAGATTCTTGGTTAGTATCAATGACACCGAGACCATATTTAGTAAGATCGGCTTTACCATCTTTCAATTCAGCACCTGGACGAACGTTACCGTTTTCGTCTTTAACAAGTGCAAAACCTTGATCAAAGCCTGCAAATGTGTAAGTTGCAGCAGATACTGTTGTTGCAACAGTGACAGTAGCTGCAAGAGCGGCAGCTGACGCTAAGATAGTTTTTAATTTCATAATTAAAATCACCTTCTATTAATTATTTTTGATATATGCATTATAGCACATAATAAAGAATGTGTCAACAAACGGTTGACACTTTTTCGAAATTTATGGGATTATTGCGTAAAAAAGAATCTTATGATATAATGTAATCGAATTAATTAAATTACTGAAGGGTGATTCAAATGTTAAAAGAAACTTTTAAAATGCGCAAGATTGGAAAACATTTAGTGAATGTTTCTATGCTTAGTTTGGCGATTGCGCCTGTTGTTGTTAGTGGCGTTCAACCCGCGTTCGCTGAAGAACGTGTGGCGAATGCTGAAACGGCTTATCCAACGAAAATCGAAAACGACATGACGCCATCGAATACACCTGATGCCAAGGGTACTTATAATAGTCAGATTAAAAGTATTGAGCTTGTGTCTCAATCGGGTAATGCGTATCGTTATAAAGTGACATTGCATGATGGTTATTCGATTCCGGAGGGTGGTATTTTACGTTTCAATACGAATATTGCACAGGATGCATTATCATTAGATTCTAGTAATGTTTTGAATAGTGCTGGTTCTGTTATTGGTGGATTGAATACAGTTCGTATGCGAAGCGAAGCATCGATTGACACCGAGCTTAAATTTAATGATATTCAAACGGCGTCAGAGTATAGTTCATTGTGGAAATCGTTGACATCTAAAGATTATGCGGTATTTGATGCTATTGAGTTTACGTCAAAGGATTTGTTTTCAAAAACGAATACTAATCGTAGTTTTGAATTTGTTGTTAATGTGCGATCTTATTATAAGTATGGATCGGGATCTAATGGGTATAAACCTTTGTCGTATGTGGATAAACCTGCGAGTTTTGATTTATTGTTTCCGGATCGCACGTTTAGAACGGGCGTTGGATTAGGCGATAAGTATGTAAAATCGGGTGAAGTTCGTACTGTTCTTTCTACTAAGGATATTACGACAATCGGGTCTAAACCATTTACATATGATACATACGGTGATCAACTTGTGCGATCGTCAATTGATTCTGATGCGAATAAACCACAATGGATTGAATCTTATTTTGGTTTGCGGAATGGTTTTATTTATACACTTTCATCGCATAGCGGTCAAAATGTGCAAGAAGGGTCTAACAAGGCACTTTATTTGAAGACGGGTGATGTTATTCGGTATAAGATACCTGATGTTCTTTCGCTGAAATACAAAAAGGGTGTTTCTGTGGGTGATTCTTTATCGTTAATCGTTAAAGAAACAACGCCGTCTTCTTATGTTGAGAAGAAAAATCGATTTTCCGATACAACTGATTATAAGGTTTTTGAACGAGTGCGTGAATCAGCAAAAGAATCGAATGTTTCTTTTAAGTTAACTAAATTAGAAGATTCGCTTATTGAAGGTGTTGTCGAGCAGGATGTGTATATTAATCCGAAAACGGAAGTCGAGGTGTATTTGCCGTTTACTGATAATAAAGCGCTGAGCGGCATTGTTGATAAAGTTGGATTAAATCGATCTATTACAAGTGCTTTGACAACGGATGATCTTAAGACGTTCACGGAATCGTCTGATCCTGAATTCAGTAAACGTTATAATGATACGGGTGTTTCTGTTGTTCGAGATGGTTCTGTTTTGGGAAAATCTAACAATATGTCTCTTTTCTTTAGAAAAAATAGAAATGTCGCAGTGGGTGATCAAACAAATGGTACAGTAAAAGTTAAATATGTTGATGAATCGGGTGCTGAAATTCCGGGTAATCCAATTGAAACAATCGCTGAAAATAAACCGTGGTACGAGCAAGTTACAATCACTCCTAAAGAGATTGCCGGTTATAAATTTGTAAAAGCTGATAAAGATTTGAAATTGGCTGTGGGTACGGGTGAAAATATTGTAACGTTAACTTATTCTCGGAATGTCACCTATATTCCCGATCCGAAATATAATGCTGGTGAAAAAGTTCCAGATCCTGATGATCCGTCTAGAATTCATGTAGGTACGAAGCCGAAAGTTGTTGAAGAGGAAATTCCTTTTAAAGAGGAAGTTCGTGAAAATCCTAAATTGCCGAAAGGAATTGAAAATGTAATTCAAGAAGGCGAAAAAGGTAAAAAGACAACGACAACTACTTATACTGTTGATCCGAAAACAGGTGATGTTACACCATCTGAAAAAGTAACAACTAAAGATCCTAAGAATCGCATTATTGAACGCGGTACTGGCGAAGATAAAGATGGTGATCTGATTGTGAATTACATTCCAGATCCTGAAAACGAACCCGGTAAACAAACGATTGTCGACGAAGGTAAAAAACCTAAATTGGATGTCACTGGAAAAGTTAAGGATCCTGGTAAACCAAAAGTAATCAAAGTCGGTACGAAGCCGAAAGTAGTTGAAGAGGAAATTCCTTTTAAAGAGGAGGTTCGTGAAAATCCGAAATTGCCAAAAGGAACAGAAAATGTGATTCAAGAAGGTGAAAAAGGTAAGAAAACGACGACAACTACTTATACTTTAGATGAAAAGACTGGTAAAGTCACATCATCCGAAAAAGTAACGACTAAAGAGCCTAAGAACCGCATTATTGAACGTGGTACTGGTGAAGATAAAGACGGTGATTTAATCGTGAATTATATTCCAGATCCTGAAAACGAGCCTGGTAAACAGACTATTGTTGATGAAGGTAAGAAACCGAAACGTGATGTTACTGGAAAAGTTAAAGATCCCGGTAAGCCTAAAGTAATTAAGGTTGGTACGAAACCGAAAGTTGTTGAAGAGGACATTCCTTTTAAAGAGGAAGTTCGAGAAAATCCTAAGTTGCCTAAAGGAACGGAATTCGTAATTCAAGAAGGTGAAAAAGGTAAAAAGAAAACAACAACAACTTATACATTGGATCCGAAAACAGGTAAGGTGACGTCTGAGGATAAAGTTGAAACTAAAGATCCGAAGAATCGTATTATTGAGCGTGGTACGGGAGAAGACGTTGACGGTGAAATCGTTGTAACGTATATTCCAGATCCTGAAAATGATCCTGGTAAACAAACGGTTGTTGACGAAGGATCTAAACCTAAATTAGATGTTACGGGTAAAGTTACAGATCCAGGTAAGCCTAAGGTTATTAAGGTTGGTACGAAACCGAAAGTTGTTGAAGAGGAAATTCCTTTTAAAGAGGAAGTTCGTGAAAATCCTAAGTTGCCTAAAGGAACTGAAAATGTAATCCAAGAAGGTGAAAAAGGTAAAAAGACAACTACAACGACTTATACGATGGATCCGAAGACTGGTGAAGTGAAACCAACTGAAAAAGTAACAACTAAAGATCCTAAGAATCGTATTGTTGAACGTGGTACCGGTGAAAATAAAGATGGTGATTTGATCGTGAAATACATTCCTGATCCTGAAGAAGAGCCTGGTAAACAAACAGTTGTTGATGAAGGTAAAAAGCCTAAATTTGATGTAACTGGAAAAGAAATTGATCCTGGTTCTCCTAAAGTAATCAAAGTAGGTACGAAGCCGAAAGTTGTTGAAGAGGAAGTGCCGTTTAAAGAGGAAGTTCGTGAAAACCCTGAATTACCTGAAGGTGAGCGAAAAGTTGTTCAAGAAGGTCAAGCTGGTAAGAAAACAACGACTACGACATATACTTTAGACGAAAAGACAGGTAAAGTTAAAGAATCAACTATTGAAAAAGTGGATGAGCCTAAAGTTCAAATTGTAGAAGTTGGTACTAAGAAACCTGAAGTTCCAAAAGAAGAGCCTAAAGTGGAAACGCCTAAGACTACGGAAACTCCTAAAAAAGAGGAACCTAAAGTTGAAGAACCTAAGGCTGAGCAACCGAAGACAACGGAAGAACCTAAAGCCAAAGAAACACCTAAGCAACTACCTAAGACTAGTGAACAAGCGAAACAACGTAATACTGCGATTGTTGCATTATTGTCAGTTGTAGGACTTGGTGGTTTAGCGACTTATCTAGGTCTTCGCAAACGTGATGAAAAATAATCATCTTTAAAAGAAGCTCGTTTGAGCTTCTTTTTTTGCATTTTTCGATAAAGTTTGCTATAATGATGATATCGGAGGAAATTTTAATGACAAGAATTCTATCAATTGATCCGTCCAGTAATCGTATTAGTACATCAACTACAGGTATTGTCTTGTTAGATAATACCAAATTGATTAATTATTGGGTTGTACCATACGGCGTGGATAATTTTAGTGACTGGTGGCGGACTATCGGTGTGACAATTGATTATGATATTGCTATTGTAGAAAAATTCATTGTTCGTCAAGGTAATAGTGCACGTGATAATTCCGTTGTTCAGACGGTTGAGATTATTAAGAAATTAGTACCGAATATTGTAGAGCAAGCTAATATGGGATACGGGACAGATGTTCCGGATAGTGTATTACGTGCGTGTGGTTTGTGGAAGTTCGATAAATCGCATCACCAAGATGTTCGTGCAGCTGCTCGTTTGGCGTTGTTCTATGCAATGCGCAACGATATGCAAGAAATCGTGAATGAGATTGGCGATCGTGTTTATGAATACGAATATTCGTAATAGTTGATTTCGCAAAATTTTAATGTTATAATGATTTTATCAATTACATATTAAAGAAGGATTTTTATATGAAAAATAAATTGTTTAAAACAATGACGCACGTAATGCTTATTACGACGGGTATTGGGTTCATTGCACCGTTGGCGCAACCGTTATCTGTGTTTGCTGAAGAAAAAACTGAGGTTAAATCTGAATCGTTGGATCTTACGAAAGCCATTGACGATGCAAAAGCGTTAGGCGTTTCTGTTAAAACGGGTGAAACAAAATTGTTTCAATCTCGTGAAGAGTTAGATGCTTATGTCAAAGATACTATTGCGAAATTGAAAGACGCTTCAGCTAAAGCAGTTGAACTTAAAAAAGTTCGTGGTCAAGAAGATGAAGCGTATAAAAAAGCTAAAGCCGAATACGACAAGGCTTTGGATCAATATAACAAAGATAAAGCTGAATATGATAAGAAGTTGAAATCGTACACTGAAGGTCTTGCTAAATTCCAGAAGGATCAGCAAGATTTGACGAAACGTAATGATATTTTGTCTAGCAAAGATGGCATTGTTGTCTACGGTAAGTACGATGAAGCGAATAAAGGATCTGTTAAATACTTCGGTCAGATTGGTGTAGGATTGTCAGACTACAATAAATATCCGAACTTGTCATTTGTTAAAGACGGCGACTATATTGGCTATCACGATGATTCAGTTATTACTGATGTGAAAGTTAAGAAAGCTGTCTATAATAATTCGAATTCTGGTGATCGCACTTGGTTGAACGCGAATGATTATACTAAAGGTGATTCGTTCAAACTTACGAATGTTGCGACTACAACTGATGGTGTTAAGCTCGACATGATTGTCACATTCAGAGAAAGCTTCAATCCGCTTTTGACAGAACCTGGAATCAATGATCAGAAATACGGAAACTTCTCGTTCCATAAGTTCGGCACAGAAGGTGCTATCAACGTTGATGCTCGTAACTCTGATAATAGTGATCTAGATTTTAAATTTGTAGATCAAAAGACGGGTAAGCCAGTAGAACTATTGACTGCTAATATTGAATCAGACTTAGATAACTATCAGTCTTCACTGTTAGAATATTCTACTATTAAATCTGCAATCACATTGATTCCTCAAGGATCTGAATCTGAATTGCAGGGTGGTGCAGTAGTTTCGAAGTTTAATGAAGGTGTCGATAACGCTAATGCGATTCCGAAAGGTTCGTTCGTTTCAGTCGGTATCGGAGATACAATTCGTCATCAATTTAGACCGAATACGACTTTAGATCGTGCTAAACTCGCAAATCATCTTCTTACGACATGGAATCAGTCTAAAACTACTGGCGATATTGACATCTATAAGAAAGCCGGCTACACATATCAATTGTTTGGTAAATCGGCGGCTGTTAATCTGAACGTCTTTAAAGAAAAGAAACCTGTCGAACCAAAAGCACCGACGGCACCGTCTCCTGTAAAATCAAGTGGTCAAGATATTTCTATTGATGTTTTTGATGCTCGGATGGTGATTACGAAACACATCGATATTACAACCGGAAAAGAAATTTCTAAGCAAGAAGACGGTAAACAACCTAAGAAAGATATTCCGGGATATGAATTCGTTGAGACGAAGGATGAAGGCGGAAATACAATTCACTACTACAAACCTGTAGAAAAGCCTGCCGAAAAAGTGATTACGAAACACATCGATATTACAACCGGAAAAGAAATTTCTAAACAAGAAGACGGTAAACAGCCTAAGAAAGATATTCCGGGATATGAATTCGTTGAGACGAAGGACGAAGGCGGAAACACTATTCACTACTACAAACCTGTAGAAAAACCTGCTGAGAAAGTGATCACGAAACATATCGATATCACAACCGGAAAAGAAATTTCTAAGCAAGAAGATGGTAAACAACCTAAGAAGGATATTCCGGGTTATGAATTCGTTGAAACGAAGGATGAAGGTGGAAACACTATTCACTACTACAAACCAGTAGAAAAGAAAGAAACACCAAAAGAACTACCTAAGACTAGTGAGCAAGCTAAACAACGTAATACTGCGATTGTCGTATTATTGTCAGTTGTAGGGCTCGGTGGTTTGGCTACTTATTTAGGTCTTCGCAAACGTGATGAAAAATAAAAAAAAATAAAAGATACTCTTACGAGTATCTTTTTTAGTTATGTTCGGCTACGATAGCTGCTGGGTAAAATTCGAAAATACGTGACATGCCCGTGTTGTTGTAGACGCCACGATAACGTGTATTTCCTTGTTCGTCTACGAATTCGGATGTGATTTTAACGGGAATTACTTCGCCTGTATTTTCAAGTTTTAGTGTGATTTGTTTATTTGTCATTATTATTGTCCTTTCTAGTTTTTTTTTCTCAATTGTCTATTATATCATATATCTATTATGTGTCAACTTTTTTAGGGTACTTGCATTTTTATTTTCAATTTTGATATAATAAAAGCATACATAAAATAAAACGAACTCGATTTTAGATCGAGTCAGAAAGTGAGAATAAATATGGAATATGCATTTATCCCTCAACTTGAGCGGGAATATCTTTGGGTGCGTTCTATGCAAGATGCACGTGCGAAGATGGGTCTTCAGCCTTTATCTCCTTCGAAACTTCGTCGCTTGGCGAACGAGGTTCGTGAGATTAAAGGTTCGGAATTTGGTTTAGAGTCTTATGATGCAGTTGTTCAGCAATTGTTGATTCAAGATGAACAAATTGATTCATCTATTAATGTTGCTCAAATTTTTAATAGAGAAAATCTATTAAATGATTGGGGTGTTGCTATTAAGGAATTTCGTAAGACAGCTGCGCCGATTGAAGACGGTAATGGAAATGTTATTGACTTGACAACGATTCCAGTTACGGCTATCAATGAAGATTATGGTCAATATTTGAATGATGGTAATATTGATAATGCTGTTTTTTATGTGAATCGTGCAGATTACGCCAAATTTATTGATGCTAAATCTAATGGTAATTCGGTTGATAATATTCTTCCACGCGCTGTTGTGAATTTGGATGATGAGTTTGTTCGGCCAACTCGTAAGTTGAGTCGTGAAGGTAAAACTAAAGTAGCTCGTCCAGATATGCCGACTGAAGAGGTCTATACTGTTTATGGTTGGAATGGTCGTAAGTTAGAAAACGGTGAAGTAGAGCCGGGTCTTAAAGATATGATGGATACGCTCATCAGTAAAGAAGATCGTGCTATTATGTCTCGAGTGTTTAGCGATACAGAAATTCGTTCTGACCGTGCTCAATACATTGTGAATATGTTCAATGAGCTTCGTAAAAATGGTTATGATGTTTCTGTTCAAGAACCATTATCATATCTTGGCGATGTGGCTCAATTGAATGTGCGTATTGATAACAATACAGTTCTTCGTTTGTATGACGAATCTAATCCTGAATATGTTGGACGCGTACAAACACCAACACGTATGTATTATTGGCAAGCGGAAGGTAAAGGTAAAGCGATTCTTGAGGAATTGAATAGTACATTTGCACCATCTGTACAAGATTCGATGCGTTTGTTGGACGCGGTTACAGGTCGTACAGTCTCTACATTGTCTCAACACCGTTATTCTCGAAACAATGGTCGTGCGGATGACACATTGGCTGAATTCAATAAGAATACGAATGGTGCGGCATATTCAAACTATCGCTTTACAGATATTACGCTAGATCATCCAACGGCGACTGAGGTTGTTGATGGTGTTGAACGTCCTGTGCGATATAATGTTTATAGTGCACCTCGTGGAAATAGTGCGAAATCAGTATCATTTGAATCAAAAGATGCAGCAACCGAGTTTTTGAAACGTCAAATTGATTTGGCGACTGTTGCTTATAGGGATAGTATTAAGTTTGATGAATTGTCTGAAGCCGCTGTAGTTGTTGAGCAGGCTCGTGAGATTTTGGATAATCGTGCTTATACGAATGATCAAAAGAAAGAAGCTCGTGCTTTGTTAGAAGAGGCAAACGCGCATGTAGAGCACTTGTTTGATAATCGTTATAGTTTATCTCAATCTGAGTTGTTCGATGATATGGTTCAAATTCGTCATTATATGGCGCATCCTGAAGTCTACAATGCTACTCGTAAGTTTGAGTTGACATCTATTCCTGATGAAGATGTTAAGTTGGAATTGGAAGACTTTATTAAGGCTTCGGCTGATGGGTTCACTGATCCAGAACAGGCGCTTGAAGAATTGCATAAAGTCTTTATTGCGACACATCTTGGTGATTTCGAAAATGGATTCAATCCTGCAATTGTAGCAGAACTTGGTGCGGATGAAAATCGTCCACGTTTGAGTTATGCTGTTGAAGCAGCTATTAAACGTTCAGGTTATGATCAATCTAAATTGATCGGTAATGAAATGGCTGTGGATCGTTTGCGAGATCGTATGATTGAGTTTGATCCTGAAACTGCTCGTAGTCTTGCGGATGTGTTGGCTTCTGATCCAGAACAAAAGGAATATCAAACGAAAGCGATGTTGCGTGTTCAAGAACATTTGGACGTAGATAATATTTCGAACGTTGATATTCAAATTGACGATAATGGTGTTATTCAGTATTCATATGACCGTCCAAATATTTTCGGCAAAGATGGTTCGACTCAACGAATGACTAACCAAATTGGTCAAGTATTTAACGAAGACGAATACGGTATTATTCAAACTAAATTTGTAGCGTCTGAATCATTTGGTTTCGTTCCGGGTTATGAAGCGTATTTTGTACCGGGTGAAACGCATAAGATTGTGGCTGGTTTAGAGACTGATGATGAACGTCGTGCACGTTTGCGTTTACGTTCTTATGAGCAAGCTATTATGGCTGAAATTGATAAGAACATGGTTGAACAAATGCAGGGTGCTTATCTAGGTGGTCGTGGTGATGACCGTTATGATAACTTTGTAGATACCATGGGCGCATCATCACTCAATAAGGTTTATCGTAGTCAGTTGCAAGGTTTCAAATTAGATCCTGATTATACGAAACGGTTCTTGGAACTTCGGTCTGAAGATGAATTGAAAGCCAATATTCGCACACTTCGTAATCGTGTTCGTTTCCCTAACCGTTATGGTGATATTTCAGGTACGAACTTTGACGATTATGTTCAACAAGATGGTTTCAACGAAGCTAAATTGGTCGGTGAAAACCTTCGTGTGGTTGATCCTAAGTGGAATAACATTTTTGATCCTTATATGTTGGGTTCTGGTAAGAACCAAGGGGTTGAACGTTACTTAGTTGATGGTGCGGTTGTTAATGCTGACGGAACGGTTAAAGCGTCTGATGGTTGGGAAAATCCATTTACGGGTAAATTGGAACGTGACCGTGTAGCAATGACAAAACAAGAATCATTCAAATATATTGATTCTATGCCGAGTGACCGTCAAATGATGGCAACCAAGCAAGCTCTTGTGGCACTTCAGGTAACAGAACCTGTAGGAGTTGCGTTTATGAACTTCGGTGGTTGGACATATGATGACGGTATGGTTATTTCGAAAGAATATGCTGAGAAATATCAAGTACCTGTTTATGAAGATGAAAACGGAGCAATGCGTGCGCAACGTAAAGGTGACAAGCAATCTGACTTCGGTTCAAATAAAGGGGTTGCCAATCTTATTATTGACCGTAATATGAGTGAGGAAGAAGCTCGTGCGCAAGGTATTTGGAAAGAAGTTCAATTCTTTAAAGCAAATCCTGAGTTGGATGTTGTAATGGGTCCTTATGCAACACTTTCTCGTAATAATATGTCTGTATTGAAACAAGCACGTGATACGAAAACGATTGATCTGGTCGATCCTCTTCGCGGTGAAGTTAAACCGAATGGTATTGGGTTCATGCCAATGATGATTACGGATATGACGGTTGATAAGAAATCACACGTTTATGACAAATCGGATGTTGCTAAAGGTAAAGGTCGTTCGGTTTCAACATTGTTGATGTTGAACTTGCAAGCACTTGGTGCGAAAGGCATCATCAACGAAGTTTATGGTAACAACGTAACACCGTGGACTGACTTGCGTGAATATGCGTTGGTTCAAGGGGTTGATATTGATCATGATGGTAATTTGAAAATGGGATATCATCCGCAAGAAGGTGAAGAGCGTCTTCATTTTAAAGTTGATCCAAATAAATCAGCCGATGATTTCATGAAAGAAATCGCGAATAATGGTGGTATTTTGAACTTGCCATTCCCGTTGATTAATAACCGATTGAACAATATTCTTATTACTGGTGAAAACCCACGTTTACTTAAAGGTTATGATGTTCGTTCATTTACTCGTGATGAAAATGGTGAATTTGGTATTCCTGTGTTATCAGGGGCGTTACGTCGTTCTACTGAAATGATGGACGGTTCGACTGCGACTCATGATGTGACTGATCACTATATTGAAATTTATAAACGTGCCGCATCTTATATTGAAGTATCTGATAAGATTAAAGAACTTCAAGCAAATGGTGGTGATGAAGCTGAAATTGCTAAGTTAAAGAGCCAACAAACTAAGTTATGGCAAAATGCACAACGTTATTATGAACGTATTCAAACGGATACTGCGCCGAAGATTGATGGTCCAGGTGCGAATGGTAAGCATTCTTTGATTCGTGATAAGATTACGTCTAAACGTATGAATAATTCAGCGACACTTGTTGCGTGTGCTGATCCGCGTCTTGGTGTAAATCAAATTGCGATTTCAAGAGAAACGGCTGAGAAAATGGGTCTTGAAGAAGGATCTAAAGTTCTTGGTTGGCGCGACCCTACGTGGCGCACAGGTGCTGTTCGTAGTTTTGAAATCACGATCGATGATAGTGTTACTGGTTTTGCAATGAATCCACTTATGGATAAATCGCATGATGGAGACTTTGACGGTGATGCGTATGGTTTTGTTGCATTGAAATCTGAAGAAGCTCTTAAAGAATTAGATACGTTATTGTCGCATGAAGCTAATATTTTGAACTATGGTGACGGTCAAGTTGAAATTGATGGTGAAAAGTATTATCCGTTGTTTGTGAATGACGGCATGGACGTTGCTTCAAGCAGTCATGCTTTTAAAGAAAATGGCAAAGATGATCCAGAAGAACTTCGTAAGAAAGCAACCATTATGGCAAATGACCCATCAGTTGATCGTAAAGAAATTCTTAATGTTTTGAATGAATATGTTCATACGGCTTTGCGCAGTGATGAAAACTTTGCAACGGATTATGTTGATTTGACCGATAGTCAAACGGTTATGACAAGTCTTGGTAAGATTGTCAATAAGAAAGCCAAAGGTAAAGCTAGTCATTTACTTGAGTGCGCTAAATATGAGGGTGCACAATTAGTTGGCGTTCAATTTGACACAGTAAATGTTAATGAACCAATTAATTATGTATCGAGCGATACGCATCAAGCCACGAACGTTGAAGTTGTTACTGAATTGTTGGGTGATGTCAAAGAGGGAATGTTGATTGACGTATTAAATGTTGATGCGCCTGCTATTGAAACATTTGCGACGGATAAGGATCGTTTAGCTGTTCAATATGCGACTGCTACGAAATCTGATAATACAGGTCGTCCTGGTACTATGATGCAGGATGCAACGGCTGCTTTTCGTAATGAAGCGTTACGCGAGGCTATGGAGATTTTCTATAAACCTACCCAAATGACTCTTCAAATTAAACACAATGCCGTACAAGCTTATGACATTAATAAACAATTTAGCAATAATGGTAACATTTCGCAATTGTTTATTAAAGGTCAAAATCCAGATAATGAACGCGCGTCAAATGGTATGAGTAAAGGTGCTCGTATTTCATCTAAAGAATGGATTGCGAAAGTAGGGTCTGAGCTTAAGTTGTTAGGTTTGGATTATAATGAGGAGCATCTTCAAGTTCTCGGTAAGGCTATGTCTAGAGAGAATGGCGATATGATGACTTTGTCTGAAGCCTTTAACGAGAAAACATCGTATTTCAATAAATTATCATTTGGTGGTAGTGTTCGTAATAATTATACCTTGTATGATGATTCTAATACGAAAATGGGTGGTGTCGCCGCGTTGTGCCACGGTGCGGTTATGAGCGAATGTCTTTTCAGAGACGAAAACGACATCGACCGTGCGGTTGTTCCAAATGCAATTAAAGACAAGTCTGTTATTATGGCTCGTCCGGATGTTCTTGTTCAAAAACAAAATTCATTCGAAGAAATTAAGACTCGTTTGACAGAACTTGAACAAGATGATCAACGTAAGTTGACAATTGATCGCGAAGTTGAGTCTGAAGTTGTAGTAGAAACACCAACTGTTAAAACGGTCACAACTCCAACAGTTGAAGTTGAAGCGGAGGATGATCATGACTTTAGTTTATAGTTCTAAGAAAGATGTTCCGACAATGTGGAAGTTCATTGATTATTCCGAACGTCATTCGAAACAGAATGTTTTTGAGGGTAACGGAGGCTATCGCCTCCAATGCCCTGATATTGTTCGTGAAATTTCATCAGGTGAACGAGATCCGTTTGAGATTACCGTTATGGAATATCGTCAACAAACTGCGGAACATTTTGATAAGATGTCTATGATTTATAATCAAATGAAGAATCATCCGAATGTTTATCATCAATTGTATATGCAAATTTATGATAACGAGTTCAACTTGTATCCAAAAGGTTTCGAACCGCCTGCGATGGTGGCTCATTATCATTATTCAAATATGCTATATGACCAATTGTTGTTGCAGAAAATTGATGGCTGCTTAGAGGCGGGTTATATCAACGGAAATGATAAGATGGTTGATGCTCAGCCAACAATTGAAGCGAATTTGATGCATATTGGTGATATTGTTTGGGATGATTTAGAAGTATATGACTATTTGTCATCGGTGTCTAAAACGGTTTATTCCGATTATTTGGATTACAAATATAGTAGTCAGACCTTTAAATACAAAGATTTCAATATGCGTGTTGTTGATCATAATGCGAATGTGTTATCAATTGTTAATGACAATATGGCTTCGTTAGAGCCTTATCAATTACAACCAGGCGAATCCTATAACGAAGTAAAACGAATGTACAATCGCAAGTACTACGATATTTTGGAAGAACCGGTTGTTTCAAAAGAATTATTGAAGGATAAGGTTCAAATCAATAAACGCTATCGTATGGCTCTAGATGGTGTTTTAAATAACGAAGGTGTTCGTTATAGTGAACCATCGTTGTAAATAAAAAAAGAGAAGCAATTGCTTCTCTTTTAATTTGCGTTTAAATGGCTCTATTTTGACCCACATTGCGTTTTATTGAGTTGGTCGGTTGATTGTACCACCTTAGGTTAAAATCGCTTAGAAACGATTTTAGAGGCTAATTTTGTGATGTGATATTTGAGCCGATTGTGTCGATACATTCGTCGATTGTTGATTCGCTATTTGTGAGTGGATTTAAGAGTGATTCAATTTTAGCATATAGTTCGACACCAGTGTATGTGTTTATTGTATTAAACCAGTCTAAAACGTCTGTCTTAGTATAGGTTCCTTTTTTATTGAAGGTTGTGATACCTTGTAACCATTGGTCGAAAGCTTCAAATAGACGATCGTTATAGTTGACTTGAGCTAAAATGAAAACGGTGTCAATTTTGATAGCTCCGTATTGTAGTTGTTTTAGTTCGTCTTGTGTGAACCATTTTAGCTTTTTAAGCGGAATGTATTGTTGTAATACTCGATGCGGTGTTTGTTGCATGGGGTTCCTTTCTTATTTGTTTTCTTCGCTACGGAGTGTAACTAAGTAATCGGCAATGAGGAGGCCGTAGCGTTGCAGTTGCATGGTTGGAGTAGTTACAGGTTGCCACATTACTTTATAGCCGGCTTGAGCGAATTCGTCATAGCGATCGTGCCCATCAGGAACGATGTCGACGACTTCAATGGTATCATTTGGGTCAAATTGTTCGAGTGTTTCAATAAGTTCTCGAACTGTGACGTTGTGATAATAATCTTGAGTCATTTATTTTTCCTTTTTGATATAATATTGTTCATATCCGAATGTTACAATGTAATCGTATTCGGGTATATTGGTTTCGTTTTCGAAAAGTTGGTGTAGTGTGTATACGCGGTATTTTTTATGACGTATACGAAACTTGTTGTTTGAATTTTTGTGAATTGCTGAAGGCGCAACATCATATAGTTGTGATAAAATTGCGATTTTTGGATCGGATGTGTATTGTTTATTTACCATAGCTTAGACATATTTTAATAATTTTGTGAAAGAGACAAATCCATTTTTCTCAGAATCGAAACAGTACCATTTTTGTGTTTTAGTGTTAAATACATAGGCGTAATCAGGTTTGTCTTTTTGATTAGCGATGAAATACTTGATAGAGTATCGCATTTCGTTATTTAGCAAGCGATCTTTCATTGGTTTGAATTGAGTGCTTGTTTCGTATGTTGTTAAAAGTTCATAGATTTTTGAGGGATTATTGTAATAGGTGTTTAGAATGGGATATGCTTTGTCAGGCGTTGTGTTTTCTGTAACGAGAGCGTAATTATATCCAGCTTGGTCTAAAATACCGATATAGGCTGTAGACATAGGAATTCCTTTCTATTAGATTTTTTTACAAAAAAAAGAAAGACTGAGTTTCCTCAGTCTTATTTTATTATTTTGATTCGCGTTTGCGTTTCAATCCAGCAAGACCTAGAGCCATCATAGCTACGCCCATAAGTCCAAGTGCACTTGCAGATTCACCAGTTGAAGGCAATTCTTTAGTGCTTGCTTGTTTAGTTTGTTTAACTTGAGGTGTTGCTGGTGTGATTGCACCAGGTGTTACTGTCGCTGTTTTAGTTGTTGAGGTTGGGGTAGTTGTCTTGATTACTTTGTTTTGAGTAGATTCATGACGAACTGGTTCGTTGCGACGAGTTTCGTTTTCGTGTTTGATACGTTCTTGCTCACGACGAATTGTTTCTTCCAATTGCTTCGCTTGAACGAGTTTTTGGTAAGCTTCGAAGACACGTTTGTAATCTTCTTGAGACGCTTTTGCTTTCAATTTCAAAGCTTCGAGTTTTGCAATTTCAGTTTCAAGAGTTGCTTTGGCTTCAGCTGTTTTAGCTTTTGCTTCAGTCAATACTTTTTCAGCTTCAGCAAGTTTTACAGGTGCGTTCTTAAGCAATTCAAGATAATCTTTTGATTCTTTTACTGCTTGTTCAGCTGATTTGACAGCTTGTTTAGCACGTTCAACTTGAGCTTTAGCTTCAGTTGTTGCAAGACCTTTTGCTTTCAAATCGTTTTCAGCATCGATTGCTGATTTGAGAGCTACTTTAAGAGCTTCTTCTTGAGCAATCAATTTAGCTTTAGCGTCTTTCAATTCAGATTCGCGTTGTGCACGAACTTGTTGCAAGTTTGCAAGATTTGATTTAGCTGTTGCAAGTTCAGCTTTAGCTGTTTCAAGAGCTTTTGCAGTTTCAGTCACCTTAGCTTGTGCTGAAGGTGTTTGTTCTTTTACAGCAAGAGCGTCGTCGTATGCTTTTTGAGCTTTCGCGATAGCGTTTTGAGCGGCGTTCAATGCCGTTTGAGCATCAACTTGAGCTGATTTAGCAGAAGCAAGGTCGTTTTCAGCAGATTTAACGACTTGGTCAGCAGTTGCTTTCTTATCTTTAGCTGTTTGAAGAGCTTGTTCTTCTGCTTCAACAGATGATGTCAAAGATGCTTTGTATTCAGCGTCAGTGCTGATGTAGTCACCTTTGTCTTGGTTTGTTGGACGGTTTGTTGACAAGATGTGAACAGAACCTGAGCTTACGCTAAATCCGATACCTGTACCTTCAAGTGAAATCAAGTGTTTAGCGTGACCATTTGCTTGGTCGCCGTCAGCAAACATCATTTTGCGAATAACGTTTGCGATGTCTTGTTTCAAGTTCAACATGTTGTATCCGCCCATGTTTTCTTTGTGCCATTCAGGCAAAAGTCCACCGAGGGATTCAGCTGCGTTATACGGACGGAGAACTGAGTATTGGTGACCCCAGTTTTTAGCGAAGTTGAATTTGTCAGGTGTTCCGCCGTTGTCTGCGTAGAACTTAGAGTATCCACGCGCGATAGCGTCTGCAAATTCTTGACCACCAACTGTTAATTGGATTGGTGTGTGTGCTTTACCCGGTTCGCGTTGAGACCAGTATTGTTGGTTAAGGTCGTTCAACATTTGAGATACGAATTCAGCGATTTCTTTACGTTGAGCAGCTGTAAGGTTTTCAAGGTCAACTTTGTCTTTGTTTGTTCCAAGAGCTGTTTTGTTGTATGCATCCCAGTTAATTTCAGGTTGCAATTTCATGAATTCATCTGCATGAGAGATGAACCATGCGTAATCTTTAATGTCGTGTTTTGCGTATTCAGCCGGAATAACGATTTTACGGAGAGCTTCGTCTTGTTGCAATTTAGCAACTTTTTCTTGATAAGCCGCATTTGCAGCATCGAGTGCTTTTTGAGCAGCATCAACTTCAGCTTGAGCGACACCGGCTTTAGCTTTTGTTTCAGCAAGAGCTTTTTCTTTAGCTTCTACGTTAGCTTTTGCAGATGCAAGGCTATCTTCGAGAGCTGGAATATTCTTTTCAGTGCGTTCTTTATCGAGAGTTGATTTTGTTTCATTAATTTTAGCTTGACGAGATGCGTCGAATTCTTTTGCACGAGTCAATTCATCTTGAGCTGCTTTGTGTGTTGATTCAGCATCTTTTGCTTTCAATTCAGATTTAGTTACAGCTTCTTGAGCTTTTGTTGGTGTAGTCGCTTCGTAAGCTTTTTCAGCGTCGTTTACTTTGTTTTGAGCATCTTTTACTTTAGCTTCTTCAGTTGCAACTTTTGAGTGTGCATCGTCAAGAGTTTGTTTTGATTTAGTTTCAGCGTCAGTTGCTTTTTGAACGCCTTCTTCCGCAGATTTAACACCATCATTAGCTGTTTTTACTTCAGTTTCTTTTGTTTTGACTGTTTCTTCAGCTTTAGCAATTGTTTCAGGAGTTGCTTTTTCAGCAGCTTCTTTTGTTTTTGCATAAGCTTCTGAAGCAGCATGTTCTTGAGTTTCAGCTTCTGTTGCCTTAGCGGTTGCGTCTTTTACGACTGTTTCTTGTTCAGAGACAGCTTTTGCAGTTTCGTCAGCTTTTGATTTTGCTTCATCCACAGTTTTTTGAGTTACTTCTTGTGGTTGTGCTGTAGTTGTTACAGTGGTTTCAACTTGTGGTTGAGCGACAGGTGTTACGACTTCGTCGGCATGAACGGCATTTGTAGCGGCAGTTGCTGCGAGAACAGTAGCACCAAGGGTAATTGTTTGTTTAGTAGATTTCTTCATAGAGTTAATACTTCCTTTTTTATTAATTTATTATCATAATACATCACGGTAGGTGCGAAGGCACCTACCTAGATTTTTTGTACAAAAATCGATAGAATTTTTGTAGTTCATTATTAGTGATAATATTTTTGAGTTTCTTTCGTTGCTTAGCCCAATTGTAGGGCTCGTCGGATTTGATAATCTCATAGAGCTCCGATGTTTTATAGTCTTTGTACGTTTCAAGAATCGATTCGTAAAGCCATTTGTTCTTGACAGATGGTTCTTCTGTAGGATAATCGAATTCGTTAAGTACAAAGTCCTTTTTAATCGTGGTTTCAGTGACGCCGTTCGGTGTCACTCTAAATTCAAGATCATCATCGTAATCACTAATGAGCGCACATGACCATGCATGGAAAAAATACATGTATGCCATTAGGCGTTTTGCATCCATTTGTTCGTTTGCAAGAAACCAATTAGCTGAGTTTGGATAGATCATTACATTTGTCCTTTCGTGATTTCTAGTATATCATTATTCAGATGTCGATACAAGTCCAAATTTAGGGAACCACAAATTAATTTCACGTTCAGCGTTCTCGATTGAGTCAGATCCGTGTACGAGATTTTTTAAAGTATTGCCCATTTGGTGCTTTTGACCGTAATCACCTCGAATAGTACCTGGTTGCGCATTATCTGGATTGGTCGCACCCATGAGTTTGCGCCAATCCTCTATTGCATTTTCTTTTTCGAGAATAAGCGCAGTGATCGGTTGTGATGTCATATATTTAAGCAATGCCGGAAAGAAAGGTTTATCCACTAATTCGTTATAGTGTTTTGATAATAATTCTTTCGATGGATGTACAGTTTCCATTGCAAGAATAACGAAACCGTGTTGGTAAATCAATTCAATTAGTTTTAACGAAAGATTTTGTTCAATAACATCGGGTTTGAATAAAGCTAATGTTTTCTGTTTAGTCATGGTATCCTTTCTAATGCACAGAAAACGATTGGTATCCTAATGTGAAGAATAAGCCAATCGTTAAAACTGTGAGAATGACTAACAAAATTGTTAGTATTTGCGTATGATTATCTCGATATTTGTCGCCAAAGATGAGATAGGCATAGAATACTATGAAGCCTAAACACCAAGGTATTAGTTGAAGTAGTACTAGATCCATCTCTAGGCGTCCTTTCAAAGTTTATTTGGGTGAGGCAATCCATAGTTGCATGATGCCTCGTTCAGGTCTACAGAACTGGATTACGATACCTTCGTGATCGTCCATGTGATAGTATGTGTAGTCGACAACAGCTTGATTGACACCGTTTTGATGCACATTCATAGGCGTTTCTAAGACATCCGTAAAGACATACTCGCGCGAAGAACCTTGCGCGTCTGTTACTTGCACGGATTTCCCAACAGCAACATAGGCCGCGAGAGGACTCATTACGCCAGGATTATGACCCGCCATGTATGTGACGAGACCGTCATTGTTGTTGAGAGCGTGCCATGCTTGGCCGATGAATCCTTGATTGATGTAATTTTGAAGATTCGGGCCACGATCTACGAAGAGATTTCCCGCTACGAGTTCCCCTACATGTAATTTTACACCGTCAAAGGCGAGCGTGTTTGGTTCAGGTTTTTCAACAGGTTTTACTGTTGATTGTTTTTTTGCAAGTTTTACCGCATGATGCGTTGTTGGCGGAATTTGAACCTTTTTGTATTCGCCAGATGCATCGGGTGTTGTGATCAGTAGCGCTGTACTTAGCAGTAAGTTAAATAAAATCATAAAAGTTGTTGTAAAAGTTGCCTTTCTAGTTGGTTTGTGTGTGTCTTTGAAGTTAATCTACGTTGACATCTTCAGAGTCGATTTACGGCGATATTCTTAAGATTAATCTACGTTGATGTCCTCGATCGTCTTATCATCGCGGAAACTTCGTACGACGGGGAATCGGAGCGATCGACCGCCGTTTTTGTTTTGAGTTTCTTCGAAGTATTGTACTTCGATGATTCGTCCGAGATAATCTTCTTGGTTGTTCCAGATATCTTCTCGTTGTTGTTCAGTCAGCCCAGATGCTACGTTGACAGTATTTTCGTCATCGAGTTGTACGATGAGTGATTTGAGACCGCCTCGGTTTTTGCCGTCAATGGCTTCTTCAAAACCAACAATCGGTAAATCCGCTGTATGCATCTTTTTCACTTTGAGAAGTCCTTTGACGCGTTTAGTTTCATATTTCGCATCAGGATCATTTAACATAACACCTTCGAATCCATGCTCTGTTGCATAATCGCTCCATTTATGGATATCGTGTTTTGTTGTGCGCCCGAGTATTGGGATAACGCGGACAAGTTGTCCCGCAGTAAACGGTGTTAGATACAACTCGCGGCGCTCTTTATAGGAACGCTGAGAGATGCCTTGCTTGAACTCATCATATGGGAGAGCGTCAAAGATGTTGAATCCGATGTTTTGGCACTCGCCATCTGCGGAGAGTTGCTGTCCGGTTTTTTGGAATCGTTCAACGCTTGTGAGATTGTCGTCAGTATCTTCTAAGAGAAGTTCACCATCGAAGACCATATGTCCGATGGTCTTGTCGAGAACGCTTTCGATGTCTGTTCTGAGTTCGGTAAGACCGTCGATTGCTTTTCCTTTACGTGTCTTAACGGAAATAACTTTACCTTTGTTTACTTCAACGACTGCTCGAAAACCATCTAGTTTTTGAGTGACGAAGAAGTAAGTATCATCGGAATAACCGTTGATTTTTTTCTCATAAGGATAGGCAAGTTGTACGCTGAAGACTTCTATAAAGTTGTCGCCGAAGACTTTGTTTAACAGAGCGGCACCGACAGTGGTCGTCCACGATTTTCCAATAATTTGTCGTAACACGTCTTGTGTAGGTTGGTCGTATTGGTTGATCGTGTACAGTGCCATTCCGACTTCATTTTCAGTACCTGTGTTATGTACGAGCAAGTAATCGAGAAGCTCGCTAAAGGATAAGGTGTGGGGTATCGGTTCAATATTTTTTTGAAGTTTCTTCGTTGAAATGCCAACGACTTGATTTGGATCGCCTAGAAAGTTCAAGACCCGTTTGATAGTAGGGTCTTGGATTGTTTCTAATAAGGCTGTTTTTTCAGAAATCTTAGACGTGGCTTTTAACTGTTCTAAAGTGTTTACTAAGTTTTTCATATTTACACCGTTATAAAGTTGATCCAAGCGATATGTCCTGCCATGAATTGGAGGATGAGTTCGTTTTCGATATCTTCATAAGAACCTAAGAACAAAGCTGATGCAAGTTCTGCGTCCATTAGTTGTTCGTCGGGATGAATGTTGATGAGTGGTTGTCCTTTTAGAGCATCAAAAATTGGATGATCAATATCAATTTCTGAGAAATCTTGGGAGAATGTATACACATTATCGTTCAACTGTGGTGGTTGATAAATATCTGCCAAGAATAGCCCTCCATCAACAGGGGTTCCTGTTTCGTCATATTGGACGCTCAATGCAATTTCATATGTGTGAACAATATCGTCATCGTGAGAGATAAGTACTCGTGTGCGATCATGCACGACACGCCCCGCTAAGGACGCATCTTGAACATGATCTTTGAAGTACAAGTCGTGGATGCGCTGATATTGTGCGTTATCAAAAACATCGCCGGTTTCTAATTCAAAATCGCTTTCGATTAAATCATTTGTTGTTTTTTTGAGTTTCATATAGGTCTTTCTAAGTTGTTTGTTTTTGCTTTCTGACAATGCCACGAACACGTGCAGGTCGAGGGAAAGCTCGTTTTAGTTCAAGGTCTTTACCCGAATAATTCTTATCGAAGAAATTAACAAGATTGTAATCCGTGATAAGAGGTTCGTCCGCGTCCATCATTGATCCTGTGTTAAAACTACTAGCACTGGTTGCGTGTGTTGCTTTGAATTCCCATTCGTCATCAGCAATTAGATACATTTGAAGATGACTCAAGAACGTTTTCTTTGAGAAATAACTTCCACGTTCGCCGCCGTGTTCGATGTTGAACCATGCTAGATATAAATCATACAAGAAGTTTGGTGGGAGTACGTCCCAACTGAATTGATTTTTAAATTCATTCCAAAATTCTACAGCCGAGTTATTATCTTCTTTGTACTGGTCTAATGCGATCTTTGACCGTTCTGGTGTTATAAACTCGTTGAAGTGTGGGAGCTCAAGTGCTGTTTTAAGAACGTATTCTAATACTTCTTGACGAGCAATATAGTCGTATTTGATATAAGCTCTCTCGCCTTTGCCTGTGAACGAGTACAAGAATGGTACGATGATTAGACGTCGATAAAATGAGTCAGATTTATCACGTGTTTTTGGAAGACCATTCAACATTTGAATGTTGATAGCTTTGATTTGAGCTGTAATTGGATCTTTATGTTTACGGTTAATCATGATGTCATCGCCCGTAATCATCGCCTTAAAGTCTTGTACGTCATCTAGATAGATGTCGACAGGGTTTTCGTCCGCAATATTAATTGTTTTACCAATCAGTTTAGCTTTCATGAATTCATGTTTAAAAGCAGGGATTGCAAGAGACGAGTAGTTGTCTTTACCGACAAGATTTTTAAGAAGTTGTCCGTATGTTCCTTTACCGTTGTTACCGACAGATGAGTAGAAGAATACAGCTTTGGCGTTGATTTGTCCAGGATTGATTGACCCCGCAATAATTTGCCAAAACAAATCATATGTGTCTTTATCGAATGCGTTTGACAATCCGCCTGCAATATCCGCTAACCATGATTCAACATCCCAATCTGTACCATCGTCATCATTGTGAATGACAATTTTAGATGCGCTCGGGTTGTAATTGGTTGCAATCTTTGTAGTTGTAATATACTCAGGTCGAAACGGTTCTAACTGTTTTGTTTTTTTATTGTAGAGTCCGTTTCCTACAGGAACAATATTTGGATCATGTGTTTCAAGAGCGTAAGGTGCTGTTGAAAGAATCGCATTTTGATACGATTTAATTGCTGATAAGGTGCTATTTGCTTGAATATCATACAAAAGACTTTCGATGCGTGTTGGATCAAAAGTATATGTTCCTGCGCGTGGTCCGAAGTATTCATAAACCGCAATATCGCTTTCGGATGAATCGCGTGTTAGTGAAAGTCGAATTGTTGGGAAGTACACGTGGAAGAGCATCGTTAGTTCATCGATACGTGGTTTCATATTGTGTGCTTTTGAGTAATCCGGGTCTTTTCCGTTACGAATAGCTTCTTGCCCAATGTGGACGCGGATTAGATTCGCAATAACATCTGTGATATGAACAATTAACTCGTTGTGATTTTGAACAGTAAAAGGTGTAGATAAGTTTGTTTGGACGTAGTCGAAAAATTCAAAGATATAGGGATCTAGCTCCTGACTATATCGCGGAATCTTATCGTGGATTATATTTAGGTTTGGAGTAATTGTTACGCTCATATACATCACCTCATGATGAATGGCGTTCTACGTATTCCGCAATAGCCTCATTGATTAAATAGTTCAAACTGCGTGATTCGCGTTCACCGATCTCAACCATTTTTTTTCGAAGGGAGTCGTCGAAGCGAAGTAGAAATCGATACATATTTTTATCTTTATTTCGAAGTTGGTGCATAGGTTAGAACCTGCTTTCTAATTAAGTTTTTCGCATATTGTAATGATATCACAAACTTTAAAGTTTGTCAACATTTTTTTACGATTTTCTTTTGAATTTTTATTTTGGGTACAAAATCCTTCGGATCGGGTGTTTTACCCACTTTTTGGATAACTGGGTACGACCTCAAAAGTCGAAGAAACGCTGTCGTTACGCGATTTGTGAGGTGCTTGCGGTTCATTTTTGACCCAAATACCCAGTTTACCCAGCAGTTTTAAAATTCATATATAGGGTATTTTCAAACTACATCATTTCATATACTTTGTTTCTTTATTTTTTTTAATAATATTATATATAAAGAAAATGGGTATTTGGGTATTTTGAAGCGAAATCGCGCGTCGTTACTGACTTTAGGGTGACCCAATAGGTATCCAATTCGGGGTTTTTCATATCCAAAGGGGTCTTCAAATACCCACTTTTTTTGTGATTTTTAATTAGAGAGCGTGCATCTCAATTTCAGCTTCGAGTACTTGTTTATGTGTGGATTTCTTTCGACACTGTTGGCGTTGAGTTCGAACGTTTTTTGCTTTTTTCGATTGAGCATAAATGATTGCGGTGTCGATATCTTCGTGTCGTTTTGTGTATTCTACTGAAATATCGTTCAGTCGATTTGCGTAATATAATAAGTCGCTGGTTTCTTCGATTGAGAATAAATCAGATGTTAGAATGATAGCTTCGGGTGACGGAAGTTCGTATTGTTTCCAGGTTCTAAGAATGTGGTCTCCGAAGAATTTAGCATCATCTTTATGTAATTCGAGTTCGTCCAGAAGATATCGACATAATGGCATTTTTGTTAATTTATCGGCCGCAAGAACATTAAGCCATCGATTGTAATACAAATCAATAATATGTTTTGGTGTTTGATTTTGAATGGCTACTGTTTTTCGATGTTCATCGAGATACGTCTTAAATTCGCGAATCTCGTCTGGTGTAAACAAATGTTTTGTCGACATAACGATGAGTTCGTCAGGTAGGTTATTATCGAGATATGTTGTCTCGAATAGTGTAAGAGCTTTCTTCCAAGTGCGGGTTTTAAACACTTTCGAGGGTTTGTTTGTTTTGAGAGCTGTTTGGATTCTCTCAAAGAATAATTCTTTTGGTGTCATTTTGAATCTCCAATACGTTTTTATTATTTGACATTAATTTAGTTTAGTGTATAATAGAGTTGTAGTAAAAGTTGGACAAAGGTCAAAGATTGAACATTGGCGTAAGATGTTGCGTACAGAACATCTTTGAAGAGATCTCGAAAGAGGTCTCTTTTTTCGCATATTAAAAAAGATGCATGGCTAAGCCACACATCTCTATTATAAATCAATGATAAATCGTGCAATTTCAAGAATCGCAGATGGTTGACCGTTCGTGGATAGATAAGCAGGTGATTGCTTATTCTGTACTACGTTACTCAATAAATGCCATAACTCATTTGCTTTCGCAACATCGTTATTTTGCAATTGCGTATTGGTGTTGCGACGGAAGAGGTCTTCAATGTAAGCTGGATATTTAGCGGCAATCGAACTTGGTACAACTGTTTGTTTGAATTCGTTCAACTGAGCCTCTAGCAATTTAGCTTGTTTTTCAGCTTCGGCGCGAGCTTCTTCGGCACGACGTTGTTGTTCGGCTAGTGCTTGTTGAGCAAGAGCGTCTTTTTGCATTTGAGCAATTTTGCGTTGTTCTTCGAGACGTTGTGCTTCTTGTCGTTCTTTTTCTTGCTTTAATTGCAGTTCAGCTTGTTGACGTTCAAGAAGTTCTTTTTGGACACGAGCTTGTTCTTCTTCGTCATGTTGACGTTGTTTGTGGATTGGTCCGTTTGCGTTTACGTATTGTGTTGACGGATTTTGTTTAAACTCTTGCAAAAGTAGAGCTTGTTTAGAACCGTTTAAACCCCACGGATTTTCAATCATAAGAGTCAAAGCGGCGTCCATATCAGCAATGAGCGCACGAACGTTTTTCAAAACAGTTGACATAGCGGGTGATTGTTTAACAGCACCACTAATCAGCTTAGAGTTGTTGATTTTAAACTTAGAGAAGTCCGTCAATTCAGGCGCATATTGCTTGATGTTTGGATATTTGCTAAGTGTTTCCAAAAATACAGGTTCAACTTCAGCCCAACGTTTTTCTTTACGGCGATATTGCAATTCGTTTTTGATGATTTGCATATCGTCTTTTGCTTTCTTCAATTCGTCAAATCCATTATTTGAGAATGTTTCTGCTATTGTTGTTTGGATTGCTTCAGTTTGTTTTTTCAAGAAATTCTTTAAATCTTTTTGATCATCTTCGATGGTCTTTTTAATTTTAAGAACTTCTTCCAATTCTTTAGTCAAAGCAGTGATGGATTTTTCATCGTTTGTTTCCATGAATTTATCAGGATCGCTACGATAATCACTCAACAATTGTTGTACGTAAGTCGCTTTAGTTTTGACGGTATCTAGTTGTTTTTGAAGCTCAGGCGACGGAGTTAGCTGTGTGTTTACAGCTAACGTCGCGATGCTTGTTGAAATTTCATTTGCGGACATTTTGTAAAAGTGTTCCTTTCGTTATTTTCTTTAATTATATCACGGTTGCAGTTCTTGTTTCAAGAGTAGATTGGCTGTTTCCATTGGGTATTCGAACATTGTGTGTTCAGAAATAAGCTTTTGCATAGGTCCAACGTTTACAATCAATTCAGAATTCTTGGCACGTGATAATGCTACGAAATACATGCGGAATAATTCTTGCAAGTTCGATCCTTGTGCGCTTTTCGTCTTAAATGCGTTATGGAAGACTACGACGTTATCGAACTCGAACCCTTTTACGCGATGAATCGTCGATAGGACGATTTGTGCGTCCTTAACGTTTGGCGTTTCTTTAGATTGAAGATAATTGCTTGCGGAGATTTCTCGTTTTTCAACACGTACCATGTATCCATACAAGTATGAACGGAGATTCGATACCTTGATTTTACGAGCCAGCAATTGATTCTTTAGATAAATCCATTGTGGTGACACGAAGAGTTGATCAAGAGTTTCATTCATTTTTGATTGATAGAAAGCACGTTGTTTTTGAGAACGTGAACGATATGAGTTATCGACCGCATCTAGGAGAATACGACGAATGTCGTTGTTGATCGTTGGTGTTACAGCGAGCGATTTCAAGTCACTATTTCCACGAGCAAGAGCTGTTGTCCAAATTGCTGCAATACCTGCTTTATCTTGAACGAGCGATGTGATCGGAATGTTCAAGTTGTTATCAGCTAATACTTGTTCCAATGCTTGTCTAATAATCATCAATTCTTGACGAGTGTAGCCCACGAGAGCCACTTGTTCACCATTTTTAAGTTTTGTGAGAACATAATTTTTGACTTTATCGTATTGGAATACATCTTTTAGTGCATCGTTATAGTCACTTGTTCCACGAACATTGATGTCTTGGATTTCAACGGCTTTCTTATAATCAGCCCAGGTAAGTGGTGTTTTATCGTTAGATTGCAATTGAATTTGCGCAATATCATTAGCGGAAATAACTTTAAGAAATTCGTTAGCGTATGACAAAATTGCTTGTTTCGAACGATAGTTTGTTTCGAGTTTGTATGTCGCAAATACTTGAGATGCTTCAAGAGCGTTCATATAGCGAGGATCGCTGGAACGAAATTCATAAAGAGTTTGTGAACCGTCACCGACAATAAGAAGTTGAGCCTTGTTTTCGTTTACGAATTCAAGCAATAGGTTGTACTCGAATGTAGAGATATCTTGACTTTCATCGGTAATGATATAATTGATCTGACTGTATTCTTTTGGAATTGACAATTGACCGCCGCCGTTTGCCAAATGATGATGAATCATTACAGGTTCTAGTTCTAGAGTTGTCTGACCGATTGCATTCAAAATTGCTTCGATTGCGTTTTTGTATTTAGCGACGAGTGCGATTAGTTTAGCAGACAATTCGTTATGGTCAATCTTCTTGAAACTGATTTGGGATTGAACATAATTTTTTGTAATTGTTTTAAAGACGTCAATGATTTGATCAAGTTGGTCTTGTGTGTAATTCTTGTTAGGATCTTCATCAGATGGAATGTTTTGGAAGACATTTGAGCTTAGATCTAACAATTTCAATGTGTTGTGCAAAGTCTCGATCGATACAAGTTCTTGACTTGGATATGTTTCACGGTAGATGTTATCGAACATACGCGCAAGTGTTTCTGATTGGATGTCTGGGAAGCGATCCTTAATGTTGTCAGCAGCTGCGTTTGTGAATGACAATACGAGGGCGTTGTTGAGATTTTCTTTTTGTTCTTGAAGATAACTTAATCGTCCTACAACTGTGTGGCTTTTACCCGACCCTGCACCAGCTTGTGCAATAATCAATGGTTCTTTTGATAAGATGATTGCGCGTTGTTGTGGTGAATAGTCAGGGTTTGTTTGCCATTTTGCCTCAGTTGCTTGCCATTCAGGTGTTGTTGTATCTGGCTTATAGAGATTTGGTTTATTCGCACGAAGTTTTGAGATGTTCGATGCTAGAAGTACACGAATATTTTGTTTTAACAAATGTTCGAAATAAGCATTAGAGAGCAATGGTTTAAAACGAAGCAATTGTTCATAAATGTCTGTCATGTCAGAAATTGTAAAGAATGATTTATCTTTTTTATCAAAGTAGTTGACATGCGTCATTGTTCGTTTGAGAATATTGAACAATTGTTTTTCGGTCATGTTCGTGTGATTAGCGTGGACAATATCGAAAAATTCTGTTAATTGTTTAACGCGATCTGTTGAAAGTTTTCCTGCGTGGTATACAATATTTGAATATACGCTTTGTGTTGCTTCGAGAGATTCTAAAGATGCATTGAATAGTTGTTTATCGACGTGTGACGTTGACATAATTTGCATAAGTCGAGTTGCAGTAGGTGCTGATACGACTAATGCTGTTGTATTATCTGAGAATTTTCGATTAAGTGGATATCGAACCTCATTGTTTGCGGTGATTGTTACAGAATCGTCACTCACGTAACGAATTGATGTCACATCGTCGAGATCACCTGTAATGATCGCCATGTTGGATTGTGTCAAATAATCAAATTGTTTTTGATTGGTGCCTGTTTTATCTTTTACGCGGAATTCACCAATTTGCAAGATGTCGATAGAGGCGTATACTGTGAAGTCAGAGCACTCATATACTTTTGACCATTTGTCAATACGGTTGAAGTTTGATTGACTTGTTTCTTTTGACAAATCTGTGCCGTAAAAAGGAATGTCGTCGGTGTTTCCGATTTGATAAAAAGTCGGTACGAGTTGTACAGGCGTTGCTTCTACGAATACGTAGTTAGTGTTGTCAACATAAGCGTTTGTGGCATAATTGGCAGAACGATAGGCGATTCGATTCTGAAAGGCCGCTAGTTGATCATCCGGGATGACCATGTTTTCTTGAGCCTTATGTTCGAATGTGTGCGATGCGGCGTTGAAATAACCACGTGTCGCCGATTGTGACGAGCCGGTTAGCGTTGCGTTGAAGAATTTAGGTGAAATTTTCTGTGTTTTAGAAACTTTACCTGTGATCTTCATAGAACCGTCGTTATTTTGAGTAATTGTTACTGGCATGTTAGAATAATCCTTTCAATAAATGGTTATTCTAAGCAAAGCCTTACTTAGAATAACGCGATTTGTGTTTGATTTAGTTGGTTTAGAATTTGAGATTCAATATATTCTTGAATTGCTCGTTCTGCGGGACGTCCGTTTTCGTTTGGATTGTAGAATTCATCAGCAATTGGTTTCAACAAATCCATATCTTGTTGGTTTTGTGTGTCGAGTGATGCTGGTGTGAGTGTGAATTCTGGGTGAAGATCTTGTGCTTCAGCGACTAGTTTATTGTATTTAACTGCGAGAATCTTTGTGAAATCTTCTTTTGTGATTGGATCGAAAACAAACTTGTAGGTCATGCGGTTTAGCAATTCAGGTTTGAAGTTTTGTTCAAGAATATCTGAAA